>Ga0207674_10008318_pt1 | contig 12005 bp, 16 predicted proteins | sample KBSCornC72_FD_184303 | JGI IMG/M metagenome (GOLD analysis project Ga0207674, IMG submission 184303) | Corn rhizosphere microbial communities from Kellogg Biological Station, Michigan, USA - KBS Corn C7-2 (SPAdes) (version 2) | ecosystem: Host-associated > Plants > Roots > Rhizosphere > Soil ... | reverse complement strand
TCTTCGATGAAGGGTGTCGCCGGATTCTTGGTGAGGAGGGGGCGAAGTATCCGGTCGCTGGGGTCGTGGTGCTCCAGGTCGAGACCTCGGCACCTCTGATCTCTCCCGGGTACCTCCATGTAGCCAACGAGCCGGCGATGCGGGCGATGTGGAAAGAGCGTCGCGCAGCGCTGGATCAGGAGTTCGAGACCTTCATCGAGCGACTGGGTCCCTTCCCCAGGTCATGAATCGCCCGCGACTCGTGAGCGACTCCTTCCGGACTTACGTGCTCGAGCAGCTCAGGCGGACAAGGCCGGACGTCCGCGACCGGAGTATGTTTGGCGGGGTCGGCATTTACGCCGGGGACCTCTTCTTCGCGCTGATCGCGGAGGGCACACTCTACTTCAAGGTCGACGACTCGAATCGGCCCGCCTTCGAGGAGCGCGGCATGGGACCATTCATGCCCTACGGACCTTCGGGAGAGGTGATGCAGTACTACGAGGTTCCGGGAGATCTGTTAGAGGATCCCGAGGGGTTGAGTTCCTGGGTCGAGCAGGCGATTGACGTGGCTCGCAACAAACGGACGAAGAAACGGCCGCGCGGTGGCAAGTAATCAGTCGAGACAAAGAGTGACGGAAGATGATTGGAGGTTAGCCATGACCGCAGGAACCACAACCACCCCGAACGTCAAGCAGGCTGTCCCCTTCTTCATGGTCACCGACATCGACGTCTCCCTCCGTTTCTACCTGGACGGACTCGGAGCGGTGATGACGAACAAGTGGATCCCCGAAGATCGAATCGAGTGGTGCTGGCTTCAATTGGGCGAGGCCGCGCTGATGCTGCAGGAGTACCGGAAACGCGAAAACCACCCCGGTAAGCCGGAGGGTCCGCTCGGCCAGGGCGTCTCGATCTGTTTCATGTGTGCCGACGCTATCGCATTCTACCACGAGATGAATTCCCGCGGCGTAAGCGCGAAGCGGCCGTTCGTCGGCAACGGATTGTGGGTGACCTCGGTGACTGACCCGGACGGCTATCGGCTGGACTTCGAGAGTCCCACCGACGTACCGGAAGACACGGTCTACGAGGGCTAGGCCGCCTTCTTCACCGCACTGACCTGCGCCATCCGCGGCATGATGGCGACCACCGTCTCATCCATCGCCGCGATCTCCATCGAGAGCAGCACATTCCGTAGCGCTTGGGGAGTGAGCAGCCCCGCCTCGACCAGCGCAGGTCCGGCCTCCGCGATCGATAACTCCAAGAAGCGCTTCTCCTCCCCCCGCGCGAAGGCCGGCTGGTTGAAGGCGATATCGGGCGACGAAAAGCCTGCCGCCATCACCATGTGATACAGCCGGCGACCCAGCGTGTAGTCCACCCGCCGGGTCGGACCCAGGGCGCTGAAGAGATCCGCAAAGGCGCCCAGCGCCGACGGTGGCTCGCTCCCCGCGGACGCCACGTCCCCATCCTCACAGACCAGGATCCCGCCTGGCCGGAGCAGGCGCTGCATCTCCTGAAGCGCTGCTTCCGGCTCCACCAGGTGCAGCAGCAGATACCGACAGTAGACCAGATCGAACGAACCGGTCGGGAATCCAGTTGCGAGGGCACTGGCCTCGGCCCAGGAGACATTCGTCAGCTGGAGTTGTTGGGCCACGCGATGCGCCTGGGCCAGTTGTGCCCGGCTCACATCTACCCCGACCACATGCCCTTTCACTCCGACCATTTCCGCGAGATCAACCGTCACCTGTCCCACGCCGCAGCCGATATCGGCCACCCGCATCCCCGCCTTCAAGCCGGCGAACCCCAGGAAGCGTCGGGTGCCGGGACCATAGGCTCGATGCAGGATTCGCAGACGATCTGCGCCGGCCTCTCCCGTGCAGAGTACATAGCGATCGTTTTCGGCTGCTACCTCGTCCACCGACATGACAAACCCCGAAATGATGAGCGGGGAAGATGCCCTGATATGCCAGGTGATTGGATCAGTAAGCAGACCCGCTCCACTGTCAGCCTTCTTCCTACATGTGCGCCATGACGGTTCATGGAACTGCCGAACCCAGGTGCCGGTCGGTAGCTTGAGTAACCCAACATCTGACAAGGAATTGATGCGTCCTAGCCTTTCTTTGTGTCTCGCGGCCCTCATTGCGAGCTGCCACTCGGGTCCGGCAAGCCTGCCCCAACCCGCAAGCACGAGCAGCCGGTATCTCTTTGTCTGGGTCGGCGACAAGGACAAGCAGCAGAGTGACTTTCTGGCCGTCATCGACATCGATCCGCGAAGCCCGACCTATGCCACGGTGCTGAAGACCGTCCCGGTCGGCGCCAAGGGCACGATGGCCCATCACACCGAATACGAAATGCCGGGGGACGGGATCCTCTGGGCGAGCGGGTTCACGGCGGGCCAGACCTACCTCTTCGACCTGCGCGACCCGACGAGCCCCAGCCTGCTCACCTCCTTCGGCGATGTGGGGCCGATGAGCCATCCGCACAGTTACTCGCGCCTCCCTAATGGGCATATCCTCGCCACCTTCCAGCACAAGAGCGGTGGCGGGACAGGGGGACTGGTCGAGTTCGACTCGACGGGACGAGTTGTCCGAACGGCTGAAGCTGCCGTCCCCGCGATCGACTCCACGATCCGGCCCTACAGCCTGGCGGTCCTCCCGGCGTTGGACCGGGTGGTGACCACCGCCACCGACATGCATCTGTCGGTGCGGAGTCGAGCAGTGCAGGTGTGGCGGCTCTCGGACCTCCGGCTCTTGCAGACGATCCTCCTGCCACCGGGTCCGCGGGGCGACGAGAACTGGCTCACGGCCGAGCCGAGGGTGCTGTCCGATGGCCGCACAGTGCTGGTGAACACCTTTACCTGCGGTTTGTATCGGATTGATGGGCTGGCCAGTGATTCAGCGACAGCGACGTGGGTGTATTCCACCCAATGGAGTGTCGATCGAATCTTTTGCGCAGTGCCGGTCGTAGCGGGGCGCTACTGGCTGCAACCGAGCGGACCGGAGCACGCAGTCGTGAGCCTGGACGTGTCTGACCCGAGTCGTCCCCGTGAGGTCAGCAGACTCACGCTCGGGGCAAACGAGATCCCTCACTGGCTCGGCCTCGAGGCGGGTGGGGATCGGGTGGTGATTACTGGATACCGGGAGCTGGAGTCGCGAGTTGTGCTGGCTCGGGTGAATCGCGCAACTGGTGCCCTGAGTCTCGATACGACGTTCAGGTCGCCAGGAGCGGAAAGGGCAGGCTTGGATCTTGGATTGGTGCAGTGGCCTCACGGTCCCTCCGGACCCGCAATCCCGCACGGTGCGGTGTTTAGCAGGCCCTGAGTCGCAGACAAGAGCATAGAGGTGAGCTGATGGCGAAGCGGGTGGATCTCTTCGACAGCACCTACAGCAACTTCACCGAAGAGGTGCTGGACGCGGTTCGGAAGGAGACTTTCGGCACCGACATCGGGCAGAACAGCTGGCTCACGGTTGACGAATATGAGCGCTGGCTCCCCTGGCTGAACCTGAACGGAGACAGCTATCTCCTCGAAGTCGCGAGTGGTTCAGGCGGACCGGCCCGTTACGTCGCTCGCAGTACTGGTTGTCACGTCATCGGCATCGATGCGAATGAGAGTGGCGTGGCCACCGCTTCACAGCTCGCCGCCGAGGCAGGCGATAGCGACCGGGTCAGCTTCAGGGTCGCCGATGCCACCGCTCCCCTGCCCTTCGTCCAGGGCTCCTTCGATGCGCTGCTCTGCATCGATTCCATGAATCACCTCCCCAATCGGCTGGACGTCTTCCGGGAGTGGTCTCGCGTCCTCCGTCCTGGCGGTCGCGCGATCTTCACGGATCCGGTCCTCATCACCGGCCCGGTGACCAACGACGAGCTCGCCGGACGCAGCTCGATCGGTCTCTTCCTCTTCGTGCCACCCGGGGTGAACGAGCGGTTGATCAAGGAGGCGGGATTCCGTTTGGTGCGCCAGGAGGACGTCACCGCGAACGCCGCGCTGGTTTCCGGTCGCTGGCACGACGCGCGAGCGGCGCATCGGACCGACCTGGTCCAGATCGAGGGCGAGGAGCGATTCGAAGGCCTGCAGAAATTCTTCGCCGCAGTACACCAGCTCACCAGCGAACGGCGCTTGTCGCGCATGCTCTACCTGGTGGAAAACCCGTAACCCTTGGATGCAGGATCGCATCATGTCTAGTGCCGCGCTTGGCGCCCCATTGATGTGCTACCGGCGCTCCTGGTTGGTCGCCCTTCCGATTGCAGTCGCAACCGCCTGTTCACACTCCGAGCCTGCGACCGTAGTACCCGGCGTCGCCGTCCAGGTGGACCGTACACCGGGACCCGACACCGTGGTCTACGCCCGTTCGATTACTCGCGCCGGTCAGGACAGCGCGAGCGGTACTCGCACCGTCGTGCGACAGGTGATTCAGGGCTCGGGCGGTACCCGGCTGCTGGAAGTGGAACAGCGGTTCCCCGCCGGTGGCGGCGAGATCGTGGATACGGCAGTCGCCGATCTCAACACCATGCGCGCCGTGTCGCACCGCTCGCATCAGCCGACTCGCACGATGCAGTTCGCCTTCGTGGGAGACAGTGCCGTGGGAACGGTGTCGACTGCCAAGGGAGACTCCGCACCTCGGGTCGAGTCGGTTCGGCAAGGCCTCGGCGGCCCGATCTTCGACTCCAACGTGCTGGACCTGGTCGTCGCCGCGCTCCCGCTTCATCCCCAGTTCGCCACCGAGCTGCCCTTCTTCATCTACGAGAGGGGCGGCCGGGTTCCGATGGCGGTCGAGGTACGCGAGCGTACGTCGGTCCAGTTCTCCAAACTGGGACCGCGCGACGTCTGGGTCGTGACCGTTGCCGTACCGGGAGCGCCCGCGACGGTCTGGATTGATACCCAAACCCGTGCCGTCCTCCGGGTCCGTTACGACATCAGCGATCGGAAGATGAGTTTCACCGACGAGCGGGTAACGCCGCTGGCCGGGTAACGGGCACCAGACATGAACCTCACTCAGGTGACACTTCCGGCAGTAGACCTTGGTCCCGCCGTGGACTTCTACCGCAGGCTCGGCCTTCGCCGGATCGTCGAGGATCTGGCCCGCTATGCGCGTTTCGAGCTCCCCGACGGCGACGGCACTCTATCGATCGAGCAAGGGTCAGAGCCCGCAGCGGGCCATAGGCCAGTCGTCTACTTCGAGTGCGAGGATCTGGATAAGACCGTGCGCCAGCTCAGAGCAATGGGAATCAGATTCGACGGTCTGCCCATTGATCAGCCGTGGTTCTCGCGATAGGCTCGGCTCCGGGCTCCTGGTGGAATACACTCGGTCTGTGTTGGGCTGGCCGCAATCGCCGCGACCCACGATGGCGGGTTGCAGGAGAGACCCGGGAATAAACCGATCGCCCCGCGAGTCATGTCGGGTGGACGCACTTCGCATCCACTCGAACCTGTTAGGGGGATAATCTCGTGTTGTTTGTCACACTGTCGTTCCACCTTGTCACACTGGCCGCATCGAGCATCGCTCCATCGCCCGCCGAGATCCAGGTGCAACTGTCGGAATGGAAAATCCAATTGTCCGCGGCTTCGGTCCCTGCGGGACCGGTGCGCTTTATCGTCCATAATGGTGGCAGCATCCCTCACGGCTTCGAGGTCGAAGGTGGCGGGTTGGAGAAGGAGATCGAGCTCATCCAGCCCGGGGCCAGTGACACTCTGGAACTCCCGCTTGAGACAGGGCGTTACGAGATCTATTGCCCCGTCGGTGGGGTGAGTCACAAGAACCTCGGCATGGAGGCCGGCCTCACGGTAACCGGAGGTAGCACCGGGGCGTCGATGAAGGCGGACGAGGCGATGGCCATGCCTGCCACGAAGGCGATTGCCGTCGAGGGCGGTGGTCCGGTCATCCAGATCCTTCCCGGACCTTTCCCCTTCCCCGACAGCGCGGCGCCAGTCCTCAAGGCCTTCGGCGATGAGCGTGAGGGACTCGAGTCCCAAGTGAAGAGCGGGCCCTATTCCAATAATGTCACGCCGATCTCAGGACGATTCAGCTTCACCGCCTGGGATCTTGGCCCAAGCCGTGACTCGGTGAATGGCAACGCGACTTTCGTGACGAAGGACGGAAGCCACTGGCGGCTCGGGCTGGACCGGGTACAGACAAAGGATGTCCCCCATCACCCTCGGTTCGGAGGCGTGATCATGGGACTCTACTACCACGGGAATACCCAGGTTCACACCCCGCTGGTCCCCACCATCAACAGTAAGGTTGCCCTCTGGGCCGTCGGGCATCTCTATCGCGACGACAAGCTGGTGACCGACAATGCCCAGGTGCACGTGATGCTGCTTTCTCGCACCCGGCAGCCGGGGAATTGGGCGCTCGCGTGCTGGGACTGTTCTCGCAATCCGATCGAAGAGCTTCAGCTCCAGATCCTCCCTGGGCCGGGCGAGCCGAAGTTCGACGCGCCGGGAGGGTTCCTGTTCGTCAACTGGGAGAAGTCCAGTTCTACCGCTCCGGCTCAACAGGCAGGGTAGCCCTCCAAGTGTCTCAGGCGCCGAAGGAATCTGGCGCAGCGAATCACCGCTCTCCAGCATCTTTCCGCGGGAGAGCGGTTGGGACACCGGACATCCGGGTGGCCATGAGCACGCCAACGCGATTCGAATCGCTGGTCGTGCCCCACCTCGACGAGGCGTATACCCTGGCGCGCTACCTGATGCGGGACGCTCACGACGCGGAGGACGCGACCCAGGAGGCGATGCTCAAGGCATTGAGGCACGTTGACCAGTGCCGAACCGACAACGCTCGACCCTGGCTCTTCGCCATCATCCGCAACACGTGCCATACTCTGCTGCGCCGGCGCGGAACCACTGCTGCGGAGGTCTCCTTCGACGAAACGTTGCACAGCCACGAAGGAGAGGCCGGCCAACCCGACGCGGTTCTCATCCGGGCCGCTGATCGGGAGTCGGTGCACACGGCCCTTGCCGCGCTCCCGCTCGTCTACCGCGAAGTGGTCGTACTGCGCGAGCTGCAAGGGCTCTCCTATAAGGAGATAGCCGAAGTGGCGGATGTCCCGATCGGCACCGTGATGTCGCGACTCGGCCGCGCGCGTGAGCGCTTGGAGTCCTTGCTCGGCGGAGCTGCTGGAAAGGAGGGACGGAGATGATCTGCGACGACGTGCGGATGCGGTTGGATGCCAGGGTGGATGACGAGCTGCCGCCCGCAGAGCTGGCAGAGTTCGAGGCCCATGTGGGGCAGTGCCCCAACTGCCGGACCCTCCAGGAGCGAAAGCTCGCATTGCGTGATGTGCTCGCGCGCGAGCTGCCCCAGTTCGAAGCCCCGCAGTCGCTGCGTCGCGAATTGGAGGAGGCGGCCCACCGCGCGGCCAGTGACACTATGCGAGCGACGCGAAAGCCCAGCGCGTGGTGGGCCCTCGCCCTGGCCGCGAGCCTCGCGATTGTCGCGACAGGAAGCTGGCAGCTTGCGACGACACGTGCCAACGGCGAGATCCTGACTCAAACGGTGCTGGAGAGTCACGTCCGGTCTCTGATCGGCGAGCATCTCACCGACGTCGTGAGCAGCGACCTCCACACGGTAAAGCCATGGTTCAATGGCCGGCTGGATTTTTCTCCTCCGGTCTACGACTTCGTCGGACGCGGATATCCCCTTTTGGGCGGGCGGCTGGAGTACGTCGGCGATCGGAAAGTGGCGGCCCTGGTCTACGGACGCCGCAAGCACGTCATCAACGTCTTCCTCTGGCCGGCCGACGCCGGTATGGCACAAGGCCCCCCGGCCGCGACCCGCCACGGCTATCACCTGCTGCATTGGAATGCACCGGACTTCACCTACTGGATTGTATCCGACCTTGGTACCACGGAGCTACAGGAATTCGCCGGCCTCCTGAAGGATGCCGACTCGGCAGCGGCCGCTCCGTCGACGAGCCAATAATGCTAAGGCGACGGGAATTCCTGGCTCTGGCGGGCGGCACCGTGGCGGCCGCCCCGCTTTTTCAGGGCACGATCGCTCGGGCCTCGGTCGCGCCAAGGGTTAATGCGCTCGCGTTCGACGCCTTTGCGATCTTCGACCTTCGCCCGGTCTCAGCGCTGGTAGAGCAGCTCTTTCCCGGCCATGGCGCCGAGCTGAACAATGCCTGGCGAATCAGGCAATTCGAGTATCAGTGGCTCCGCGCCTTGGCAGGTCGGTACGCCGATTTCTGGCGGACCACCGAGGATGCCTTAGCCTTCGCGGCGAACCAGTTGAGTCTCGATCTCACGCCGGAAAAGCGCGCACATCTGATGCACGCCTATCTGGAGCTGACCGCCTGGCCCGATGTCCGTCCCGCCCTGCAGTCCCTTCGGCAGGCTGGTATCCGGCTGGCGTTCCTCTCGAACGCAACGACGGAGATTCTCGACGCTGGAATCAGAAACTCAGAGCTGGAAGGAATCTTCGAGCAGGTCCTGAGTGTCGACCGACTCCGAACGTTTAAGCCTCATCCCCGAGCCTATCAGGCGGCAATCGACGCCTTCGGACTCCCCAGCCCGCATATTGGCTACGTGGCGTTTGCCGGTTGGGATGCGGCGGGAGCGAAGTGGTTCGGCTATCCGACCTTCTGGGTCAATCGGCTGGACCTGCCGGTCGAAGAGCTCGGCGCCCTGCCTGACGCAATTGGGAGCGACCTGGATGACCTGGTCCATTTCGTTGGCGTCGGCTCTTGAGACCCGGGCCGATCACCCTTCAGGGTTCGTCAAGCATCTCCGGACCCGCGCAACTCACCCACTGTGGAACGGAATGTCGTAATGGATATCGAAACGGAAGTGAAAGCCGCTGAAGATCATTTCTTCGAGACCTTGTTGCAGGGCGACCGCGCAGGACTCGAGCAGATTCTCGACGATGACTTTCTGCTGGTCGATGTCATGACGGGGTCCGAAGTGCCCAAGTCCGCGCTCCTCGACGTTCTTGGCTCACGCCAGCTGGTCTTCGAGGCCATCGCACGCATCGACGCACGGGTACGTTCCTACAATGGGACTGCTGTCGTGACCGGCCAGACTCGAATGAAGGGACAATACGCCGGCAATTCGTTCAGCTCGCACAGCCGCTACACCCACGTGTATGTGCGCGGTGCGAAGGGCTGGCGGCTCGTGTCGGCGCAGGGAACTCCGATCGCACCCGCGGCGTAGGGCAATCGCCGGCCCCAAATCACGGGAGAGAGGTACTGAAAATGGCGAGCCCTCTGCGCGTCACGACCCGCCGTCGAGCCGGTACTCGAGGTCGTAGTTGTGGGTTTCGCCTTCGATGATGATCGTCATGGTGCCGGTGATCCCGGCCAGGTCGCCGGTCCCCGACTCTGGCACCACGGTGACGTCCATCTTGTAGTTGGCACCCCGGCTCATCGTTCCCTGGTGCATCAACAGAAAACTCCCTTGCTTCCCGTTGAGTGTGCCGGTCACCAGCTCCAAGGCAACGTAGGCCCCCGAGCCCTCCGCCACTCCCGCCTGAGCACCGAGCATCTGACCTTTGCTGCTGCCGTCGAGTTCGCCGTGAAACTGCTTGGCGAGAACGAGATGGCTGATTGGACCTCCCGCACTGTCGGCAGCTGGAGTCGGCGTGACCTTGACGTCGAAGGATCCGCGAGCATGCATGACCATAACCCTTCGCCCGGTTTGAGTTAACATACTGATCCCCTGATGTCATGTTGTAGACCCATGATAGGGCCCGTTCCCCGCCGGGTCTTGCAGAAACGCGACGCGCCATGATTCGCCGCAAAGTAGAACCCCCGCGGGGTGTCCTCAAAACCGCCGTGGTCGAGCCTCGGGGCCTCCGGCACGCGCGCTTCCATCCCGCTAGCGACCTGGCTACCTGGGTCGAGCACTTCTGGGTGGTAGCATGGGACTTCGGCGACGCCGGTCCCCAGCGGGTGGAAACCCTGCCCCACCCCAGCGTCCACATGATCTTCGAGGATGGGAAGGGCAGGATCAGCGGTATCGCGCGGGCCAGGTTTACCCGGATGCTGGTGGGTAGAGGCGGCGTGTTCGCGGTCAAGTTCCGGCCGGGAGGGTTCTATCCCTTCGCCGGCGTTCCTATCTCCAGCCTATCGGACAAGACGGTGGAGCTGGCGGAGGTCTTCGGTGCGGATGGTGAAAAGCTTGATCGCGCCGTGGTTGCGGAGGGCACCGACGACGGGCGCATCGCCGTTATCGAGACATTTCTCCGCAATCGCCGCCCTGCACCGGACGACAACGTGACGCGACTCTCGGAGATGGTCTACGCCGTGGCTCGCGAGCGAGGGATCCTCAAGGTAGAGGATCTGGTCCAGCGGTACGGCGTCAACAAGCGCACCCTCCAGCGCCTGTTCGCCAAGTATGTCGGAGTAAGTCCCAAGTGGGTCATCCAGCGGTACCGGCTTCACGAAGCGGCGGAACGGCTCGCGGCGGACAGAGAAGTTGGCCAGGCCGCGTTGGCAATGAGCCTCGGCTACACCGATCAGGCTCACTTCGTGAGAGATTTCAAGGCCACCGTCGGCACCTCGCCGGCCGCCTACGCCCGGGCGCGCGGGAGCTGACCCGCCTACCTCTGCATTGTCGCCACCAGCTCCTTGCACCCCGAGCCCCAGCGAGAGACGGATCTGATCGCCTGGGTGAACGGAACGTCCAGCGGATGCACCCGTTCCCGATCGAGCACGTAGACCGCTCCGGCAAACGGCGTCGGCACAGAGGGGATGAAGCACGTGTAGCGGCCATCATCGAATTCCTCGATGATGAATCCGGGAACCAGGGCGTCCTCGATCTCGACAAGCGCCGGCTTCCACTCGGTCTCATCACCCTTCCCCGCCAATCGCTGGGTCATACTTCTGATGACCGCGTACCCGGGGATGCGCTCAAAGAACGAACGCTCGAGCTTCTCCATGAGCGCGCGGCCAGACCGTGTGCGGGCGGCGGCACCGATGAAGAAACAGATCAGCAGGACCAGAAGGAGCGAGAGCAGGCGTTCCGCGGGCAGCCACTCGGGGAGTAATCCAGCGAATGGCTTGACAATTCGCGCCAGAGAAGCCATCGCCTTAAGCATCAGCAGGAGGGCCAGGTAGAGCGGGGCCACGATCAGTAGGCCGGCGACCAAAGACGCCACGATGAAGTTAAACAAGCGTTTCATGGAGGTCCTCCCGAAGAGTCCGCGTGCGCACGCGAAGAGAGAACAGCAAAGTAAGGAAGGGGCGGACGGCTGGGAGATGCACCAAGGTGCAATAGTCCGGTCCGGTGGGGGCCTCTACTCTAAAGCCGGGCTCACCTCACCCCTTCCGACAGGGCCATGCTCGCACACCAGCTCCGGCCGTCTAGAAACGTGGTGCTTCTGGGGATCTCCAGCCTGGGTATCGGCTGGCTCGTCGGCATGTCGGTCTCTCCGGTCGTCGCGGTTGTCGTAGCCAGCCTCCTCGCCGCCGCGGCCTCGGTGCTCTGCGACATCCGGAAATCGGCAACCAATCGTTCACTCAACGTCGTCCCGGTATTCGTGCTGATCCTGGGAATCGTGGCCGGCTCGATTGTCGGCGTCCTGACCAGAGAAGACGCGTCCTCCGGATCCGTCAAAGAATCTCCGGTCACAATCAGGCATGTTAGATCCACCTTCTCACCCTCCCCATGTACGCCACGTACGGCTCCCCAAACTTCCTCGCCAGATACTGTTCCTCCCGCTTGATGATGCCGTAGTGAGTGATGAGGACTACCGGGATCAGGAACACCAGCGGCCAGGCGGTGCCCACGGCGAGGGTGATGCCGAGGTAAAGGCCGGCGAGCGCCAAGTAGAGCGGATTGCGGGTGAAGCGGTAGGGCCCGTCGCTCACGATGGCCAGCGTGGGCTCGCGAGGGTTCACATTAGTCCCGCCCCGTCTGAGACTCCATTGTCCCCACACCCCCAGCGTCAGCCCCGCAACTATCAGCCCGATCCCCACGATCCACACCGGCCATGTGTGCGGCAGGTCCCATGGTTTGAACCAGTGCAGGAGTAACGAGACGCCCAGGGTACCGCTGTAGAGGAGCGGCGGGAAGACGAGGACGTTGGGGTGGTCGGAGG
>Ga0207674_10008315_pt1 | contig 12009 bp, 9 predicted proteins | sample KBSCornC72_FD_184303 | JGI IMG/M metagenome (GOLD analysis project Ga0207674, IMG submission 184303) | Corn rhizosphere microbial communities from Kellogg Biological Station, Michigan, USA - KBS Corn C7-2 (SPAdes) (version 2) | ecosystem: Host-associated > Plants > Roots > Rhizosphere > Soil ... | reverse complement strand
GCAGAGTCGGCGTCGCCCTGCGACAGCGGGCCGTACACCAACACGATCGCGCCCGAGTCGCCGCGCCCGAGCAGACGCTCGCGCAGTTGCGCGAGCTTGGCGCGTGCCGGGCTCGCCGTCACCGTGCCGTCGATCCAGTACCAGGTCCGTGCGAGGACGCTTTCGCCGCGCAGGCGCAAGATCGAGTCCTGCACCGGCAGCGTCCGCCCGCCGAGGTCAACGGTTCGCTCGCGTTGCGACGCGACGTACCGGGTGTGATCGTTGGCGTCCACGAGCACATTCGACGAACTCACGAGCTTGCTGTCCGCGCTTTGATCGTAGTACACCGCGACCAGAAGGCCGACGCGCTCGCCGCCACGCGCGTAAGTCGAGGCGATGGTCGCGCGCGGTGGCAGGAACGCGGGCCTCCAGTCGACGAGCGACTCGGCGACGGGCTGCCATTCGCCCAGCGCCGGCGGCGCGGCGTCCACGACGCGGCCGCCGTCGGATTGCGGGAATGCCCGCAGCACGCCCGGCGCGATGAGCGAGGCGACCAGCACCGTGGCATAGACCAGCGGTGCGGCGAACGTGCGGTGGCCGGGCCCGGGCGGCGCGGCCGACCCGTCCGTGTCACCAATCTGTGCGGGACGCTGCCGCTCCTGGAACAATGTGCCGGCCCAGAACAGCAGCAGCATCACCACGCCGAAGAAGATCCAGCCATAGATGATGTGATCGATGCCGACCGCGAGACGGTTGTTGGACAGGTGTCCGATCATCACGATGCCGTACGCGCGCAGCCAGTTCGCGAAGATCGGAACGATCAGCGACGCGATGACGAATGCGACGCGCCGACCGAGCGTGCGGTAGGTGACGTATGCGTAGAGGAGGCCGACCGTGAACGAGGCGATGAGATAGCGCACGCCACTGCACGCCTCGACCACGGACCACGATCCGCTCGGGATCTGGAACGTCATGCCGTCGCGCAGCACCGGCACCCCGCTCGCGCGCAGCGCCGACACGGTAAAGTTCGCTGTCCACTCGATCAGTGTCGGGACCATGAACTCGCCGAACGGGACCGCCAGATAGAGGAACGCAAGAGGGAACGCGAGGCGACGCGCGATCTCCGTGCCGAGGATCATCCAGATCCCGGCGATCAGCAGCGTCACCCATGCAAAGTGGCGGGCCGCGAGCACGTCTGCGAGGTCGCCGAGCAGCCACAGCACGGTCGCGACGGCAATGGCCGCGAGTGGCCAGAACGAGATCCGGGCCGCGGGCGCGAGGCGCGCGAGCTCGCGTCGCTTCTGCCAGACGAGCCACAGGGAAATGGGCAGGATCGTGAAGCCGTGCGCGAAGGTCTCCGAGCGATACCAGATCGACACCATCGACGCGACCGTATCGAAGTACCACGCCACAAGCCACGCCGTATAGAGACATATCGCGGCAATCGCCACGCGCCAGGCGCGCCGGTGCGCTGCCATGGTCGGGTCCGCCGAGCCGGCGTGCAGCGCATCGAAGCGGTCGAAAGCGTTCATCATCCGAGCGCGCGCACGATATGCGGCCCGATTGCATTCGCCACGCCGATCGGCAGCCGGCGCCAAAGCGCGATGAACGTGCGATATTTCGGGTTCGCGGGATTGTTCTGCGGAACGGACTGCCGCTTGATCAGATGGAACTCGTAGGCGAGGGGCGCGGGTTCGAAGCCCCAGTTCTTCTTGAAATCGTATGACCCGCTGTCACGCTTGCTGCGGCCGTAGTCGAAGATGCGCACGCCGCGTTCGCCGGCCCTGCGCATGAGCTCCCAATACTTGAAGTCGTTGGCCGCGAGGTCGCGCGCCGCCACGGTGTCGCCGGCATAGTAGGGCAGAACCTCGTCGCGAAAATAAAACGAGATCACGCCGCTGACCGGCTGGCGCTTCGCATCGACGACCGTGAGCAGCTCGCAGTCTTTGCCGAACTCCGCCCGCAGCCGCTCGAAGTACGCGCGCGGAAACGGCGGCGTGCCGTGGCGATGCATGTTGTCGGCGTAGAGCCGGAAGAAGCGATCGACGGAATCGTCGATCGCGCTGGACAAGCCATTCTTGATGCCCTTGCGCACCATTGCCCTCTGCTTGCGCGGGATGGCGAGCATGTTCTCATCCGGGTCGGATGAGATGGTCTTGCGGAACGTGACGTACAGGTCCTGGCGCGGCCAGTCGGGGCATCTGGCCGTGAGGTTGCGAAGCTCTAGGTGGGCAGCACCGCAGGCTTTGGCCCGCTCCACCGCCGCGTCGATCAGCGCCTGCTGGGCCGTCGCATCGTCTGCGACGGGGCCCCCGTAGACGGCGAACGGCAGCGACGCGAGCGAATGCCCGAAGAGCATGCTCCTGACCTCGGCGAGCGGCAGCACTCCGGCGATCGCGCCGCCGCGCTCGGCAACGAGATAGTGGGTACGATGGCGGAATACGTCCTCGATGATGGCGCGCCAACCGAACCGGTGGAAGAACGTCGCTTCGGGAGCGGCGAGGACGTAGGCGTCCCAGCGCGTCGCGTCGTCGGGGCGCGCGTCGCGCACGTGAGCCGGCGGGGCGGCCGCTCCCGCTGCGGCGCGATGACCTGCGAGCGTCTCCATCACGCAAGTCCTGGCAGGAACACGCGATCGACGCGGTCCCACCTGAAGTCGCGCAGCAGTCGCGCGAGGCGAGGCCGCATGCGGTGCAAGTTGACGTAATGGCGGAACCGCGTCTTCATGCCGGCTCCCGCCACCCGCGGCTGATCGGGGTCGATCTCCCACGGATGAAAATAGAACATGGCCGGCTTGCGATCCACCGTGTTGATCCGCTGCAGCGACCAGCGCGACAGGCAATAGGGCAGCAGGCGGAAATAACCGCCGCCGCCCGCGGGCCAGTTCGTGTTCGCCATGCGAACCGTTGCGACCGGCAGCTCGAGCAGACCGGGACGCACCTCGTAGGCGAAGCGCGGCGCGTCGGGCGCGCCATAGTGATCGTGCCGAATGGGATACACGCTGGAGCTGTAGCGATAGCCCGCCTCGCGGATGCAATCGAAGGCCCAGGGATTCGACGGACCGACCGAGAAGCTGGGTGCACGATAGCCGCGCACCGCGCAGCCGCCGATGTCCTCGAGCGCCGCCTTGGCGCTTCGTATGTCGTCGAGGAAGTCCCGCGGCGTCTGGTCGCTCGCTCGCGCGTGGCAGGAGCCGTGGCTCGCGAGCTCGTGGCCGCGCTCGACGATGCGGCGCACCACCGCGGGATAGCGTTGTGCGACCCAGGCGAGCGTGAAGAACGTGGCGCGGCTTTTCGCCTCATCGAGGAGATCGAGGATTGCATCGACATTGACCTCGACGCGGCACGGCATGGACTCCCACTGCGACATGCTGATGTGCGGTGCGAAGGCCGAGACCTGGAAATAGTCCTCGACGTCGACGGTCAGCGCGTTGACGACGGCGGCGCGGGTCTGCTCGCTCATGGTCATGCGACCCGAACCCGCCGCTCAGTCGGCGCATGCGCGACGAGCCAATGCGCCAGGTGCGCGGCGATGCGCGGCGCTGCATGGCCGTCCCAGAGCTCGGGCACGCGACCGCGCTTGCCGCCCGATTTCATCACCTCGTCGAGGCATGCGAGCACGCGGCTTCGGGAAAGGCCCACGACGGTGTTCGTACCTTGCGCCACCGTGATCGGCCGCTCGGTGTTCTCGCGCAGCGTAAGGCACGGCACGCCGAGCGCGGTCGTCTCCTCCTGGATGCCGCCGGAGTCGGTGAGTACGACGCGCGCCTCCGCGAGCAGACCGAGCATCTCGAGATAGCCCTGCGGCTCGAGCAGCATGATGGGCGCATCGCTGATCATGTGACCGAGCGAGAAGCGCTCGATGTTGGCCCGCGTTCGCGGATGCACCGGCCACACGAGCGGCAACCGCGCTGCCGCGTCCCGCAGGATCGTCAGCGCCTCGGACAGCGCGGCTGGCGTGTCGACGTTGGAGGGGCGATGCAGCGTGACCGTCCCGAAACCGCGGGCGACGAGGCCGACGTCGTGGCCCGCCCGCGCGATCGTCACCGAAGGCGCGACGGCGCGCGGTCGATGCCGCAGCAGCGAGTCGATCATGACGTTGCCGACGAACGCGATGCGTGCCGCATCCACGCCCTCGCGCACGAGGTTTTCGGCCGCTTCCTTCTCGGTCGTGTAGAGCACGTCGGCGACCTGATCGGTCAGCACGCGGTTGATCTCCTCGGGCATCGTCCGGTCGCGGCTGCGAAGGCCACCTTCGACGTGCACGACCGGGATGCCTTTCTTTACCGCGACGAGCGTGCAGGCGAGCGTGGAGTTCACGTCGCCGACCACGATCACCGCGGACGGCGCGAGCTCGTCGACCACCGGCTCGAAGCGCCGCATGATCTCCGCCGTCTGCACGGCATGCGTGCCCGAGCCGACCTCGAGATTCAGATCCGGCGGCGGCAGCTCGAGATCGCGGAAGAGCCGCTCGTTCATGGCGACGTCGTAGTGCTGTCCGGTATGGATCAGGGTGACCGGCGGCAGGTCCGGGCGCGCGGCGAACGCGCGCACCAGCGGCGCCATCTTCATGTAGTTGGGCCTCGCACCCACGATGCACGCGAGGCACCCGCGACGATCGGTCCCTGTCGCGCTCATCCACGCCCCTGCCCGCCGGGCTTCACGACCGCCTTGTCCGGATGAAGCAGGCGGTGCAGCAGATCGACCGCGCCGCCGACCGTGCGGTCCAGGCGATCCATCCGCTCCTCGAGGTGGCGGAAATGCGCCTCCCAGGCGGGCGCCTCCTCGCTTGTCGGTTCCGCATGGTGAACCGCACTGGCCAGGCCCACCTGCGGCAGGTCGATCGTCCCCGTCGTTCCGGGGACGACCGCCGCAGGACCGAGCTCCTCGTCGATCTCACGCGCGATCGCGCGCACGTCATTGCCGTCGAGCACGTGCTTCTCGGCAAGGAAGCCCGAGAGCAGCAGGCGATTGCACAGCGTGTTGATGCGCCGCGGAATGCCGCCGGTGAGCGCATGGATCACCTCGAACGCCTGCGGATCGAAGGCCGGGTCGTTCTTCCAGCCGACGTGCAAGAGGCGATGCTCGATGTAGGCCTGCGTCTCGCCGTGGTCGAGCGGCCCGAGGTGATACGACGCGATCACGCGCTGGCGCAGCTGCTGCATGCGCGGGCTCTGCATCATGACGCGCAGCTCAGGCTGGCCGACGAGGAAGCTCTGCATCAGCGCCTTGTCGCCGAGCTGGAAATTCGACAGCATGCGCAGCTCCTCGACGGCGCGCGGCGTGAGGTTCTGCGCCTCGTCGATCACCAGCAGCGCGCGCTTGCCCTCGACTGCGAGCTGGCACAGGAAGGCCTCGAGCGACGCGAGCAGCATGGCCTTGTCGACCGACTTCACCGGCACGCCGAAGGCAACCGCCACGGAGCGCAGCATGTCCTCGGCGTCGAGCTGCGTGCTGACGAGCTGCGCGGCCACCAGCGAGCTGCGGTCGATCTGCTCGAACAGGCTGCGCACGATCGTGGTCTTGCCGGCGCCGATCTCGCCGGTGATGACGATGAAGCCCTCGCTCTGGTGGATCCCGTACTGCAGGTAGGCAAACGCGCGCTTGTGGCCCTTGCTGCCAAAGTAGAACTCGGGATCGGGGTTGAGCTGGAACGGCTTGCCGGTCAGCCCGTAGAACGATTCGTACATGGGTCAGTGGAACGCGTAATTGATGCCGGCGAACAGGGCCGACTCGTCGTAGCCGCCGGTACCGAAGTCCGTGCGCTGGCGCTGGTATCGGACGCCGCCGAAGACCCGTGTCTTCGTGGAGAGCAGCACGGACAGAAGCGCGTTGAGCGACGTCTCGTGCGCCGACGCATTCCCCGTGCTGACGACGTCGATTGGATCGTTCGACTTGACGTAGCGCTGCTCGTAGCTCAAGGAGAAACGCATGCGCGGCTGGAGCTGATGGGACCAGGTGAGACTGGCGCCGGTCTGGGTCGAGTTGAGCGCGGTCGACAGGAGGGCGTCGGTCGTGTCCGCGCTCCCGAGCGGCTCGGTTCGCGACCGATACACCCGCAGAAAGATGCTGTTGCGAGCTCCAACGATGCCGTAGCTGATGCCGACGTGCTCCTCGAGATGCAGCTGGGTCGTGTAGATCGCGAGGGGGTCGCCCAGCGTCTGCGGCAGCCCACGCGCATTGATGAACTGTTGCACGAACTGCTGGCGCTCGGTCGGGTCCGGGACGCGCGACGAGAACAAACTGTCGAGCAGCGTCGGCACGCTGCCTGCGGGTAGCGTGGCGAGAAGCTCGGGATAGCTCGTGATCTGGCGCGCAGCCTCCACCGACCACACGGCCAGCTGCGTGCGATCCTCGAGCCGGACGCGATACGAGGGGCCGAATACCCGATGCTCCCAGTTCGCGTCGAAGTGCAACCGCTCGCTCGGCCGCCAGCGCACGCCCGCGCCGTAGATGATGCCGCTCTGCTCCTCGAGCACGAACCGGTCGTTCTCGTAGCCCACACTCGCCGAGAGCTCCAGCTCGCGGTCCGGCCGGGCGAGGCCGCTGAAGCGCGCGAGCTCGACCAGCTGCGACTGATGTTCCGTGAACTGGACGTCGTTGCGCTGGTAGTCCGCGCTCCACCCCAGTGGCGTCGGATTGCGGCGTACCTCGCCGACGAGCTCGTTCGTATACGCGTTGTTCGTTGCGGTAGGCGCGCTGTTGACGTTGGTCCAGATGTTGTTGTCGCGCAGCAGGTAGCTGTAGTCGCCGCTGCCGTAGCGAAGGTAAGGCGACACGTGGTAGGTGTACGACGTGTACGCGTTCTGGGGATTGTTCTCGATCGCGGTGGATGTGGGCGCGAACGGCGTGAAGTACGTTTGCTGGATCTGCGCCGACGCATCGACATAGATCAGGTTGTCCACCGCTTCGAGCCGCCCCGTCACGTTGGCGAGGGGTTGAATGCGATTGTTCTGCCCTCCCGTGCGCGCGTAGAGCAGGATCGGAAGCTCGACGTCGCCCTCGAGGCGAACGCGCCCCGCGCGATAGTTGACCGAGAAGCCGGGTGCGATGCGCGTCACGGCGTCGGACTTCCGCACGCTCGCAGGCTCCAGGTTGACGTTGTCGGTGAGCGTTTCCTCCGCGGAGATGCGCCACGAGAACGGCTGCTGTCGCGCCTCCTTGCCGGTGCTTCCGGGAGCCGCCGGCTGCGCGTTGCCTTCGAGGGGGGACGGCAACGAGTACGCACCCGCCCCCGGCATGTTCTGCGCCATCACGCCCGCCGGCCAGGCGTACGCGCCGAGCGCGGCAACCGCGGCGCCGGCGACGCACGCCGCTTGCAAGGCCGAAGGTCGTGTGCGATGCGGAACGTGCGGCGCGCGGTGCCGAACCTCAGCGCTCGGGCCTGTTGGCGTAATAGCCATAGTACGAGCCGACCTCGGTTTGGCTGCACTTGTTCAGCAGCATCAGCACAACTTCACAGCTTTCGATCGTGGCGAGCGCCTGCGACACCGCATGCTGGGTGGTCTGATCGGCCGCGACGACCATGACGATCTGGCCCATGTGCATGGCCATCACGCGGGCCTCGGTCGTCGCGAGCAGGGGCGGAGAATCGAAGACGATGATCCGGTCGCGGTAGCGCTCGGACAGTTCGGCGAGCAGCGCACCCATGTGAGCGCTCGCAAGGAGCTCCGTTGCGCGCGGATGGCGCGAGCCCGCCGGCAAGAGCGAGAGCCGCTCGATGTTCGTCTTCACCAGCGCGTCGCCGACGCTCGCGCCGCTCGTGAGGAGGTCGAGCAGTCCCGGCGAAGGCGGCGAGCCCAGCAGCGACGGCAGCGTGGGATGCGCGACGTCACCGTCGACCAGCAGCACCGTGCTGTTGAACTCCATCGCGATGCTGAGCGCGAGATTCACCGAGGTGAACGTCTTGCCTTCGCGGGGCAGCGCGCTCGTCACCATCACGAGGTTGCCGTGCTTGATGCGCGAGCCGTCGAGTCCCAGTGCGTTGCGGATGATGGGACGCTTGATGACGCGAAACTCATCGGCGATCTTGGTCGCGCCGCTTTCAGGCGTCACGAATCCCATCGAACGCAGCTTGATGAGGTCGAGCTCGACGCGCCGCTCCTCGCGGTGCTCGTGCGATTCGCCCTGCGGCGGCACGGGCGTTTGCGCCGCGCGATCGGCTTCACGCAGCTGCAGCGTGCGCACCAGCGCTTCGGGCGTCGGCACGGCGTTGTCGTCGCGTGCCGTAACGGGCGCTACGTCCGCACCCGCGCGCCGCAGCTCTTCGAGTCGACGTGCAGCCTGTTCGATCGAGCTCATGTCGTTCCTAGCCGATGCGGCCCAGTAGCGCCGCCGACAGGATGCCCCCCATCGTCAGCAGAAGAGTCCCGAGCGCGCCCGCGAAGAAGAATGCATGGCGACGCCGCAGGCGCAGAACGGAGGGGTCGGGAAGCATCGACACCACGCCGAGGAACGGACGCTTCACGACCTCGCGCAGAGCGCTCGGGCGATGGAACGTCGGCCAGATCTGGCTCGCCAGGAAGCTCGCGAGCAATGCAGCGAAGATCGCCGCGCCGAACGCGATGCCGAGCATCTGCAGGCGCGTCGGGGGAACGGGATCGGACAGTGCGCGCGGCGGGTCGATGACGCGGAATTGGGCGACGCCCGTGTCCTGCACTTCCTTGCCCATGTTGGCGGCGTCGCGACGCGCGAGCAGCGCCTCGTACATCTTCTTCTGCACGTCGTAGGCCCGATTCAGCTCCACGTACTCCTGCTCGACTTCCGGCACCATGCGCGCCTGCTTCTTGAGCGCCTCGTGCTGCGCCTCGTACGAGGCGAGCTTGGCGCGTGACGCTGCGACGTTGGCCTCGGCCTGCGCCAGTGCGAGGCGAAGCTGCTCGTACACCGGGCTGCGCGCGTCACTGTTCTGCGTGCGAGGCGCGCTCGCGACGGCCTTGTTGCGCTCCTCGATCGCCGTGGCGCGCTGCTGCTCGAGCTGCTCGAGGCGCCGGCGCGTGGCGACGACATCGGGATGCGCGTCCGTGAAGCGGCGCGACAAGTCGTCGAGCTCTTTGCGCAGGCCCGCGATGCGCGCGTCGAGCTCCGGCACGCCGTAGTCGGACGCGGGCGCCGTCGTCGGGGCGGCGTCCGGAATGAGCGGTTGCGACTCGCCGGACAACTGCTGCTTGTACGCGTCGCGCGCCTTTTCGTTCGATTCGAGCTCCATCCGTGCCTGCTCGACCTGGTCCTGCACCGACGACAACCGGCTGAAATAGTCACGGCCATCGCGGCCGGTCACGCCCATGTATTTGATCTTGAATTCCTTGAGCCGCGTCTCCGCCGCGCGCAGCGCGTCCTCGTAGCGCTTGATCTGCTCGTCGACGAAGGTGAACGCGGTCTGGCTGTCCTTCTGCTTGTTGCCGAGGCTCGACTCCACGAAGATGTTCAGCAGCGACTGCACGACCTTGCGCGCGCGCTCCGGATTGGTGTCGCGGTAGTTGATGGTGTAGAGGTTGCTGCCGCGCACACCGGCCTCGAGCTTGATGTTCTTCCCGAGCGTGTCGATCAGCGTGTCACGGCTCGCGACGTCGGGCGTATTGAGATCGAGGTCCGCCTGGCGGATGAGCTTCTCCAGATTCGGGCGGCTGATCAGCGTGCGGCTCATCAGGACGACCTGCTGGTCGATGTTGGGCTGGATCGCCAGTCCCGCGAGCAGCGGCTTCAGCAGCGACTCGGTGTCGACGTACACACGCGCCGTCGCCTCGTAGCGCTCTGGCACCTTCATCGCGATGGCTACCGCGATGATGCCGACAACCCACGCGGTGGCGAGGCCGATCCAGCGGCGATGCCACATGCCGCGCAGGTAACTGCCGATGACTTCGAGGACTTCGTTCATTGCTTCGACTCGGTGAGGGCGATGGCGCGGCCGATCAGAACCAGCTTTGCGGAATGATGAGGATGTCGCCAGGCATGACGTCGACGTTGGCGCTGATGTCACCCCGCTTGACGAGGTCCTTCAGCCGCACGGTGTACAGCTTGCCGCCTTCGGACGGACGGAAGATGCGGGCCGCGTTGCCGTCGGCGAAATCGGTGAGCCCGCCCACCGAGATCATCACGTCGAGCACCGTCATGTTCTTGCGATACGGCAGCACCTGGGGCTTCGCCGCCTCGCCGATGATGCGCACGGCCTCGTTGCTCGGGCCCTGGAAGTTGGTCACGATGACGGTGACCACGGGATCGCGGATGAACTTGCCGAGCGCCTTCTCCATGTCGCGCTCGAGCTGCGTAGGCGTCTTGCCAATCGCGGGCAGGTCGTCGATCAGGGGGGTGGTGATGTTGCCGTCGGGCCGCACCGCGACGCTCATCGACAGCTCGGGATTGCGCCAGACGATCACGTTGACCACGTCCTGCGGGCCGATGTGGTACGTGTAGTCGGTCGGCGAAGCAGTGACGGGCGCGGCCGGATACTGGGTCGCGCACGCCGACAACAGCAGCACCGCCGCGAGGCTGGCGAGGATCGCGCGGCCTGCACCCCGCACGGTTGCGGCCCTGGCGAGATTCGAGGTCATGGTCTCTCCGCGTCGACGACGCATGCACAGCGAAGCGTCGAATGTTAGCACTGCGAAACGGGGCGCCGCCCCCTCGCCCGTCGGCTGTAGAAGCGCGGTGCGAGGATCATCGTGCGTGCGTGGCCGTACACGTTGTCTCACACACCAGGGCGGCGAACGTCCGCCCGGTGCGCGCGAGCCTTGCGATCTGTCGGACCGCATCACGGACGAGTCATTATCGCGCGCGTCACGCGTCGCAGCGTGGTTACGTCGCGCCGATACCAGCAGCGTCACTGCGCCGGCCTGCTCCGCGTTTGTCGACCGACCTTACGACCCGTCATGGGTGCAACGGCCGTCGACCGTTTGCGCAACCGGGTGTCTCTTGAATCCAAAGCCGTTCCGGATGATGGCACGGCACGTGCACATGCAGGGTGGTGCACAAACCCTGGAGGGCGTCGCTCGCCGGAAATCCGCAGCGACCGCACGAACGGGCGCTACACGACGATGGACGGCGGTGCGTGCGGGATACGGGGCTCACACGCGCTACGCGAATTGAGCAGCAGGCGCTGTTCGGGGGACACGGCGTCGGTGTTCTTTACGGGATTCGGCGCGTTTTGCGCGATAACCCACCGACAAACTATTGAATCTACTGGAAACTTGTGCGTGCCAGCTCGTCGCCTACAAGACTGGCCGGCCGCAAATCCAACCATGAAAACCATTAAGTTCCTCCTTGCCGTCCTCCTCGTCGCCGCCGGCCTCCAAGCCCGCGCCTCCGACCTCACGCTCGACCCGCAGGCCAATGAGCTCGGCGACATCATTCACACGGTGTGCGCTGCCAGCGGCGACGCCTGCCCGCAGGGAGGCGGCGCGCTCTCCGGCGAGGACGACTTCACGATCCAGGTGCTCAGCACCGGCTTCTTCAACTCGATCGCGGACGTTCAGCTGGTTCCCTCGGACCTCGGCTTCTTTTTCTCGTCGTTCGCGTACCAGCTACAGGAGGCGAGCGGCCCGGGCATGATTGCATCGGCAAACGGCGTCGGTGTCCATTCGCAGCCGCACAACGCGGCGCTGACCGCCATTGCGACCTATCACCTCATCGTCGACTGGACGCTCCAGAGCGCCGGGGATGGAACGCTGCAATCGGCCGCCTACACCATCCACGTCCTGACCAGCGCCGAGCCGCTCACGATCGTTGCCGCAGTGCCCGAGCCCGGCACGCTGCTTCTGCTGGGCCTCGGTATCGCAACGATCGCAGCGAGATCACGGCGACGCGGCGACTGAAGCGCATCGCGAATGAAAAAGGCGACCGGCGGGTCGCCTTTTTTCTTGCGGTTCGCACCGATGCCAGCCCGGGATGCCGACGGTTCCTGTCACCGCAGGAAGGCGTCACGCATCCAACACAACCAACACCGCGAAATTGGCGCGCCCGACAGGATTCGAACCTGTGACCCTTGGCTTCGGAAACCAATACTCTATCCAACTGAGCTACGGGCGCGGAGCAT
>Ga0207674_10008309_pt1 | contig 12014 bp, 8 predicted proteins | sample KBSCornC72_FD_184303 | JGI IMG/M metagenome (GOLD analysis project Ga0207674, IMG submission 184303) | Corn rhizosphere microbial communities from Kellogg Biological Station, Michigan, USA - KBS Corn C7-2 (SPAdes) (version 2) | ecosystem: Host-associated > Plants > Roots > Rhizosphere > Soil ... | reverse complement strand
GCGGCGGGGCCCCGGGCGCCGGCGGCGTTATGGCGGGGGCGAGACCCACGGCGCGGCGAGTACACTTGCCCGCATCCCACTCTCGCGGGCGTCGCGATCGTCTCAACATTCTTATGATCGTTAGAATTTGCAATTGGCGCCGGCACGGAATAACCTGCCGGACCGGCGCGTGTCGGGCGGGAGCGCGTCGGGGAAGGAGCTTTCACCGTGTCGATCGTCCTCTTGTGCCTCGTCGCCACGCTGGCGTTCGCGAACGGTTCGAATGACAACGGCAAGGGCGTGGCCACGCTCGTGGGGTTCGGCGCCGCCAGGCCGCTGACGGCGCTGGTTTACGCGGCGATCGCGACCGCGGTCGGCGGCGTCGTCTCGTTCCGGCTGGCCGGGGGGTTGCTCCAGGGGTTCAGCACCGGCCTCTTCGCCAAGGGGGTGGCGGCCGACAACGCCTTCTTCGTGGCGGTGCTGATCGGCGCCTGTGCGTGGGTTCTGCTGGCCTCGCGGTTTGGAATGCCCGTTTCGACGACGCACGCGATCATCGGCGCGCTCTGCGGCGCGGGGCTGGTCGCGTTCGGGAACGCCCGGATGCAGTGGTCCTTCCTCGGGGCGAAGTTCGCCGTGCCGCTGGCGGTCAGTCCGATCCTGTCGTTGGCGGTCGTCTACGCGATCGCCTGGCCGGTGCTGTTCCTGATCGGCCGACTCGCGGGCCGCTGCATCTGTGTGGTCGAGTAGGTCGGCGCGCTCGAACCGGTCGTCGTCGCGGGCGGCGGCGGCGGTGTCGGCGGCAGTGTGGCGTATCCGGGCGGCGATGGTGGCGGAATTCGCCTCGACGTCGTGGTCGGGAACGAGCGGACGTGCCCAATACACGGCCGCGTCGCCGCCGCCAGCACGACGGGGGTCTCCAGCGCCGTCCACTGGCTGAGCGGCGGCCTGATCTCGTTCGCGCGCGGTTGGAACGACACACCGAAGATCGCCGCCCTCTCGCTATTCGCGCTGGCGGGCGTCAATCACGGGACCGCGGTCGGCTTCGCGATCGTCACGGTGGCGATGGCGGTGGGGGGCCTGGTCGCGGGGCGGAAAGTGCTCGACACGCTGTCGAATAAGCTCACCCCCCTGCCGCTCGCCGAGTCGCTGACGGCGAGTCTCGTGACGGCGGGCCTGGTGATCACGGCGTCCAGGATCGCGTTGCCGGTGTCGACGACGCACGTGGCGACTGGCTCGATCATCGGGGCGGGGCTGAAGAATAATCCGGCGGGGGTCAAGTGGGGCAAGGTCGGGGAGATCCTGCTGTCGTGGCTGATCACGTTGCCGGTCGCCGCGCTGATCGCCGCGGGGGCCAAGGCGCTTATTCACTGATCGCCCCGTAAGCAGGGCACCGCGGCACGCACATTGCGATCGGTCCAAACGTGATCGCAATCAAACCCGCCGCATCCCGCGGGATCGGGCAATCGCCCACCTCGCCCGGCGAAAAATCCACCAGCGCCTGGCGAACGAATCGCCGGGCCTCGCGCTCAACCGCGAGGCGCCTCGCGCATTAGTATGCGCAGAGAGCCAATTTCCAAAGGAGCTTATGAATCAACGCACCTTCCGCCTGCTCGCCGCGATGACCCTCGGCGCGTCCTTGATCGCCGCCCCGTCGTTCATCCCGTTCGCGCCCGCTCCCGTCCACGCCGCCGACGCCGCCTCAACTGACGCCAAGGTGCAGGCCGCCGTGGACAAAGCGCTGGCCTACCTCAAGTCGCAACAGAAGCCCGACGGCGGCTGGCAAAAGGAGAACGACCCGCCCGCCCTGACCGCCATCGCCCTCAAGGCCTTCGCACAAGACCCGAAGGTCGGACCCGGCGCCGACTTCGTGAAGAAGGGCTACGACAAGCTGCTGACCTATCAGCTCGACAACGGCGGCATCTATCAGGACCTGCTCGCCAACTATAACACGTCGATCGCGATCAGTTCGCTGACGGCCGCGAACAACCCGGCGTTCAAGGACCGCATCGACAAGGCCGTCGCCTACATCAAGGGAATCCAGTGGACCGACAAAACGGGCGCCGGCCCCAAGGGCGAAACGGTCAAGGACGATAAGAACAACTGGTGGGGAGGCTGGGGCTACAGCCACGCCGGCCGGCCAGACCTGTCCAACGCCCAGATCGCCATCGAAGCCCTCGAAAACGCCGGCCTCAAGAAGGACGACCCCGCCTTCCAGAACGCGCTGAAGTTCGTGACGCGGAACCAGAACAATTCGGAAACCAACGATCAGAAGTTCGCCGGCAACGACGGCGGGTTCGTCTACTCCCCCGCCAACGACGGCGAGTCGCCCGCCGGCGTGCTCGTCGGCGCCGACGGCAAGCGCGTCGTCCGCTCTTACGGATCGATGACCTACGCCGGCCTCAAGAGCATGATCTACGCCGGCCTGACCAAGGACGACCCGCGCGTCAAGGCGGCGTGGAAGTGGATCGGCGACACCTACACGGTGGACGTGAACCCCGGCATGCCCAACGCCGGCCCCAAGACCGGCGACATGAGCCATTACGGGCTTTACTACTATTACCACACGATGGCCCGCGCGCTGAACGTGTACGACGAACCGACGATCACCGACGCCCACGGCGCCAAGCACGACTGGCGCGTGGAGCTGGCGGACAAGTTGATCAGCCTGCAGAAGCCCGACGGCTCGTGGCAGGGTGACAAGAAGTGGTTCGAGGACAGCAGCGTGCTCTCCACGTCGTACGCCGTCCTGGCGCTGCAGGAAATCCAGAAAGATCTCAAGGAACACCCCGCCAGCAGGTAGTCGTTCCTCCTTCGCGCGCCCCGCGAAACCTCTCCCGGCGTGGCTTTGGTCGGGAGAGGGGGCGGGGTCGTAGGTTGACGGCCTGGCGACGTCACACATTCGGTCACCGAAAGGGAAGCATGGACATGTCCTGGAAGAACACCGCCTCGTTCGCAATCGCGTTTGCCGCGTTCGTCGCATTTTCGGCCAAGGCCGACTCGTCTCCGTACGACCTGGGCTCGCTGCCCGACCTGCCGGTGCCGAGCTACCTCGCGGACGCGGCCGCCGCCGCCGCCGCCGCGCCGACGACGCCCCCTCCACCCCCGCAGCACCTGCGGTCGTACGAATTGCCGGCGGTCAACGTCGTCGGCGAGCGTCCGTCGGATCTGCGCGAGGAAGATCGCGTCGGCTCGTACGGTCAGCCGCGCTGGACCGCCACCCGCCGGTTTCCTAACACGCGCGTTTACGTCATCCCCGAAGGCAAGCTCGAAGGCGAGCTCTGGTTCATCCCCCGTTTCCTCAAGGACGGGCGCACCAACGGTCGTTACCTGGCCGAGATCGAGTACGGCCTGCCCAACCGCTTCCAGATCGACGTCTACTATCGCTTGGACATCGACGATTCGGGTAAGGGGCAGAACGGCGCGCAACTCGAAGGCCGCTGGGCGCTGGCCGACTGGGGCAAGATCTGGGGCAACCCGACGCTGTACCTCGAATACGTCGCCCACGAGTTCGACCCCGACGCGATCGAAGGCAAGATCCTCCTCGGCGACGAGCTGGCGCCGCGGTGGCACTGGGGCGTGAACTTCGTCGCCGAGCTCGAGACCGGCGGCGAGCGCGAGTACACCTACGAGATCGACGGCGGCATCTCCTACACCATCGTGGACGAGAAGTTCTCCCTGGGCGCCGAGACCAAGATCGAATTCATCTCGACACAGGGAAACCGCGCCAACTACGAGACGTCGATCCTCGTCGGGCCCAGCATGCAGTGGCGGCCGATGCCGCAGTTGTCGATCAACCTCGCCCCGCTGTTCGGCACCACGCCCGATTCGGCCAACGCGCGCGTGTATCTGAACATCGGTTGGGAGTTCTAACGACGTGACGGAAGACGGCGGCGACACCCTCCTGATGACGCAAGCGGAGGACGGGCACGACGCGTGTCCGCCCTGCGACGATGTCGCCGGGATCGACGCCGCTGTCGTCGTCGAAGCGGCAGCGGCCGGGCGCGACGCGGCGCCTCGCGTGCCGTTCTATCGGCGGCTGACCCGCGGGCGGTGGGCGTCGGTCGTCTCACTGGTCGCCGCGCTGGCGGTGCACGCGGCGGTGATCGGGGCTGGGGTTTACTACTATCGTACGTTCGTGCGCGACCGGCCGCCGGTCCTGCTCGTGCCGCAGGGAGTGACGACGGAAGTGGCGGGGAGCGGCGAGGTATCCGCGCAATTGGCGGAAGTGACGATCCCGCGCGACCTGGCGGCGCCGGACGCGGCGGCGGCGGCGGCGTCGTCGAAGTCGGCGCCCACGGATACGTTCAAGCCGCCGAGCGAGATCGAAACACCGGACGTGGCGCCGCCGGCAGTCGTCCTGGATGCCAACGCCGGAACGTCGTCGGACTTCGGACCGCTGCCGACGTTTTCGGCCAACCGTTCGCCGCCGGTGGTCGGCCCGCGATTTCCGCCCGGGTATCGACCGGACGCGGGCGGGACGGATCAGGGGTCGCAGAAGTCGGCGCCCGCCACCGACAACCGGGCGGCGAACGGCGCCCCGGCGGCGGGGGCGAATACGGGAGGCGCACCGCAGGGAGTTCCCGAGGGGCTGCCGGTCCCGTCGCCGCATAACGATCAACCCATCTACCCGGAGGTCGCGCTGCGCAACGGGTGGGGCGGCGTGGTGCGCGTGGAGTTGGTCATCGATCCGAGCGGGCGGGTGTCGAACGTCCGCGTCGTGACGTCGTCAGGCCACCGGGAACTCGACGACAGCGCGGTCGCGAAGTTGAAGACCTGGTCGTTCGCGCCGGCGACGCTGAACGGCCAGCCCCTCGCGTCGACCGTGACCGTCCCCGTGAACTTCACCCCGCACGATTCGCGGCGACACTAAAGCGGACGCGGCGCACACGCGTGTTGTTCACGTTCCCGCCGGCGGCTCCCACAACTCGATCCGGTTCCCCTCCGGATCCGTGATCCACGCGAATCGCCCGTACTCCGAATTCTCCCGCCGATCGTCCACCTGTACGCCTTCGGCGCGCAACCGTTCGAGCAGCGCATCCAGGTTCTCCACCCGGTAGTTCAGCATGAACGGCGCGCGGCTGGGCTCGAAGTAGGTCGTGTCCTTGGGGAAGATCGACCAGACGGTGGTCCCCGGCTGATCGGCGTCGCGTTCCCGCCACCGAAAATTGACCGGCCCGTTCTCCCGCTTCATCCCCAGATGCCGTTCGTACCACTCATGAAGCGCGTCCGGATCGCTCGCCTTGAAAAACACGCCCCCAAGCCCGGTGACTCGTCCCATGATTGCTCCCGCGTGCTCGCGCCCGTGTTAAATGTTGCCCAGATTACGCCTATAGCAGCTCTCGCCGGATAATTGCAATTTCTGAAGACACATTCACGTTGTCAAACCGAGTCGATCGGGATAGATTCCAACAGTCCGTTTTTGGACGGTGTTCGGAGAAGGTAGTTTCCTGGAGGCGGAAAAGTGAAGAAGCAGCAGAGGGCGATTTACGCCGCGGCGCTCGCCACGGCCACGATGGGGATTATTTCGGTACCGGTCCTGGCGACGGACAATTTGTGGATTGGGGGTACCGCCGGGTCGCCGACCGATTGGAACACGGCGTCGAACTGGAGTCAGGGGCGGGTTCCGGTCAAAGTCGATGACAACAACTTCGACGACGCGATTATCAACGTCAACACCGGGTTTCCGGTCATCAACGCCGACCTGTCCGCCGTCCCGCGCGACGTCATCGTCGGCGGGGGCGCCGGCACGAGCGGCCGGGTCGACCAGACGGCCGGCACGGCGACGACGGGCTCGGGTAACTGGCTTTACGTCGCCCGCGACGCCGGCACCGGCGTCTACAACCTCGCCAACACCGCCACGACCGGCGGCACGCTGACCGGCTACGGCACGGGCAGCGGATCGATCGACGTCGGCGGCGGGCCCGGACACGCGGGCACCGGCGGCCGCCTCTACGTCGGCGGCACCGAATTCGGGGCGGGCGGCGCGGTCGGCACCCTGAATGTGAACACCACCGGCACGCTCACCGTCCGCAACGACCTCGCGGTCGGCACCGACGGCGGCACCGGCGTGATGAACGTCGATGCCGGCACGATCACGACGGGCGGCTGGAACTTCATCGGCAAGCGCGTCAACGCCGACGGCGGCAACGGCACGCTGAACATGAGCGGCGGCACCCTCACCAATACCGGCCGCACCTATGTCGGCCAGACGACGACGACCGGCAAACTCGTCCTGTCGGGCGGGACGTACAACAACACCTCGACCGGCGACCCGTTCATCATCGGCGAAGGCGCCGCCAGTAACGGCACCGTCACCGTCAACAACGCCGCGTCGACGCTGAGCATCGGCCAGGAACTTTGGATCGGTCAGGCGGCAGGCGGCACCGGGACGATGAACGTTTCCGCCGGCACCGTGACGACCGGCAACTGGCTCGCCGTCGGCCGCGAAGGCGCGACCGGCGTCCTCAACGTCAGCGGCAACGGGGTCGTGCAGAAAACCGGCGGCGGCCACGTCACGATCGGCACCGGCAGTGGCGGCAACGGCACCGTCAACGTCAGCGGCAACGGCACCTTCTCCTCCAACACGGACATTATCGTCGCCGAAAACAACGCCGCCGCCGTCGCGCTGGTTAATCAGACCGGCGGCAAGGTCATCGTCGGCGGTAACCTGGACGTCCAGCGGAACGGCACCGGCACGTACAAGCTTTCCGGTGGCACGCTCTCCGTCGATGGACGTGTGCCGGATCCAGTTAATGAGGCCGGTCAAGTTCTCGGTATCGACGGCCGCGATGGTACCTTCACCTTCACGGGCGGCCGCATCACCCGCTCGAACGCCGGCGTCATCAATTACGTCGGCGACCTGCACGTCGGCAACAAGGCCGCCGGTCTCAAGCTCGACACCGACAAGACCTTCGCCGTCTCCGGTTTGCTCGACGTCGCCAGCGGGGTGACGTTCGACGTCACCGGTGTGGCCCTCCCGGCCTCGGGTGCCGGCGCGGTCCACCTCGGCAGCGACGGATCGATCCTCGGTTCCTTCGACCCCTCGACCACGACCCTTGCGGGTTTGGTCAATACCCCCAACGCCACGTTCATCTCCGAGGCGGCGGGCGAGGGCGGGCTGTTTAACGCCGGCACGGACAAGGTATTCTGGGTGCAGGAGAACGGCGGCTCGGTCGACCTCAAGTACAGCATCGCCCCCGTCCCCGAGCCCACCGTCATTGGCGTGATCGGTTTGTCCGGCCTCGCCTTTATGGGACGCCGTCGCCGCAAGTAACGCCGGCCGAACGTTTCGAAGCTCACACGACCGCCCCGGAATCCGGGGCGGTTTTTTTGTAGCCGCCTGACCATCGCGCCGACTGGTTGTATATTGAAATGCTTCCAGCGCGCGCGCTCGCTCGCTCGCTCATTCGCGCGGTCCCTTAGCCCGAACGAAACCCATGATTCAAAGCATCATCGTCCTCGGCGCCGGTAGCGCCGGCCTCATCGCCGCCATCTCCATCAAGCGGAAGATCCCGCAGCTCAAGGTCCACGTCGTCCGCAGTCCGGACATCGGCGTCATCGGGGTCGGCGAGGGCACCACGCCCAACTTCCCCAAGCACCTCTTCGACTACCTGAACATCAGTCGCAGGCACTTCTACGCCATGGCCCAGCCGACGTGGAAGCTGGGCATCAAGTTCGTCTGGGGTCCGCGCGACCACTTCGAGTACGGCTTCGCCCGCCAGCTCGACTCCCACTGGTCCGACCTCGCCCGCCCGACCGGTTTCTACTGCGACGAAGAATTCAGTTGCACCGACCTGACCACGTCACTCATGGCGGCCGGCAAGGTGTTCGAGCGCCAGCCCAACGGCGGCGGCCCGGACGTCCAGCCGTGGCACGGCTTCCACATCGAGAACAAAAAGCTCGTCGAAGTGCTCGAACTGGTCGCCCGCTCCGTCGGCGTCGAGTTCACCGACGCCCGCGTCAGCGGCGCCAAACGCGGGCCGCAGGGCATCGCCTCGATCGTCCTGGAGGACGGGCGGGAACTCTCGGCCGATTATTTCATCGATTCCAGCGGCTTCCGCAGCGAACTGCTCGGTCGCGCCTTGGAAGAGCCGTACGTCAGTTTCGACAAATCCCTCTTCTGCGACCGGGCCGTCGTCGGCGGGTGGGAGCGCACGAACGAGCCGATCCTCCCCTACACCACCTGCGAAACCATGGACGCCGGCTGGGCCTGGCAGATCGAGCACGAGCACTACATCAACCGCGGCTACGTCTTCTCGTCCGCCTCGATCTCCGACGACGACGCCCGCGCCGAATTCCTCCGCAAGAACCCCAAGGCCGCCAGGGACGGCCGCGTCGTCAAATTCCGCTCCGGCCGCTACCGGCGCGGCTGGGTCGACAACGTCATCGGCATCGGCAACGCCTGCGGCTTCGTCGAGCCGCTCGAGGCGACGGCGCTCATGGTCGTCTGCGCCCAGTGCGAGACGTTCATCAACTTCTTCCTGCACACGGGGCTCAAGCCGACGCCCACGATCCGCAACCTCTACAACCATCTGACCGCCGGCATGTGGGACGAGATCCGCGACTTCCTCGCGGTCCACTACAAGTTCAACACCCGCCTCGACACCCCCTTCTGGCGCCGCTGCCGCGAGGAGACTGACGTCTCGTCGATCGGCGAACTCCTCGAGTTCTACCACGAAAATGGCCCGACGGGCTTCGCCCGCCACCTGCTGCAACCGACGGGCAGCAACTTCGGCGTCGAAGGGTTCCTGGTCATGCTCGTCGGCAACAAGGTTCCCTACCGCGGCAAACACCAGGCGACCGACGCCGAGCGTCTCACCTGGAACGCCCGCCGCGCCCAGTTCGCCGCCCAGGGCAAGGCCGGCATGGACATCAAGGAAGCCCTCCACGTCATCCGCCGCCCCGAGTGGCGCTGGTTCGGCGAATCCTGACATGTGTCGTTGCCGCCCGACGCCCCGCCCGCCCGCGCGCGCGGCTGACAACGCGGCCCCCGTCGCCTACCATGCGGCCGACAGGAGGCCCGTCATGTCCGGTCGCGATCTTGAAGATTATCGTCATCTCCCCGTCGAGACCGCCCCCGACGCGTTCTGGATCGCCGCCGTGCTGCGCATGCCCGCCTGGGTCGACCGGCCGCCGCCGAACGCGCCTTACCGGCCGTACTGCGCCTTGGTCCTCACCGAGGATCTGGGGATTGCCATGAGCGAGCTGGTCGCCGACCGCGCCGCCGCCGACCGCCTTCTTCTGCCGACGCTGGTCAAGTTCGCGACCGGCGCGCGGGTCGGTATTCGCCCGCTCAGGATCGCCACCGATCGTGACGACACCGCCGAGCACCTCCGCGCCGCGCTGGGGGATCTCGTCGAAGGCGTGAAGGTCGCCGACCTCCCACCCCTGTCGGCCATGCGGCAGCAACTCGCCGACATGCCCGGCGCCTCCAACGTCCCCGCCGCGCTCTCCGTCCCGGGCGTGACGCGCGAGGACGTCCGCGCCTTCGCCGCGGCGGCCGCCGACTTCCACCGCGCCGCCCCCTGGCGTCACCTCGACGATCACGACCTCATCCACGTCGAGTCCCCGCGATCGTCGCCCGGCGGTCAGAAGTACGTCGTCGTCATGGGCGGCGGCGGCAGAACCTTCGGGCTGGCGTTTTACGCCTCCCGCGAGCGCTACCAGCTCACGATGGACGGCCCCGGCGACTCGACCGAGTTCCTCCGCGCCCCCGAACCGCTCTTCTCGGTGACCTTCAACGCCGCCCACCAAATCGCGTTCGGTGACCACGACTTGTGGGAGGACGAGAACCTTCCACTGGCCGGCCCCGACGCCTACCCGTTCGCCGCCCTTTACGACCCCCTCTCGCACGACGTGATTCGCCCCAACGCCGCGCTGCTGAACCACGCGCAGGCCGTGCTCGCCGCCCTGGCCGCCACCACCGAACAGGACATGGACACCGGCCGCTGGACCAAAATCGTCCCCACCCTCGACGGCCCGGCGCCGTACACGCTGGCGATCCCAAGCCTGCTCAAGGCGTCGAAGAAGCGCTCGTCGTCCAAGCCGACCGCCAACGCCGAATCCGCGCGCCGCATGCTCGAGCGCGCGATGAACGATATCGCCACGCGGATCCAGGAATCGGGCCCGCAAACGACCGACGAGATCAACCGCCTGCTCGAGCGTGAATTGGCCGGCGGAGCCGCCCCGGGCCGCAGCCGCCGCCGCCGCCGGGGCGCCAAGACCGCTTCCGCCCGCGAGCGCGCCGCCGACCTGCTCGAGCAGGCGCTGGAAGCGTGCGGCCGCCGGCAGATCCAGCTCGCGCGCGAGGCGTTGGAGCTCGACCCGGACAACGCCGACGCACTCGACATCCTCGCACGGCGCGCCGGTGACCCCGAGCAACGCCTCGCGCTCTACCGGCAGGCCCTCGACGCCGGCCGCCGCGCGATCGGCGACGAGTTCGACTCCCTCGTCGGCCATTTCTGGGGCTTCGTGCAGACGCGCCCCTACATGCGCGCCCGCGTCGGCCTGGCGATGGCCCTGCGCGACCTCGGCCGTCACCAGGAGGCGCTGGATCATTTCCTCGAAATGCTCCGCCTTAACCCCAACGACAACCAGGGAATTCGCGACCTCGTCCCCGCAACCCTGCTGGCGCTGGGACGCAATCAGGACGTCCTCGATTTCACCCGCAAGCACGGCCGCGACGACGCCGTGCCCGCCTACGCCGCCGCGCTCGCCACCTTCCGCCTCAAGGGCAATTCCGCCGACGCCCGCAAAGACCTCGCCCACGCCGTCCGCGTCAACCCCCACGTCCCGCACCACCTCGCCCGCGACACCCGCCCGGAATCGGAAAGCGAATTCGGCTACTCCCCCGGCCGGCCCAGCGAGGCCATCTACTGTCTCGACGAGCTCGGCGTCGCATGGCGCGCCACCCCCGGCGCGGTGCAGTGGATCGCCGCCGCCCTGCCCCCACCCGCCACCCGCAAGCGCCGCCGCAGCCGCTGACAACCCGCGATGGCCGCGTTATCCTGCCCGGCCATGAACCTCAACCTCCTCAAACAACTCTCCGAAGCCCCCGGCGTCCCCGGCCGCGAAGAACGCGTCCGCGCCATCCTCGAACGTGAATCCAAAGGCCTCTTCGACGACGTCGCCACCGACAACCTCGGCTCCCTCATCGCGCTCAAGAAATCCAAATCCCCCGGCGCCAAGAAGGTCATCATCGCCTGCCACATCGACGAGATCGGCTTCTACGTGAAGCACGTCGACGACAAGGGGTTCCTCCGCATCCAGAACGCCGGCGGCTTCGACACCAAGAACATCCACGCCCGCCGCGTGCTCGTCCAAACCTCGTCCGGCGACCTCGTCGGCCTGCTCAACCCCACCGGCCGCCCCATCCACATCGCCAAGGAAGAGGACAAGAAGAAGATCCCCGAGATCACCGACTTCTGCATCGATCTTTGCCTCCCCGCCGACGAGGTGAAGAAGAAAGTCCGCATCGGCGACCCCGTCACACTCGTACAGGAATTCAGTGAGATCGGCCAGTGCGTCAGCGGCAAGTGCCTCGATAACCGCGTCGCCGCCTTCGTCGCGATCGAGGCGATCCGAAAGGCCAAAGAGATCAAGTACGAGGTCGTGCTCGCCGCCACCGTGCAGGAAGAGGTCGGCTGCCGCGGCGCCGGCCCCGCCGCCTACGCCTACGAGCCCGACATCGCCATCGCCATCGACACCACGCTCGCCGTCGACACGCCCGGCGTCCCCGAGGACGAACGCGTCACCCAGCAAGGCGCCGGCGTCGCCCTGACGATCATGGACTCCCTGACGATCAGCAACCGTGCCCTCATCGACGAATTCGAAGCCGTCGCGAAGAAGCGGGACATCCCCTGCCAGCTCAGCATCCTCACCCGCGGCGGCACCGACGCCGGCCCCATGCAACGTGCCCGCGGCGGTTACAAGACCATGACCCTCTCCGTCCCCACCCGCAACATCCACACCGTCACCGAGTGCATTCACAAGCGCGACCTGCAAGCCGCCATCGACCTCCTCGCCGCGTGGCTGGA
>Ga0207674_10008308_pt1 | contig 12016 bp, 12 predicted proteins | sample KBSCornC72_FD_184303 | JGI IMG/M metagenome (GOLD analysis project Ga0207674, IMG submission 184303) | Corn rhizosphere microbial communities from Kellogg Biological Station, Michigan, USA - KBS Corn C7-2 (SPAdes) (version 2) | ecosystem: Host-associated > Plants > Roots > Rhizosphere > Soil ... | reverse complement strand
GCGCATAGCTTTGACGAACTCCGCGTCGCGCGTCTGCCAATAATAACGAGAAATGTCGTCCAGTTTGTGGCCCGCTTGATGAAATTCGAGATTCTTGCGAGTGAAATCGAGGAGCGGAGGAATGAGTCTGCGGGTTTCAGCTTCGTAACCCCACATCATCATGGCCAACGTGGCATCGCTTCCTTCAGCTTCATAAAGTTTATCGTATTGATTGCCGGCGCTGTAACGCATGCTGTCGTCGTTAATCAACTCGAAGTTCTGAATAATGAAATTCCGCCAGGCATTGTTGACAATCCGCTCCGGCGTTTCGACATTGATGCTATCCGCGAGGATTTTTTTCCAGGTGTCAGCACAGAGTCTCCGCTGCGACTCATAATTCTCGGCGGGCGAGTGAAGGAGAAGTTCGGGTTCGCTGCCTTTCGGGAATGGCTTGGTGATGATGAAAATGGTCGCAGATTTATTCGTTCCGACGGTGGCGTGGGCGCCTTGCCGCTCCCAGGTCCAATTCTTGTCGAAACAGGCCAGAAGTTGGCCTTCGTTGTTTCTCAATTGGCCGTTAGCAAATTTGACAGGCGCTTTGCCATCGGATTGGACTGTGATGAAGTTGTTGCGACCACTGGCCAAAGAAAATTTCACGAAAACGACGGCATTCTCGGCCAGGGTGGGATCGGTGCTTGCGAAGGCCTCGAGTTGATAATCCTGGACATCGTGAGCATAGCGGATTTCCGGGATCGGCAGATAGCCTTCGGCTAATGTCGGATGTCGTAAGCGGTCGAGAAACTCACCGAAACGCAGTTCATCCGGCCCAACTCTGAAAATCATCGAGGTACCAACATCGTTCCAACTCCGTGTGCCTCCGTGGACATTGACTCCACTGCCATTCGAAATGAGGCGGGCTTTAGCCTTCGCTCTTGGCGCGCTCAACACGATTGGATAGTAGCGAAAATCGGAATTAACATAGCGGGGCGGGGGAAGGAGCGACTCGAAGAACTCATAACTCGGGCCATTGGGTTGGGCCATGGCCGCTTCGCCCCAGACGTCGCGTTTTGAGGCGACGACTTCCGAAAAAGTGATTGGTGAATGGTGATTGGTGACTGGAGAATCCGCTGATATAGCGGAGGGGGAAACTTCGCAAATTATGAGACAAAACAGAAGAATGCTCCTCTGCGTCAGAAGGAAACTTTTCGAGAGGGGCATGACAACGAAGTTATTACTCCTGTATCACTGTCAGTCCATCCTTTTTTAACAGCTCGACGACCCCTTCTTTTCCCACTAGATGGCCCGCGCCCACAATGATGATGGCGTTCTTATCGCCGCGAACAAGTTCCTCAATCTTTGGAATCCAATTATGGTTTCGGTCCAGCAAAAGGCGTTTGTAAACTGCCGGAGAATCGGCCATCGCATCGTTCATGAGCTTCTGGAGTCTGTCGGCGTCTCCTTCGCGCCACGCTTTTAGTAATTCGCCAAGGTCCTTCTTTGCATTGTCTATTTCCTTAAGCGTGCTTTTCATCAGCAGTTCGCCTTCTTCTTTTGAAAGGCCGGTGATCAGATCGAGTTGAAAATCGACCGTTTCCAATGGAATGATCCGTTTTCCATCGCTCTGAGCGAGCGGGTAGAAGTGTTTATCAACTCCGTTTTGCGGATTCAAACCCAGCTTCATGAGTTCGAAAATCTCAAGGGTCATCGCAGCCATCCCCGGTTTCATATTTTCAACCATCATGGCCGGAGTTCCTGATTCTTGCAGATGTTTCATGAAATCCTTGTATATTTCCGGCGATAAGACGCTTTCGAGGGTTTGACCTTCCGGGAGTTGAGACTTGGACATCATTTTCATCGCGGTCGCAGGGTTTTCGAGTTCGCCAATGTCGGTTTCGAATGCAACGACGCGAGAGTTCGTGAAGGCATTCTCAATCACACTCGGCAATGGATAATCCTTCTCCTGCAGCGCGTGAACTGAGCCGAGTAAATATACCGTTGCCTGTTTGCCTTGAATTTTCCAAAGGGCGTGATGCGCGCTTGCTGGCGCCTTCGCCTCCTGTGCCGGCAGATTGCCGGCCAGCAGGGCAGAAAGTGCGAGGATCAAAGGCGGACAAAACGCTTTCAGGTATTTCATGTGTGCGAGGATAATCGGTAGAACCTGCATTGCTATCCGAAAATCCAGCATTGAACTTCTGCGGAAATCCAAGAAAACTTGTTGACAGTTGGTGAGTTAAGCATCAATCTATCCGCATTCGTTGATGCAACGAATCTCATGTTGAGTGGCTGAGGGACTGGCCCTGTGACGCCACGGCAACCGGCCTCGAAGGCATTCGAGGTGGCCAGGTGCCAATTCCAGCTCCGATAAATTCGGGGAAAGATGAGAAGAGCACGCAGAATTTATCGGCCTCTTCTCCGCATGGGAAGAGGCCGTTTTGTTGACGCAGAAGAACTTATGGAAAAGAACGAAGGTTTTATGAGAGCGCTGAAGTGCCGCGAGTGCGGCCGCGAATATCCGCTCACTGCAAGTCACGTTTGCGAATTCGACTTCGGACCGCTCGAAGTTGCTTATGACTACGATCGCATCAAACGTTCACTTACGCGAGAGGCGATTCAATCGCGCCTGAAAGGGATGTGGCGCTATCGCGAATTGCTGCCGATTGTGAACGAGCCAACAGTGGGCAAGCAAGTTGGTTTCACGCCGCTGGTGAAAGCTGATCGGCTGGCAAAGCGGCTCGGGATTCGCGAACTGTGGATTAAGAACGACACGGTCAATTATCCGAGTCTGTCCTTTAAGGATCGCGTAGTGAGCGTTGCCTTAAGCCGGGCAAAAGAACTTGGATTCGATACGGTCGCTTGTGCTTCGACTGGAAACCTCGCGAATTCTGTCGCCGCCAATGCCGCGTCGGCTGGTTTGCGCGCGTATGTCTTTATTCCTTCGGACCTTGAGCAAGGAAAGATCATGAATTCGCTGATTTATGGCGCGAATGTGATCGGGATCAAAGGGCACTATGACGAAGTAAATCGGTTGTGCGCCGAAATCGCCGGAAAATTCGGCTGGGCGTTTGTAAACGTGAATATGCGGCCGTATTACGCAGAAGGTTCGAAGAGCATGGGTTACGAAATTATGGAACAACTTGGCTGGCAGGTGCCGAAGCATACTGTGGTATGTATGGCGTCCGGCTCGTTGTTGACGAAAATCCAAAAGAGCTATCAGGAATTCACCAAGCTTGGTTTGGTGGACGAAACCGAATTCCACATTCACGGCGCGCAAGCGACCGGTTGCTCGCCGATATCCACTGCGCAAAAAGCTGGTCTGGATTTCTTCAAGCCGGTGAAGCCGAATACGATTGCAAAATCGTTGGCCATCGGCACGCCTGCTGATGGGTTTTACGCGCTCAAAGTCATGAAAGAGACCGGTGGCTCGGCTGACGACGTGACCGACGACGAAATTCGCGAAGGGATTCGTCTGTTGGCGGAGTGCGAAGGCATCTTCGCTGAGACTGCGGGCGGGGTTACTGTGGGCGTCGCCAAGAAACTGATTGCCTCAGGCAAAATTCCCGCCAATGATTCTGCGGTGCTTTGCGTGACGGGCAATGGCCTCAAAACGCTGGATGCGTTGAATGGGACGTTGGGGAGTCCACGAGAAATCAAACCAAGCTTGAGGGAATTCGAAGCATTGGTTGCAACTGAAGCAAAAGCAAATTGACCTGAATTGATTTAGTGTATGGCAAAGAAAGTAAGAATACCGACTCCGTTAAGGAAGTTAACAAATAACGAAGAAGTAGTTGAAGTGGATGGCGCCACGATTGGCGACGCAATCACCGAATTGCAATCTCGCTACCCCGGAATTAAGGAACGTCTCGTCGATGAGAAAGGCGAAGTCCGCCGCTTCGTCAACGTGTATGTGAACGAGGAAGATATCCGCTTCCTGCAAAATCAGGCGACGCCATTGAAGGATGGCGATGAGGTGAGCATTATTCCGGCGATTGCTGGCGGTTGATGTTCCCGTCTTGTTCCCTGTTTTAACGATTCAACGTTTAAAGTTTTAACGACTTCCCCTCATGGCTTCGAAAAAGTTGAAGGCGGTCAGTCCAAGTGCACCCGAGCAGACACGGCTTTGGCTCATGTATCCTCCTAAACTAATCAAGGAGCCGCTGCTCTGGAAGCTCGGTCAGAAGTTTAAGATCGTGACCAATATCCGTCAGGCGAGTGTGACGGATGAGATTGGAATTGTAAGTCTCGAACTCGATGGCAAACGTGCCGATATTAAGGCGGCGATTAAATGGCTCGAGAAATTGGGGGTGAGCGTCGAGCCTGTGGAAATTAATGTGATTGAAAGTTAGTAGGACTCTCCGGATTTGACTGGGAGCGCCGGCACCCCTGCCGGCAGCCAGAATCTTCGTTGGTTTTTTGACAATATTACGACTCGCCGGCAGGGATGCCGGCGCTCCCAGCAGGTGATCCTCTGACCGCTTTCTGACGCAACTGGACCTTTAGTGGTGCTGGCGACGCTTGACCTTTAACTGGGCAAGCGCGTGAGCAAGGGCCGCGGCGGCCATCGCATTTTCTTCGTCATCAAGCCGTTCAGACAAACGAGCCTCCGCGCGTTGACGAGCCTCTTCAGCTTTGGCTTCATCGATGTTTTCAGCGCGTATCGCCATGTCGGTCATGATCGCAACACGGTCAGGCGTGATTTGAACGAAGCCCTCACCAACGGCAAGGAAGTAATCGCGCCCATCTTTTCGTGCGACGATTTCACCCGCAACAATCTGAGTCATCACCGGAACGTGCTGCGGATAGACGCCCATCTCGCCTTCAACGGCCGGAAGAGTCACCATCTCGACGTCTTCGGAGTAAGTCTTGGCGTCGGGAGTGACGATTTCTAATTTTAATGTCGCGGCCATGTTTCGCCAGTTACATCAATTGTGAAGTGAGAGTCTTTGGCCAAAGTGACAGTGTAACTATTCCTTAATTTCGTCGATCCCGCCCTTCATGTAAAAGTCACCTTCCGCAACGTCGTCATGTTTGCCTTCGAGGATTTCTTTGAAGCCGCGAACGGTTTCTGCGACGGCTACTTGTTTGCCTTCGCGACCTGTGAAAACCTGCGCGACCGTGAACGGTTGACTCAGGAATTTCTGCATTTTGCGCGCGCGCAAGACAGTGATTTTGTCATCCGCGGAAAGTTCGTCCATTCCTAGAATCGCGATAATGTCCTGGAGATCTTTGGAACGTTGAAGGACTTTCTGAACGCCCCGTGCGACATCGTAATGTTCCTGGCCGACGATTTCCGGAGTCAATGCGCGGGAATTGGAAGCCAGCGGATCCACTGCAGGGAAGATGCCCTGTTCGGCGATGGAACGTTCGAGGACGATGGTAGCATCAAGGTGGGCGAAAGTTGTTGCCGGAGCCGGGTCGGTCAAATCGTCGGCAGGGACATAGACAGCCTGAAACGAGGTAATTGAACCCTTTTTGGTAGAAGTGATGCGCTCCTGAAGATCGCCCATTTCAGCGGCAAGAGTCGGTTGATAACCGACTGCGCTGGGTGTGCGGCCGAGAAGCGCGGAGACTTCAGAGCCGGCCTGCGAGAACCGGAAGATGTTGTCGATGAAGAGCAAGACATCCTGGTTTTTCTCGTCGCGGAAATACTCCGTGACCGCAAGCGCGGAGAGCGCGACTCGGAGACGCGCTCCGGGTGGCTCGTTCATCTGACCGTAAACAAGGCCGATTCGTGAACCAGGTTTCAAAATTGGCAATCCTGTGGCCCCTCGTTTGAGATGTCCCTTCTCGTCTTTTTCACAAACGATCACGTCAGCTTCCGCCATTTCGTAGTAAAGGTCATTGCCTTCACGCGTTCGCTCACCGACGCCTGCAAACATCGAAACACCACCGTGCAGCTTGGCGATGTTATTGATCAATTCCATGATTACGACTGTCTTTCCCACGCCTGCGCCACCAAAAGCGCCGACTTTGCCACCTTTCAAAAAGGGACAAATCAGATCAATAACCTTGATGCCGGTCGTCAGCACCTGCGGCGAGGTGGACTGGTCAACGAGTGGCGGTGGTGGTCGGTGAATAGGATAGTACTTGTCAGCTTTGACAGGACCTTGCTCGTCCACGGGATCACCAGTCACATTGAAGACACGGCCCATGACGCCTTCGCCGACGGGCATCGAGATGGGCGCGCCACTGTCGGTCACTTCAAAACCGCGCTTGAGCCCTTCGGTGCTGGACATGGCGACTGTGCGCACCCAATTGTCGCCGAGGTGCTGCTGCACTTCGAGAGTGAGCTTGACCGGCTGGTCCTGCACTTTGAAATCGACGGTCAGAGCGTTGTAGATCGCGGGCAGACGGTCTGGGAATTCGACGTCCACAACCGGGCCGATGACTTGAACGATTTTGCCTTTATTCATGTGATTAAATTATCCCATCGCCATCGCGGCGCTGGTGATTTCGAGGAGTTCTTTCGTGATATTCGACTGGCGCAATTTGTTGTATTCGAGCGTAAGGTCTTTGATGAGCTGCTTTGCGTTGTCCGTCGCATTTTTCATCGCGACCATTCGCGCGCTGTGCTCGCTGGCTTTGGCTTCGAGCAAAATTTGATAAACTTGGAAATTGATATAGTGCGGAAGCAGCGCGCCGAAAACTTCCTCCACATTTGGTTCGAAGAGAAACTCGGTCGCACCCTTGAGCAACTTCTCTTCCATCGCGTGCCCGTGCACGCCCGCGACAACGCCTTTGATCTGACCAACCGGAAGCAGTGGAAAAACTTCAGGTTTTTGGTTAAGTGTTGAAATGAAGTTCGTGAACAGAATGTCGACGCGATCGACGTCACCCTTCAGAAACAAGTCGCGGGCAAATTTGGAAATCGCGCGAGCTTCGCTGAATAGCGGCGCATCTTTGTAAGTAAACTCGGCCGCGAGTTGTCGTTTCGTGCGGGCGATGAACTGAGAGCCTTTGCGTCCAGCGGTGATGTAAACTGTTGTGCCTTTGTCAAACTTTGCGGATTCGCGCATCAAATTGCTGTTGAGTGCGCCGCATAGTCCCTTGTCAGTGCTGACGAGAATAATCGCTCGTTTGCTGCCTTCGCGCTTTTCCATTAGCGGATGCGTAAAATCCCCGGCGTGATAGGTCACTTCCGCGAGCACTTCGTTCATCAACGTCGCGTAAGGCCGGCCTGCCAATGCGGCCTGCTGCGCTTTGCGCATTTTCGACGCCGCGACCATTTGCATGGCTTTGGTAATCTGGGCGGTATTCTTTACCGACTTGATGCGGCGGCGTATGTCGCGTGTGCTGGGCATGAGCGATTAAAAATTCGAATACTGGACCCGAATCATTTGTAGGTCTGCTTAAATTCCGTGACTGCAGCTTTAAGATCGGCAGTGAGAGCATCGCTGAGCGCTTTCTCTTTCCCGATGCGAGCCATCAAATCCGATTTGCGGCTGGTCAGATAGTCAGTCAGCTTCGCCTGGAAGTCCTTGATGCGGTCCACGGGAACATCGTCCATCAGGCTGTTTTGGACAGTCCAGAGAATTGCCGCCTGGACTTCAACAGGGACGGGATTGTACTGCGGCTGCTTGAAAACTTCGACAATGCGTTTGCCGCGCTCCAGTTGAGCCTGCGTCTTCGCGTCGAGATCCGAGCCGAACTGCGCAAACGCTGCCAACTCTCGGAACTGTGCAAGGTCGAGTTTGATACGACCCGCGACTTGCTTCATTGCCTTGATTTGCGCGGCAGAACCGACGCGGGACACTGACAAACCGACCGAGATGGCTGGCCGGACACCTTGATAGAACAAATCCGTTTCCAGATAAATCTGGCCGTCGGTAATGGAAATGACATTCGTGGGAATGTAAGCCGAAACGTCACCTGCTTGAGTTTCGATGATCGGGAGGGCGGTGAGAGAACCGTTTCCGTATCGTTCGCTAACGCGAGCCGAACGTTCAAGCAAACGGCTGTGTAGATAGAATACGTCGCCGGGATAAGCTTCGCGGCCCGAGGGGCGCTTGAGGACGAGCGAAACCTGCCGATACGCGACCGCGTGCTTGGATAAATCATCGTAAATGATCAGTGCATCCATCCCGTTATCCATGAACCATTCACCCATGGCTGCGCCGGCAAACGGCGCGAGATATTGGTTTGTTGCCGAATCAGAAGCGGTCGCAGCGACGATAATCGTGTAAGGCATGGCTTGCGCCTCTTCGAGAACAGAGATGACGCGAGCGACGTTGGATTGCTTTTGCCCGATCGCGACGTAGATGCAATACAGCGGACGATATTCTTTGTCGCCGGAAGCCTCGGCAGCACGATTCAATCGGGCCTGGCTGATGATAGTATCAACGCCGATTGTCGTCTTACCCGTTGAACGGTCACCGATGATCAATTCGCGCTGGCCGCGACCAATCGGAATCATCGCGTCCACCGCCATGATGCCCGTCTGCACCGGTTGGCTGACCGATTTACGTTTGATGATGCCAGGAGCGATTTTTTCGACCGGATATGCGACATCGCTTTTGATTGGGCCTTTGCCATCGACCGGCTGGCCGAGTGCGTTAACGACGCGTCCAAGCATTCCTTTACCAACCGGCACTTGCAGAAGCTTGCCAGTGGTTTTGACCTCGGCGCCTTCCTCGATTTTCGTGTATTCGCCGAGAATGATTGCGCCGACTTCGGTTTCTTCGAGGTTCAGGGCCAGTCCGGTGATGCCGTTTCCGAAATCAAGCATCTCGTTCAACATCGCGCCGGTGAGACCTTCGATTTTGGCAACGCCGTCGCCGATTTCGCGGACCGTGCCGACGTTTTGCTTGCCAGTGGTCGTTTTGACTCCGGCGATTTGTGCTTCAATTTCCTGCAATAACGTACTCATAAGAAAAATTGGAATCTTGATTAAAAGCTTTCCTGCAACTCAGCCAATCGGCCCTGCACGCTGCCGTCGTAAACATCGCTGCCCACGCGTATGCGCAACCCGCCGATCAGTTCGGGATTTTGTGCGAATGAAATGTCCAACCCCTTGCCGTAAGAACGCGCAAGGCCGGTTTGAATCTGCGTTTGCAAATCCGAGGACAGCGGTGCTGCGCTTTCGACACGAGCAGTTCGTTTTTCAATGTCGAGTTTCACCAAACGATGGAAGTGCGTGAGAATCGCGATGTAGCCGCGGGGCTTCCTCTGCAGCACCTGTTGCATAGCCTGGCGAACGCGGTTCTCATCGAGCAAGCCGCCCACGACACAACTGCGAAACAACTCTTTCGCTTCTCGACGCGCTTGTTTGGTGATCTTCATCCTGCGACTTGCCTTGCCGTTTCTTCAGCCAGCCGGCGTTGATCATCCGCCGTCAAAACTTTGCCGGTGACAGTCGCCGTCGTCTGAACGACGAGCCGTCCCACTTCACGCTTGAGTTCGGCCAACATGCGAGCGTGATCCTGCGCCGCGGCTTCACGAGCTTTCGCGATGATCTGCTCTGCGGCAGCAATGGCCTTTTGCGTTTCCGCTTCCTGTACTTTTGCCGCTGCCGCGCGTGCTTCTTCAATCAGCTTGTTCGCCTGAGTGTTTGCCTGAGCTAAAATCTCCTGCCGTTGCGCTTCTGCCTTGGCGAGTTCGGCTTTGCTTTTTTCCGCGTTCGCCAATCCTTCGGCGATTCGCTGGCGACGCTCTTCGAGCATCGTCAAAACGCGCTTATAGGCAAATTTGTAGAGAAGGATGCAAACGATTGTGAAGCTGATGATCTGCGCAATGAAATGCGACCAATCTACTCCAAACGTTCGGGCAACATCGTGAACTTGATCCATAAAATCTTGCGTTTTGCGGGTGCGGAGCCCATGGCTCCGCACCCATAATATTACTTGCCGACCAGGAACAGTGCGTAGAACACGATGGCTTCGGCGAAGGCGATGGCCAAAATGGCCTGCACCAGAATCTTCGTCGATGCACCAGGATTGCGTCCCACTGCTTCCGAGGCTTTCATGCCAATGAAACCTACGCCGATCGCCGCGCCGAACGCAGCCAACCCGACATGCAGGTTTCCGGTCAGTTCTGCCAACATAGGCATTAGTGACATATATAGTTACCTTTCTTTGCTTTCTCAGCGGCTCCCGCGATTGAACACGGTCAAACCGCCGAAATCTTAATGATGCGCTGCTTCGTGCCCCTCTTCGTGCTCACAAATGAGCATCGTGAATACTGCTGTTAACAGCATGAACACCAGCGCCTGAACAAATCCAACCAGCAATTCCATGAAATAAAACGGAATCGGCAACAGCCATCCGAAATGCGGCACAAGTTTCGACATCGCCTCCAGCATATTTTCGCCGGCGAAAATATTTCCGTAGAGCCGGAAACTGAGCGATACGGGCCGGAACAAAATCGAGAATACTTCAAGTAATCCGACCGCAAAAAACACCACGATCATCAGCACTTTCAGCGCGCCGGTCGTATCGCCTTTCGGCGCGAAAAGATGCGTCAAAAATCCAATCGGGCCAACTTCCTGCACCGCCCACACCAACCAACAGGCAAAAAATACCACCGCCATCGCCAGGGTCATATTCAGATCGGCATTAGCCCCGCGGAACCACGGATCGACAACCTCAAAATGGCCGTCCGCAGCTTTTTCGCCCCATCCAATTACGCCAAATCCCGGAATTAGCCCGCACCAATTCGAGAACAAAATGAAAATGAATACCGTCGCGAAAAACCAGAAAGTCTTATGAACCAAATGGTGGCCGATAATACCATCAAGGAATTCGTGCAGACTTTCCACCATCCACTCCCAAAAATTCTGCGCACCGTCGGGAATTTCCTTCATGTTGCGGGTTGCAACCTGGGCAAAAATGATCAACCCAAGCGCAACGATCCAGGTCACGACCATGGAATTGGTAATCGCCAAATTACCAAGTGGAGTCTTGATGTGACCGATTTCCGCAGCTTTCTGTGGAATCCCGTGTTCCTCAGCCTTTGCAACTTTATGACCTTCCGCTTCAGCCGGAAGACCACGCAGATCCTCCGCGCAAAACCCACCCAGCGGCAGGCCTGCCAACAACAGCCAAAGTGTGATGATTCTGAGTCGCGCCATTTACCAGTTAGCTTCTCCAGGGGACACCGGTTCCTACATCAAAAAATCTAACTGTTCCCGCCGGAAGCCGAGGGACAATGCCTCATCGTGAAAAATTTCACAAGCGATTTCTTAAAAAAAATTAATCGCAATTTTTCAGCTTAACTTTACGTTATATTGGCTGAAATTCGCAGCTTTTCAGCGGATCGCCTAATGACCTCCATTTGTCTCCATTATAGATCAAATCTACAAATGTGACGGAACACCCGAGCCATTTTGCCCAACCCGTAACCCGGACAGGAACGAACCCTCGACTCGGTTCGACAATCAACCCTCGCTACGGCGCAACCAACCTGTAATACACCGATCCATTCGCCCGGTTAATCGTCGTTTGATACTGATTCGCGTTTGCGGAGCCCGATATGACCCCCCAATTCGTGCTGATTCCCGCACCCGGAGCATTCGTCTGCGCTTGCAAGAACCAACCAGTGTGATCGAGAGGCCAGCTTAACGTCAGTGTATTTCCCGAGAGCGAGAATGTTATGTTTGTTGGGGTCGTTGAAACCAAAGACGCTACTTGAATCGTTCCATCAACGGCTAATTTGTTGGTCCAGACGACATTCCCGCCGGTCACAACCAACGAACCACCATTTGCAAGCGGCTGACTGAATAGAGTGAAAGTGTCACCTTGAGCCAGCGCCGACCCGAGGTTCGTGACAGTTACGGTTCCAGTGCCGGTGTTATTTAAAGTGCCACTCACTACGACTCGATCACTTGTTGGCGAACCCGACTTGTCGATTTCAATAGCGAGATTGCCTGCGAGTGAAAGATTATTGTTAATGGTAAGTGTGCCGATCGAATTCCCGGGCGCCAGCGTGCCGTTGTTGACGACGCTGCCGGCGATCGTGCCGCTGCCGCCCAGCGTGCCGGCGCCCGCCACGCTGACGGGGCCGGCGAGCCTGCCATTGACGGCAAGGCGTCCGCCCAGGATCGCGG
>Ga0207674_10008307_pt1 | contig 12016 bp, 9 predicted proteins | sample KBSCornC72_FD_184303 | JGI IMG/M metagenome (GOLD analysis project Ga0207674, IMG submission 184303) | Corn rhizosphere microbial communities from Kellogg Biological Station, Michigan, USA - KBS Corn C7-2 (SPAdes) (version 2) | ecosystem: Host-associated > Plants > Roots > Rhizosphere > Soil ... | reverse complement strand
GCTCGAGGAACATCGCCGGCTTGCCCAGCGCCCGGCCCATCTCATGGCCGATGATCACGCCGCCCATCGCCGGGGAGACGACCACATCGATCGCCTCGCGCACCTCGGCCGGCAGCCTGGCGGCGAGCGCCCGGGCGAGCCGTTCGGCGCGCACCGGGTCCATCAGCACCCGCGCGCACTGCAGGTAGCGCGGGCTGCGCAGGCCCGACGAAAGGATGAAATGGCCTTCGAGCAGAGCGTCGGCGGCGCGGAATTCGGCGAGGATCTCGTCGTCGGTCATGGCGGTGCGACGGCCATTAGGGCGCTGGGACCGCACCTTCAACACCTGCGGCACAGCCCGCTTGAGGCTCCCGAAACCCGCGCTTATAGGAGCCGCAATCAACGGGGAGCGCAGACCCGCGTTTTTCCGGACTCAACGCAAGTCACCGGGGTGCTGATGAGACTGATTGGATGGGCGATCGCCTTGGCCGCGGCCGGGCTTACTCCGGCAGCCGCGCAAGCGCCGGCAAGCGCGCCCACCGAGACTGCCGCGACTGCAGCGCCGGCGGCGGCCCCGGCCGCGACGCCCGCGCCGGCCCCGATCGTTTACGGCAGCGTCGGCCACCAGGTCCCCAACCCCAAGGTCGGCATGCCCCAGCCCGGCGGGATCGGGATCGAGGAGCAGGTGACGCCGCTCGGCCAGCGCGCCGCACATTTTCACAACTTTTGGCTCATGTGGACCATAACGATCATCAGCATCTTCGTCCTCGCGCTGCTGATCTACACCATCGTCCGCTTCCGCCGCGGCGCCAACCCGACCCCGTCGCGCAACTCGCACAACACGCTGATCGAGGTCGTCTGGACGCTGCTCCCGGTGCTGATCCTGCTGGCGATCGCGCTGCCCTCGATCCGGCTGCTGCGCGACCAGTACACCTTCCCGCCGGCCGACCTCACGGTCAAGATCACCGGCCACCAATGGTACTGGAGCTACGAATATCCGGACTATGGCGTGTCCTATGACAGCAACATCCTCAAGGAGAAGGGCGACCCGGCATTGAAGCCCGGCGACCGCTATCGCACCGACCAGGACGGGCCGCCGCTGCTCGCCGCCGACGAGCGGCTGGTGCTTCCGGCCGGCAAGGTGGTGAAGCTGCAAATCACCGCCGACGACGTGATCCACAGCTTCTCGGTCCCGGCGTTCTGGACCAAGCTCGACGCCAACCCGGGCCAGCTCAACGAGACGTGGGTCAAGATCGACGCCAACAGGACCGGCGTCTATTTCGGCCAATGCTCCGAGCTGTGCGGAGCGCGCCACGGCTACATGCCGATCAACGTCGAGGTCGTGACTCCGGCCCAGTTCGAGCAGTGGATCGCGTCGAAGGGCGGGACCAAGCCCGGCGCCGCGCCGGCCGCGGCCGCCAACAGCGCAACCCCGGCGGCAGCCGAGCCAGCCGCCGCCCCAGCCCAACCGCCCGCGACCAACCAGGCCGCGACCGCGCAGAACTAGAACCGGAACGAGCGAAGCATGAGCACCATTCCCGCCGACGCCCTCAAGCTCAAAGCGCATGATTCGGCGCACGCCCACCACGACGCCGACCACAAGCCGGGGTTTTTCGTCCGCTGGTTCATGTCGACCAACCACAAGGACATCGGCACGCTCTATCTGATCTTCGCGATCGTCGCGGGCGTGATCGGCGGCGCCATCTCCGGAATCATGCGCTGGGAGCTGATGGAGCCCGGCATCCAGGTCCTCGACAAGGTCTGGCCGCTCGGCGCCGGCAGCGGCGCAACGTTCGACGAGGCGCTCCACCACTGGAACGTGCTGATCACCGCGCACGGGCTGATCATGGTCTTCTTCATGGTCATGCCGGCGATGATCGGCGGCTTCGGCAACTGGTTCGTGCCGCTGATGATCGGGGCGCCCGACATGGCATTCCCGCGCATGAACAACATCAGCTTCTGGCTGCTGGTCCCGTCGTTCATCCTGCTGCTCGGCTCGTCGTTCGTGTCCGGCGGCACCGGCCTCGGCGCAGGCACCGGCTGGACGCTCTACGCGCCCCTGTCGACCTCGGGCTCGACCGGACCCGCGGTCGACATGGCGATCTTCTCGCTCCACCTCGCCGGAGCCAGCTCGATCCTCGGCGCGATCAACTTCATCACCACCATCTTCAACATGCGCGCGCCGGGCATGACGCTGCACAAGATGCCGCTGTTCGTGTGGTCGATCCTGGTCACCGTCTTCCTGCTGCTGCTGGCGCTGCCGGTGCTGGCGGGCGCGATCACCATGCTGCTGACCGACCGCAACTTCGGGACGACCTTTTTCGACGCGTCGGGCGGCGGCAACGTCGTTCTCTACCAGCACCTGTTCTGGTTCTTCGGCCACCCCGAGGTCTACATCCTGATCCTCCCCGGCTTCGGGATGATCAGCCAGATCGTCGCGACCTTCAGCCGCAAGCCAGTGTTCGGCTATCTCGGCATGGCCTATGCGATGGTCGCGATCGGCGTGGTCGGGTTCGTCGTCTGGGCGCACCACATGTTCACCACCGGCATGAACGTGAACGAGAAGATGTACTTCACCGCCGCGACGATGGTCATCGCCGTCCCCACCGGAGTGAAGATCTTCAGCTGGATCGCGACCATGTACGGCGGCTCGATCAGCTTCGAAACGCCGATGCTGTGGGCGATCGGCTTCATTTTCCTGTTCACCGTCGGCGGCGTGACCGGCGTGGTGCTCGCCAACGGCGGCGTCGATAATTACATGCACGACACCTATTACGTGGTCGCGCACTTCCACTACGTGCTCAGCCTTGGCGCGGTGTTCGCGATCTTCGGCGGCTTCTACTACTGGCTGCCGAAGATGAGCGGGAAGATGTACAGCGAGGCGCTCGGCAAGCTCCACTTCTTCCTGATGTTCGTCGGGGTGAACATGGTGTTCTTCCCGATGCACTTCCTCGGGCTGCAGAACATGGCGCGGCGCATCCCGGACTACACGCCGGCGCTCGCCAAATGGAACTATGTCGCGACCGTCGGCTACATGATCACCGCCGCCGGGGTCGCGGTGTTCTTCATCAACCTGATCTACACCTTCGCGGCCGGCAAGAAGGCGCCCAACAACCCATGGGGCGAGGGCGCGACAACGCTCGAATGGACGCTGTCGAGCCCGCCGCCGTTCCACCAATATTCGACCCTGCCCAAGATCGACTAAGGCGCGGGCGTCAGCGGTTCAAAGGGGAGCGCCCCGGCTGTTGTAGCCGGGGCGTTTTTCTTGTCAGGCGGCGACGGCCAAAGCGACGGCGGCGTCGATCCCGCCGCGGGTCATCTTCGAATAAGGGCAGGTCTGGTGCGCCGCGTCGATCAGCTGCTGGGCGAGGTCGTCGGGAATGCCGGGCAGGCTGACGTTGAGCCGGGCGCTGAGCGAATAGCCCTCGCTGTCATCGAGGTGCAGGTTGACTTCGGCGTCGACCGCGGTGTCCGCCGGAAGCTGGATCCCGGCCTGTCGGGCGGCGTGGCCGAGCGCGCCTTCGAAGCAGGCCGACCAGCCGGCCGCGAACAGCTGCTCGGGGTTGGTGCCGGGGCGGTTGGAACCGGGGGTCGACAGCCTGATGTCGAGTTCGCCGTCCGAGCTCCGGGCGGCGCCTTCGCGGCCGCCGACGGTGTGGACGCGCGCGGTGTACAGGGTCTTGGCAGTCATGGTCGTTTCCTTTGCTGGGGAGGGGAAAGGTCAGGCGGCGACCCGGTAACGGGGCGCCGGGGTCGCGGTTGACAGGCTGCCGATCATCGCCTGGCGCGCGGATTCATAGGCGTCGAACAGACCGCCGTCCTGGAGCGAGGGAATGGTCGCGAACTCGCCGCGGTCGAGGCCGATCAGCGCCGAGTCGACCAGGTCTTCGGTGCTCATCACGATCCCGGTCGGCAGCTGCTCGAGCGGCCGGCCCGAAATGTCCCAGAAATCCGTCGCAGTAGCTCCGGGCATGACCACCTGGACCGTGACGCCGCTGCCCTGAAGCTCGTTGTGGAGGTTCTGGCTGAAGGCGAGGACGAAGGCCTTGGTGCCGCCGTAGACGCCGTTCAGCGCCTCCGGATTGATGGCGACGACCGAGCCGATGTTGACGATCGCGCCCGAGCGGCGAGCGACGAACTGGGGCACGACGGCATAGGTCAGCCGGGTCAGCGCGGTGACGTTGAGCGCGATCATCGCGGTCATCTGCTCGACGTCGGATTCGACCAGCTTGAGCGCGCCGCCGAGGCCGGCATTGTTGACGAGCAGGGTGATGCCCGGCGTTTCGCGGAGAAAGAGCTCGACCCGCGCGAGGTCGAGTTCATCGGCGAGGTCCGCCGGCAGAAGCTCGACCGTGCGGCCGGTAGTCGAGCGAATGCGCTCGGCGACCTGCTCGAGCCGGTCGACCCGGCGCGCGATCAAGACCAGGTCGTAGCCGCGCTCGGCGAGACGATCGGCATAGACGGCGCCGATGCCGCTCGATGCGCCGGTGACGACAGCGATTCCTTTGGTGGCTTCCATTGCGAACACTCCTCGTGAGACACTGTCGCATGTAGGACTGGCCCCCGCGTTCCGGCAGTAATGCAAAGCGAGAGGCTGCCTTCCGGCAATGACGGCTACCGGCCTTCCGCCGCGGCGTTAAATCGGTCCCAGGCCGCAGCGTCTGCGGTTTGCCGAATGAGGCTGAACGTTGCCCCCTCCCCGCCGGCCTCTGTGGCGGGCGAGGACCGCGCTCCCCCTCCCCGCGGTCCTCGCCCCTTCGGCTAGGCGGGCCAGCCCAAAACAGCTATGGCCTCGCCGCTTTCGAGGGGTGGCGAATGGATCGTCTCGATGCGATGCGGGTCTTGGTCGCGGTCGTCGATTCCGGTAGCCTGTCCGCCGCTAGCCGCAAGCTCAATTCGCCGTTGCCCAGCGTCAGCCGCAAGGTCGCCGAGCTCGAGCACCAGCTCGGTACCCGCCTGTTGATCCGGACCAGCCGCAACATCCAGCTGACCGACGCCGGGCGCGACTATGTCGAGGCGGTCCGGCAGATCATCGCCCAGATCAGCGATGCCGAGCTACGGGCATCGGGCGAATATGAAACGCCGCGGGGGGAGCTGCGGCTGACCGTGACAACCGCGTTCGGCCATTCCATCGCCTTGCCGCTCGCCTATCAATTCCTCGCCGAGCATCCGGAGATCACGATGAATGTGCTCTCCACCAACCGCAACATCGACCTCACCGAGGAACGGGTCGACGTCGGCATCCGCATCGGTCAGCTCAGCGACAGTTCGCTGATCGCGGTGAAGGTCGGTGCGATCCGTTCCGTGACCTGCGCCAGCCCCGATTATTTGGAGCGCAAGGGCGGGCCGGAATCTCCCGCGGACCTCGCCGACCACGACGGCGTGCAGTTCGGAACGGTCAGCTGGAATTTTCGAGAGCCGACCGCCGAGCCGAGCGTGCGAGTCCACGCCACCGACGTGTCCGCGGCCTGCGCCGCCACCTTGCAGGGGCTCGGCATCAGCCGATTGCCGAACTTCATGATCAGCGATGAATTGCGATCGGGGCAGTTGGTCGAGATCCTCAAGGACTACGCACCCGAGCCTTTCCCTGTGCACCTCGTGTACGTGAAGCAGGGCCTGCTGCCGCTCAAGGTGCGCGCGTTCATCGACTGGATGGCCCCGCGCCTCAAGGAGCGACTGAAGGGCTGCGACACCGCCGAGGGTTGAGCTTAGCGGCCGCTGGTGTCGATCCGCGCGACCACCGACATGCCGGGCCGCAGGCGGCCGGCGAGCGGCTGGTCGGGATCGATCCGGATGCGCACGGCAATGCGCTGCGCGACCTTGACGAAATTGCCCGTCGCATTGTCCGGCCGAAGCACCGCAAATTCGGATCCGGCGGCCGGCGCCATATTCTCGACATGGCCGGTGAGGCGCCTGCCGCCGAGCGCGTCGACGGTGAAGCTCGCTTTGTCGCCGACCCGCATGTTGCGCGTCTGCGCTTCCTTGTAGTTGGCAGTGACCCAGAAGGTCCGCGGGACGAGGAACATGAGCTGCGTGCCGGCGGTCACATACTGGCCGCGCCGGACCGAGACCTCGCTCAGCTGGCCGCCCACCGGAGCGCGGATCACCGTGTGATCAAGGTCGATTTCGGCCAGCCGGGCTTGGGCCTTGGCCGCCTCGACATTGGCGTTGAGGCCGGACCGGCCGACGATCACCGTGCGCACGTCCTCGGTGCCGATCTGGCGCGCGGCCTGGGCCTGGCGGAGCTGGGCTTCGGCCCGGCGGAGCGCGGCTCGCGCCTGGTCTTCCTGCGCGCGAGTGGCCCATCCGTTCTTGACCAACGGCTCGAGCCGGCTCCAGTCGGCCTGGGTCCGGACCAGCTCGGCCTGGGCGCCGACGATCCCTGCGTCCTGCGACAGGGTGCTGACCTCTTTCGAGCGTTGCGCCTGCGCGGAATTGTCGAGGTTGGCCATCTGCGTGAGGATGTTCGCGCGGGCCTGGGCAACCCTGGCGCCGTAGATGCTGTCCTCGATCCGGACGAGGACGTCGCCGCCCTTCACATCCTGGAAGTCCCTGACCGGAACGTCGGCGACATAACCCGAGACCTGCGGGCTGATGACCGTGGTCTGGCCACGGACATAGGCGTCGTCGGTCTTTTCATAGCGTCCGCCGAGCGGCCACAGCTGCCAGGCGTAAAGGATGGCGAGGATCGCTCCGGCCAGCAGCGCGACGATGACGGCCCGCGTCAGCCATGACTTGGCCGGCGGGCTCCAGCGCGCCGGTGCCTCCGCGGTCGCGAGCGCCTCGGACGCCTCGGCGATTTCCGGCTCGGGGGCCGGGGCGGGACGGTCCGGCTCGTGGCGCATCGCCGGCTGCGCAGCGGCCGCCGCGACATCGGGAATGTCGGCGGTTTTCATGATGCAGACTGTCCTTCTTTCATCGCGGCGGCCAGTTGCGCCATCGCCATCTGACCGAACCGCACGATCGGGGAGACTTCGCCGCGCCGGCGCATGTTGATTTCGATCATGATACCCCACAGGACGAGCAGCAGGGCGAGCACGGCAATGATCACGAAAACGTCGTTGTAGGCGAGCACGTTCGCCTCGCGGGTCACCCGCTGGCTCAGCAGGGCAGCGCCCTCCGCGGTGCGAAGCGTGGGATCGGCGATGACCCCGCCGACCTGCTGCGCGCTGCCGGCCAGGCGGCCGGCCGCCGCCGGATTGGTCAGCACCACGTTCTCGACCAAATTATGCGAATGGAATTTCTCGCGCATCGTCTGGACTGTTCCGAACAACGCGGAACCGACCAATCCGCCGAGATTCTGCGAGGCCAGGAACACGACCAGCCAGCTGATAAAGTTCTGGGGGCCCTGGAGCAACGCGCGCGACAGTCCGATGACCATCGCCGGACCGATGAACAACAGCCCGGCAAAGCCGATCAGTGCCTGACTCAAGTAGAAATTGGCCGGTCCGGTGAGGCTGGTCGCCCCGGAATCGAGGAACGCCCCGACCGCGATCAGGAGGCAGGCGATCTGGATGGGCCGGGCGGGCGACTGGGCGCGGGTCCCGAAGATCGCGGCGAGCAGCCCCGCGACGGAGGCGAGGGTAACGATGATATAGAGCGTTCGAAATTGCTCGGTCCCATAGCCGAGCGCGGACAGCAGGCCGACTGACCCGTAGGTCTGCTCGGCAAGGACGATCCGGACGCAGAAGGCGACTGCGGCGATGCGCAGGATCGGCCACTGACCGATGAAGCTGGTCATCAGCAAGGGCTTGGCGCGCCGATGCTCGATGACGATCGCGGCCACGACCAGCAGCAGTGAACCGATCAGGCCCCAGCCGAGCCACGGTTCCTCCGCCCACCACACGGTGCGCCCGAGCGACAGCACCGAGCAGAGCAAGCCGACGCCCGGCACCATGAGCGCAATCGTCACGAAGTCCGCGCGCTCGAACACCTTGCTGCGCTCGCTCGGCGGCAGCGGGAGGGTGAGCACGGCCGCCAAGGTCAGCAGCGCGAGCCCCAGCTCGAACATATAGGCCATCCGCCAGTCGCCCCATTCGAGCAGCGACGGCGCGATGACCCGGGCCAGCGGGGTCGCCAGTTGCGGGATGCTGACGCCGATCATGATGCCATGGATGCGCTTGGGCGCGGGCATCGCCTGGAACCAGGTGAGCACCCCCAGGGTCGACAGGCCGGCCGCGGCGAGGCCGCTGACCGCGCGGACCAGCATTGCCGACCAGAAGCCATGCACCAGCAGGTGCATCAGCGTGGCGCCGATGTAGCCGACCAGGACCAGCTTCAGGAACAGCTGGAGACCGAACTCCTGGCGGAACTTCACCAGCACCAGATTGGCGCAGATGTAGGTCGTCGCATAGGCGGCGGGAATCCATGCCGCTTCTTCGGCGGTGAGGCCGAGCGTTCCCTGGAAATAGGAAATGTTGGCGCTGACCAGCGCGTTGCCGAGCCCGCCGGTCAGGCCGGCCAGAACGCCGATCGCGCCATAGGCCCACATCCGCGCGACCGGATGCTCGGGGTTGAACGGCGACCCGGGGATCGCCGGACGCTCATGGGGCTTGAACCGATATGTCCCGGCCATGCTCGCGCCCGCGCCTGAAAGCGCGCCAGATACACCTTTGGCCGAAGAATGCATCTGCGAGGTCACGAACCGCCTCCGAACCACGTTGCCGTGACTTGGATGTGCGCGCGGCGGGCCGGCGGCGGTAGGCCGTCAAACCGAAAGGCTGGCTCCCATTCTCAACAACCGTGGGGCGACGCCCGACCCCGCGGGCCGCTCGTCAACCGGGATGGCCGACCACGTCGTCGCAACTGCGCCACCAGCGCTGGCCGCCGAACCCGCTTCCGGTGTTGGCGACGCGCGTCATATGCATGATGTCGCGCACCCGCACGGTCAGCGTGCCGCGGCCCATCGGCCCGTGGAAATCGGCCCAGCGTCCGGTGATCATGTCGCCGCTCCGGGTCCCCTGGAAGCGGTGCTGCCACGAGCGGCCGCCATCGCCGCTCATCGCCGTCCACCAGACCCGGCTGCCGCTTTCGTGAACGCTGTAGATCCCTCCGTCATTGCCGCGCCAGTGGCCGTTCAGCCCGTTGAACGAGCACATCGCCCCGGCCCGATCGGCCGCCGGCCCGAGGCCCGCGCCGACCGCCAGCGCCGCCGCGCCCGCCATGATGGTTGAAATCGTCCGCATTGCTCTCGCCCCTAGATGCAGGCTTTGCCCCACCGGGTGCCGCCGAAACCGCTCCCGGTGTTGGCCGTGCGCACCATGCTGAAGCCGCTGACGTTGAGGGTTAGCGTGCCGAGGCCGTTGATGCCGCGAACGTCGCGCCATCGACCGTTGATCGTGTTGCCGTTGCGGACGCCGTGGAACATGTGGGTCCAGCCCGCGCCGTTGGTCGTGCGGTCGAGGCCGACCCACACCACTTCGTTGCCGATCTGGCGGATGTAATAATCGCCCTGGTCGTTGCCGCGCCAATAGCCGGTGAGGCCGGGCGGTGGCGGGCAGGCCGCCGCGGCGGGCGCCGTCGGAATCAGCGCCGCGCCCGGAAGTGCGGTGAAGGCCAATAGCGCCAGGATTATGGGGATGCGGTTCGTCATCGCCGAACCCTCCGTATGAGGCCGGCCGCGGCTGAACAGGAGCCGCGGCCGGAAGCGATCCGGCACGGGGGCGCTATTACGCTTGTTTATTGATCAGTGCGAGTCCGATTCTGGTGGTGCAACCGACCTCCCCCATAGCCGTTTCTGCCGCGAACGGCGCGCCGGCCCGGGGGCGAGTCGACTCTTTCCTTCTTTCGCGGAATCATGGGCTTATGGCTGACGGGGGTAATCGGAGGCGGGGACGCAAGGCGGCGGCGCCGCTGCTGACCCGACCGCGTACGCCCGACGGCTATGCGCCGCTGGTCACCGCGGTCGGCGGCGAGATGGATTTCGCCAATATGCTGGCGATCGCCGACATCTTGCCGGTGATGGTCTGCTACGTCGATTCCGACCTCAAATACCGGTTCATCAACAAACCGCTCGCCGACTGGCTCGGCTGGGCGCGCAAGGACGTGCTCGGCAAGCATTTGAAGGCGGTGCTCGGCGCGGCGGCATTCGAGCAGCGGCAGCCGATGTACGAGAAGGCGCTGGCGGGCGAGCGCGTGTTCTTCGCCTCCGAATTCGATCACAAGGATCGCGGCCGGGTCGCGGTGCAGACCGATTACGTGCCCTGGGCCGACACGTCGGGGACCGTGCGCGGGATCATCATCGTCGTCCAGGACGTGACCGAGCAGCGCGACGCCGAGCGGGCGCTGCGCGAAAGTGAAGCGCGATTCCGGCGGATCGCCGATTCCGCGCCGGTGATGATGTGGGTTACCCGGCTCGACCGGGTCCGCGACTTCGTCAACGACGCTTATGCCGAATTTGCGTGCGGGCCGGGCTGCGACCGCGAGGAGGCGCGGACGCTCGACTGGCATGTGCGAATCCACTCCGACGATGTCGAGCGCATCGTCGCCGAAAGCATTGCCGGCGAGGCGTCGCTGCGGCCGTTCACGCTCGAGGGGCGCTATCAACGGCACGATGGCGAATATCGCTGGCTCAGAAGCGTGTCGCAGCCGCGGATCGGACCTGACGGCGCGCTCGCCGGCTTCATCGGGGTCGCCACCGACATCACGCTCGCCAAGGAAGCTGAGCTCGAGCTCCGCCGCCAGGTCGAGGAACAGACCCATGCCCTGGCCGCGAGCGAGGCGCAGTTCCGGGCGGTGTTCGAAGCGGCGCTCGAGGTCATGGTTCTGCTCGAGCCGGACGGGACCGTGCTCGCGGTCAACAACCGGCGCGAGATGTGGCGCCATCCGGAGCCCAAGGACGCGGTCGGGAAAAAACTGTGGGATGCGCCGACCATGACGGCCTACCCGCAGCACCGGGCGACCATGAAGAAGGGCATTGCCGCGGCCGCCTCGGGCAAGGTGTTCACCACCGAGGTGAAGATGGAGCGCGATGGGGTGCCGACGGCCTATCTCGACGTGTCGGTGCAGCCGGTGCGCGGGCCCGACGGGGCGATCCTCTATCTGCTGTTCGAAGCGCGCGACATCACCGACCTCAAGGCCGCCCAGGAGCAGCTTCGCCAGAGCCAGAAGATGGAAGCGCTGGGCCAGCTCACCGGGGGCATCGCGCACGACTTCAACAACCTGCTGACCGTCGTTGTCGGCGGGCTCGACATCATCGCCAAACGCGCCGACGACGACAAGCTCAAGCGCTATGCCGACAACGCGCTGGCGGCCGCCGAGCGCGGGGCGCGCCTCACCGGGCAATTGCTCGCCTTCAGCCGGGTCCAGCGGCTCGAGGTACGGCCGACCCACGTCGCGCCGCTGATCGAGAACATGCGGCCGCTGCTGCGCAACGTGCTCGGCCCCGGGATCACCAAGGAGTTCGACCTCGACCGGGAGACGCTGCCGGTGATGGCCGACCCGACCCAGCTCGAGGTCGCCGTCCTCAACCTCGCGATCAACGCCCGCGACGCGATGCCCGACGGCGGCGTCCTGCGCTTCTCCAGCCGCCGAATCTCCGTCGCCGACGACCCGGAGATCGAGGACGGCGAGTTCATCGAGCTGACCATCAGCGACACCGGCATCGGCATGACCGCGGATGTGGCCGCGCGCGCCTTCGAGCCCTTCTTCACCACCAAGGAGGTGGGCAAGGGCACCGGCCTCGGCTTGAGCATGGTCTATGGCATGGCCCGCCAGTCGGGCGGGACCGCGCGGCTCGAAAGCCTGGCCGGCGAGGGCACGGCGGTCAAGCTGCTGTTCCGGGCGGCCGAGGGCGACGCGGCCGCCGAGGTCGCCGGGACCGAGGAGGCGAAGGCCAGCGCCAAGCGCAAGCTGGCGAGTATCCTGGTGATCGACGACGACCCCGACGTCCGCCAGTTCATCGTCGCCACGCTCGAGGACCAGGGCTATCGCGTTCGCTCGGCGGCCGACGGCGAGCATGGCCTCAAGGAAGCCGCGCGCGAGAAGCCCGACCTCGTCATCCTCGACTTCATCATGCCCGGCCTAAGCGGCGCCGAGG
>Ga0207674_10008301_pt1 | contig 12022 bp, 10 predicted proteins | sample KBSCornC72_FD_184303 | JGI IMG/M metagenome (GOLD analysis project Ga0207674, IMG submission 184303) | Corn rhizosphere microbial communities from Kellogg Biological Station, Michigan, USA - KBS Corn C7-2 (SPAdes) (version 2) | ecosystem: Host-associated > Plants > Roots > Rhizosphere > Soil ... | reverse complement strand
TGGAATTCGAGGATCATCGGCCGTTGTATGACTGGTTTATCGATCAGCTGGGAATTTATCATCCGCAGCAGATCGAGTTCGACCGGCTGAATCTGACGTATACACTGCTGAGCAAACGCAAGCTGCTGGCGCTGGTGCAGAACAAGCTGGTGCGGGGCTGGGACGATCCGCGCATGCCGACGATTTCCGGGATGCGCCGGCGCGGCTATACACCCGAATCGCTGCGAAACTTCGCCGGGCGCATAGGAGTGTCCAAGACCAACGGCACCACGGAGTTAGCGCTGCTCGAGTACTTTGTTCGGGAAGATTTGAATCGCCGGGCGGCTCGCGTGATGGCCGTGCTGCATCCACTGCGTGTGGTGATCGACAATTATCCGGACGGTCAAGTCGAGCACATGGATGCGGTCAACAATCCCGAGGATCCGTCCATGGGAAGCCGGACCGTTCCGTTTTCTAAAGTGCTCTATATCGAGCAGGATGATTTTCGTGAGGATCCGCCCAAACAGTATTTCCGGCTGGCGCCCGGCCGCGAAGTGCGCCTGCGCTACGGATACCTGGTGACTTGCACGGGCGTGGTAAAAGACGCGAGCGGCAACGTCGTGGAATTGCATTGCAGCTACGATCCGGCCACTAAGGGCGGCACCACGCCCGACGGGCGCAAGGTGAAATCGACCATCCACTGGGTCTCGGCCGAGCATGCCGTGGACGCTGAAGTTCGCATCTATGAGACGCTCTTCAACTGCGAAGATCCCAACGTGGTTCCCGAAGGCCAGGATTTCACCGTGAATCTGAACCCGAACTCTCTCGAGGTCGTCACGGGCTGCAAGCTGGAACCGAGTCTGCGCGAAGCTGCCCCCGGGACTCCGTATCAATTCGAGCGATTGGGCTACTTCGCGGCGGATCCGGATAGCACTCGTGAGATGCTGGTGTTCAACCGCACGGTGGCGCTGCGCGACACCTGGGCCAAAATTGAGGCGAAAAATAAGTGACCGGCAGATTTGAATGGTGATTCTCGGACTGGGTGGTCTGTTGGGCGACGCTGCGTGCGCCGTTCTTAAAGATGGCGAACTGAAAGCCGCCATCGAGGAAAGCAAGCTCGATCATGTTTGGAAGCCGGGCGGGCTTCCCCAGAGCTCGATTGCAGAGTGCCTGCGGTTGGCGGGAACGTCCAGCGACCAGGTGGAATGCGTCGCCGTGGTGCGTCCGTTTTCGCGAGGACCCGAGTCGCAGGTTCACGTGAGCTTGCGCGACCAGTTCCCTAAGGCGGAGATAGCCGTGGTGGAGCATCATCAGGCCCACGCCGCGTCGGGATTTTTTGCATCGCCGTTTGAGGAAGCAACTGTGCTTACGCTCGACCACGCCGGCGATTTTCGTTGCGGGACGCGCTGGGCCGCCAAGGATACGCAGATTCAAGCGGACCGCGAGTGGTATTATCCCGACTCCCTGGGCCGGCTGTATGGGGCCGTGACGCAACTCCTCGGTTATCGCGCTGGGGCCGAAGAGCACAAGGTGCAGTGGATCTCGGCGTCGGGCGATGAGCGCTACGCGGGGCTTTTTCGGGGGATGGTATCGGATTCGGCTCGCCTGGATCCGTCCTATTTTGACGGGAACCGCCAGTCGGAAGGCGGGTTCAGCCCGAAATTCTTCGAACTGCTGGGGATCGCACCAGGCGGACGGGTTCCTGCCGGCGAGATTCCGTCGATCGCGCGCGGTTTGCAGAAAACTGTGGAAGAAACCGTGCTCGCGCTGGCGGGCGAAGGCGAGAACCTGTGCCTGGCCGGCGGTATGTTCCTCAACGTGATGCTGGTCGAGTTTCTGGAACGCTGCGGCCGCTGGAAGAACGTCTTCGTGCAGCCTGCCGCCGGAAACGCCGGCACCGCTCTGGGCGCGGTTTATCACGTCTGGCACCAGGTTCGGCGGCATCGGCGGCGTCACGGGATGGAATCGCTGTTTCTGGGACCGGGCTATGGCGCCGAAGAGATCAAGCAGGTGCTCGAAAACTGTAAGCTGCGCTTCCAGTACCTGCGTTCCACCGACGATATGCTGGCGCGCGCCGTACAGACGCTGGGCGAGCACAAGATCCTGGCGTGGATGCAGGGGCGCATGGAGTTCGGTCCGCGCGCACTGGGCAACCGCAGCATTCTGGCGTCTCCGCTGGACCCGTACTCGACCGAGAATCTGAACGTCTTCATCAAGCACCGCGAGCCGTTTCGCAAGTTCGCGGCGTCGGTGCCGGCGGAAGTAGCCTCGGAGTACTTCGAGGCCGGCCCCAATGCGCGGTACCTGGCGACCGTGGGGCGCGTTCGCCCGAAGCATCGCAAGACGTTCGAAGCCGCCATTCTGGGCGAGGACATCATCCGCGCGCACGTGGTTTCGGCGGAAGATAATCCCATGTACCATCGCCTGTTGCTCGAAGCCGGGAAGGCTACTGGTCTGCCCGTGTTGTACAACACCAGCTTCAATTTATTCGGCGATCCGCTGGTTTCCACGCCCCGCGAAGCCGTCCGAAGCTTCTATTCGTCGGGTATCGACTCGATGTTCGTGGGAAATTTTCTGTTGGAAAAATAAAGGCGTTATCCGCGTTTATTGGCGTTCACTTGCGGCCGGCGCTTCCGCGGGCGTGGCATCTTTGGGCGCCTCCGGCAGAATGAACGTGGTCTCGCCAGGTTTTAGAAGCTTCAGCTGCTTGCGAATTTCCATCTCCTGCTCACTGCGGCTGCCTTCCAGACGACGGATGCGGTCTTTGCGATGTTCGATTTCGCGCGTGAGGGAGGCGTTCTGCTCCTGAAGCTGGCGGATTTCGCGATGCTTTTCGAGCAGTGTCTGCAGTCCTTGCGGCCCACTCACGGCGATCAAGGCATAGACCACGACGACCGCGAGCAGGATTAATGCTCCCTTGCCTCCCATCGCGGTCTTGCGCAGTTGCTCTAACAAAGCTTCCTATACGTTTATAAACCGAATCGAAAGAAAAGGCCAGCACATGTTATGCTCTCCCTGATGGAAAATGAGCAGGGGCCCGTGTCTGATGACCGCTTGGCGTGTCCCAAGTGCGGATCGGCGGATGTACGCCGTTCACATTCTGAAGGCGTGTTGGCGGGCGTGCTGAGAATCCTCGGACGCTGGCCGTTTCGATGCCGCAGCTGCCGGTCGCGTTTTTTTCACCCGAGCCCGCCTGAATAGAAGCTTCCTCGTCCCCGGCGCTTCTTAGGCGCCGACAATCTGAACGCTGATTCCTTCCGGATCAATGATGTGGAATCCCGCATCCAAGTTGTCTTCCGGAGTTACCCCGCGGGCTTTCAGCTCCCGTGTCACCGCGTCCTTGTTGAAATTCTCGACCCCGATCGCAAAGTGATCCACCAGGCCGGTGGGACTCTTGTGATGCAGCGAGACCAGGGCTTTCGTCCCCATTCCCAGGCGCACGATTTCGTTAGGCTTGTCTTCACTGACGACTGTCAGTCCAAACATCTTCTGATAGAACGCGATAGAACGCGGCAAGTCGCTGACTTGAATGCTCATGTGATCGATCTTCGCGGCTTTGATGCCCGCCTGCTGAGTCTGCGCTTGGGATGTGCCGCCGGCTGCGGCAAGCACCGTCAGGCCTTGAATCAACCCCCTGCGCGAGAGAGCGCCCTTCTCAAAACGACTCAATAGATTTGAAATGATTGCTTCCATATACCCTCCTCACGCTTTGGTGGTCTTACTGCTTCTGTTGTTTAGAGTAGTCGATGAAGTTCAATTCTTTGCACCTGCCGGGATTGAACGGGGCATCCGCGACAAAAATCGTGTCCGAGCCTGTGTACTTTCCTTTCAAGTACACGGGGTCTTCAGCGGAATAGTTGCGGGTGAGCGCCATCTTGTCCGGGTCCAGAGAAAACCGCTCGACGACGTGCAGCTTGTCGCTATTCCGCACGGGCGTATTCAGAAACCCTGGCGAGAATCCGATGGTGTCGACCATCAGCGTGTCGCCTTCCCAGTGTCCAATCGAGTGCCCGGCCCGGCTGGCTTTGATGTTGTTCGGATGCTCCTTCTGGTTCATGTAAATCGTACGCTTCAACCCGAACTGGCCGTATTCCAGCACGATCGTATCCTTGTTTTGCGTGATTCGGTCCACTGGCCCATCGAAGTTCCAGTCGAAGACGATGCTGGTCGTCTCGCACTTGAAGCGCGGAGTGTCCTCGCGCTTGAAATCGGCGGCCGCCTTTTCGCCGGCCTCGGTTAGTTCGGTCCCGCCATAGAGCCGCGGTCCTTTAGGTGCGCCAGTGCCTTTCCCTTTCACCGCACCAGCTTTAGCGGGTTCGCCGGATTTGTATTGATCATTTTTGTATTGATCCAGCGTATTAAGGGCCACCAGCCCGCCGCCGGTGCCGCGCGCGTTGACCATAACCTGCTGGATTGGGGCCCAATCGCCCGCGATGTTCGGTTCACCGGTCGAGCGCCGCAGAGGCCGGTTGATCTTTGGCGCGACGATGGGACCGCGGACTTCCTGAACACCACCTTGCGGCGCCTTGACATATTGGCCATACCGGTCCATGCGGGTTCCGTCGGCTGTCAGGATGGTTTGCAGGTAGCATGAGGCGGGATCGGTACGATTGGGCGAAGCTTCGATGGTGATCTGCTGGCCCACGGGAAACAGCTCCTTGGTCCAGCCTGAGCGCCGCAGCACGTGCACGGATCGCATCTCACACCGATGGTGGCTGACTTTCCCGTCCTTTTCAGTGACATCGAAATACAGCCAAGCGTGCGGATTGATCAAATCGACCTTGGTGAGCTTGGCCTTGAACTCGACGGTTTTGCCCAGGTCGTATTCAGCCCCGCCGTGATGAGCGAGAGCCGCCTGCGGCCGGAGAAATGCCGCACATATAACAAGAATCTCGATCGCTCGAGGCATGATCGTCCTCCTCCAGATTCGAACTGGGCCAAGAAATATTTATTTCTTGTCCTGCTTCGCTGCGTCCACGATGGCGTTCAGCGTTGGAATGTCCTTCAGCTCGGGCGCCGAGCTTTTGAAGGTCCGGATATAGGCATAGATATCCTTCGCCTGCTTATCGGACAGAGCTGTTTCAGCGAAACTCGGCATGGAGGTCGAGGGAGCAAGTGGAGCTACGTTCGCACGTCCTCTGAGGAATGTGATGAACCCTTGCTCGGTGGCAAGATTTCCCCATCGTCCTACGAAAGCTCGTCCGGTCTCGCCGTTGAAACCGTGACAAGCGTAACAGCCATAAGTAGAATACAGCGCCTTTCCGGCCGCGGCGTTCCCGGTGACCGGACTGGTCGGCGGCGGGACGTTGGCAACCGGCGCAGCACCACGCCCTCCGTCGCGACCTTGACCGTGAAGAGTCTGGAATGCCACCGCGAGAAAGACGAGCGCCAACACCGAATAGTTTTTCTTCATACCGATATCCTTAACGAGGCTGCGTGATCACGTCGATTAAATAAGGCTCGCCACGTTTCGCTGCGGCCACACCCCGCTTTAATGCCGCCGATAATTTCGCCGGATCGGTAATGGGTCCCTCTCCAGCCATGCCGTAGCCCGCGGCCATTTTTGTGTAGTCGAGGTAGGGATCCCTGAGCGTGCTGCCGATGTGCGCGCGATCGTCGCCGCGCCCGCGAACGCCGGCCATGTATTCGACGAACATATATTCCTGATGCCATGCACGATTGTTGTGCATCACGGTGAGCATCGGCAGCTTGTGATGTGCGGCCGTCCAGAGAACACCCGGAGCGTAGTTAAGATCGCCATCCGTCTGGACGTTGATTACGATTCGATTCCGAGCTTTCGCGGCCAGCGCGGCGCCGACCGACGCAGGTGCGCCGTAACCCATGCCTCCGGCGCCTTGGCCTCCCAGGTAGCTATACGGCTTGTTGTGATCCCAAAGTTGTGCGTGATGGCCGCCGGAAAAATTGCTCGGGGATGACAGGCACCAGTCTTCATTCATGATCAGGGGCCAGAGTTCCGCGTAGATTCGCGCCGTGCTGATCGGCGTACCGTTCCAGCCTGCCCGCTTGCTGTCGACCGCTTGGGTGATGGCAAGCACGCGCGCGTCATGGTTGGCGATGGCGTGCTTGGCGATCCGCGCCTGGATCCGCGCCTTCTGATCGCCGGTCACTTGTCGCTTCACTTCTTCGATAATGAGCGGAAGGCTCGCCTCGGCATCGGCTTCGTTCGGAGGCGCGGTCGCCGCTCCGCCTCTGCCGCCTCTACCACCTCCGCCTCTGCCGCCCGCACCAGGCACAGTACCGCCGAAGCCGATGTTCACCGTATCCCTTGTGGCCGCGGTTTTCGCTAGTGCCGGACCCGTGATGGAAGCCTGTGCGCCTCCCGTTTCAAGGCCCAGGGTGTAGTCGTAGGTCGCGTCCGCACCCGGCCCGCAAAGAGGATGACGCTGCGGGTAACTCATGGGCCCGCCCGTCGCTGCCGTACTGGTCGATGCTCCCACCAGCTCAGCGAGTTCAACCGCCCGCTTGACACCTTCGGGTGTTCGTAAACGTCCCACCGCGATTCTGGGATTTTGAGCGTCCAGTAAGCCTTTCGCGATCTCCCGCGCACGCGTCGCATCGATGGTTACAAAGACGGGCGGCTTGTAAGCCGGAACCTTCGCGTTCGGCGCGTTGTCCTTTTGGATCTCGCTCCCCAGCACTACCAACGTCGGTCCCATGGGCGGGGTAATGGCCTCGTTGTAGGCACGCTGAATGGCCACGAGCGCCTCATCGATGGTCTTTGGCTCCGAATCCCATTTCGTATAGCTCCGAACCATCCCGGCCATATCGTGCGCGGTATGCGCGGCAATGAAGTCCGGATCGTTGCCGGCGATCATCAAGACCGGCACGCGGTCATAGTAGGCCTGGTAAACGGACATGGCCCCGTGCTGAATGCCAATCGTGCCATGCAGCAACGCCAGCATGGGTTTGCCTTCGGCCTTGGCGTATCCGTGAGCCATGGTCACCGCCGACTCCTCATGCAATGCGGTGATGAACTCCGGCATCTTGTTGGGCGGATTGCCGTAGTTTATGAACGACTCCTGCAGACCTTCGAAACTCGATCCCGGATTGGCGGCTACGTATTCGATACCGAGCTCGCGAATCGTCTGGACCATCAGATCCGATCCAGGTCGTGTGATCGTGCGCACTGCTACTGGGGGCCGAATATTTCCTGTTTCGCGGGCGACTTGCGCCTCGGTCGGAGCCGGCACGGTGGGGGCTGCCGGCGCTGCTCCGGTAGCGTTCCTAGGCGCCTGAGCATCCACAAGTCCGGGCGTGGATACCAGTGCCGCTGCTCCGGCTGCTCCGGCCGCGGCGTTTCTCAGGAAGCCGCGACGACCAACGGAAGTCTTCTGTGATTTGGCCATGATTATTCCTTTCCGTGCACTACATGAATCGCGCCAGATAATCTGACCGATTTTACCTTAGCTGGACGCCGCAGTCGGGGTTAACCCGCCACCTGGAAAGGAAAGATCTGTCAATAGGCTCCGCGCCCTAACAACACCGCCGTGACCGTGCGAGCCAGAATATACAAGTCCAGCCACGGCGACCAGTTGCGAATGTAATAGGTATCCAGAGCCTCCAGAGCGCTTACATCGACCTGGCTACGGCCTGAGACCTGCCACAGGCCAGTAAGACCGGGCAGAACACGCGTTCGCAGGGTCCGAAACTCGGAGGGGAATCGTTCAAGATGGTAGTCCGGTAAGGGACGAGGGCCCACCAGGCTCATGTCACCCCGAAGTACATTCCAGAGTTGCGGAAGCTCATCCAGGCTAGTGCGCCGCAACAGGGGACCGATGATCGGCAGGACGCGCGGATCGTGGCGCAGTTTGAAGTATCGCCGCCACTGCTCGCGATCTTCAGGGTGTTTTTCAAGCCAATCCTCCAGCAGTCCCTCGCCATCGATATACATCGTGCGCAGTTTCCAGACCGGAATCCGGCGTCCGGCCATGCCTTCGCGCATCTGCCGGTAGAAGGCAGGACCGCGGCTGGAAAGCTTGATCCACAGAGCCGCCAGTCCGATGATCGGAAGACTCGCCAGAAACAGAGATGCGGCGATGGCCTGGTCCATGACCAGCTTCAGGATGTGGTTGCGGCGGAGTAAGAGGTTCTTCTTGATCTCGAACCCCAGCGAGCCGCCCAGATCGCGTGCGCTCACCCACAGGCTGGCGACGCCCGCCAGGTCGGGAACCACCAGCAGGCGCGGGAAATTCAACTCCTGCAGCAGCCCGCGGATGTCCCCCCGATCGCCCTCTTCATGAACAAGGTCGGCAAGGCAAACAATTGCGGCTCCCGCTTGCCGCTCGAAGTCGGAAGCGAGCCCCAATGGCCCCACCACAGGTATCCCCTCGACCACGCTATTCCAGACCGCCGGACGATTATCCAAGAACGCGATCGGTTGGAGTCCAAGCTGCGGATCACGAACCAGACTGCGGGCCAAAGCGCGTCCGGTATCACCCGCACCGAGCATCACAACGGGGATCCCCCACCGTCCTCTTCGGATCAGGGCCGCGCGCGCACCAGCTTCGCACAGCGGCGGCAGTACCAGCACGAAGAGCAGTGTAGCCAGCAGCACGCCGCGCGAAAAGACTCCGCGTGCCACCAGATTGTCCCAGGCGACCAGTCCCCCGAAGACTGCCAGCGTCGCCAGCATGCGTCGGCGCAGGCGTTCGACGGGTCCTAGCAAATAGCCGGGGTACAGTCCGAGCTGGTAGTTAATGATCGGCAGCAGAAGAATGCCAGCCGCCACTCCCAAATATTGCGGCGGACCAACCGCAAGTGGCAGCCATGGAGCCAGCAGGTGGCGCACCAGCAACCCGATTAAAAACGCTGTCTCGAGCCCCACGACATCCGCCGCCAGGATCGCCCAGGGAGCCCAATGGGCTGCGGGTGCGGATTGGACCGCAAGAGCGGGTCGTGCGGCGGTGCTCATAGGATGTGCGCCCGCCACAGCTGCGCCAGCGCCAGCGCCGCGAATTTCGGATTTTGTTTTAGATACCTCCGCCACAGACGCCTGGGCTCGGTCGCCAGCCGGAACGCCCACTCCAGGCCGATCGCCTGCATCCATCGCGGAGCCTGTGATTTCGCGCCCGCCAGAAAATCGAACGCAGCTCCAACTCCCAACATCGCGGCTCGCATACGACCCTTGTGCGCGTGCATCCAGCGATCTTGTTTCGGGCTGCCGAGCCCTACGAAAAGAATCCGCGCACCCGACTGATGGATCGCCTCGGTGACCCGCGCATCTTCTTCGTCCGTGAGTGGCCGAAACGGAGGAGCCTCGGCATAGGCGATTTGCAGCCTCGGAATGCGCTGCTGAACGACGGAGACTAATTGCGACAGCACGGCCTCCGTGCCGCCGTAGAACCCGACAGGGAGTCCATCTGCGGCAGCGGCTTCGAGCACACGCTGAGTCAAATCCGGACCGTAGACCCGTGACGCGTCCTCGATGCCCAAAGCCCACAGCATCCACACCAGTGGCATGCCGTCGCTGGTCACCAGGTCGGCCTGGTCCATGACGATCTTGTAATCTTCGGCCCTCCGTGCTTCCATGATGTTGTTGACCGCGGCGCAGCACACGTAGCAGGAGCGCTTCTCGCGTGCCCATCGCACAATGCGGCTGGTCGCCTCAAGATAGTTCGTCGCATCCACGCGGACGCCTAGAACCGAGCGGTGCTCAGGAAGCCTCACGTCGCCTCCGCTGAGAGTTTTCGATGGCCATTTCGTAAATGGTCATCAGCATCTTGTAATTACGCTCGGCCGTGTACTTCTCTTCGTATTCGCGGCGTGCATTCGCTCGCATCGCCTGAAGTTGCTCCGGATGCTCGAATGCCCACCGGACTTGTCGAGCCAGATCTTGCGGATCGCCTGGTTCAAACAACAGGCCGTTGTGGCGATGCTTAACGAACTCCGGAATCGATCCTAGATTCGACGCGATCACCGGTAGCCCGCAGGCAAATGCTTCGACGATGGTCATCGGGGCGCATTCATACCAAGTGGAAGGAAACACTAGCACGCGAGCGTCCTGCATCAGTGTCATCACCCGGTCCCGCGGCTGCGCGCCGATCCATGTCGCTCCCTCCGGCCAAAACGTATCGCGCAGCGGACCATCTCCCGCAACTTGCAGGGGGATGTCGTCCAATCCGGTCCAACCCGCGGCCAGCGTTCGAACGCCTTTCTCCTCTGCGAGCCTTCCCACGAAGAGTGCATAATCACCCCGTCCGTCGCCGATGCCGGGGTCTGGACTGACGAAGTTAGGCTTAACAACGATACGATCCTCAGGAAGCCCGCCTTGGATGAATTTGTTCCGCCCGAATTCGCTGGATGCAACGTACACGTCTACTTGTTTCTGATACGTGCCCGCCGCGCGATGCACCGCGAGCATCGTCGAAAGTGCAGCGGTTGCCGGGCGGCTATTCCGGTAGCAGCCGTGCCTGATGCCCGGTAGCAGCGATTGGCGATCGAGACACGACTCACAAACCGAACCGTTACGGCTCAACGTTGCTCCCGCGCAAATCAGGCGAAAGTTATGCAGCGTCTGTATCACGGGAATGCCCGCGCGCTGAACCGCATAGTAGGCGGCCGGTGAGATTAATGGAAACGTGTTGTGAAAATGAGCTACGTCGATGGAGGTTGAGTTCGTGAGTGCCTGAAGGTGCTGATACGTACTTGGGCTCCACACTGCATCCCGCACGGCGCCTAGCGATCCGTTGCCCAGTCGGTGGTTGTGATCCTCGTGGCGAAGGACTCGATGGCCGTATCTCTCCAGCAACGCGATCTCCCCTTCAAATACGCGATCTTCGCCGCCACTCTGCTGATAGTAGTTGTGTATGCTCAAAACCGAGCGCACAGCCTTGCCCGACGCCAGCCGTTCACTAGAAATGTGTTCTGATGGCGCCGCAGATAGCATCTTTTCCTTCTTGTCGAATCGCAAACCAAGAGGCAACTGAGGGATGGCGTGTAATTTCCTCAAATGCCCGGTTTCCTTCGATGTCGTCCGCGATGAGTACACCACCCGGACGTAAACTGCGCAGCGCAGTCTCAAACTCCCATTTCATGTGCGAGTAGGAGTGCAAGCTGTCGTGCACGAACATGTCGATGGCGCCGACCTCGCGAATAACAGTCGGCAGAAGGCGTTTCGCCGACCCACGTAACAACTTCCACCGGCCCCTGAAGTCTTGCGGCACGAAGTAACCAACATGACTGTCAGCGTTGGCAGCCAACGGAGGCAGGTCAATACTATGTAACTCACCTTGTCCAAATTCCGAGAGCGCCTGAAGAATGTAAGCGGAGGTCACGCCATAGGCGACACCAGTCTCGACAACGATTCGAGGACGGAGATAGAGGCACGTGAGGTAGCAGAGTTCACCCAGAGTGACCGTGCCATTGTGAAAGACGCCAAAAGGTCGCGTTTCTGCTCGCAACTCGCGGTGTCGTTGATCGATATGGCTCTTGATCTGTGAACAGTCGCCTGCTTGTTCGAATTCACCCGGAAAGAGAGCGACCACTGCCGTGGCAAGCGTGCTCGGGTCGGCAACATCGGCCAACGTGCACGGCTCTTCTGGAGGCTGGGTCCAGCCCTGTACTTTATTGCGAATTCGATCGCATGCCTCCCCGGGCCTTCGCAACAGCAAGCGTGCTTTAGTCGTTTGCATAGGCGACACGGATGGCCTGAATTTGAAGGCGCGGCAATCGAGCAGGTGAGCGGTTAAGCTGGGATTGGAACAGGATGTGGGCGCCCCAGCCAATTCCGAAGAGCGTCCAGAATGGAATTCCTGCCATCGGTCCCTCCAGGAAGACATCAAATCCAGCGGCCACCGTGAAGGCGAGCCAGTAAGCCATCAGCCACGCGAAAATTCCCACCCACACTGTCGCTTGGTGCCGCCGCGCCTGGACATATGACTTCAACACTAGACAGGCCCACGTCAGCTGCAAAGCAACCCACAGCAAAAATCCTGGAACACCAGATCGCGCGAGGAAGGTCAAGTGGGAACTATGGGGACTTCTTAGCGGTTCGTCTTGCGTCCCTACTTGAAATCCATCGCTA
>Ga0207674_10008299_pt1 | contig 12023 bp, 10 predicted proteins | sample KBSCornC72_FD_184303 | JGI IMG/M metagenome (GOLD analysis project Ga0207674, IMG submission 184303) | Corn rhizosphere microbial communities from Kellogg Biological Station, Michigan, USA - KBS Corn C7-2 (SPAdes) (version 2) | ecosystem: Host-associated > Plants > Roots > Rhizosphere > Soil ... | reverse complement strand
GCCGTCGAGCTTGTCGACCTGCTGCTGCATGCTCGTGTACTGGAGCTCGAGGCGCTTCTTCGCCGTCGTCACGTCGGCGATGCCGCGCTTGACGTTCTGGAGCTGCTCGAGCTGCTTCTCGTACGAGTAGTCGAGCGTCTCGTTCGGGTTCTCGGCGCGGTCGAGAGCCTTGGACGCCTTCGATTTGAAGATGAGCATGAAGCGGGACCACAGGCCGGGCATAACGGAATCTCCTCAGGTCGGATCTCGGTAGGTTAGCCGGGTGGACGTGATCGATCCTCGCATCGAGCAGTACGTCGAGCGGCTCTCCTCGCCCCACGAGGATCTGCTCGCCGAGCTGTCCGCGGAGACGGCGGAGGCGCTCGGGATGACGCAGATGCTGACAGGCCCGGTGGCCGGCCGGTTCCTCGAGCTGCTCGTCTGGTTCGGGCAGCCGCAGCGCGTGCTGGAGATCGGCACGTTCAGCGGCCACTCTGCGCTCGCGATGGCGGCCGCGCTGCCCGCGAGCGGCCGGATCGACGCCTGCGAGCTGGATCCCGGGCGGGCGGCGTTCGCGCAGCGCTACTTCGACCGCTCGCCGCACGGCTCGAAGATCACCCTCCACGTCGGGCCGGCGCTGGAGACGGTGAACCGGCTCGAGGGCGCCTTCGATCTCGTGTTCATCGACGCCGACAAGGAGGGGTACGTCGGCTACTACGAGGCGGTGCTCCCCCGCCTCACCGCGCACGGCGTGATCGTGGCCGACAACACGCTCGCGGGCGGCCGGGTCGTCGAAGGCGACCGGCCCGACATCGCGGACTTCAACGAGCACGTCGCCGCCGATCCCCGCTCCGTGCAGGTCGTTCTGTCCGTGCGGGACGGAATGACCGTCATCCGACGGGCGTAGGCCTTGTTCCGGGCGCCTTCGGCGTCATAGGTTCTCCGAAAGACCCGGGCAGGAGGCGAAACGAAATGCGTAGCAGGGCAGTTGTCACGGTGGTGCTCGGAGTGCTGTTGATCGCACTCGTCGCCGCGTGCGGAAGCAAGAAGTCATCGACCGGCGCGACGACGAGCGCGGCGTCGGGGCAGGGCTCAGGTTCGGGGTCCGGCTCAGGCTCCGGGTCGGGCTCAGGCTCGGGCTCCGGCGCGCCGTCGTTCGCGTCGACCAAGAACTGCAAGGAGCTCGAGGGCCTCGCCGCGAAGGTCTCGCAGTCGTTCCAGCCGAACGGGAACGGCGAGCTCGACCTGAACAAGGAAGCGGACGCGCTGAATGCGCTCGCGGATGCGGCCCCGGACGACATCAAGGGCGACTTCAAGACCTTCGCCGACGCGTTCAAGCAGTTCACGAAGGCCTACGGCGACGTGAAGATCAAGCCCGGGGAGGTGCCGTCCGCCGCGCAGCTCGCGAAGCTGGCCGAGGCGTCGAAGTCGTTCAACACGGCGAAGCTCCAGCAGGCCTCTCAGCACCTGGCCGCGTGGGGCCAGTCGCATTGCGGCATCTCCTCGACCGGCTAGCCGTGCCCTCACGAGACATGTCCCGGGCCAGGCCCGGGACATGTCCGAACGAGCCAGTAGGTTGTGCGCCCGATGAGGCTGATCGTGGCGCGCTGCGAAGTCACCTACTCCGGCCGGCTGAACGCCTTCCTGCCCGAGTCGACACGGCTCCTGATGCTGAAAGGACGACGGCTCGGTGCTCGTCCACGCCGACGCGGGCGGGTACAAGCCGCTCAACTGAGGCGTGCCGAAGTACCACCCGCCTGACCCAGGCGCCAACGCACAGGGTGTCTGACACCAATAGGTGTCAGACACTCTTCGAGCCACGCCTACGATTCGCGCGTGTCCCGCAGAGAGCGAGTTGTCGTCTACGTCGAGCGAGAGGATGGGCTTCTCGTCTTCGAACACAGGGATCATCCCGACGCGGGAGTTCAGGTTCCCGCCGGCGGTGTCCACCAGGGCGAGGCACTGATCGAGGCGGCGATTCGGGAGGTACGAGAGGAAACCGGCGTTCACCTGGATTCTGAACCGACCTTCGTTGGGACGCACGAGCATCTCGACGGCCTTGGACAAGCCGCGCGCAGCCACTTCTTCCGCGTGGACGCCCCGAATGGCTTGCCACAGGCGTGGCGCCATGTTGTCTCGGGCGAAGGTGAGGATGCTGGGCTCCTCTTCGAATGCCGATTCGACGGTTCGCCGACTCTTTGGCCTGCTCAATCGGTCTTCTGGCTGTCCGAAGAGCCTTGCTGAGCCACGCAAAGGACTGTCCGAAACGGACAGTAGGGTGCCGTCCCGTGCGCCTCATCGTCGCCCGCTGCGAAGTGACATACACAGGACGCCTATCGGCGTTCCTGCCCGAGTCGACGCGACTGCTCATCCTCAAAGACGATGGATCGGTACTGATCCACGCGGACTCCGGAGGGTTCAAACCGCTCAACTGGATGACCCCGCCGACCGTGATCGAGACCGGCGACGACCTCGTCCTCGTCCGCAAGCGTGCCGGCCGCAGTGAGGACCGGCTCGAGATCCGCCTCGTCGAGGTGCTCTCCGACGTCACGCACGACATGGGCGAGGCTGCCGCACTCGAGAAGGACGGTGTCGAGCGCGACCTGCAGCTCCTGCTCGCCGCCGCCCCCGAGGCGGTGGAGCCCGGGCTTCGCCTCGTCAAGCGCGAGTGGCCGACCGATGTCGGCCCGGTCGACCTGATGTGCCGCGACGCCGACGACGGCTGGGTCGCCGTCGAGATCAAGCGCGTCGGCACGATCGACGCGGTGGAGCAGCTGACCCGCTACCTCGACTGCATCCGCGCCGACCCGTCGCGCGCAGCCTGCCGCGGCATCCTGGCCGCGCAGCAGCTGAAGCCTCAGGCGGTCGCGCTCGCCGCGCAGCGCGGCATCGGGGCGGCGGAGGTCGACCTCGCAGTCCTGCGCGGCGACCGCGAGCCTGAGCTAACGCTCTTTGCGCTCTAGCGCGACCCGTTAGGGTCGTGCCTGTGAAGTTCAGCATCTACTCCGAGGTGCAGAGCTGGCCGGGGAAGCCGTACGACCGGCTGTACGGCGAGGTCCTGGAGCAGATCGAGAACGCCGACCGGCTCGGCTACGACGCGTACGCCGTCATCGAGCATCTGTTCTTCCCGAAGTTCTCCGCGTCGGCGAACGTCTTCGGGTTGTTCGGCATGGCGGCGCAGCGCACGCGCTCGATCAACTTCCGGACGATGCTCCACATCCTCCCGTATCACAACCCGCTCGTCCTGGCCGCGATGATCCACGAGTTCTCGCTGCTGACGAACGGCCGTTACGAGTTCGGCGTCGGCCGCGGGCACGGCTGGATCCCGCTCGCCGCCGGGCTGCCGATGGACGAGACGTCACGCGACCGCTACGAGGAGGCGCTGGATCTCTTCGTCGCCGCGCTCCACAACGACGTCGTGTCGCACACGGGCGAGTACTGGGAGGTCGACGACAGCCACATCATCCCGTTCAGCGGGCACACGTTCCGCGTCATCCTCGGCGGCACGTCCGACAAGACATACGACCTCGCCGCCCAGCACGGCTGGGGCATCGCGGTGCCGCCGCTCCTCCCTTACGCGGCGCTCAAGGACCAGCTCGACTTCTACCGAGCGAAATGCGCCGAGTACGGCACGACACCGGACATCGTCTGGATCCACGCGTGCTACATCGACGACGACGCCGAGCTCGCGAAGCGCGAAGCGGAGAAGCACATGCGCGGATTCCTCGAAGGGAACGCGTCGCCGCTGACCGACTTCACGCCGCCGCCGACCGACAAGCTGAACGCGGCGGGCTACGGCTTCTACGCGTCCGGGATCATGGAGCAGCTCGCCGCGACGCCGTACGACGACATGATCGCAGGCGACATCGTGTGGGTCGGCACGCCCGACGACGTCGTCGAGCGCATCCGCGAGACGATCGACGTCTGCGATGGGCTCACCGAGATCGCGATCACGACGAACCCCGGCGGCGTCGAGCACTGGAAGGCGATCAAGGCGCAGGAGCTCTTCGCGCAGCACGTGATCCCGCGCGTGCGCGAGCTCACGACCTCCTAGAAGACGACGGCCGCCTTCAGCAGGTCGGCGGGCGGCGCCTCGACCAGCGCCGGCAGCTCGTCGAGCGAGACGCGATGCGTGACAAGACGCCCCCACGGATAGGCGCCGCTCGCGAGGAACACGAGCGCGGCGCGGACCGTCTGCGGCGTGTGATGGAACGAGCCGCGCACCGTCAGCTCCTCGTAGTGCACGCGGTAGGCGTCGACCGGCGGCCGCGCGTCACGCGGCAGCCCGCCGAACATGACCACCGTGCCGCCGGGACGCACGAGCTCCACGGCATCCGACCACGCCTGCTCGGTGCCTGCCGCCTCGACGACGACGTCGGCGCCGCGCCCGTCCCCCACTTCCGCACCGAACTCCTCCACGAGGGCGCGCCGCTCCTCGCGACCGCCGACGATCACCGGCCAGCCGCCCGCATCCGCGACGCACGCCGCGAGCATCAGCCCGATCGGCCCGGCGCCGAGGACGGCGACCGTATCGCCGGCGGTGATGCGGGCGCGCTCGATGCCGCGCAAGCAGCAGGCGAGCGGCTCGACCATGGCCGCCACCTCCGGCGCGACCCCGCGCGGCACGTCGTGCAGGTTCACTGCCGCGATGCGCTCGGGCACCACGAGCCACTCGGCATAGGCGCCGGCGAGGAACGCGAGGTCGCGGCACTGCTCGCCGCGCTCGCAGCCTTCACACCGCCCGCACGGCGCCGAGTTCGCCGCGACGACACGGCGGCCGTCGAGCAGGCCGCAGAACTCGTGGCCGAACCGCGCGGGAGACTCCGTGAGCAGAAGCGGATGCCCGCGCCGGTACGTCTTCAGGTCGGTGCCGTCCGTCAGCGCGATCTCCACCTGGACGAGCACGTCGCCCGGACCGGGCTCCGGGCGCGGCAGCTCCTCGATGCGCAGGTCGCCGGGCGCGTAGAGCAGCGCGGCCTTCACGGCGTGAAGACGACCTTGAGTGCGTCGCCGCGACGGTAGAGCTCGACGCCTTCGACGAACCGCTCGAGCGGCAGCACCTCGACCGCGGGAAGCTCGAGCTCCGGCAGGAGAGCGATTGCCGCCTCGAAGGACTCGAGGGTCGCCGAACGCGAGCCGACCACCTGCAGCTCACGGCGATACACCGTGTCGAGCGCGAACCGCACAGGTTCGGCGGGAGCAGCGAACACGAGCACCGTGCCACCGGGCTCGACGCTCGCAAGTGCATCGTTCAGCGCGGCGGGGGCGGTAACGACGGCGGCCGCCGCCGGGCCTTCCGTCACCGCACCGAGCCGCAGCGCCTGCGCGAGCCGGTCGGGACGGGTGTCTGCGGCGACGACGTCGTCGCCGCGCCGCAGCAGCACCTGCACCCACAACTGCCCGATCGCCCCGCAGCCGACGACCAGCACACGGCCCCGCGGCACGCGCGCCGCCGCGCGGAGCACGCAGCCGAGCGGCTCGGCCCAGATCCCGTCCAGGCCGACGGAGCCCAGCGGGATCGTCTGCGTCGCGCGCAGCCGCTCGGCGAATCCGCCGGGGTCGATCTGCAGCTGCTGAAACTCGTCGCACGTCGACTCGTGCCCGGCGAGACATCGTTCGCACGCGCCGCACGGGACGCGATGCGTGACGGTCACGCGCTCGCCGGTGTGGAGCTCACCGACGATCTCGTGGCCGAGCACGACTCCGGCCGGCCCACGGCCGAGCTTCTCCACATCGGAGCCGCAGAGACCGCAGGCGAGTACGCGAACGAGGTCGCCGGGACCGGCTGGGTCGGGAACCTCGGCGAGCCCGGGCAACCCGTCCGCGTCGAGGACGACCGCGCGCACGCGACCATCCTAGGTCGCGTGCGCGCGGAAGCCGGGAGACCTACTGGTGCAGGTTCACCTTGAACGAGACGAGGCGGCTCGTGGAGACGCCCTGCCCCTGCGGCTCACCGGTCTTGCGGGCCCGGATGAACACGGCGAGCAGCTGCTGCCGTGACGAGGCCGGGTAACCGCTGAGCTGCGGCTCGGTCAACGTCGCCGAGCCGTTCGCATCCGACTGGACTTCCGGAGCGACGGTGAACTGGTTGAACGGCACTGCTGCCGCGTACACGAGCGCGCCCTGGACGGGGCGGTTGCCGCACGCGGTGACCTTCGCGGTGATGCTCAACGTGCCGACCTGCCTGCCGAGCACCTGCGGGTTCGAGCTGAACGTGGTGATGGCCAGGTTCGCCGGCGGAGTGAGCTGGCTGATCTGGATCGTGCCGTTGCCCGAGGGGCAGCCGGTCGGAGCCGGTGCGGCGGGCTTCTCCGTCACGACAGCCGTAGGCACCGAGGTCGCGGAGCTCGAGCCGTCGGCGTTCTTCGCCGTGACACGCACGCGAAGCGTGTGACCGACGTCGGCGCTGCGCAGGTCGTACAGACGCCGGTCGGCGCCGCTGATGCCGGCGCAGCTGCCGCCGTTCTTGTCGCAACGCTGATACTGGTACGAGTAGGCGGTCGGGCTGCCGGTCCACGCCCCGCGGTCGGCGGTCAGGGTCGAGCCGTCCTGAGGCGTCCCGCTGATCGTCGGCGGTGTCGTGTTGGTCGGAGCGGCACTCGATGCCGCCTGGCCGAGACCGGCCGTGCCGAAGACCGCCCCGATGGCCACGGCAGAGACTGCGATGAGCAACGCGGTGGCGGTACGGACGAGCGGCTTCCTGGATTGATGCATGTGGGTATCCCCCTAGCGATCGTGTTCGGACACTGGGCGTACCGCAGGCTGATTCCCGCTTCCGAAGGTCAACGAGTTAGGCCCTCGTGAGGGTGCGGTAAAGCCAGAACCGCCAGTCGCGGCGCTACACTGCGTGCGCCTCGGGGCTATAGCTCAGTTGGGAGAGCGTCTGGATCGCACCCAGAAGGTCGCCGGTTCGAGTCCGGCTAGCTCCATCACCGTTTCATCCGAACTGCAGCAGTTTCTCTGTACGCGAGGCGTCGTAGGCGTTGTGCGAACCGTGGCGGCGGTCGGTCGCCGTCGGTGGAGTTCGTCAGTCGTGGGCTCGCAGGTCTGCGAGAAGCGCCTGGGGGGTGAGGATTCGGACTCCTCGATGCGTGCCGACCGGGAGCAGATGCTTCTTGTCGCCTGTGACGAGGAAGTCCGCGCCCGCGTCGATGGCGCAGGCCAGGATCGCATCGTCGCTTGGATCTCCTGTGACAGCGGCGACGTGGTTCGGCCGATTGGGCTGAGAGGACGCGATCCGTTCGAGTAGCCGGCGTGTGTTGCGGACGTGATCGTCGTCGAAGCCGAGCTTGTCGGTCAGTATGCGATCCAGCTCGTCGAGAACGAGGATGGGGAGTAGCAGCTCGATCCTGCCGTCGATTGCCTGTTCGAGGACGCGACTTGGCGGCCCGTCAGCGACCAACGCCGAGACCAGGACGTTGGTGTCGCAGAGAACGCGGAGACTCAGGCAGATCCGCCGCGCAGCTCGTCGACGAGCGCCTCGGCGTCGGCTGGGCCGATGGCACGCTCCTCGGCCTGCCGGCGTCCGTAGCGCTGCAGTTCGCGGAGCTGCTCGAGCTCGACCTGACGCCGCAGCGCGTCGCGTACAAGCTCGCTCTTCGTCGTGCCCCGCGCCTGCGCCATCGCCTCGGCCTCACGCATGAGCTCGTCGGGGATCGACACGGAAAGGAGTTTGGCCATCGCTATATGAAAGTATCATATATCAGTCAGGCGACCGACAGAAGGCCTGCCTGAAGCTCCAAGTCGGCGGAAAGACGGTTCGCGCAATGCCCGGTTCGGCCCATTCCCGAGTCACGCAGCGTCCTGGGTCGTCGAGCAGGCCGCTCCGATCTCATCCGCCTCGCCGATCGACGCCACGTAGACGCCGCCGCGGCGCGGGAGGAGCGAGCTGGCCAGGGTCGCGAGGTCACCGGGGATCGCTGACGCCCCGGCGACGACCAGGCGGATCTCCGCGTACCCGTGCGCAGGCACGCACACCTGCGCGGCCATGGTTGTCGAGGACGGCGTCACCGCTGCGCTGGTCGAGTGTCCCTGGGCGCCGATCGTCACCCGCCTTCGCGCAATCTGGTCGGGGGCGCGCAGGATGAACGTCACGCTGCGCATCCGGGCCGTCGACTGACCGCGCTCCGCGTAGAGGCGAACCGACACCGGGACTCCGGGCCTCGTCCAGCCGTCGTCGTACATGCCGTCGGTCAACCACTCGAGGCGCCACGGCGACCCCACGTCCACCAGCTCGACGTTCTGCGCCACGACCTTCGTCGTTCCCTGGAGGCGAAAGCGCGACTCTCCCGTGCTTGTCGCCACCCAAGGCGTTGGCGCCTCGGCGACGTTGCCTGTTGCTGCGTCGTAGTTCAACGAGAGTTTCGGGAACCAGAAGCCGTTGTAGTCGAAGGGATCGGCGCCGGGAAGTCGGGCACCGCGGACAATCGACTTGTTGAAGTACTCGTAGTCCACCCACGCCTTCTGATCGACGAACCAGTCACTCGAGACGGGGTACTGAATCGCCGTCACCCGAGCATCTGACCCGAGCGCAGCGTCGATCCAGTCGACAGTCCCGTGCAACGTCGCGGTCAGCGAACGATTGTTTCGATCGGTCACGTCGAACGCACGCACGAACGTCCACTCCGTGGTGAACACCATCGCGATCGCGCACCAGGCCAGAACGAGCAGCGCGCGATGCGCCGCGCGCAACCTCGTCAGGCGCAATCCGGCCACAGCACCCGTTCCTCCGACGACGATTGCGATCAGGAGGACCCGCGCCGGCGTGAGCCCACCGAGGTGTGCGGCGAGAACGCGGTAGACCGTCGAGATCGGAGTATCGAGGTCGAGCCACGGGAACTGGCTCCAGGTCACGGGCGGGATCTCACCGAACGCGAACCCCGCGACGATCAGGCAGACCGGCCAGACGAGCGACCAGCGCAACGGTCGAGAGCCGGTGACTCCGAGGACCGCGCCGAGAAGCACCATCGGGACGAAATACAGGATGAAGCGATCGTGGATGTATCCGTTCACGACCAAGTCGAAGTTGGTTGCCTGCACGAAGATGACGACGAACATGACCGCGCAGACGCACGCGAAGGCGTGGACATCGCGGTTCGCCGCCGGCCGAACCACCGCCGCACCGGTCCATGCGAACGCGATGACGCACGGCACCACCCCGACCCCGAGCGAGAACGTCGCAACGTGCTCCGCAAGCGCGCGGGGAAGCGCGCCCCAGACGATGTGACCGGCCGACGAGTAGACCGAATAGATCCCGATCGTCGACGCCAGCCGCCCGGCCGCCTCCAATGTAAGAGCCGTGCCCACCAGGAGCGCATAGGCGACGGCCAGCACCGGGTGCCCGAAAACGAGAGAACGCGCTGCGCCGGTCGCCCGCCCGCGCAGGCCGACCCCCGACGACCGGCCGAGCTCGAACGCGGCCAACGCGACCGGAAAGACGAAGACGAGCGTGATCAGCTCACCGCGCGCAAGGAATGCGAGCACGATCGCGACGAGCGCGAGGAGATCGTGACGTTTCGATGGCTGCGCCGTCGCGACGACAATCGCGTACACCGCCCAGATCGACGCCGGATACGACGCAACCTCCGTCATCAACGACATGGCGATCACGATCCACGGCATGCAGACGGAGAGCGCGCCGACGACGTACGGCGCCCACCATTCGCTCGTCAACCGCCTGGTCAACAAGAACGTAGGAACACACGCCGATGCCATGATGTACGCGCTTGCAACCTGCGCGTTCTGAAGGTCCTTCCAGAGGGCGGCGCCGGTGAAGAACGGCGCGATCAGCAACGGGTAGAGCATCGAGACGTAGTTGATGTTGACGCCGTGGATTCGCGGCACGATGGAGTGCGTCTCGGCCACCGAGATCGCGAGGCGCTCATACCGTCCCGCGTCGAAATCCGCGTAGTCGGTGACCCTCCTCGCGAACTCCGCGAGTATCGAGCCGAGCACCAGCCACATCACGACCGCTCGCGAGCCGGCACGGCGCAGCAGGATCACCTCGGTCGTTGCCCGAATCCCTTGCCGGCGACGGCTCGCGGACCCTGACACTCTCGGGTCGGCCGACACGATCGAGACCCTAACCAACCCCATGCTCGAACGGATCACACGGCACGCCGCCTAGCACGGCGCAAGCGTGATGCTCGTCGCCCGGCTCGCACGTGAGAGCTTGACGACGACGGCACGGCTCGACGTCGACCAACCTGCGCTCACGCGAGGCAGCTCACCGACCGGGGTCTTCGGGACCGTCGTCTTGCCGGCGCTGATCCTGCAGACAGAACGATCCGGATAGATGAGCAGCTGCTGTTCGGGGAGTGCATCGCGGATGGCGATCTGCGTCCGCCCGCGCTCGTCGGACTGCGCCGACAGCACCGCTCCGCGGTCGGCAGCGGACGTGAACGAGATACCGGAGCGAAGCGCGACGATCCACCCCTGGCGCCCGGGACGCAAGAGGTCGTTGACGCGCCACGGCTTCGACCACACCGCGGGCGTGCGAAACGCATCCGGGAACGCCGACCCGGCGCGGACGTAGAGCGGGAAGTCGTCGGCTCCGTTCGAGCGAGCGATCGTCCGGCCGCCGTTCTGTGCGATGCCGCTGAAGAGGTCGATCCACCTGCCGTGCGGGAGGTACACGGTGCTCGTCGGGGCGTCGGAGACAGCGGGTGCAGCGAGCAGCGCATCGCCGACGGTGAGCTCGAGGTCGTTCGCCCATGCGTTTGCGTCCGCCGGCCAGGTGAGGCCCAGCGGGCGGACAACCGGGATCCCCGTCCTGCTCGCTGACAACGCGAGCGAATAGAGGTACGGAATGAGCTCGTAGTGCAGCGTGGCCGCGGCGCGGAGCCCGTTCACGGCGCCCGACCCGAGCTGCCAGAACGTGGCGTTCGGCCCGGCGCCGCCGACCTCGAAGATCGGCGTCAGCGCGGCGAACTGGGCCCAGCGGACGAAGAGACCGGCGGTGAGCTTCCCGCCGGCGTACCCGCCGACGTCGGAGCCCCAGACGGGCAGCCCGGCGATGCCCGCGGTCTGCGCGGCCCGGATCTCGCCCTGCAGCCCCGTGTAGCTCTGCACCGCGTCCGGCCCGACGAATCCGGGGAGGGCCGCCGATGAGCCCGGTGCTGATGCCCGGAAGAGGGAGGCGAACCGCGTGCCTCGCGCCTTCGCGAACGCCGCCGCCGCCGCGCGGTCGTACAGCAGCGGATAGGCGTTCTGCTCGAGGACACCCGGCCCGCCCACGAGCGTGTCCGGCTCGAGGTTGACCTCGTCGCCGCGGTCGCCCTTGAAGCCGTCGACACCGAGCGCGGCGAGCCGCCGCAGGTGAGCGACGAAGTCGGCCCTCGCTGCCGGGTTCGTGAGGTCGCGAACGAGCGTCTTGTCGTCACCGGTCATCCAGCCGTCGGGATAGCCGGGCAGGGAGCAGTTGCGGCGATCGATCTGCGGCGAGATCCAGAGCATGAAGCGCACGCCGAGCGAGTGGATGCGCGCGATCAGCCCCTTCGGATCGGGATACACGGAACGGTTGAACGTGAGCGCGCCGTAACAGCCGCCCGTCGTCGCCCCTTGCTCCCATGGGTTGTCGAGGAGCACCCAGCCGATCGGGATGTTGCGCGAGCGAAGCTGGTGGATGTCGTCGAAGAGCGCCCCGGCGCCGGAGACGGCGTCGCGCCACTTGATCAGCGCCAACTGAGGGAGCCACGGCGCGCGCGGCAGGCCGACCGCCTTCGCGTGCGCCGTCAGCACGTCGGTCAGCGAGCCCGGTGCGATGGTCATCCCGACGGCATCGGTGCTGAAGCACCAGCGCACCGCGTCGATCGGAGGCCCGACGGAGCACGGCGCCGAGCCGAGATCGCAGGCGAAGTTCGGATCGTCGACGGCGCCCGGAAAACCGATTCGCCCGACGGCGGTCGTTGTCGCCCAAGCTCCGAAACCGGCGGTGGACGCGAAGAACGGCGTCGGCGCCGAGCTCGAGCACTGGTTGCGAACCTTGAGCGGCTGCACCGTGCCCCTCATGTCGACCCAGCGGATGCGCTGGCCGGTACCGAGGA
>Ga0207674_10008297_pt1 | contig 12025 bp, 13 predicted proteins | sample KBSCornC72_FD_184303 | JGI IMG/M metagenome (GOLD analysis project Ga0207674, IMG submission 184303) | Corn rhizosphere microbial communities from Kellogg Biological Station, Michigan, USA - KBS Corn C7-2 (SPAdes) (version 2) | ecosystem: Host-associated > Plants > Roots > Rhizosphere > Soil ... | reverse complement strand
GCCAATCACGATTTGATAAGGCAGACAGTGCGACTCAGCGGGCCAATCAGCGGGTGTCATGCCGCGAAACGAATAGGTCATGGTTGAGAGTGGCACGCCTTTGACGATCAGTGAGGCGATTTCGCGGTACGAGGTGGCCAGCCAGTCCTGCGGCTGAAGTGGCGCGGCCAGCCCGACCGCTGTCGCTTCTTGCCCGACCAGCGAACCAAAGGTCGTGGCGCGGCCCTGGCGCTGCAAGGCGATGATTTTATTCGAGAAGGCGCGTCCCACCTGCATAAAACGGTAGAGCGCTAGCATACGTTCGCTACTCAGGTCGGGCAATGAGCCGACCAGTTTGCCCTCGGCATTGAGGATTTGATAAGGAACCAGGCCAGTTTTGACTTGCTGTGTCTTCATAAGCGACACTCCTTAATCATTCGACACGCGCGCGGTGCCGGGATAGGTAGATTTTATTTAATGTAATGTATATGTTGTAGGAGAAAATGTATGAAAAGTATTTCTCTACAACATATACATAAAATCGTGAATTTACGCGAAAATCCAGGGCGCGACCTGTTTGCGTTTCTCTTCGTAGGCTTTAATCTCATCGGAGTGACTCAATGTCCAGCCGATGTTGTCCAGTCCTTTGAGCAACGCTTCTTTGCGGAACGGGTCCATCTCGAAATGGATCGCGCGCCCGCCCGGCGTTGTCACCGTCTGCGCTGCCAGGTCCACGCTCAACTGATAGCCCTCGTTCTCTTCGACTTCCGCGAAGAGTTCGCGAACCGTCGCGTGAGCGAGCGTGATGGGCAGCAGGCCGTTATTGAAGCAGTTATTGTAGAAAATATCTGCAAAGCTTGGCGCGATCAGGGCGCGGAAGCCGTAATTCTGGATGGCCCAGGGCGCGTGCTCGCGCGAAGAGCCACAGCCGAAGTTATCCTCAGCTAGCAGGACCGTCGCGCCCTGGTAGCGTGGCAAATTGAGAACAAAATTCGGATCGGAAATTGTGCCCTGTGGATCGGTATAGCGCCAGTTGGCGAAAAGCGCGTTCTCGAAGCCGCTTCTCCTGATGGTTTTCAGGAAACGCGCGGGCGTGATTTCGTCCGTGTTGACGTTGGTACGATCCAGCGGCAGTACCAGGCCGGTATGTGTTGTAAATGGTTCCATTGTTAACCTTCTCCTGTTTTACTGCTCGCGGATGTCCACGAAATGCCCGGCGCACGCTGCCGCTGCTGCCATCGCGGGGCTGACCAGGTGTGTGCGTCCACCGCGACCCTGGCGACCCTCGAAGTTGCGGTTGCTGGTCGAGGCGCAGCGCTCTCCTTCGGAGAGCTGGTCGCCGTTCATGGCGATACACATGCTACATCCGGCCTCGCGCCATTGGAAACCAGCCTCGCGGAAAATTTCAGCCAGGCCCTCTTCTTCAGCCATATGCCGAACTTGCATCGAGCCGGGAACCACGATTGCGCGTACATTGGGCGCGACCTTTTTGCCCTTGACATAACTTGCGGCCATGCGCAAATCTTCCAGGCGCGAATTGGTGCAGGAGCCGATGAAGACAGTATCGAGTTGAATATCGGTGATCTTCTGCCCGGCCTGCAAACCCATGTATTTCAGCGCGCGCTCAAAAGCCTTGCGCTTTTCGGGATCGCTGACCTCTTCTGGATTGGGGATCGCGCCGTTAACATCCGTGACCATGCCGGGGTTGATGCCCCACGTGACCTGCGGTCCCAGGCCAGTGATATCGACTTCATGAACCTCGTCATACTGCGCGCCAGGTTCGCTGGTCAGGCTTTTCCAGTAGGCGACGGCCTGCTCGAACATCTCACCTTTGGGCGCGTAGGTGCGGCCTTTGATGTAGTTGAAGGTTGTCTCGTCGGGCGCGACCATGCCAGCGCGCGCACCGGCCTCGATGGCCATGTTGCACAGCGTCATACGCCCTTCCATCGATAGGCTGCGCACGGCTGAGCCGCTGAACTCGATCACATGCCCGGTGCCTACGCCCGTGCCCAGCTTGCCGATCACGGCCAGAGCCAGATCTTTTGCCGTCACGCCGGGAGCCAGCTCGCCCTCGACGCGAATATTCATGCTTTTAGGCTTCTCTTGCAACAGACATTGCGTGGCCAGCACGTGCTCGACCTCGCTGGTGCCGATGCCGAAAGCCAGCGCACCCATCGCGCCATGCGTCGAGGTATGCGAGTCTCCGCACACAATCGTCATGCCTGGGAGGGTGATGCCCTGTTCAGGGCCGATAATATGCACAATGCCCTGGCGCGCATCCTGCATATCGAAGAGCGTCACGCCGAAATCGCGAGCGTTCTGCTCCATCGTGACGATGCACTCTTCGCTTGCCTTATCAACCACGTCCAGCATGCGTCGACCGACGACCGTGGGGACGTTATGGTCAAGGACCGCGATCGTCGCGTGGGGCTGACGGACTGGCCGGTGTGCCGTTCTGAGGCCCGCGAACGCCTGGGGTGACGTTGCTTCGTGTACCAGGTGCCGGTCAATATACAAAATAGTGGATTCTCCGGGTACTTCCCGCACCACGTGCGCTTCCCAGATTTTGTCGAACATTGTCTTCGCCATGCTTGTTCTCCGTTGCTTTTGTTGAGGAGCTGCCTGTGACTAACAGCAAAATGCGATGGATTTTCTTTCTGCTGTCATAATCTCATATGCAGGCCAATTTTTCAACCGCGTAGGTAGAGAGTTCTGTGGCGTTGATTTGCTAGAAACATCATAATGTATAGTGGGAGAGATGTGGGAGAGATGGGGGGGCGATTATGCAAGTTATCTGGCGTCTTAAAATTCCGCTACTGGTGCTTGGCCTTTGCTTGCTGGCGAGCCTGATCGTCAGGCCGTTTCTGCTGGCTGACCAGCATAGAGATGGACCATCGATTGGAAGCGCGGACCTCACGCCTGAGGCCTGGGGTATACCCAGCCGGGATGTCGATCCGAAACTGGTGGTCAATACCCTCATCGGAACCGGCCTGTATTCCACACTGCCAGCCGCTTACAATGGTGGCGAAACCTTTCCTGGAGCGGATGTGCCGTTTGGCATGGTGCAGTGGAGTCCCGACACGGTGGACCGCACCTATAGCGGCTATAAGTATGGCGACAGGCGCATGCGCGGTTTTAGCCTGACGCATCTGAGCGGCGCGGGCTGTAGCCAGTTTGGCGATCTGCCTTTTATGCCCTACACCGGTTCGCTTTCCGGTGATCCCGCGCAGTATAGCTCAACTTTCTCGCACGCGAACGAACTGGGTTACGCGGGCTATTATCGCGTGAAGCTGGATAACGGCATCACGACCGAATTGACGGTCACGCCGCGTAGTGGCGTAATGCGTTTGACATATCCGGTGGGCGCACCGGCTGGCCTGCTGGTCAAGGCTGGCGGCTCGCTCAATCCAGTGACCGACGTCGAAGTCGCGGTCAGCAACAATAACAATACCGTGCTTGGTGCTGAGGCTACAAAAGAGAATAATGTCATCTCTGGCTGGGTGGGCAGCGGTGATTTCTGTTTGACGAATAGCAACGCCTATCGCGTCTATTTCTGGGCGCAATTCAGTCAGCCCTTTCTCCTCAGCGGCACCTGGCGCGACGGTGCTCTACTTGACAATCAGCACCAGGCGACCGGTCCCGATTCGGGCGTCTTTGTGACCTTTAACACCAATCTGCACAATGTGATCAGCGTGCGTGTGGGCCTTTCGTATGTCAGCGTGGCCAATGCGGAGGCCAACGTCAACGCGGAAGACCCGACAGGCAACTTTGACGCGGTGCATGAGCAGGCAACGCGACTGTGGGAGCAACGTTTGAACGAAATCCAGATCAACGGTGGGACCGCACCGCAGCGCGCAACTTTTTATACCGCGCTCTACCACGCGCTACTCTTTCCCAGCATCTTTTCCGATGTGAACGGTCAGTATATCGGCTTTGATAACAAGGTGCATAGCGTGGCCCCAGGGCACGCGCAATACGCCAACTTCTCCGGCTGGGATATTTATCGCTCAAAGGCGCAACTCCTGGCCTTGCTCGCGCCTGAGCAGGCGAGCGATATGGCGCAATCGCTGGTCAACGACTATGAGCAGGGCGGCGGATTGCCGAAATGGCCAATCGCGAACGGCGAAACTTACGCTCAGGTGGGCGATCCTGCCGCCGCGATCATTGCGGATATCTACGCTTTTGGTGGGACCACGTTCGATGTCCGTACCGCGTTGAATGCGATGATTCAGCAGGCGACACAACCAAATCAGGAGCGGCCCGGCCTGAAATATATGCAAGCGCTGGGCTACGAGCCGGTGGATGGTTCGTATATCTGCTGTCACTTCTATGGTCCAGCCGCGACCAGCCTGGAGTATGATACGGCTGACTTCGCCATAAGTGTGCTGGCCAGCTCGCTGGGTGATAACAAGGACGCCACGAAATTCAGCCAGAAAGCGCAAGGCTGGACCAACCTGTTCAATGACGCGACCGGTTATATGGCCCCCCGCTACTTGAATGGCAACTTCTATGCCGCCGCGACCCCATCCAGCGAGCCGGGTTGGGTCGAGGGCAATAGCGCGCAATATACCTGGATGGTTCCGTTCAACCTGAGCGCGCTCTTCGCGAAGATGGGCGGAAACGCGCGCGTGGTGCAGCGCCTCGATACCTTTTTCACGCACCTCGATGTTGGACCGGATGAGCCGTATGCTTTTCTGGGCAACGAACCGACCCTGGAGACGCCCTGGGAGTACGATTACGCGGGCGCGCCGTATAAAACGCAACAGATTGTACGCGAGGTGATCACCCGGCTTTACTCACCCGATCCCAACGGTCTGCCCGGCAACGACGATTTGGGCGAGTTGTCTTCGTGGTATATTTTCTCCGCGCTGGGCATGTATCCCGAAACTCCTGGCGTGGCTGTCCTCGCGCTGGCCAGCCCGCTTTTCCCGCAAATCGTCCTGCACCGTCCCAGCGGCCAGACCATCGTGATTAACGCGCCCAACGCCTCTGCCGGCACGCCCTATGTGCAGCGTCTCATGGTCAATGGCCAACCGAGCACGCACCCCTGGCTGCCGCCCTCGTTTGTTGCGCATGGCGGCACGCTCACCTATACACTGAGCGACACGCCTGATCCCACATGGGGGTCTGCCGCGAGTGATGCGCCACCGTCGTATGGAGGCCAGGCTTCAGTGTAGGAAAGGCCACTTTAGCGCTTTCGCGAAATGGCAGCGAGCGTCAGGGTGGGCTTGCGTGCTTTTCCCATGCTCGCGTATAATGACCCTGGAGTAGATTACGTGCCTTGAACAGTCGGAACAAAGGAGTTTCTGATGGCTACGGAACCGCGAATCGTCAAATTCTATGAGACCACACTACGCGACGGCGAACAGACCCCCGGCGTCAATTATTTCCCCCATGAAAAGTTAGCGATTGCCCAGGCTCTGGCCGATATGGGCTTCGATACCCTGGATTGTGGCTTTCCCATCTCGTCTCCCGGCGAGTTTGAAGCGGTGCGCCTGATCGCTTCAAAGGTGGAGAACGCGGAGATTTGCGCCATTGCTCGCACGCATTTCGGCGATATCGATCGCGCCTGGGAGGCCGTGAAGATCGCCAACAAATCGGCTATTCAGCCTTTCGTCAGCGTCTCGCCACTGCATCGCCAGGTCAAGCTTGGCAAGACTCGCGCGGAGGTGCTGGAGATGGCGCGCACGGCTGTGGCGCACGCGCGCACGCTGACCGAAAACGTCGATTTCGCTCTGGAGGATACGACGCGCACCGAACACGATTTTATTCTGGAGGTCTGCGAGGCTATCCATAAAGAGGGCGTGCGTTTTGCCACGCTCTGCGACACGGTGGGTTACGCGCTGCCCTGGGAATTCGGTCAACTCGTGGCTGATGTCAAACGCGAATTCCCCGACCTGCGCATCTCGGCGCACTGTCATAACGATCTTGGCCTGGCTGTGGCGAACGCACTGGAGGGCTTGCGCAACGGAGCCGAGCGCGTTGATACCTGCATCAACGGTCTGGGTGAGCGCGTCGGCAACGCGGCCAGCGAAGAGTTGCTGATGGCCGTTCGCACCCGTTCAGCCGATCTCGGCCTGGATATTCGCGTCGATACTACGAAGATTGCTGCAACCAGCCGTTTAGTTCTGGAGCTTTCGGGGATGCAGATTGGCTGGAATAAGCCGATTGTGGGCAAAAATGCCTTCTCGCACGCGGGCGGCATTCACCAGGATGGCGTGCTGAAAGATGCACGCACCTACGAGATTATGACCCCCGAATCCATCGGTCTGTCTTCGGCTGATCGCCGCATTCACATGGGCAAACTCTCCGGGCGCGCCGCACTCGCCGCTCAGATGAACGAACTGGGCTACACGTTGGAGAAAGAGCAACTTCAACGGGCCTTCGATATGGCAAAACTCATGCTCGGCAAGAAAAAAGAGCTGGAAGAGATGGACCTGCGCTATATCGCTGAGGAAGCGAAAAAGCAGGCAAATCTCATCTAGCAAAAACTCCATTTGCGTTTTTATTGTGTAGAAGTGTAGTTATCGCAAAAGAATGGAGAAAGTGTACTTTGCGATAACTACAACTGGAAGGGAACGTTGTAGGCGCAAGCAAGTGGGTACAGAGAGGATCGAGTATTTTCCGAAAAAGGATGGTAGAATGGAGATGGATTAGATAGTGTTCGGCAGTTCCCTACCTGTACGCATTTGCAGGAAAATTTGCCCAAAAGGTGAGGTATACGCAATGAAATTGAAAGTAATCCTGGAACCAAGCGATGAAGGCGGTTACACTGTCTATGTGCCTACTCTCCCAGGGTGCATTAGCGAGGGTGAGACGCTAAAGGAAGCGATGGATAATATTCGTGAAGCGATCCAGCTCTACCTGGAACCGGTAGATGATGATCTTATTCGAAGTGAAAAGGCCGAGGTGGAAGAGATTGATGTATGAGCAAAGTTCCCAGTTTGTCGTATCTTGAAATCATCAGCGCTCTCAAAAGAGACGGTTGGGCAGTGGTGCGACAGGTAGGAAGCCATATTCGTTTAGTGAAACATACACGTGATTCCACTCTCAAAATTACTGTTCCCGCTCATAAGCCAGTGAAACGTAGTACCCTTTCCCATATATTGAAGCAGGCTCAGTTGAGCCTGGATGATTTTCTTAATTTATTGTAGCTTTGTGTAAATGCAGGATGGCCTCTTGAGCACTTCCTCCTGGGTGTATCCATCCTGCACTTACAATCTTAATGGCTCAGGTGCTGAGCTTCGGCGTTCGAGATAACCAGCACGTCCTGGCCGTAGCTGAGCACCTGGTTGGCTTCGAATTTGCCACCAATTTTCGCACGCAAACCGCGAGTTAGCTCGAAGGCGGTCATGTGTGGCGCGGAGGGTGTGCTGACATCGATCAGGATATTGCCGACAACGCCGACCAGCGTCCCGTCTTCGCTCATGACTTTATCGGAGAGAATCTCCTCAGCCATTGGCATCATCGTAAGCTTCTCGTCCTCGTTTGGTCCGACGAGATCATCTTCGCGCGCAATGGTCACGGCATCCTGGCCAATGGTACTGATGCTCATGCTTGGCAGCACTTTATGACTGAGCAGACCAGCCTTGACACGTATAGCGTAGACCAACTGGCCAGCCGGATCGAGGTAGAGGTCTTCGCACGTGCCTATCTTCTTCCCACCATCGATACTGACCACCGGCATCCCGCGCAAGTCGGACCACTTCTTAATATTGGGAACGACATTCATCTCACGTACCTCTCTTCGCAATAGCTGATACAATACATCCTTGCAATACGTGATAAAGCAATATTGTCTGTAATACCATTATTGACTACTCTATGGTACGATCGCTTATTCCTGCGGATACATCGTCATTGGTTCTTCGTACTGCTGCGTCTGCTGGCTCTGATATTCTGGCTGACTGCGCTCTTCGTATGCTTCCGCTGGCTGCTGATACGTCGATTGTTGCGGCTGATAACCCTGCGCGTAGGGCTGGTAGGCCGGTGGTTCTGGCTCAGGTTGCTGATACGGCTGGTAAGTCGGTTGCTCCTGCCCCGGTTGTGGTTGATACTGTTGGTATGGCTGCTGATAGGGCGTTTGATTCATTGGGCCGGAGAACATTGAGCGCGTTGCCCAGAAGATGAGCGGTCCCACGAAAAAGACCAGGGGAAAAATGAACCAGAGATGCGTGACAGCTCCTATGATAATCAGAGCCACGATCAGAGTACCAAAACCTCCACCATAATAGCCGCGCATCTGCCTGCGGTAGGCTCTGCGTTGCGCTCGATAATATTGACGTTGCATGTGATTGTCCATCATAGGAATGCCTCTTTGTTGTGTTTGCTCAACTCATATAGACCTCTCACAAGGTCCTCAATGAGTGTACGTTTGGGAGGTCGGGGAAGTTACACCTCCACTGCACTCCAGCATGCTCCAAAAATCGTCATTAATCTCTAGAAGAGATGAGCGTGTGTGATCTGCGAGGCAGAATGCGCGGTTTGCTGTTTGGGCGAGGGGGATACAGAGGCATTGCATACGCGCTGCTTTCGCTGCAATGATGCCATTCAGTGAGTCCTCGATGGCGAGACATTCATCCGGGGCGACCTGTAATCGTTTGGCGGTTGTGATATATACTCCTGGATGTGGTTTTCCATACTCCTCGTACTCTGCCGAATAGATGACGTCGAAGTATTGGGCCAGGTCAAACGTGTTTAGCACTGCATTGATCTGACTCATGAATGAGGAGGAAGCCAGAGCTAACTTTACTCTCTTGTCTTTAAAAAATTGTAGCGATTCGATTACACCTTGCATAAGAATCCCATTTTCATAGACTTCTTTTTCATAAGCATGTATATATTCCTGCAAGATTTCTCGCTGGTTGATATGATGCCAATGATATTTGTTACACCAGGAGGCAATTGTCTCGTTTTCTCTCAACCCGATGGTATCTTTGTACATCTCCTCCTCGATAAGAATGCCGCGTTTTCTGAATATGTCGTGCTCTGCTTTTTTACCAAGGGGAATGGTGTTAATAATTACCCCATCCATATCGTAAATGACTGCTTTAACCATGAAGACCTGCTTTTTCTCCTTCTTTGTGCCATCGTCAAGAATATTTTAAACTAAATCCATTGGAGCCTCATGAACTCTTTTTGGTTCTATAACACTATGATCGTCAGGCGATTGATTATCAAAGGCCAGACAAAAGGCAAACTCTGCTTGCCCATAGTGCTGTTGCAACTTTTTCCAGTTCTGGACCAGATATCGCACACTCCCGAAAGAAGCACTCGAACCAAGACCTGCACAGATGAAGATACTCGTTCCACGTTTGGAATCGTTGATGCGTTCGATGATCGCCAATTCTCGACTGGAAGAACGACCCTCTAGCTCTATGTTCCCTATGCCAGAGCGAACTTTTAGGGTACGCTCTCCTTTCTCATTTTTACTGAAAAAGTAGGGAGTATTTTGCTGATTCAGGTAATGAAGCGAGATATAGTTGTAGATGCCACCTCCCACGAGAATGAGGTTCTCAGATAATACCTCGTCCGTCACCAGTGTAGGACTGACGTCAATCGTTATGTCTACGTCTGTCAATGTAACATGTACCGCGCTTAATAAATCCTTTAAACCCTGCGGTATCAACGCTAAAAATTTAGACCGAAACAATCTGGACACCAGCAATGCGCCAAGATATTCAATCTGGATAATTGCAGGGCCGATATAGCCATTTTTGAGTGGCTCAGCCCCTTTTGTTCCTCCTGGCTGTACTTGTAGCCGCGAGACATAGATATGGATCTTTGGCATATTGCCGTGTATACCAAAGAAGCGGAGGAGGCGTTGTCTTTCTACCAGGAAGATACTGGTAAAGGTCACGACGCCAAGTATGGTGATAAAAGACGTTGTAATCAGATTAGCCACGATGCCTGCCAGGATATTCGCCTGCATTTCTTTACTCATCTGTTGAATCCAAATAAGGATGAGAATTAAAAAAATGCTTACTGCCAGGAGAAGAATTATGATTGGAACAAATCTCTTATACAATGCACTATTCCCTCCGTTACAAGTTCTGCTGCGTTTCGAAATACTCCTCTATGAGCAGAGGCCAACGACACCCGCCATTTGATTATTTGGAGAACGCTTCGAGCGCCTCGAATTCTCAGCCTTGGGCAACGTAAGGGTAGACAATACAATATAATAGTAGATAATACAACACTGATAGTATAGAGCGCAAACATGTCGCTGTATACGTTGTTATTTTGCTTCTAGCGTTAGTTCGTGGGTAGGAGAGGAATAGAACTATGAACGAGTACAAATATACAATCATCCTTGAGCCAGACATTGAAGAGGACGGCTATACAGTGACAGTTCCTTCACTGCCAGGTTGTGTAATTCAAGGCGAAACGATGGAAGAGGCTATCGCAATGGCAAAGGACGCGATTCGCCTGTTCGTTGAGACGTTGATCGAGAATGGTGAACCTGTGCCAGAGGAACGCGAACACCCACAGGCCATTGTGGTCGGCGTTGCCGCTTGAAGGACAGGAATGCAGGGATAAAGAAGCAATTCTCGCCTCTTTATCTCTGCATTATTTTGGCGTTTTACTCGTCAAACCAGCTATACGGATAGCTTTCGTCATCGACGCCGCGCGCCGCTGCGGTGTATTTCAGCGGGTAGAAGGTGTCGATCATCACGGCTAACTCTTCGGTGCGCTCAACTCCCAGGCTTTTCTCGACCGCGCCCGGATGTGGGCCGTGCGGGATGCCGCGTGGGTGCAGCGAGATCGAGGAGCGCTCGATGCCGCGCCTGCTGCCGAAGTTGCCGTTGACATAATATAGCATCTCGTCACTGTCGATATTGCTATGATTGTACGGCACCGGAATCGAGAGCGGATGGTAGTCGAGCTTGCGCGGGACGAATGAGCAGACCACGAAATTCGGTCCCTGGAAGGTCTGGTGGACCGGAGGCGGCTGGTGAACGCGCCCGGTGATCGGCTCGAAATCGCCGATATTGAAGATCCAGGGATACTCACAGCCATCCCAACCGACGGTGTTCAGGGGATGGAAGTCGTACCAGTAGCTGGAGATCAGCTCGCCAACTTTGACGCGCACCTCGAAATCGCCTCGTTCGGTGTGCGTGGCCAGCTCTTCAGGACGGCGAATGTCGCGCTCGCAATAGGGCGAATGCTCCAATAGCTGACCATTGGGGCTGAGGTAGCGACGTGGCGGCTCAATGCTGCCGTGTGCCTCGGCCACCAGGAAACGCGACGCGGGACTATCCGCCGCGATGTCGAAGCGGAACGTGGTGCCACGCGGGATGATGATGTAATCACCCTCGTGATAGGGGAGCAGGCCGAAATTGGTTTCCAGCACGCCATGCCCATCGTGGACAAAGTACATAGTATCGGCGTCGCCAACGCGATAAAAGTAGTTCATCGGCTCGGTGGGCAGAGCGATCCCGATGCTCAGATCGTTGTTGAACATCAGCACCTGAGTTCCCAGCACCGCGTCTCCGCCCGGCTGGAGTTGCGCGGTCTTCAAATGGTGGTGACGCTGCACACCCACGCGCCACTCCTCCAGATGCCGCTCGCTGAACGGCTCAACCTTCTTCACGCGCGTTGGCGGATAATGATAGTACAGATTCGAATAATTGTTGGAGAAACCCTCGATCCCGAAAAGCTCTTCGGAATAGAGAGTGCCGTCCGGCTTGCGAAATTGCGTGTGCCGTTTCGGCGGAATCTCGCCCAGGCGATGATAGGGTGGCATAGTTATGCTCCTCTCGTTCCACAAAATCCGCAAAAATCATATCTCGTTATCCTGTGAATGTAGGGCCACCCTACATTCACAGAATTGACACGATCTAAACGAATTTCACGTTATACGATTTTGTTTCTCAGAATACCAATCCCATCGATCTCAAGTTCGATCGTTTCGCCGCGCTGGAACCAGGGATGAACCTCGGTGCCGATTTCGAGCAGGCAGCCGGTTCCGACTGTGCCGGAGCCGAGCACGTCGCCAGGGCGCAGGCGTACATTGCGCGAGGCGTGGGCGATCATTTGCGCGAAA
>Ga0207674_10008293_pt1 | contig 12033 bp, 9 predicted proteins | sample KBSCornC72_FD_184303 | JGI IMG/M metagenome (GOLD analysis project Ga0207674, IMG submission 184303) | Corn rhizosphere microbial communities from Kellogg Biological Station, Michigan, USA - KBS Corn C7-2 (SPAdes) (version 2) | ecosystem: Host-associated > Plants > Roots > Rhizosphere > Soil ... | reverse complement strand
AAGCTGGATCGCAGCGAGGCCGGCGCCAGCTTCCGGGAAGACCTCTATTTCCGGCTCAACATCTTCCCCATCCACCTGCCGCCGCTCCGCGAACGGCTGGATGACCTTCCTGCCCTGGTCGCTCATCTTGCGGCACGCGTTCGGCCCGGGAAGCCACAAACATTCACCCCGGTGGCGCTCGCGACGTTGCGGAGCTATCGCTGGCCGGGGAACATCCGGGAACTCGCCAACGTGGTGGAGCGGCTCGCGATTCTGGGGGGCGAAGTGTTGGACGAGCATGCGGTAGGACGAGTCCTCCCCCTGGGAGGAGCAGCCGGCGATGCGATGCGCGCCGGAGACAACATCCGCGCCTCAGCCGGCCAGGCCGAGGTTTCGGCCAGTGCGGCTGAATTCGACGGGGGTCTCCCCCTGGCCGAAGCGCTAGATGCCCATGAACGGCAACTGATTGGCGCGGCCCTCTCGCGCGCAGGGGGCAACGTGGCGGAAACCGCTCGGATGCTTCAGACCGACCGCGCGAACCTGTACCGCCGCATGAAACGGCTAGGCCTCATTTCCAAAGAAGTGGGCGGAGAGTGAAGGTACTGAGTACCGAGTATCGGGTACCGAGTACCGAGTACCGTCCTCCAAGTTCCGAGTTCCGAGTTCCGAGTTCGGCGAGGACAGTGCTCCGAGCCCTATCCGTCCTTCTCCTCACCGTCCTGCCGGCGAGTCTCGCGGTCTCCACCGCCCTGGCTCAGGACAGCGTCATCGTCATCGATCCCGACGCTCCCGTCTCCGATTCCACCGAACACGGCGCGCTGCCTCCGGAAATCCTCTCCGAACTGCTCGAGGACTACAACGACTCGCTGAGCATCCGGTTACCAGGCGGGATCACCGTCCCGCGGGGAAGCATGCTCGGCGGCAAGATCGCGGCTTTCCGGGGCAGCGTGCACGTCGCGGGAACGATCGAAGGATCGCTCACAGTCATCAACGGCGACCTGGTAGTGGATTCGGGCGGGGTGATCCACGGAGACGTGCTGGTGGCTGGAGGAGGGATGACGGTGGCCCCGGGCGGAGTGCAGGAAGGAGAGGCACGGGTCTACTGGGACGCCGCCCCGGTCTATCGAGAGGCGGACGGCACGCTGGCCTTAAGGGAGCGGCGCCGTTCCGTCGGCGAGCTGGCGACGGCCCAGCGCACCTTCGCGACCGGGAAGGTGAAGACCACCCTTCGCCTCACCACCGGCCAGACCTACAACCGCATCGAGGGCCTGGCGATAGTCTTCGGGCCCGCGTTCGAGTACCGGCCCTCCCACAATATCTTCACGCGGCTCGACGCGCGGGGGATTTTGCGGACGGCGGGAAACTCCTCACCCTTCCGCGACGATTTCGGCTACTCGGTGCGGGGCGACATCCGATTCAACGCACCACGCGGCTTCGGGATCGGCGGTCGAGTCTACAGCGAGATCCGGGGTATCGAGGAACACACACTGCCGAAGGACGAGATCGGGTGGTCGGCCTTCCTGCTCCAGCGTGACAACCGGGACTACTTCGACGCCCAGGGAATCGTAGGTAGCCTCTACTTCTTCCCTAGCCGGCGGCTCCGGATCGAAGCCAACGTGCGGCATGAGTGGGAAGGTTCGGTCCGGGCCACGGATCCCTGGTCCCTGCTTCGCAATTCAGAGATCTGGCGACCCAACCCGCTGATCGATGACGGGCACTACAACAGTGCCGGAATCGGCATCGAGTATGACACCAGAAATTCCCAGAACGCGACCACCCGCGGCTGGTGGATCCGGGGAGGGGTCGAACGGGGCACCAGCGACGACGTCGCGCCGGTCACACTCCCGACAGCCGTGCGGGATCCGATTCCTACCCACAGTTATGAATACACCCGGCTGACACTCGACCTCCGCCGCTATAATCGACTCAGCTCGGACGACAGGCTGAATCTGCGGCTGTGGGCCGGGGGCTGGCTCGGCGGCGATCCGCTGCCGGTGCAGCGGCGACTCTCCCTGGGCGGACTCGACCTGGTTCCGGGATACGAATTCCGGGCCGAGACCTGTGCGCCGGCAGGATATGCCGATCCGGCGGACGCGGCACTCTGTGACCGGGCGATCTTCACCCAAGCCGAGTTCAGGCATCGCCTGCCGATTCGATTCGGCTACACCTACCACGACAAGAACAATCGTGAGCTGGACCGGTTCCTTGGCATTGACGAGGTGTACCTCGTCCTCCTGGGCGACGCGGGCAAGTCCTGGCTTACGGGCGATGGACCGGGAAGAGTTCCCAACAACCGCATCCCTTCCCTCGACGAGTGGAAGGCCGACCTCGGCGTGGGAGCCGACGCCGGGTGGGTCGGCGTCTATCTCGCCAAAGCAGTAACCGACGGGGAGCCAGTCAGGTTCTTCATCCGCCTAGAACGGCGGTTCTGATCGTGAGCGGGGAGCGGTGAACGGTGTGCGGAGTGGGGCGGTCGGGAGCCGGTGGCTGATTGGCATCGCCATGCTCTTCGCCGTTGGGGGCGGACCGATCGCGGCGCAGGATACGACGGAAGTTCGGCTCGCGGTGACTCTTGCTCCGGACTCCGCATCCAACGGCAGCCGGGCACCGATCATTCGCACCTACAACCTGCTGACCGATACGCCGTGGCTCTCGATGCTGCGATCCGGCTTCCCGGTACGGCTGCATTACCGGCTCGAGGTTTGGCGCTCCCGGTCGGGCTGGTTCGACCAGATCGAGAGGGCTCAGGATTGGGACGTAGTAGCGCGTCAAGAGCCCCTGCTGGAGCAGTTCACCGTTACGCGACTGGTCGGCCGTAACCGGGTTGAGAACCGCTACGCGACGCCCGGAGCGTTGGGAGCCGCACTGGGGCTTGCCTACCGGATCAAGGTCACTCCCACCCAGCAGGGCACTTACTACTACGTGGGCTCACTCGAAGTGACGACCCTGTCGGATTCCGATCTCGACGAAATGGAGCGCTTCTTTCGGGGCGAGCTGCAGGCCGTGCCGGACAGCCAGATCAGCGGCACGACAGTGAGTCGCGGCGCCCGCCGTCTGATGTTACGGCTCGCGGGCTTGCCGAGCTTGAAGCTGACGGGGAGGTCGGACAGGTTTGAGGTGAGGTAGTGGAAGTGAGAAGTAAGGAGTAAGAAGTGAGAAGTAAGAGGGAGGTGAGAAGTGCTCCGGCAACGAAACGACCCTCCGAGGCAAAGGCCTGGGAGGGTCCTTTTACTTCTTACTTCTCACTTCCTACGTCTCACTTTTCAGTGCTTGCCATTCGCCGCGACTACACCATTCAGGGCCTTGAGGGCCGACTCGCCGTAAAACAGGCGGATGTACTTGGCCTGGATCGTCGTGAGCCGGCGAACCGCCCAGGACAGGTGAACGAAGTGCGGCTCGTGGGGTGCCGAGTGCGGGTGCATGCCGCATTCCTCGGGCAGGTGATTCCCCTTGCGCGTGTTGCAGGTGCTGCAAGCGGTCACCACGTTGGTCCAATCGTTGTTCCCACCCCGCGACAGCGGGACCAGGTGGTCCCGCGTCAGACACTCCCGATGCTTAAGCTCGAATTGACTCCGGTTGCAGTACTGGCAGCGGTAATGGTCCCGAGCGAAGAGGAAAGTGTTGGTAACCTGACGGCGGAAACGGCGAGGGACGTGCACGAACTTGACAAGGCGGATGATAGCGGGCCGGGGGATGACGAGTCGTTCACTCCGAACGAGATCATCTTTTTCGGCCTCGACGATTTCCGCTTTGCCTTCGATGACTAGCCGAAGGGCTCGCCGGACGGGCACCATGGTCAGGGGCTCGAACGACGCGTTCAAGGCAAGACAACGCACCGGTTCTCTCCAGGGCCGTTTCCGAAGACCCTGTATCGTAAGGGGATAGACCTCACCAAGGCAAGCAACAAAGCGGTCACCGGGCCAATGCGGCGAGGCGGGAAGCGACGGCTTGCCGCATCGCGGGGCTCCGGGCGATCACCAGGACAGTGTCCTCACCCGCAATAGTCCCGATCACCTCACTCCAACCAGCCTGATCCACTGCGGCGCCCACGGCACCAGCGCCACCGCTTGCTGTCTTGATCACGAGCAGGGGACCGGTACCCTCGACACTCAACATCAGGGTGGGCAGGATTTGGCCCAAGTCCGGCCGCAGGGAGCCTTCGTTGGGGTTGGCGTAGAACGCACCGCCTTGCGGATCCACCAGCTTGGCCAGCCCAAGTTCTCGAATGTCGCGGGAGAGCGTTGCCTGGGTGACGTTGATTCCCTCACCAGCCAGCGCTTCGCGCAGTACGTCCTGATTTTCGACCCGACGGTCGCGAACGATACGGAGAATCGCGGCGTGCCGCTGCAGCTTCATGAAGGACTCCTCCAGACCTGGCGACCGGCCAGGAAGGTTGCGAGGACGTCGTCGGACCGGCGCGTCACTACGGTATCCGCCAAACGCGCCCCGTCAACCGGAGCGGGCAATCGAAAGGCGACCAGATCACCCCACTTTCCGGGGGTCAAACTCCCGATCTCGTTTTCGAGGCCCAGAGCGCGGGCCCCCTCCAACGTGCAGAGCCGGAGAACCTCCTCGGCCTGCAAATGCGCCAAGGCAGACGCCGCTCGTCCCTCAGCAAGGAGGTCACAGGGTGCGACACTGGCCACGGAGTCGGTCCCTATCCCGACCCTGAGACCGAGATCGAGCATGGAACGAAGTGGGGCGGCCCCATGGCGGTGGCGAGCATTGGAGCGGGGACAGTGCGCTATCGCAGCACCACGACTCGCAAGGAGTGCCAGGTCCTTAGTACTCGCTTGCACCACGTGGATGCACAACGTCGTCGGACCGAGGACCCCATGCTGCTCCAGCCAAGCCAGGGGAGTCCGACCAGGCAGGGTCGGAAGAGGGATCCCCCGGCCCCGCCACGCTTCGGCGAACCCACCCGAGGCCGAGCCCAGCAGATCGGACTCGGCGACTGATTCCGCGATGTGGACGGCTATGGGATAACCACGCTCACCTGCCAGCTGAGCCACCCCGGCGTAGAGCGGGCCGCTTACCGAATACGGAGCGTGTGGCGATACGCCGAGTCGAATCCGGTTTCCGGCGAGTGGGGCGAGTGCTTCAAGGCGGCTGGTAAGGCCAGCCAGTTGAGCTGGGGCCTGATCCGGATGTGGTCCGAAGACTTCCTGGTAGGCAATTCCGCTTCCACCCAGCTCATGCAGCGCCTGCAACGCGGCGCCGCTGTCCCCAGTGTCAGCGACGGTGGTGACTCCCTGACTCCATCCATCCCGGATTCCCTGCCTAGCCGCCGCAAGAAAATCTGCGGGTGACAGCTCCGCCTTGAGCGCAATCACTCTCCGGATCCAGGAGGGGAAATCCTGATCAGTGACCTGACCGTCGAGACCGGTCAGCTCGAGGTGGGTGTGGGTGTTTACCAGACCGGGTAGGAGAGCACTCGAGGGAAACTCGACCTCCTCCACACCCGGCGGCGCCGGCACCACGGCATGGGGGCCGACCGCGGTAATCCGTCCATCTGGCCCAAGCAGCACCGCGCCGTCGGCGATGGGGGCTCGATCGATCGGGAGCACCCAGGCGGCGCGGCACCGGCCCAGCGTCATCTAGGGTCGCTGCTGCTGTAGTGGGTTGCTCTGGCTGTTTCCGAACGGCGAGTGGATGGGGCAGAACTCCTTCGGCTCGGTTCCCGGGATGAAGGATTCCACGGACAACGAATCTTTGGGGCAGAATGGCGTGAACTTGTACCCTGTCCCGCGATCGATCTCCACAAAGGTCAGTCCCTCCGGCCGTTTCCATGCGGCCGGGGTCGGACGCCGCTCGTAGATCTCGCGCATCATGGCCGTCCACGCCGGTGCAGCCAAGCGGCCGCCCTGCGCATTGCCCATGATCTTCTGCGGCTTGTCCATCCCGATCCAGAGACCGGTGACCAGGTCAGGGGTATATCCGATGAACCACACGTCGGTGTAGTCGTTGGTCGTGCCGGTCTTGCCGCCCGCGGCGATGGGGAACCGGGCGCCGACTGTGCTGGCGGCCGTTCCTCGACGCACCACGTCACGCATGCCGTCCACCATGAGCCAGGCGAGCGCCGAATCCATCACGACGTCGCTGCGCGGCTTGGGGGCCCACACGGTGTTGCCTGCTCGGTCTTCCACCCGTTCGATCGCGTACGGCGTGGTGCGGGTGCCGAGGGTGGCGAAGGCGCTGTAAGCGGAGATGATCTCCAGCGGTATCACGTCCGCCGATCCGATATAGATCGAAGGATAGGGCGGGATGTTGGTGGTGAGGCCGAAGCGCGCGGCTTCGCCGATCACGGCCTGAGGCCCGATCTCCATGCCCAGCTTGATGGCGATGATGTTGCGCGACTTGTAAAGCGCCTCGCGCAGCGTCATCGCGCCTTCGAACTTGTTGTCGTAGTTCGCCGGCTCCCACGGCGGTTCGCCGGGACGCATCTCAACGCTGATAGGATCGTCCACCATGATGGTGGACCACGGGTAGCCAGCCCGGAGCGCCGCCGCGTATACGAAAGGCTTGAACGTGGATCCGGGCTGCCGTGTCGCCTGAGTGGCCCGGTTGAACTTGCTGTCGTTGAAGTCCCGGCCTCCGACCATGGCGCGGATAGCGCCAGTCTTCGCTTCGAGGGTAACTGCCAGGCCCTGCAGGTAGGGCGTCGGGACCGGTGATTCGCTCTGGTCTTCCCGCTTCTCGATGTACTGGCTGTAGGTCGGGTGCTCGTACTCTCCGTAGGTCCCGCTTTCGATCGCATCGAGCTGCTGGGTCAGCGCCCTTTCCGCCGCCTGCTGCATGTCGAGGTCGATCGTCGTGTAAACCCGAAGACCATTGGTATAGAGATCGGGACCAAAGCGAGTATCGAGCTGTTGCCGGACGTATTCAATGAAATACGGCGCAACCTCGCTGAAGTCGGAGCGGGACGACAGCACCAGCGGATACGACTTCCACCGCTCCGCGTCGGGTTTGGAGAGAAGCCCCCCCTCTTCCATCAAGGTCAGGATGATGTTGCGACGGTAGACCGCGAGATCCGGATTCTTGCGCGGGTTGTACCGGCTCGGTGCCTTGGGGAGCGCCGCCAGAGTCGCGGCCTCCGCCACATTGAGATCTCGAACCGACTTGCCGAAGTACCGCTGGGAGGCGGACTCGACGCCGTAAGCCCGGTTGCCGAGATCGATCTGGTTCAGATAGAACTCGAGAATCTTGTCCTTGGGAAAATTCCGCTCGATGTCGTAAGCAACCTGCACCTCGCGCAGCTTGCGCCGGATGGTGCGGTCCTGTCCACTGATGTCTTCGGGAAAAAGGTTCCGGGCCAGCTGCATCGTGATAGTGGAGAACCCCTGTGCCACGCCGCCGTGCCGGAAATTCGCCCACAGAGCACCGAAGAAACGGAACCAGTCTACCCCGTGGTGATCGTAGAAGCGCTTGTCCTCGGTGACCACGAAGGCGGCCACCACGGCTGGTGAGATCTGGCTTAACGGAACCAGGGTCCGGCGCTGAAGCCCGAGATCGGTGATGAGCCGGCCGTCGGCGGCATACACCTTGGATGCCTGCTGGGGATCGTAGCCTTTGTCGACCAGGCTCGCGGTGGAGGGGCACGTGGCACCGGCGCAGGCGCGCCGCCACGAACCGAGCACGAGCCCGGCGAGGAGCATCATGGCGGCGAGTACACCGGTGATGATGTTGCTACGGATCTTGGGGGTGAACCACCAGCGACTGAGGGTGTCTAGCATGGGTTGGAAAATAGACGATGGTGGGAGTAGTAAGTAGGTGGTGGGGAGTGGGTGGTAGGCAGTGGGGCGGCGCCCGACCGCACCGCGGTCCCATTCCCTACAACCCACCACCCACATCCCACTACCTGCATTCTTGCTTGCTCCACTTCCCGGCCGCCCCTAACATTCGGCCCCATGCCTGACCTTTTCAGCCTTCTCAGCGAGCGTGGATTCGTTCACGACGCGACCCCGGGTCTGCCCGACCGATTGCGCCAGGGGCCGATTACGGGATACGTCGGGTTCGATCCGACAGCGGATTCGCTGCATGTCGGAAATCTGGTTCCGGTGATGGGATTGGCCTGGCTCCAGCGGACCGGAGGAACGCCGATCGTCGTCATTGGCGGCGGCACCGGCATGGTGGGAGATCCCAGCGGGAAGCGAGGAGAGCGCCCGATACTCTCGGTCGAGCGCATCGATGCCAATGCCCAGGCGATCAGGGCCCAGCTGGAGCGGTTTCTCACTTTCCAGGGCGCCCATGCGGCCAGGATGAGGAACAATGCCGACTGGCTGCGACCGATCCGGCTCCTGGATTTCCTCCGCGACACCGGGAAGCACTTCACCATCAGCTACATGCTGCAGAAGGAATCGGTGAAGAGCCGGATGGAGACGGGAATCTCGTTCACCGAATTCAGCTACATGCTGACCCAGGCGTACGACTTCTGGTACCTCTTCCGCACCGACGACTGCGAGCTCCAGATGGGCGGTAGCGACCAGTGGGGCAACATCACCGCGGGCACCGAGCTTATCGGGCGGCGGGAGGGCAAGAGCGCGCACGCTTTGGTCTTTCCGCTAATTACCACCGCATCAGGAGCCAAGTTCGGGAAGAGCGAGGACGAGAACGTCTGGCTCGATGCCCGGAAGACGAGCCCGTACAAGTTCTACCAATTCTGGCTCAACACCGACGACAGGGACCTCGAGCGGTGTCTCAAATTCTTCACCTTCCTGTCGCTCGAGGAGATCCGTCGCGTGATGGACCAGCAAGCGAGCGATCCCGGCCAGCGCGCCGCTCATCGGCTCCTCGCCGAGGAGTTGACCAGCCGGGTTCACGGGGCGGACACGGCCAGGCGGGTGGTCGCCGCGAGCCGCCTGCTCTTTGGTGGGCAGGATCTCCGGGCAGCCGAGGCTACCGTTTTTCAGATTCTAGTCGATGAGATCCCCACCCTGCGGATGGCCCGGGCCGAGGTGGAGGGACTTCCAGTAATCGATTTGCTGGTCAAGGCCGGGCTGGCCAGTTCGAAGAGCGATGCGCGACGGGGTATTCAAGGGAAGGGATTCTCCCTCAACGCGGAGCCAGTGAATGATGTGGATCAGATCCTCAGCGAAGCGGACCTGCTGGCTGGCGGACACGCCATGCTGCAGAAGGGCAAGAAGAACTACGCACTACTGGTAGCCGAATCCTAAGGTCCTTCCCTGACATCCCCCCGTTCCCGGAGAGCTCCAGATGAGCGACTTCACGCGGTTCCTCAAGGAGTACGGAGTCATCGGCTTGGCCATCGCGGTGATCATCGGAGGGAAGGCCGGTGAGTTGGTGAAGGCGATCGTGGACGGGCTCCTGATGCCCATCGTCGGACTGGTTCTCCCCAGCGGAGACTGGCAGAAGTGGACTCTGGGACCCTTCGCCATCGGCTCGGTGCTGGGGGCCTTACTCAACTTCCTCATCGTGGCCTTCCTGGTGTACTGGTTTGCCAAGAAGGTGTTGAGGGAGGAGATGGTCGGGAAGAAGTAGAAGGGAGAAGGGAGACGGGAGACGGGAAAGCCGCGAGAAGGTACTCTCTCCCGTCTACTGTCTCCCGCTTTCTACCACCGGGTCCGACTCGTCGTTTGGGGTGCCCGGGCGCCCAGCATACCAAACACACCGCGTACCAATTCCCTCCCCACCGTTCTGGCGATGGTAGTCCCCAGCGCTCCGAGAACCGCTCCCCCAACCACGGCCCCGACCGACTTTCCAACCTTCCCCGCGGGTTTGGCCTCCGGTGCCGGCGCTTCGGGCGCAGTCTTGGCGAGCCGCGCAGCGAGGATCTCCCGAGCACTCTCCCGATCGACCGGGGTGCCGTAGGCCTTCACGAGATCCGACTGCCGGATGTCGGCCTGAAGCTCGTCGGGCGTGAGGGGGGCCATCCGCGAGGCGGGCGGAATCAACCGGGTGGGCATCACGGGAGTTGGGACTCCGCGCGGATCGAGGACGGTGACGACCGCTTCTCCGATGCCGAGCGAGGTGAGCACCTCTTCCAGGTCGAGATACGGGGCCTTGGGATAGGTCCGGGCTGTGGCGGCCAGCAGACGCTCGTCATCCGGGGTGTGGGCCCGGAGAGCGTGCTGCACCCGATTGCTCAGTTGGGCCAGGACGTCCGGCGGTACGTCCTTCGGGGTCTGGGTGACGAAGTACACGCCGACACCCTTCGAGCGAACCAGCCGCACCACTTGTTCAACCTGCTCAAGGAACGGCTTGGGAGCATCCTGGAAGAGAAGGTGCGCTTCGTCGAAGAAGAACACGAGCTTGGGCCGGTCTAGATCCCCTGCCTCGGGCAGGTTGTGATACAGGTCGGCCAGCAGCCACATCATGAAGGTAGAGAAGAGCCGCGGCTTGTCCTGCGCGTCGGCCAGCTCGAGACAGGTGACGACTCCGCGACCATCGGAGGTCTTGGCCAACAGGTCGTGGACATCAAACTGCGGCTCGCCGAAAAAGGCCCGCGCACCTTGAGCCTCGAGTTCGATCATCTTCCGCAGCAGCACGCCGACCGTCGCCTCGGACATTCCGCCATAACCCGCGAGTGCTCCCTTCCCGGCATCTGACGTAAGGAACTGGAGCACGGCCCGCAGGTCTTCGAAATCGAGGAGTGGGAGCTGGTTGTCGTCGCAGTACTTGACCAGCAGAGTGAGCACGCTGCCCTGGGTGTCGTTGAGTCCCAGCACCTTCGAGAGAAGCAGGGGGCCGAAGTCGCTCACGGTCGCACGAAGCTGGACGCCCGACTTGCCGGTCAGGCTCACGAATTCGACCGGCACCGCTCCCGCCTTCCAGGCCCATCCCGTCTCCTTTGCCCGCTGGGCCACCCGGTCATTGGAGTCACCAGGCATGGCGAGACCGGAGAGATCGCCCTTGATGTCGGCCACGAATACCGGGACACCGGCGGCGGAGAACTGTTCGGCAAGGAGCTGCAGGGTTCTTGTCTTACCCGTCCCGGTCGCGCCAGCGATGAGACCATGACGATTGGTCATGGCGAGAGGGACGCGAACTTTTGGCTCGGTGATGAGGGACGTGCCGTCCAGAGCCGCGCCGAAGACGACCGACGGGTCGGAAAACGTGTAACCTGCTTTGAGCGCATCAGCGAGGGGGGGCATAGCGTCGGACGTGAGACGTAAGAGGTGAGAGGTGAGAGGTGACGGCGAATATTGGTAACGATCGCGACTTCTTGCTCCACTGCTGCTGGCTTACGCCACCTAAACTGACGAATGCGCGACCACAAGACTCTCCTGTGCTGGCAGCTCGCGAGGGATCTCTCAGAGCAAATTCACCGAGTTACCATCCGTAACTGGAAGCCACCCGCGACCCCAGCGTTCGATCAGTTACGTCGCGCCTCGCTCTCAGTGCGACTGAATATTGCCGAGGGTCATGCCTTAGGGAGTCCGGGCGGCTTCGCCAGGCACCTCACCATCGCCTACGGGTCGGCTGTAGAGACAGCCGAATTACTGGAGTTTTGCCGGTGCACCAAGCTACTTGGACCGACAGACGCCGGCGCACTCATTGCTCTCGCTAGCCGGATACAAGCACTGGTACTCGGACTCCGGCGACGCTGTCTGTTACAGAAATCAAGCAATACCTTGAACAAGCCGTAGGCCAGTCACCTCACCTTTTCCTACGTCTCACGTCTCACGTCTTACCTCTCACGTTGTCCAGCACCTCCGCCACCCTCGCCATTTCTTCCACGGTATTGTAGCAGTGCGGCGCCAGCCGAATCACACCTTCGCGGAGGCTGCAGTAGATCCCCGCTGCGCGCAGTGCGTGATACGATGCCGACAGGTTGGGTGGAGAGACGCTGATGATCGCCGACCCACGAGCTCCGCTGGGTGAGGCGACCGGGATACCGCGGCGTTCGGCCCATTCGAGTACGGGGGTGTGCAGTCCGCGTAGATGCCGTTCGATGTGTTCGATGCCGAGTGACTGCAGCAGCTCCAGCGAACGGTTCATCCCGAAAAAGTCCTGGAAGGGGAGGGTCACCATCTCGTAGCGTCGAGCAGTCCCGCGCAGCAGCGGATTGTATCGGGTCAGCCGGGAGAGATCATC
>Ga0207674_10008290_pt1 | contig 12034 bp, 11 predicted proteins | sample KBSCornC72_FD_184303 | JGI IMG/M metagenome (GOLD analysis project Ga0207674, IMG submission 184303) | Corn rhizosphere microbial communities from Kellogg Biological Station, Michigan, USA - KBS Corn C7-2 (SPAdes) (version 2) | ecosystem: Host-associated > Plants > Roots > Rhizosphere > Soil ... | reverse complement strand
CAGGAGCGCAAAATTCGATAAAGATATTCGAGATCAAACGAACTAAGGAACCGCCGGAAATTGCGGAGCTGCCGACGAAAAAAGTTCGCGATCTGTGGCGCGAACGGCCGCGAAAATTGTCACTGCCGCACGTCCCGTTTCCATCCGAAACGGCGCAGCGGATCATTGCTCTGTCGTCTGAAAAGATCGACGTTATCTATTCAAAGCAGGGTGAGACGCTGCGGTTTCTTGGACTGCCTTTCGCACGCGTGAGGTCGATGCTCGGTACGGAAAAGGCCTGGTTTGGCACAGAAAAAGAAAAGCGAGTGCTGAACGACGCATCGTGGCAAACGCTCATTGAGCTTATCGGGGATCTTGAAAGCCATCGCCGGCCGGGTGCGGCGAATAAGCGCCACGAGCTTTACCGAGCGGCGCCCGAAGCGTGGCTCGAAGCTATCTTGAGGCAAAACATAAAGCTGCTCGACGCAAACGTGATCCTGTCGCCGATCTATAATCAGTTTCGAGCGTCGAGCGACAAAATCGATCTGCTGGCGCTCAGGCGCGACGGGCGGCTCGTCATTATCGAGTTAAAAACTACGCCGGATCGCGAAGCCGTGTTCCAGGCGGCGGATTACTGGCGGAAGATCGAGCTGCAGCGACGAAGCGGAAATCTGCGGGCGATCAGGGCGTTCGGCGATGCGGACATCCTGGACAAACCTGCGCTTGTTTATATCGCCGCGCCGGCGCTGAGTTTTCATCGAGACTTTGAATTTTTTGCACGAATGCTCGTGCCCGAGATCGAAATGTGGCGATGGGAGCTTCACCAAAATTGGCGTGAAAAAGTTAAGGTCGTCGCCAGACGGGACTATAAAGATCAGCTATTTTCCAAATCTTAATTATGCATTAATAATTATTTTTCGTTAATTCGTTCCAAGATAACCTGAGCAACGGCGTGTTCGGTGGTGTGAGACATTGAGAGGTGGATTTGCTCGGCGCCGAGGTTCGCCAGAATGCCGAGCGCTTCGCCTTTTATTTTAAGCGACGGGACGCGGTTCTCGTCCGAAACAACCTCGATATCGTGCCAGGTTATCTTTCCGCTCCAGCCGGTTTTTAATGCCTTCAGGAATGCTTCTTTGGCAGCAAAACGCGCGGCGTACGACTGCGCCGCTGCCGCTTCTTTCGCATCGCAATAATTTCGCTCGGCAAGCGTGAAGACGCGTTGGGCAAAACGCGGAGTTCTAGCCATAGTTTCGCGTATGCGATAAACTTCAACAATGTCGATGCCGATGGATACGATCATGAGCCCGAAGCTGTCGGAACCGGATGGGTTTTCTTTAAATCCTGACAAACAGATTTTAACCGAAACCGGCTTCTATTGGCGAGAAAAGAATGGCATTAAAGCGCTAATTTGCCGTCCGCTCGAAGAAAAGGGGTTCGCAAACGCATTTTCGACGCGGCTGGGAGGCGTTTCGCCGTTTCCCGAGAATGACTTGAATTTAGCCGGATTCGACGAGGATCTGGCTGAAAATATCGGTGAGAACCGCCGGCGCTTTTTGTCGCTTTTTGACGAAAACTATTTGCTTACGACCGTGTGGCAGGTGCACGGCGACGATGTGAAAACGGTCCGGACGCTAGACGACGCGGCGAACACCGAAGAGAGATCTGACGCCCTCGTTTCGGACCTTTCCGGAATTTTGGCCGGTGTCAAAACTGCCGATTGTGTGCCGGTTTTGCTGGGCGATCCGGTAAGGGGAGCGTTTGCGGCAATTCACGCCGGATGGCGCGGCACTGTTGAGTCGATCGTCATAAAGGCGGTCGGGAAAATGAAAGAAGAATTCGGAACAAACCCCGAAGATCTGACCTGCGCGATAGGCCCGGCGGCAACATGCAAGAGCTACGAGATCGGACAGGACGTGATCGACGCGTTCGCGAAAAACTTTTCCACAAGCGGAAAATATTTCACTCCGACCCGCGCGGGTCATGCGTTCATCGACCTGCATCGAGCGAATAAAGACCAGCTGACTGTGGCCGGCGTCCAGGAGAAAAATATCTTCACCGCGCCGTTTTGTACGATGGAACGTACCGACCTTTTCTTCTCATACCGCATCGAAAAGAAAAAATACGGGAAAACGGGACGTCTGTTGTCGGTTATCGGAAGGAATTGATCGGCGAAAATTTTCCCGGGTGAGGAACGTTTCGTGAGTTTTCGAACATCGATCATCGCCGGAGGTTATGCATTGCTCCTGTGCATTAGCGTGAGCACGTGCACTCATGCGGCCGAAAGCTGGACGAGCATCAAGTCAAAGAACTTTTTCGTTGTGGGAAACGCAACGGAGCCCGCGATGCGCGATGTTGTCGTGCGGCTTGAGCAATTTCGTGACGCCGTTTCGCAGTTGTTCCCGGCTCTCAAGCTCGACGCAGGCGTGCCGGTACGGGTTGTAGTTTTTAAAGATGATCTGTCCTACAGGCCGTTCAAACCCAAGAGAACTGACGGAACACCCGACGATGCCGTTGCCGGATACTTTCTCGGCGGTGACGATGTTGACTATGTCGCAGTCTCGATAAACGCGAGCAGGGGCGATCCGTATCGAACGATCTTTCACGAATACGCACACTATCTGCTTCATTCAAATACTGACAGAACCGATCTGCCGCGAGGGCTTGACGAAGGGCTGGCTCAATATTTTGAAACCCTGCAGGTTATCGACGGCCAACAAGTCTTGCTTGGAGCGCCGCTTGAAGATCGCATGCGGCGGCTGCGGCGAAACACCTTTATTCCTCTTAAGACGTTTTTTGCGACCGATACAAATGCATTGCAAAAACAGGATGACGCCTCGCGCGAGCTGTTTTACGCACAGGCGTGGGTCATTGTGCATTATCTAATGCAGAGCGAAAGAGCGGGGCGGCCGGTTGATAGATTTTTGACGCTGCTTGGAAACAAGGAAGCTACGGAAGACGATTTAAAGCGAGCTTTCCAGATCGATTACGGTTCATTACAAACAGCGCTTGCTGCTTACATCGCGCAACCGTCGTTACCGGCAACAACTATCACGCTTTCGAAAAGAATATCTCCGGACGTGAGCGTGACAGCACGTCCGATCTCGAATGCTGATGCCTATCTCGGCGATCTGCTTGCTCACGGCGACCGGCGAGACGAGGCCGAACCTTTTTTGCGAAGGGCCGCTGCGGCAGGCGACCCGACAGGGGTCGCAAGCGGAGCCCTCGGTTCACTGCTTATCCGACGGGGGAAATTTACCGAGGCGAAGGTACTGCTTGAAAGGGCGATCGAGCGCGACCGCACGAATTTTATCGCCTTTTTTAACCTTGCGTATGCCGTCAGCCACGAAAAAGCAAGCGCAGACGGAAAGATTGGTAAGTATTCACCAGAGGAGACAAAAGTGATGCGCGGCGCGCTGGAAGCGTCGATCAACCTCGCGCCGCGCTTTGCCGAAAATTACCACCTGCTGGCTTTTATCGATTTTGTTAACGGCGAAAACCCTGATGAAGCTGTCGCTCTGCTGAAAAAGGGAATTGCACTCAAGCCCGAAACGGACGAATTTAAAATCCTGCTTGCGCAGGTCCTGCTAACACAGGACAAATACGATGAGGCAAAAAAAATTGCCGCTGACCTTTTAAAAGAGACCGCCGACGAAACCGTCCGTGCCGATGCCGAGTCCGTATTAAAGACCATCGGCGATTACGTAAAAGCTCGTTTGGTGATCGACAGCAGCCCTGTTGCGCGATCGCCGTGGACGCAGTCGCTGATCGTACTGAAACGGTCGTGGCTGACGCAGGCTGATCTTGACCAGATCGAGCTGAACCGTCAAATAAATAATCTGAATATAATTCTGGAAAGGCCGCGTCCGGATGAAGATCGAATCGTCGGAACCATCGAGAGCGTATCGTGTTCGAATGGTGAGATCAGCTACGCCGTCCGGTCACAAGGACAAACGTACGCGATGACAAGCCGCGATTTTACAAGTCTTCGCATGGCAGTCCTGCTCGAAGGCGAAAATTCGTTTCAGATCGATTGCGGCGTAAGCTTTGCAAAAACGCTTGCGGTTATCGCCTTTCGTCCGCCGGCTTCACCCGGGGCCAAACCGCTGCTGACGTCGATTTCCTTTGTCCCGGATTTTTTTGTTCTGAAATCGCCTGAGGAACTGGCAAGCGCTCGTTCCGTGGTTGTCGAGGATGATCCGGCGCGAAAAACCGGAGCGGTAGAAGATCTAAAACCCGAAGCACGCTGGGCCGCGATCCGAGCAAAATTGCGAGCCGTCCGTACGGGTGAATCACGAGAGACAGGTGTGCTGGAAAAGATCGACTGTGACAACAACTCGGTGGTGGTCACCGCAGCGACGGGCGGAAAACAGCTTAAACTTTTTTCCGCGTCACCCGAAAGCGTCAGCGTCTCGTGGTTTTCACCAAGAGCCTCGCAGCTTCCGCTCCTTTGCGGCGGTTCGCGGCTTGCCGCAAATGTCGTGATAACTTTTCAACGCACGAACAATTCGCGGGACGGCGACGGCGAGTTAATTGCTCTGGAATTTGTGCCCGACGGCTTTTCGCTTAGCGGACGCGCGCCGTAAGCGTCACCTCTTTGTTCTTTGGCGGATAACAAACCTCGTTCGTGCACGCCTGGTAACGGACGACAGCCCGCACCTTGACCGTATTCCCCTTAAAATTCGGCGGAACGGTGACGTTGAAGGGGAACGCAACGCGGCCCTCATAAACGTTGATCGGCTGTTCGGAAAATTCGAATTTGCGGTTGTGTCCTCGCGGATAATTTACCGCGCCGACCTTGATGCCGCTGCCGCTGACCTTGACGCTGGTCGCGATCGCATACTGGCTGCTGGGCCGGTTTGAGTTGACGTGCAGGCCGTTCGGGATATCGATTACGATCGAAGCGCGTGTCGCGCCGCCGCGTTTGACGGTGCCGTTACCGATCGAACCGTTGACGGTTTGAGCTTGTGTTTCGAGCAGGTTTGCGGCGAATAAAATAACCCCGAGCGTGAAAGAAAATAACAAAAATCGTTTCATAAAAAGTACTTCTTTGATGGCCGCGAGGCCGCTTTGGATGTTTTTACTTAACCTGAAAGCTGTCAAGCAATTCGTGGACGTTCGCCGTTTGTTCGTCGGCATAGTCATGCAAAACCGAAACTTCGAGATCGAAAACACCGCCGTTTTTGGCGATTATCTTATGAAAGATCTCAAACACGGCATCCCCTTCGCTTTTTAACCCGCTGACATAACTGCCTTCGGTTTCAGGTTCCGACAAATTCCGGCGCGCGTCATCTGAGACCTTTTTAGCGGTTGTGTTTTCAATATGCCGTATCGTAGCCCTCGCCTGGCGAACGCCGTTGTTTTCATCCTTGCCGAATTCCTTTGAGTAAGCCTCAAAGGCAAATTTCGGGTCGCCATTTAATACGTGCAGAAAACCGTCGGGTTTTACGAGCGAAAAATCCGCATTGTCGATGACCTCGCGCTCGTAGGCTTGGGCGACATTCTTTTTGATCTTAGTTGAGGCCCACACCATCAGTGCAACCAGGATAAGGCCGAGGATAAGAATTTCCATAAATTAAAAAGTGGAAAATGGAAAAAGTGTAAAAGTTACGCTGAATCTTACCAAATCAAGTTTTCCTGAAACTGCCACGTAGTGGCTATATGAATCTAGCCGTGGCTTTCAAGCCACGGTGGCAAAGCAAGTATCGATAAACCCCGCGTCGCGTCAGCGACGCTTGAAATAATTTGGCATATCATTAGTCGCTACGCGACAGAATGCCTGGTTCCTCATCCGTGGCTTGAAAGCCACGGCTAAATTCAACTGCCGCTACGCGGCTATCTCTGCATCCTTTTTTCATTTTTCCTCTTTCACATTTTCACGTTTACAGCGATCTGGACCAGATTTGGCTCCTGTTTCGCAGCAAGCTGTCCGCAAGCCGCGTAAATGTCGCGCCCGCGCGGCCGTCGCACATAAGCCGACACGCCGCGTGATTCGAGCACTGCTTTGAACCGCTCGACCTGACGCGCGTCCGGCGGATGATAATCAAGCTGTTCGGCGGCGTTGTGCGGTATCAGATTGATTTTTACGCGTTTGAATTTGTATCTGCTTATCAGATCGGCGAGTGACTCGGCATCATCGACCGAGTCGTTAACACCGCCGAGCAGCACATATTCGAACGTGAACCGCTCGCCGCGTTTCAGCGTTTTCTCAAACTCTTTTGCCGCCATCATCAGTTCGTCGATGTTCCAGCGTTTGTTGATCGGCATCAGCCTATCGCGAAGCGTGTCGTTGGCTGCGGAAAGCGAGATCGCCAGGTTCGGACGGCGTTCGAGATCTGTAAATTCGCGTATCTTCGGCACGATGCCGGCGGTCGAAACGGTCACTCGTCCCGGCACAATAAATAGCCCGTCCTCAGCGGACATGATCTCGAGCGCCTTGATCAAATTCTCAAAATTCAGAAACGGTTCGCCCGCGCCCATCGCGACCAGATTTGTGCCGTGCGGCGTCTCCGCGCCGACGCCGTAAACGTCGTTCAGCACGATAATTATCTGCTCGACGATCTCGCCGGTTGTTAGATTTCTGAGAAGGCCAAGCTTCGCCGTCAGGCAAAAATCGCATTTCAGCGGACAGCCCGATTGCGACGAAAAACAGATCGTATCGCGCCCTTCGGTCGGGATGAAAACGGTCTCGACAGGGCGTCCGTCTTGCGTTCTCATCAAAAATCGGCGCGTGCCGTCTTCGGAGACGTAACGCGAATCGACGGTGAGCGTCGAGGCATTTGCAGCCTCTTCCAGTTTTGCTCGAAATGCTCTTGGCAGATCGGTCATCTCGCCAAAACCAAGCAAACGCCGGCTGTGCAGCTGCCGGAAAAGCTGTTTTGCGCGGTAACGCGGTTCGCCCATTTGCTCGACCATATCGGCGAGCTCATGCGGCGAAAGGCCCGTGATGTGTGCCTTTTCGCTCATCATTTTCATTTTAACGTAAATAATACAAAAGCCGCATCTGCGTGAGGCGGACGGCAATATCGTTTGATATGCTTTTGGTGATAGAAGTTTGCCGATCTTTATGAACCTGGGAAGTTATGTTCAATTTCGTTGTGCCGCTGTTCTCTTAGCAATTCTTTGCCTGGGCGGATGCGAACGCATTGCCGAGAGACTCAATAATGAGCAAAAGCAAGAGGCAAATGCAGCCACGGCCCCGACGGCCCCGGAAAGCGGCAATTTGTTGCTCGGCAATCCGTCAAAGGCAACCGCCGACGCGAAAAACCGCGACAATTATCTTATTGTCGGCCGGTCATACGATCTTTCATACAACAACATCCGGGGAACGCTCAACTGGATCGCGTGGCGGACGACGCGCGACGATCTTGGCCAACGGTTGGAGCGGCCAAATTTTCAACCCGATCCGAGATTGCCCGTCGGGTTCGCACGCGTCGTTCATTCCGATTATACAGGCAGTGGTTACGAGCGCGGTCACATGGTGCCAAGTGCTGACCGCTTTGGCGAACCGGACGAAAACGCAGAGACGTTTTATATGACGAATATCGTCCCGCAGACCGCTGACGTAAACGAATTTGTATGGCAAAAGCTAGAGGCTTACGCACGGGCGATGGTGCGACGCGGTGCCGATCTTTACACTATCGCCGGCGTTTACGGCGATGCGGGCAGATTAAAGAACAAGGTAACCGTGCCTACCAACTGCTGGAAAATAATCGTCGTGCTGCCGGCGGGAGGCTCGTTATCTGACATAAACGAAAACACCCGTGTAATAGCGGTCGATATGCCTGACATTGATGGCATCCGTGATGATAACTGGCGAAAATACAGAACGAGCGTCCGGACTATCGAACAGAAAACGGGTTATATCTTTTTTGATAAGCTCTCGCCGGAGTTGCAAGATACATTAAAGAACCGGATCGATCAACGCTAATATTTCCAAATTTAATTATGAATTATAAATTAAAAATTCTTAATTATTTTTTGAAAAAGAGGTCGGGCGACCTTCGATAAAATCTGAAACCATCCGATCCGGGTCTCGTAATAACCAGCTATGAAAACAACACTTTTCCTTATCCTGCTCGCTCTGTTCACTTTTCAACCGGCTATGGCACAAACGGCAAAAGAGGCAGATCCGGCGGACGTTTCTTCGCTCGACTCCATTATGAAGTCGGTCTATGACGTGATCTCGGGCGATGCCGGAAAGACGCGCGATTGGGACCGTTTTAATTCGCTTTTTGTAAGCGGTGCCCGCCTCATACCGACCGGCAAGAACGCCCAAAGCGGAGTTATCGGAGCCAGAACGTACACGCCGGACGAATATCGTCAACGTGCCGAACCGTTTTTTGCTAAAGAGGGGTTTTTCGAACGTGAAAAGGCGCGACGCGTTGAGATGTACGGCAACATCGCGCACGTTTTCTCAACCTACGAATCGTTCCACAGCCTGTCGGATAAAACACCTTTTGCGCGGGGCATAAACAGCTTTCAACTTTTGAATGACGGCAAGCGGTGGTGGGTCGTGACCATATATTGGCAGGCAGAATCGCCCGAAAATCCGATCCCGAAAAAATATCTCAAGAACGGCAACTAAACGGGCCACTCGCCGCAATAGGAAAGATCGGCGCTGCCGGTGATGATCATTTCGTCATCGTCGCGCCAATGTATCTCGGTCGTCCCGCCCTCGGTCAATACCGAAACGGTCCGCTCGGTGCGGCCCGTAAACGCCGTCAAAATGGCCGCGCCGGCGCAGCATGTGCCGGACGACGAGGTTTCGCCCGCGCCGCGTTCCCAGATCTTGATCTCAATATTTTCGCGGTCGAGCACGCGGATAAAAACGATATTTGCTTTTTCGGGAAATCCGCTGTGCGATTCAAGCTCCTTGCCCATTGCGCGCCAATCAAAATCGAAATTATCGACAAAGACGACCGCGACAGGGTTTCCCACATTTACGCATGAAACCTTTACCTTCTTGTCGCCCAGCTCCAGGTCCTTGTCAATAACGGACTCGTATCGTTGATCGGTGAGCACCGGTATTTCGTCGCTCGCAAACCGCGGCTTGCCTATTTCGGACTCGAACCAGTAATGGCCCGGCGCGGTTTCTTCGACAAGGCTGAAGCTCTTGACGCCGCTTTTCGTTCGCAGCCGCAGGCCAGGGTACGACCACATATTTTTGTAATGCAGATATGCGACCGCGCAGCGTGTGCCGTTTCCCGAAAATCCGGCTACGCTGCCGTCAGGGTTTACGATCTCACAATGAAAGTCGGCACCCGCGCCGTCCAGTTTTTCAAGCACTGCAATGCCGTCCGATCCCGCGCCGGTGTGACGTTGCGTTATCGATCGTGCCAGATCGGGCAGTGTAAGGTCCTCGGGAACCTGGGATTGTTCAATAACGATATAGTCGTTTCCGAAGCCGTGGAATTTGCAAAATGGTATTGAGGCCATAAGTTTTTATGGGGTAAGACAAAAGTACCATTGCATAATAAGGATTTTTTTCAGATTTTCAAGTTATGAAGGCATTCCTCGGAGCGCGGGCATCTTGCGCGCATGAGGCCAGCGGCCGAACAACGTACGTGATCGCCGTTTGCGGGCGCGGCACACATGCAGGCAACGATGCCCGCGCCCCGGTCAGTGTTCTACCCAATCCGCAATAAACACATTCGTATCGCCCGGTTTCGCGTCGTTTCGGTTCGAGGCAAACACGAGTTTTTTTCCGTCCGGCGAAAACATCGGGAAGCCATCGAAGGATTCGTGGTACGTCACGCGTTCCAGGCCTGTTCCGTCGACGTTTATCACCGCGAGATCGAAATTGCGCTTTTTCGGGTCGGTCGCAAAATAGTTTGTGCAGAAAATTATCCGCTTTCCATCCGGCGTAAAGAACGGCGCGAACGACGCTGCGTTCAGCTTTGTGACCTGCCGTTTGTTCGAACCGTCGGCGTTCATCACCCAAACCTCAAATGTCGTCGGCACTATCAGGTGCTGCGCAAGCAGGTCCTTGTAGCGTTTTACCTCGCCCGGTGTCTGCGGGTGCGAGCCGCGATAGACGATCTGCTTTGAATCGGGCGAGAAAAACGCCCCGCCGTCGTAGCCGATCTCGTTCGTTAAACGCTTGATGTTCTTGCCGTCCGTGTCCATCGAATAAAGTTCGAGGTCGCCGTCGCGTTCCGATGTGAAAACGATCTTTTTGCCATCCGGTGAAATCGTTGATTCGGCATCGTAACCCGGCGAATTGCTTAAATTCTTGATGTTTTTGCCGTCACGTTCCGCCGTGTAGATCTCGTAATCCGGATAAACCGCCCAGACATAACCTTGCGAAAAATCGGGATTGGGTGGACATTCTTTCTTACCGCCGAATGTTGAGGAATACAAGACCTTTTTGCCGCCCTTAAAAAAATAAGAGCACGTCGTGCGGCCTTCACCGTTCGAGATCATTCTTACGTTCGAACCGTCTATATTCATCGAATAGATCTGGTCGCAGCCGCGCCCGTCGCGTTTCGATTGAAAGATCAACTGCTTTCCGTCGAATGAAAAATATGCCTCGGCATTTTCTCCGCCAAAGGTCAGTTGTTTTATGTTTTTCAGGTGTCGCTCGCCCGAAACGGCAAGGTCTTCTGTTTGCGCAAATAGATTAGCCAAAGGGGTTGCGATCAAAACAAGCGTGAGCAATAAGCATTTCATATCACCACTCATACTAATACGGCCTGCCGCTTTCTGCATCCGAACCTGGTCATTTAACGAATAAACAGTTTGAAGGGAATTGATCACCCTGAAACCGTTGGAAGTGTTTTATATCTGTGCAGCTAAAAGGTGAATTTGTTTCCTTTGCGTCTTGGCATCTTCGTGAAAATTATCTTCCGCAAAGACGCAAGAGGCCGCAAAGATATACGAGCTCAGCAAGTTTAAAAGATATTGAAAGCGTATGGCCTTTGAAACGAAACAAGAAGTCCTGAACTGGTACGAAAAGCAGCAGCGAGCGCTGACGCCGGAGTTTATTGCAGACATTCCCTGGAACACTGTCAAAAACCATTCGCTCGACCCAAGATTCGTGCCCGTTTTGCTGTACATGCGCGATGTCGAATCGCTCACCGATATGTATTACAGCGAGCTTCGGCGGACGCCGACAGGACGCGACCCGGTGATCGGCAAATTTATGGAACGCTGGAGCGTCGAAGAACAAACGCACGGCGATCTGCTAAACCAATTTCTGAACGAGGCAGGTTTTGCAACCGACGAGAAATGGCAAGCTAATGTGCGAAAGTCCGTCTCGGGCGTTTATAAACTGAACAGCTATATGATCACGACGCTAACAAACCTTATCGGACGAAAATTTACGGCGACACATATGACCTTCGGCGCCATACACGAAATGTCCACGACACAGGGCTACCGCCGCCTGATCGAACTCGCCGATCATCCAGTATTGACGCACATTTTGAACGGGATTATTCGCGAAGAGTCGGCGCACACGCAGTTTTACAAAAACGTCGCCCGCATCGAGCTCCGCAATAGCGAATTTGCCCGCAAAACCGCACGGTTCGTGGTCGAGCATTTCTGGCAGCCGGTCGGTCAAGGAGCAAAACCGCGAAAAGAGGCCGAATACACCATCGCTACGCTATTTGGCGGCAAAGACGGCATCGAGTGGGCCGAGAAAACCGTTTCTGATCGCATGCGGCAGCTTCCCGGATTCGCCGATCTTACCAAGATAACCGAAACCGTATCGCGTATCAGTAATGCTAGCCTCACAATAAACAGCGCTGCCTTCGGCACTATTACCCGATAGGTCCCATTCGTCATATAGGACCTATCCAACGTACAGGCTTTACAAAAGTCTGGTCGCCGTGTTGCATCTATAATATCAACGCCAATCTATGATATAATATCAACCATCGGTTATCTCTTCAGATAGCCCTGTTTCTTTGAAATTTCCACCTGTGGAAAAGTTGGCTAAAAGATCCGTTTTTCTGAAAGGCTGTCCCAAGGCACCCTGATGGGACAAAATCGCTAAAGGCAATCTCATCAATCGTTTAGCTTTTCCGTCCCGATCGAAAAGTTTTTTTCGAAAATT
>Ga0207674_10008287_pt1 | contig 12037 bp, 10 predicted proteins | sample KBSCornC72_FD_184303 | JGI IMG/M metagenome (GOLD analysis project Ga0207674, IMG submission 184303) | Corn rhizosphere microbial communities from Kellogg Biological Station, Michigan, USA - KBS Corn C7-2 (SPAdes) (version 2) | ecosystem: Host-associated > Plants > Roots > Rhizosphere > Soil ... | reverse complement strand
TGAGCCTCGGCGTCGTCGCCTCGGAGCTGGCCTGGGATGCGGTGCTGGCGTGCTACGACGAATAGCTGCTGTTATCCCGCTCCTGCTGGCGGTCGCCTGCCAGGTGCAGCTGCCTTCGCCGATCAGCGCGCAGCCGCCGCCGCAGCTGCCACTGCAGCTCGAGATCCCTGACGGTTATCGCGGCTACGTCGTACTGCAATACGCCCTCGCCTCGTGCGCGGTCCTGCCGCGACGCAGCGGCTTCACCGTGATCCGCTTCGGTGAGGATGGACGCGCGTGCACTTCGGAGACGACCGTCGAGACGACGCTGAAGGACACCGCGTTCTACATCGCTCCAAGCGGCGAACACACCGGCGAGCTCCTCGGCTTCGACGTGAACTTCGAACAGCGCCAGGTGGCCACCCATCGGATCATCGGAACGGTGTTCGCGGTCGCGCCGGACCCGCTGGTGATCCAGGCCATCGACCAGTGCCGCTGGGAAGACGCCAAGTGCTGGGAGGGCATCCGCTCGCGCTGATCGTCCCGGAATGGACACAACTCTGATGCGCGCAGGGGCAGGGCGTACGTTGATATAGAGGAATGCGTGCGCTGACGGCTCTCATGCTGCTCGCCGTGCTGGCGACCTCGTGCAGCACGCCGGAGCAGGCGCGGCCGAGCGAGACTCCGGGGTCGACCGCGCGCACCGCACCACCGACCGGCCCGGTGCTATCGAAGCTCTCCATCGCGGCGAAGTTCGGCGAGCAGGGCATCCGGGTGTCGCCAAACGGCGAGCTGGTGCTCGTCGTTGAGCGCGAGGGATTCGTGCACACGGTCTACGACCTCGCCGGGCGCGCCGTGTTCTCGCACAAGATCGGCGAGATCGCGATGAACCCGTTCTGGCTGCCCGACTCCTCGGGGGTGGTGACCGGCCAGCGCGTGGGCGTCGCGCCGGGGGGATCGCCCATCCTCGATCTGTCGATCCTCGAGCTCGATGGTTCGGTGCGCGAGCTCATTCGCGGTGTCGTCATCCCCGTCGCCGAGGGGCACCACGTGTCACCCGATCGGTCGTCGCTCGCGTTCGTGACTCCCTGTTGCCCGTCGACGGTGGTGGTCGTCGCGCGGAGCGGCGGCGCGCGGCGCGAGATCGCGAGCTCGCCAACGGCGCTGCGCCTCCTCAGCTGGGACGCCGACGGCTACGTCCTGTACTGGTCAGGCGGCAACGCGATCGATGCGGTACGTCCTGACGGCAGCCGATATCAGGTGCCGCTCGGCTTGCCTGCTGGGGTCACCGCAACAAGCATCGAACCCGGCGCGCGCACGGCGGACGGTGCCGCGAACGTGTTCTCGATCACTGCCGATGGACCGTTCCCCGGAACGGCTCAGAACAACGTCGCCGATCGCACGCTCATCGGACGCGAGCTGCGTCCATACCAGTCCGGCGCAGCGCTGGCGGCACGCGTGTCGGCGACCGAGCTCCTAACACATCCGAGCGGCTCGTTCGGCGCCTACGACCTGACCACCGGAGTGACCCGCACGCTCGCCACGATCGCTGACGACGACGCAGTCCCACCGACCGCGGTGTCCGGCCGGCTCGTCCTCACCAGCCCGCACCGCACGTGGGTGCGCGTGTTCGACCTGGACCGCGATGCGGAGTGGCATGACACCGACGTCGGTCGGATCCTGAATGAGACCGGGTATGCACTCGCGCGTGGCCGCTTCCTCGTTTTCGATGAGGACGGCGCGCCGTACGTGCTGGATGGCGTCGCGGCGCGAGCGGCGCCCGCGAGGCCGGTGGCCAGCGCCGCCTCACCCAACGCGACTGTGGGAACGATCCAGGCCGCGCGCAATGCGACGGTCGGTCAGAAGATGCAGCTCACGTGGCGCCTGCCCGACGGCGCGCCTCAGTCGCTCGACTACTTCGGCGGCACGCTCGTCGTCGTGTCGACGTGGAAGCGACCGTGCGTCGTGTGCACGCAGCAGCTCGCGCTCATCTCCGATGTCACGGTCGGTTCGCGTGTCGAGATCATCGCGGTCGGCGTGGACGAGACCCAAGCGTCGGCGCTCGAGGCCGCGAAGGATTTCCGACGGCTGCGACCGCTCATTGGCAGCAGCGACGTGCTGAAGGACATCTCGCCAGGCCTGCTTCCGCAGACGTTCGTGCTCGACAGCGACCATGTCGTGCGGCAGGTCATCTTCGGTACTCTCACGTGGGACGTCCTGGTGCGCGCGCTGACCGCGGCGTCGAAGAGCCGGCTAGCGCTCCGCGATGGGGATGTAGCGCTTTCCTGACGGTCCGGTGTACTCGGACTCGGGGCGGATGAGCCGATTGTCGCCGTGCTGCTCCATGATGTGCGCGCTCCACCCGGCGATGCGTCCGAGCGCGAAGATCGACGTGCCGAGATCCGCCGGGATCCCGAGGAACGTGTACGTCGTGGCCGCGTAGTAGTCGACATTCACGACGTTGACCTTCGCGGCCGCGCTCGGCGACATCTTCGGTCGCCTATCGGCGATCGCCTTCGCCAACCGCTCCTGGATCTCGAAGTACGGCTTGCCCTTCCAACCCTTCGAGAGCTCCATCGCGAAGCGTCGGAGGTACTTCCCGCGCGGATCCTCGGTGAGGTAGACGCGGTGTCCGAAGCCGGAGAACTTGTACTTCGACGCGATCGCCTTGTCGACGAACGTCTCGACGTGATCGGGCGAGCCGATCTCATCGAGCATCTTCATCGTCCCATCGGTCGCGCCGCCGTGCAGCGGACCTTTGAGCGCACCGAACGCCGCGGTCACCGCGGCGTGCATGTCCGCATTCGTGCCCGCGACGACGCGCGCGGTGAACGTCGATGCGTTGAGGCCGTGCTCCGCCTGCAGGATGAAGCACGTGTTGAGGATCTCAGCGGCGCGTGGATGGACGTCGACGCCCGCCATGTGCGCGAAGTTCGCGGCGTGGTCGAGCGACGGATCCGGTGGGATCGGCTGATCGCCGCGGCGGCGGCGCATGTAGCTGGCGAGGATCGTCGGCAGCTTCGCGGTCAGCCGGATCGCCTTGCGGTACTCGGCTTCCTGCGAGTTGTCGCCCTCGGCGGGATCTTCCACAGCTGAAGCCGAGGCGACCGTGCGAAGGACGTCCATGGCCGTGCCGCTCTCGGACATCTCCTGCAGGATCTGGCGGAGGAATGGCGAAAGCGTGCGGTGCTTCACCAGCTCCGCCTTGAACCCCTGGAGCTGTTCCTTCGTGGGCAGGTCGCCGTTCAGCAACAGGTAAGCAACTTCCTCGTACTCGGCCTTGGTGGCGAGCTCGTCGATCGAGTAACCGCGGTAAACGAGGCTGTTGTCCTCGACCTTGCAGATGGCGGTCGTCGTCGCGACGACGCCTTCCAGCCCGCGGGTGGCGACCTTTCGGCTCTCGTCGGTCATGTTCCGAGTGTCGCATAAAGGTGTCGGTCGGCCCTTTGCGGTCGCTTGCCCGCCCTGCCTACTTGCATTAGTCGGAGAAGCCGGAGTACAGTCGCGCCACCAGGGTCAGTCAGCACTAAACCCTGTGGGGAGGACAGAACGCTCGCGGCGAGGCCGCGTTAGGCACCTTGGGTGCCGCTTGAACTGAAAGCCCCTCATCCCACCCACCAGCGGAGGGCGGCGGCCATCGGGCCGGCGCCCTTTCGCTATCTTGGCCAAGAGGAACGGGAGTCTGGGTGAAAGCAGGAGCTGCAGTTCCAAGTCGTCGTCGCCGCGTCTCGCGTCAGGCCTATCGAGCCACCGCACGCTCCGTGGGTATCGCGCCGCGTCTCCGGAAACGCATGCCTCTCGTCGACGCTGCGATCCTCATCCTCGCCGGCGTCTTCCTTCTCCTCACCGGGCCGGTCATCGCGTCTGCCATCGGCGATGGGGTCCAACAGATCACGGCTACCGTCGCGAAGTCGATCAGCGGTCAACTCGGAAGCGGGCAGATAGAGCTCCCGGCCGGTGGTGGCAACGTCGGGAGTGCGGAACCGGTGATCAACGGTCTGCCTGACTTCACCCAAGACTCAGAGCTGCAGATCTCCGGACGGGTCCCGTCGTTCGCGATGGCCGCGGGGCGCAGCGTGGAGATCGTGCTCAACGCCGCGGTCATCGCGAACGCGGAGCTCGACCCGACCGGCACCTTCGCCGCGACGCTCACGCTGAAGGATGGAGCCAACGCCATCGGCCTCACGCTTCTCTCCGGCAAGGACGTGATCGCGCGCTCTGCTTACACCGTGATCCTCGACAAGCAACCGCCGACGCTCGATGTGATCGGACCCGCGAACGGCGCGCTCATCGAGGGACCGAACGTCGTCGTTCAGGGCAAGGCCGAGGTTGGCGCGACCGTGAGCGTCAACGGCAGGACCGTCGTACCGGGTCAGGACGGCTCGTTCAGCGAGTCGTTCACACCACCCGTTGGTCCGGTCGCGATCACCGTCGTCGCGCGCGACCGCGCCGGGAACGAAACGACGGCGAAGGCCAACGTGACACTTCGTGCGCCGACCGCTTCCGCGACTCTCGTCACGGTGACGCTCGATCGCACGAAGGTGCGCCCAGGCGAGATCGTTGGCGCGCAGATACGCGTGACCGAGAACGGAATCCCAAAGGTCGGCGCGCTCGCGACGCTGTCGGTCGGCGTTGTCACGATCGGAAGCTCGGCGACCGACGCCTTTGGGAACACCCGCATCTCGTTCGCGGCGCCGCCGAACGAGGGCGATGCGACGGTCGTCGTGTTCGCGGCCGGATCGTCAGGGAGGACCGTGCTCACCGTCGCGCGCTGAGCCCCCGTTACCCGGCGATACTGCCCCGGTGACCTCGGCCAACCTCGTTCTCTTCTCTCTTCTCGGCGGGACTGCCCTCCTGCTCTACGGCGTGCGCCTCGTTGGCGAAGGGCTCCAGCGCGCGGCGGGTACGCGTCTGCGGCACGTGCTCTCCACGCTGACCGGTAACCGCTTCAAGGCTCTCGCCGTGGGTGCCGGCGTGACGGCGCTGCTTCAGTCCTCGAGCGCGACCACGGTGATGCTGGTCGGGTTCGCATCGGCGGGGCTGCTCTCGCTGCGGCAGACGATCGGCGTGATCCTCGGAGCCGACGTCGGAACGACCGTCACCGTGCAGCTCCTCGCGTTCGACCTGCTATCGATCTCGCCGCTGATCGTCTTCGCAGGCTGGCTGCTGTGGACGGTCGGTCGCGGCACGCTCCGCTACGTCGGTCAGGCGGTGCTCGGCTTCGGCTTTCTGTTCCTCGGCATGAAGCTCGTGTCCGATGGGACCGCGCCGCTCGCGAGCAGCGACCTCTTCCGCGACCTCCTCGCCGCGCTCACGGGACAGCCGCTCATCCTTTTCCTCGTCGCCGCGGTCTTCACGGCGCTGGTGCGATCGAGCGCTGCTGTGATCGGCCTCGCGCTGTCGCTCGCAGCGAGCGGTCTGATGCCGCTGTCGGGCGCGATCCCGATCATCTTCGGCGCGAACATCGGTACGGCGGCCACCGCGCTGGTCGCCGCGGTCGGTCAGAACGCCGAGGCGCTGCGCGTCGCGGCGGCGCACGCCGCATTCAAGGTCGTTGGCGTTGCGCTCTTCGTGCCCTTCGCCGGGCCATTCGCCGATCTCGTCGCGCGTACCGCGCCCGATGTGCCGCGCCAGATCGCGAACGCCCACACGCTCTTCAACCTGATACTCGCGGCGGTCTTCCTGCCCTTCACGACCTTCGCCGCCGATCTGTTCACGCGCCTCGTCCCGGACCGGAAGACGACGACGACCGGCGCGATCTACCTCAACCTGCAGACGATCGACACGCCGGCGGTCGCGCTGGGCCAGGCGCTGCGCGAGACGCTGCGGATGGGTGACATCGTCCAGCAGTCGCTGCGCGACTCGCTCATCGTGCTCGAGCGCGACGACGAGCGGCTGATGCGCGAGGTGATCGCGCGCGATGACGTCATCGACCAGCTCGAGGAGGACATCAAGCAGTTCCTCATCGGTCTCGGCCAGCAGTCGCTCACGGAGGATCAGGCGGAGCGCGAGACCGCGCTCATCTTCGTCATCGCCAATCTCGAGGAGATCGGCGACGTCATCGAGAAGAACCTCATGGAGCTCGCGGCAAAGAAGATCGCGGGCCACCACGTGTTCAGCCAGCAGGGCTGGTCCGAGATCCGCCAGCTGCACGTCAAGGTCGTGGAGAACCTCGAGCTCGCGATGTCCGCGCTCGCGTCCAACGACGCGACCATCGCGGAGAAGATCATCCGCCACAAGAGTGTCGTGAACGTCCTCGAGCGCCAGCTGCGACAGACGCACATCCGCCGGCTGCACGAAGGGCTGCGCGAGACGATTGACACGTCCAGCATCCACCTCGACCTGCTCGCGAACCTGAAGCGCGCGAACTCACTCGTCGCAGGCATTGCCTAAGCGGTCCTCGGCAAACACGCGGTGAAGAGCGCCGAGGAATGACCCGGCGGTGAGCGGCCGGGCCTTCGTCGGGACCTCGGGCTGGTCGTACGCGTCCTGGCGGCCCAAGTTCTATCCCGAGGGCACCAAGAGCGGTGCCTTCCTGAGCTACTACGCGACGCGGTTCGCCACGATGGAGATCAACTACACCTTCAACCACCTCCCGACCGAGAAGAACGTCGCGCAGTGGACCGCCGCGACACCCGAGGACTTCATCTTCGCGTTGAAGGCCTCGCAGCAGATCACCCACCGAAAGCAGCTGCGTGAGCCGGCGGAAACCCTTCCGACCTTCTTCGAACGCGCGCGTCCGCTCGGCAAGCGCCTCGGTCCCATCCTCTTCCAGACCCCGCCCTGGGTGAAGCGTGACGACGACCGGCTCGCGATGTTCCTCGCCGCGCTGCCACGCGACGTGCGGTGCGTTCTCGAAGTTCGCGACCCGTCCTGGTATGTGCCGGAGGTCTACGACCTGCTGAGTGCGGCGAATGTCCCACTCGTGCACGCGGAGGGGGAGAAGGCACCTTCGCCGGTCGAGACGCTCGGTGCCATCGCGGACTTCGCGTATGCACGTCTGCGTGAACGGAACGGCTATCCCGACGACGCGGTCGACGCGTGGGCGGGGCGTCTCCGCGCCATCCTCGATTCGGGAAAAGACGCGTACGCGTACTTCCGGCACGACGATGACGGATCAAATGCCCTCTCGGCGGAGCGACTGCGACGCGCGATCTCATAACCGCGGCTGCGATCGGCGGCGGGCTCCTCTTCATCGTGTCGGCGCAGTTCGCGCAGCGCCGTGCCCTATCGCGACGCGGCGCGACGCTCCGGGCCGCGGGCGGCCTCGCCGCGCTCGTCCCGTACTTCTTCTGGGTGCCATACATCGTCATCTGGCTGCGGCCGGGACCCGAGGTCGGTGTCCCCGAGGCCCTTCAGTGGGTAGGCGTCGTGCTGAGCCTGGTCGGAATCGTCTTTTCGCTTTGGGCGATGGTGACCCTCGGACGCCACTACGACCTCGTGCTCGAGGTGCACCAGGATCACGAGCTGGTCCGTCGTGGGCCCTACCGCGTGGTCCGGCATCCTCTCTACACCGGGCTGGGGCTGCACTTCGCGGGCGTCTGTCTTGCGACCGGAAACCTGCTCCTCATCGCCGGGACGATGCTCGTCACGTTTCCGAGCTTCTACCTGCGCGCCCGTGCCGAAGAGCGTCTTCTGCGCGAGCAGTTCGGCCCGCAGTACGAGACGTACGCCAACGAGGTCCCAATGCTTGTGCCCTTGCCCTAGCCTTCCGCGAGGGGAGCTAGGTCACGGGACCTGGGCGTTCGGCAAAAGCTGGATGACGCTCTCCGGTCGCACCATGGGTGAGGGCTTTCCGGCCGGGCCGGGCCCGCTCTACGCGATGACCGCGGCCGCCGCCATCGTCCAAGCGATCACCATGTCGTGGTTCGTCATCCAAACAGGAGCGAACAGCGGCGCTGCCGGAGCGATCATCGGTCTCTACGTCGGCCTCGGCTTCGTCGCGACCGCGATGTTCGCCGAGGTGCTATTCGCCGGACGACACCCGCGCCTCTTTGCGATCACCGCCGGCTATTCCGTCGTCGCCGCGATCGTGCAGGGAATCATCATCGGATTCATGGGCTGATCAGGGCCGATCAGCTAGTCGCCTTCGCAGCCACCTTCGGGAACAGTCGCGCAGCGACCGCGGACGCGGCGATCGTGATCGCCGCGGCCGCGAGTACAGCACTGAACTGACCGGATGAGACGACGCCTGCAGTGAGCCCGAGGCCCATCACCACGAAGCTGAACTCGCCGATCTGACCCAGGCCGACGCCGAGCTGCGCACGGCGCGCGGGCACCGAGAAGAGGGCGGCCAGCACCGCGACGGTCACGATCTTCAGCGCGACGAGGAGCAGGACGATCCCGAGCACGCCAGCCTCGCTGACGACCGTGGCGGGTTCCACCAGCGTTCCGATCGCGACGAAGAACATGACCGCGAAGAGGTCGCGGAAAGGCAGGACCTCGCGGCGCGCCTCCTGCGCCTCGGGCCGGATCGAGAGGAGCAGACCCGCGACGAATGCCGCGAGCGCGACGGGCACGCCGAACATGACGGCGCCCACGCCGGCGCTCGCGAGCGCGACCGAAACGGCGACGATGAGGAAGATGTCCGGCTGCTCGCGGACCCGTGCGAGCAGCCATGGCAGCGCGACGAGCTGCGCGACCGCCGCGAATCCGATGAACGCGAACGCCTTGCCGAACGCGAACGCCGCGGGATCGCCGCTCGGCGCGAGGAGCACCGCGAGGATCGTCGCGGCGACGAGCGTGACCGCGTCCTGGAGGATCGCCCACACGACGAGCGCGCGATCGGTGATCGCGTCCGTCGTCCGCCGCCGGCTCCGCGTGATGTTGACCACAACGACCGAGCTGGAGAGCGCGACCGCCAAACCGAGCGTGACCGCGCCGAGCACACCGGTGCCCAAAGAAGTGAATGCAAGCGCCCCCGCGACCGTGCCGATGCCGATCTGCAGCGGCACGGCCAGAAGGATCCCGCGTGGCTCGCGCCGCAGCGCGCGCAGATCGAGCTCGATACCAACCTCGAACAGGAGCAAGACAACGCCAACATCAGCGAGCACCTGGATCTGGTGCCGGTCCGCGACGTATCCGGGCGTAAAGGGTCCGACGAAGAGGCCAACAAGGAGATATCCAAGAACAGCGGGTAGTCCAAGTCGGCGCATGATTGCGCCCGCGAGCGCCGCCGCAAGAAGCACAACTCCAATCTCGAGAACCGGGGCAGCCTGGGGCACGTCCACACGCTACCGGGTGTCGCGTACATGAGTAGCGACGAGCGACGCCGAAGGCGAGGAAGGGCGGCGCCGGCACTCCTCGACGAGCGTCTGCGCCCAGCCGGCCCGAACACACACGCGCGGTGAGCAGCGGGCCGGCGTAGCCAGCAGCGAGGAGAGGAGTGCCGGCGCTGCCCTTCCTCGCCTGAGTCGAGCTCTAGCTCGAGGGCACGTCCCAGTCAGCAGGGAGGATGTGTATCCAGGTCTGCCCTGGCGAGAGATACATCTTCTGGTTGTAGAAGTTCGTGAAGACGAACGGGTCGGTGTACGACGCGCGCGACCACGTCCCATCCTGTCGCCGCCCGTCGCGGAAGATGCTCGCCTTACCGACTCCGGTGAGACGCATATCGAGGCTCGCGGCCCCGCCGGCATCGTCGTGGACGTCGGTGGCCCAGACGTCGGTGTTGATGATCACGATGTTCCGCGCGCGGATCTCCTGGCCGTTCATGCCATCGACCTCGCGCACATAGTTCAGCGCATTGCTTGCGCTCTGACGGCGGATGTAGCTCTTCGTGCCGGGGTCGTAGTTGTAGAGGACGCGCGCGTCGAGCCGGTACGGGATCATCACGTTGACCGCGCCGACGCTGCCGATGAAGCCCCCCGTCGTGTCGGGGTGGTCCACCGACGCGAGGAAGTCCCAGCGCGGAACGTCGACCGGACCCCCGCCACCGACCGACGCGGTAGCTTCGCGCAGAGCCTGCGACGATGTGAACAGGTTGTGCGGTGCCACCTTCCCGTCGACGTTCGTGCGGTAGAACGTGCTGCCCTGGCCGAGCTGCGGCGAAACGCCGACGTATGCGCCCCGCTCGATGTCGGCGCGTACCAGACCTTCCATGAGCTGCGATGCGCCGGAGAACACAAGTGAGCCGCGCACCATCGGCGTCGTGTAGCGATCCGAGAAGCGAACGCTGCGGACGGCCCCGATCGTGTCGGGATCCTGCGAGTGGAAGTACGCGGCGAGTCGGGTGATGAAGCCCTCGACGAGGAGCTCAATGACCATGTCGGCCTGGCTGATCCCGTAGTGGGGCCGCGCCGCCGGCGCGTTGTCGATCTTGACCGCGAGCGGACGGCGCAGAGGGCTCGGTCCTCCGGCGACCACCGGCATGCCGTTCAGCGGCCAGCACGAGACGCACGCGAGCTTCTGCACCTCATTCGGCGGCGTGATCCAGGTGTCGGGCTGGAAGACGAAGGCGGACGTCCCGGTGTTGTTGAGCGCGCCCACGTGCGTGGTCCCGTCACCGAGCGCCGTCACCGTCGCGGCGTCTGCCTTGCCGTCCTGGTTCCAGTCCCCGGCCACGAGCGCCGTGTTGCTCCACGACACCATCGCAGCGCTGAGGGTCGCGATGCCACCCACCTGCAGCAGCGCGAAGCGAGAGGCCGCTGACATCAGATGCACGCGACTGCTGCCGTCGGCGTAGGAATACATCGTGAGGATGTCGGTCTTGCCATCGCCGTCGACGTCCCCGGTCGCCCACTTCGCCTTCGTGATGTCGAAGAAGCCGTCAGGCGAGATCCACATCCCCGACCAGCCACCGATCGGCTGGATGCCGCGCGGTGAGGGATCGAAGACGTGCACGCCGATACGGAAGTTCGGGTACTGGTAGATCATCGCGACCTGGTCGACGCCGTCGGTGCGGGTGAAGTGCCCCGTGAGGAAGCGCGCCTTCGACGCGTCGACCTGACCCGGACCGGAGTCGTACGCACCACCGTCGCCGGCGTAGAACAGGCCCGATCCGGTCGCGATGAGATAGAGGAACTTCAGCTGGAAATTGTCGAGCATGTACGGGATGAGGAGCCCGGTCTTCGGCGTGCCATCCCAAACCCCGGCGAGCAGTCCCTGCGCGCGGTTCCAATCGAAGTTGGTGTGGCGCCACCAACCAGCGTTTCCGGTGTACGCGAAGCTGGTGCCGGTCGAGAGCCAGACGACGATGTGGACGGTGAATCCGCCGTCGTTGTAAAGGACGGCGATGTCCGTCTTCTTGTCGGCGTTCAGGTCGACCGCGACCGGCTTCATTCGCGAGAGGTCGAAGTGGTTCGCGCCTTCGTGGAACCACTCGGTGTGGGTGAACTTGCCGTCCGCGCCGCGGTCGAGCACGACGATCCGCAGCCCGAAGTCGTCGTTCGGGTCGTAGATCGAGGCGATCTCCTGCGCGCCGGTGCCGCGGAAGTCGCCGACGAGCGTGAAGCCATTGGCGAGTGTCTGTGCGCTGGCGCTACCGCCACCCGGTTGCAGCGTCGGAACGAGGCTCAGGGACAGCACCAGAGTCAGGAAAAATGCGAGGAGCCTCACAAGCGCCAGAACGTCCGTAACGACTGTTTTGTGACGGCTTGACTGTACCCCCGGATTCGGGCGCTAAGCGAAGAGGCGCTCCTCGTACGGCACGTCGCCGATCGCCTCACGCTTGGACCGTCCCGAGAGGAGGTGCTCGGCCATCGTGATGCCCATCTCCGAGGCGATGTCCATATCGACGTACTTGTAGAGGCCCTGCCGGCCCCCGGTCACGAGACGGTCGAAGCGCATCAGCTGGTCGGTGGTCCAGGAGTCACCCCCGGGCTCGAGCGCGATGATCTCGGCGCCGGCCGGCAGCTGCGCGCACAGCTTCTCGTCGGTCTCCACCTCCGCCACCTCGACGGGCAGGTGCCGGCGGACGCGCTCGAGGTACTCGCGCGAGAGCTCCTCCATCCGGCGGTCGCGCATCTTGCCGACCGCGCGGATGACGAGCTTCACAGAGCGCCGTAGAGCGCGTCGGACTGGTAGAGCTGCGCCTCGGGCGGCACCTGGAGCTCGTAGCGGT
>Ga0207674_10008283_pt1 | contig 12040 bp, 13 predicted proteins | sample KBSCornC72_FD_184303 | JGI IMG/M metagenome (GOLD analysis project Ga0207674, IMG submission 184303) | Corn rhizosphere microbial communities from Kellogg Biological Station, Michigan, USA - KBS Corn C7-2 (SPAdes) (version 2) | ecosystem: Host-associated > Plants > Roots > Rhizosphere > Soil ... | reverse complement strand
GAGGTTCACGATCATTGCGGCGGTTGCCCCCCAAATCCTGCGTCCGTTCCAGAGGATCTCGTAATAGTGCCGCTGTCGCCCCTGCAACAGTGCGCTGCGCCGGAGCTGGTTCGCCGGATCGAGCAGGAAGGCGAGGGGCGCCTCGAACAGATCGGCAACTTCATGCTCGTGCGGCTCGAGCGGAAGGTCGGGCGTAACGACGCCGATGACCGGCGTGACCACGAAGCCGGTAACGGTGCGATAGGGATCGAGCGTGCCGACGAGATCGACCGCGGCGGGATTCAGCAGGATTTCTTCATGCGCCTCGCGAAGCGCCGCGGAGACGGGGTCCTCGTCCGGCTCGATGCGGCCGCCCGGAAAGGCAATCTGTCCCGCGTGGGTGCGCAGATTCTCGCGCCGGACGGTAAGGAGAACGCCCGGCTCGTCGCGGTCGGTGATCGCGATGAGGACCGCGGCGGCGTTTGAAGCGGTCGCTCGGAGCTCCGGATGATCGCCCTCGAGCGGCGGCTCGGCGGGCTCGGCGGCCAGCGCGATGCCAAGCCTTTGGGCGAGATCGCTCAACTGGCCGCGTCCAGCGGGAAGAAGGCGCCGCAGCTCCAGACGCCCGCCGGATCGCCGCTCTCGCCAAGAGCAAGTTCGGCCAGCTCGTAATAAAGCGCGCGCGTCAGCTCGGCCTCGAGCCCGTGGCGGACGAGAAGGCGCGGGGAGGGGCCGTGGTCCGTCTCCACCATCCGCAGAGGATGGCCGGCGTCGAGCATCACCGCATCGCCGCTGTCGAGCCGGAAGGCGATGCGGCGCTCGCGGCCATCGCCCTCGCTCTGCATTTCGACGGCGCGGAAGGCAGTGCTTTCCACGTCGATGTCGAGCTTCTCGGCCGGCGTGACGAGCACGTGGCGGCCGTCGGGCTCGCGCCTCAGGACCGTCGAGAAGAGGCGGACCATGGCTGGCCGATTGATTCGTTCGCCCTCGTGATACCACGCGCCGTCGCGGGCGATCCGCATGTTCGAATGGCCGCAAGCTTGGGGATCCCATTGATCCACCGGCGGAAGCCGCCGCTCGTCGATCAGCTTCTGAAGCTCGGCGAGGCTGATCCCCTGCAGGTCGATCGGAGGGCGGCTCTCGGGCATCTTGCCGTCATTGCGAGGAGCGCAGCGACGAAGCAATCCAGTATGCGCGGCTGGATTGCTTCGCTGCGCTGGCAATGACAGAGACGCGGCCATGCCGCCCCAGCGAACCGCAATCGTCACAGGCGCCGGCAAGCGTGTCGGGCGCGCGATCGCCGCTGCGCTCCTCGACGACGGCTGGTCGGTACTGGCTCACGTCCACCATGACACCGATGACGTGCCCGATGGCGCGGTGAAGGTTGCGGCGGATCTCGAGGACCCGCGCTGTGCCGAGACGATCTTCGCCGCGGCCGAGGGGCTTCCCCCCGTGCGGCTGCTCGTCAACAATGCGGCGCGCTTCGCCTGGGACGGCTTCGGCGAGTTCGATCCGGGCGAGCTGTCCGCGCACATGGCGTTGAACGTCCGCGCTCCCGCGCTCCTGATCGAGCGCTTCGCTGCCGAGCACGCGCCGGGCGAGGACGCGCTGATCGTGAACCTGCTCGATTCCAAGCTGGCTTCGCCCAACCCCGATTATCTCAGCTATACCTTGTCGAAGCAGGCGCTTGCCGGCTTGACCGAACTTGCCGCGCGTGCGCTTGCCGAGCGCGGGATCCGGGTGAACGGGATCGCGCCGGCGCTGATGCTTCAGTCGAGCGGCCAGAGCGAGGAGAATTTCGAAGCGATGCATGCGAACAACCCGCTCGGGCGAGGGGTCGAGGCTGCCGACGTGATCGGCGCGATCCGCTATCTTGCCGGCGCGCGATGCGTCACCGGGCAGGTCCTGGTGATCGATGCCGGCCAGCGCTTCCTCGGCCTCGGCCGTGACGTGCAGTTCCTGGGCGCGCAATGAACGAGCCCAAGCTCGAGGGCCTCGTGCCGGACAGCCTCAAGGTCCGCTCGGCGCGAATCCTGCTGGAATCGCTCGAAGTGACGGCGGACATCGGCTTTCACGATTTCGAGGTCGGAACTCCGCAGCGGCTTCTCGTCTCCGTCGAGATCTGGCTTGAGGACAGCACGCCCCCCGCAGACGATGATCCGGAGCGCGCGTGGAACTATGACTTCCTGCGCAAGGAGGTGGACGAGATCGCCGCGTCGCGCAGGTTCAACCTCCAGGAAACCTTGGCGAACGCCGTGTTCGAACGGCTTGCCGCCTTCCGCGGCGTGCGTGCGCTCAGGGTTCGAACCTCGAAGCCGGACGTCTATCCCGACGCGCATGGGGTAGGCGTCGAAATCGCGTCTTTTCGCGGCTCCTGGCCGGCCGACTGACCAAGGCATTGCGCGCACGCGGGTTTCAGGCCTTCCGCTTGTGGAACAAAATCCGTTGCGCCGTCTTTGAGCCGACGATAAGGAGGCGCGCTTGTCGCCGATGTCATCTTGTTACTTCGGCGGTTCCATGAATGCCAGGGCGAGCGTTCCGAACGCCCGGTCTGACCGTGGCCACCACGGCGTGTCGAGGAGAAGTGCGGGTTAAATGTCCTACGCCCAACGCAAAGAGCTGAGCGGTAACCGCGGCATATCGATCTTCATGACGGTCGCCGTCGTTGGATCGCTCATGTACGCGATCGTCACCGGCCTCGCCTACAACGTGATCAAGCACACGGCCGAGCAGCTCAAGGTCATCGACGTGGAGCAGCAGCCGCCCCCGCCGCAGGAACCGCCGCCTCCGCCCAAGGACATGCCGAAGGTGCCGCCGCCGCCGGTCACTCCGCCGCCGCTGGTCCAGATGAACACGCCGCCGCCGCCGACAATCACGACGGTCACTGCGCCTCCGGTGCCGCCGGTGATCCCGCCGGTCGTGACCGCGCCGCCGCCGCCGGCTCCGCCGCCGCCGCCGCGCAAGGTCCAGTCGGCGCAGAGCGCGAAGGGTGACCTTCGGACCCTCTTCAGCGCGGACGATTATCCGCCGTCGGCCGTTTCGGCGGGCGCGGAGGGAACGGCCCAGGCATCGATCACGATCGGTACCGACGGCCGCGTCCAGTCGTGCAACATCATCCGCTCGAGCGGCAACAGCGCGCTCGATTCCGCGACCTGCAACATCATCCGCCGCCGCGCCAAGTTCGTTCCCGCGAAGGACAGCAACGGAAACGCAACGACGGATACGATCACGACGCCGCCGATCACTTGGCGTCTCGAAGGCTGACGAAAGTTTGGGTTCTCTTCTTTGACGGGTTTTCAGAAGGAAAGTTAAGTGATGCAAGCAGCACCAGAAGGCGCCAATTACGGGCTCGGCGCCGCTCTCCAGCAGGGCGGAATCATTGCGTGGTCCGTGTTCATCATCCTCGTCGGGATGTCGATCTTCTCGTTCTACATCCTGTTCACGAAGCTGATGCAGCAGCAGAAGATCATCAGCCAGGGCCGCAAGGTCCGGGCGAGCTTCTGGAATTCGCCAAACTTGCGCGAAGCAGCGACGAAGCTCGACGCCAAGAGCGCCTATCGCTCGATCGTCGACGATGCGCTCCAGGCGCAGGACCAGCACGGCAAGCTGACCGACCCGGTCGACCAGCACGACTGGATGGCCAACAGCCTGGCGCGCAGCCAGGGCGCGATCGGCGCGCGGCTCGGTGAAGGCCTCGCCTTCCTCGCGACCGTCGGTTCGACCGCACCGTTCATCGGTCTGTTCGGTACCGTCGTCGGCATCTACCGCGCGCTCATCAAGATCGGTTCGTCGGGCGAAGCTTCGATCAACACGGTCGCGGGTCCGGTCGGCGAAGCGCTCATCATGACCGCGCTCGGCCTTGTCGTCGCGGTGCCGGCGGTGCTCGCCTACAACTGGCTGATCCGCCGCAACAAGTCGATCATGGAGGACCTCGCGGCCTTCACGAACGACCTCCACGGCTACCTGATGTCCGACGGTGCGGTGAAGCCGCGCGTCGGCGGGCCGACGGATCCGGGCACCAGGACGACGGCGCAAGCCCGCACCGGCGCTCCGGCGTCCGGAAGCGAGCCGGTTCGCACGCCCACCCCGGCCAAGTAATCGCTACAGGTCCGGCCCCGCCCGGGGGCCGGACCTCGCTTCGTTGAAGTAGGAAAGAACCGAGCCGTATGGCAGGACAAGTAATCCAAGACGGCGAAGAAGACACCGCGATGTCCGACATCAACGTCGTTCCGCTGACCGACGTCATGCTGGTGCTTCTGATCGTCTTTCTGATCACCATTCCGGTGGTGGTCCACCAGGTCCCGGTGACTCTGCCGAAGGTTCGCTACGAGCCGACGGTCACCAAGCCCGAAAATGTGTCGCTGAGCGTCCGCAACGGGCCGGGCGGCACGTGCGAAGTCTATTGGCAGCTGAAGAAGGTGACCCAGAAGGAGCTGCTCGATCTCGCCGTCAAGAAACTCGAGGACCAGATCCAGAAGGTCGGCGGCGTCCAGAACATCAATGAAGAGAATATGCCCGAGGCGCACGTCCGCGGCGACATCAACACGCAATACAAGTGCATCGGGGCGGTCATCATCACCATGCAGGAAGCCGGGTTCCAGCGCGTCGGCTTCATTTCCCAGCCGGCCGGCGGCCCGGCTGCGCGCCTGTAGGAGCTTTTCGCCATGTCGATGCAGACCACGAGCGACAATTCCTCGGGCGAGCCGATGCTGGACATCAACGTGACGCCGCTGATCGACGTCATGCTGGTTCTCCTCATCATGCTCATCATCACCATCCCGCCGCAGACCCACGCGGTGAAGCTCGACCTTCCGGTCAACCAGCCGAACCAGCCGCCGCCGCCGATTCAGCCGGTGAAGAACACCGTCGGCGTGACGGCGCAGGGCGCGATCACCTGGAACGGGTCTCCGATCAGCAAGCAGCAGCTGCGCCAGTATCTGGAAGTCACGCAGCAGATGAACCCGATCCCGGAGCTTCACCTGCAGCCTGACGCCACCGCGAGGTATGAGCTGGTCGACGAAGTGCTGGCGATCACCAAGAAGGCCCACGTCCAGAAGATGGGCTTCGTCGGCAACGAATATTACGCGCAGGGCATCTTCTAGAAGCTCGCTCGACGCCTGTCCTTCGAAGGGCGGCTCCCATCCGGAGCCGCCCTTTCTTTTTGCGTCATCGCGAATGCAGCGAAGCCGTCCAGATCACTGCGAACATTGGATTGCTTCGTCGCTAGCGCTCCTCGCAATGACGTGCCATTGCTCGCGCCGATGAGCGACCAGCGCCGCTTCGCCGTTGTCATTCTTGCCGCGGGGCAGGGCACGCGCATGCGTTCGGACACCCACAAGGTGCTCCATCCGATCGCCAGCCGTCCGCTGCTGCTCCACCTGCTCGACCGCGTCGATGCGCTCGGCGCCGACAGGCGCGTCGTGGTCGTCGGGAAGGGGCGCGAGCAGGTCGAGGCAGCGATCGCCGGGCGCGACGCGACGCTGGCCATTCAGGCCGAGCAGAAGGGCACGGGCCATGCGGTCCAGCAGGCGGCGGGCGCGCTCGCCGGCTACGACGGCCCCGTCCTCATCCTCTACGGCGACACGCCCTTCGTCGAGGCGGAGACGCTGCGAAGGATGCTCGACCGGCTCGACGGCGAGAGCGGACCCGGCGTGGTCGTCCTCGCATCCTGCCCGCCAGACCCGCTGAAATACGGACGGATCATTCTTGGCGAAGGCGATCGCATCGCCCGAATGGTCGAATATAAGGACGCGACCGAGGAGGAGCGCGAGGTTCGCCTGTGCAACTCCGGAATGATGGCGGTTCGCGCGCGCGACCTGTTCCGCTGGCTCGCCGAGGTCGGCAACGACAATGCCGCGGGCGAATATTATTTGCCCGACGTCGTCAACATCGCCGCCGCCGAGGGCCGCGACGCGGTGGTCATCGAGGGCGACCCGTACGAGACAGCGGGCGTCAACAGCCGCGCCGAGCTCGCCCATCTCGAGCTCGAATGGCAGCGCCGCCGGCGCGAGCGGGTGCTTGACGAGGGCGCGACCCTGATCGACCCCGAAAGCGTCTGGTTTGCCTATGATACCAGGCTCGGGCGCGACGTGACGGTCGAGCCGCATGTCGTCTTCGGTCCCGGAGTGCAGGTCGCGGACGGCGCCACCATCCACGCCTTCAGCCATATCGAAGGCGCGACCATCGGGCTCAAAGCGAGCATCGGCCCGTTCGCGCGAATTCGTCCGGGGACCCGGCTGGGAGACCGCGCCAGGGTCGGCAATTTCGTCGAGCTGAAGAAGGCCGAGGTTGGCGAGGGCGCCAAGGTCAATCACCTCTCCTACGTCGGGGACGCGTCGGTTGGCGCTCGGGCGAACATCGGGGCGGGTACGATCACCTGCAATTACGACGGCTTCGGAAAGTACCGGACCGAGATCGGCGCCGGCGCCTTCATCGGCTCGAACACGGCGCTCGTGGCGCCGGTGAGGATCGGCGACGGCGCGATCGTCGGCGCCGGATCCGTGATCACCGACGACGTGGAGGCCGACAGCCTCGCGGTCGAGCGTACCGAGCAAAGGGGCATCGCCGGCTGGGCCAAGCGTTTCCGCGAGCGGATGACCCGGAAAGCGGCGGAGTAGCCGCCTATCTGAACTTGCGAAGGAAGGCCGTCAGCTTGGCGAAGTAGGTCGGCTGGTCGTCGTACATCGCCATATGCCCGCCGTTCGTGGCGGCAAGCTCGCCGTGCGGAAGCTCGCGCGCCATCTTCGCCATGTAGGCCGGGTCCATTGTGTCGTACTTGCCGGAGATCACGAGCGTCGGCACCTGGATGCGCTTCAAGTCGGCGAAACGGTCCCAGTTCACGAGGCGGCCGCTGGCGCCCATCTCGCTCGGCCCTTGCATGAGCACGTAGAGGTGACGATTGATGTGGCCGAAGCCGCGGTTCACCGGGTCGGGCCATTGGTCGAGCGGGCGACGCAATATGTGCTGCTCGTACCAGTTGGGCACGAGCAAACCCATGTAGCCAGCGTCCTCGGTCCTGCCGGCCGCTTCCATCGCCAGGATCTGCTTGAGCGCGTTCTGGTCCATCTGGGGCTCGAGGACGTCCTTTGCATACGCGTTGTACGCCGGGATCGACGCCATCATGTTCGAGATCACGAGGCATTTGAGCTGGTCCTGGTGCGCAAGCGCATATTCCATCGCCAGGATTCCTCCCCAGCTGTGGCCCAGCAGGCAGAAATTGTTCTTGTTGCCGCCGATTGCCTGGCGGACCTGGTCGACCTCCGAGACGAAGCGCGGGATCGTCCACAAATCATCGTCGTTCGGCTGGTCGCTGAAGCCGGATCCGAGCTGGTCGTAATAATAATATTCGACGCCCTCCTTCGGAAGGAAACTGTCGAACGCCTCGAAATATTCGTGCGTCGCCCCCGGACCGCCGTGGAGCAGCAGAAGCTTGAGCCGGGGGTTGTTTCCTACGCGCTTGACCCAAACGTGGAAGTCGCCCTTCGGCGTCGAAATGGGGATAAGCCGGGCCCCGCCGCTCCATGCGTCGGGGTGGCTGCCATTGTCGTAGTAGGAGGTGGGCACAGCCTTGGTCGCTGGACCTTGGTCCGGTTCGCGGCCGCAGGCTGCGGTGAAGAGCAAGGCCGCGCTTGCGGCCAACAACATTGTGCGCGACATGCCGGCCCCCGAAGTTGCTATGCCGCGCATAGCGCTGCGTGGATGCGCTTCAAAGGAGTTACGCTGGCGTAATGTGTGGGATCGTCGGGATCGTCGGCAAATCCGACGTCGCGCAGCGGCTCTTCGACGGGCTCAAGCGGCTCGAGTATCGCGGTTATGATTCGGCGGGCATCTGCACGATCGTCGATGGAAATCTCGAGCGGCGCCGGGCGGAAGGCAAGCTCGACAATCTGGCGCGCGAGCTTGCGGCCCATCCGCTCCACGGCGTCACCGGGGTCGCGCACACGCGCTGGGCGACCCATGGCGCGCCCACGGTCGGCAATGCCCATCCGCACATCGTCGGCGGCGTGGCGCTGGTCCACAATGGCATCATCGAGAATTTCAAGCCGCTCCGCGACGAGCTGATCGCCGAGGGGCGTACGTTCGAGAGCGAGACGGACACCGAGGTCGTCGGGCATCTCGTCGCGCGCGAGATCGAGCGCGGAGCATCGCCGCAGGACGCGGTCGCGGCGGTGCTTCCGCGGCTCACCGGCGCCTTCGCCATCGCCTTCCTGTTCCGCGACCACCCCGACCTCATCATCGGCGCCCGCCGTGGCGCCCCGCTGACGGTCGGCTATGGCGATGGCGAGAATTACCTGGGATCGGACGCGCTCGCGGTCGCGCCGTGGACGCAGCGCATCGCCTATCTCGACGAAGGTGACTGGGCGATCGTTCACCGCGACCGAATCGACATCTTCGACCGGGACAACCGGCCTGCGGAACGCGAGATCGTCGAATCCGGCGCCTCCTCGGCCCCGGTCGAGAAGGGCAATTACCGCCACTACATGCAGAAGGAGATTTTCGAGCAGCCGATCGTGGTTGCGCAGACTCTCCAGAGCTATGTCCGGCCGTTCGAGGGCGAGGTGGCGCTTCCGACCGGCGATCTCGACCTTGCCAGCTTCAATCGCGTGACGATCGTCGCCTGCGGCACCAGCTATTACGCGGGGCTGGTCGCCAAATATTGGATCGAGCAGTTCGCCCGCGTCCCGGTCGACATCGATGTGGCGAGCGAGTTCCGCTACCGGCAGCCGGTGCTCGAGCCGGGTGGGCTCGCGCTGTTCATCAGCCAGTCGGGCGAGACGGCCGACACGCTCGCGGCGCTCCGTCACGCGCGCGCCGAGCAGCAGCGCATCGCCGTCGTCGTCAACGTCCCCACCAGCTCGATGGCGCGCGAGGCGGATCTGCTTCTGCCGACGCACGCCGGGCCGGAGATCGGAGTCGCATCGACCAAGGCCTTCACCTGCCAGCTCGCGGTGCTGGCGGCGCTCGCCGCTAACCTGGCGCGCGCGAAAGGCCGCCTGAGCCGCGACGAAGAGCGCGAGATCGTGGGCCACCTCCAGGAAGCCCCGGCAGCGCTCAACGCGGCACTGAACCATGACGAGGAGATCGCCGCGATGGCGCACCTCGTCGCTCCGGCGCGCGACGTGCTCTATCTCGGCCGCGGGCCCGACTATCCGATGGCGCTCGAGGGCGCTCTGAAGCTCAAGGAAATCAGCTACATCCACGCCGAGGGCTATGCCGCCGGCGAGATGAAGCACGGGCCGATCGCGCTGATCGACGACAATGTGCCGGTGATCGTGCTCGCCCCATCGGGCCCGCTGTTCGAGAAGACTGTCAGCAATATGCAGGAAGTGCGCGCCCGGGGCGGGCGGATCGTGCTGATCAGCGACGCGCGTGGCATCGCCGAAGCGGGCGAGGGGTGCATCGCCACCATCGAGATGCCCGAAGTGCACCCGCTGATCGCGCCCCTGGTTTACGCCGTGCCGGTGCAGCTGCTGGCCTATCATGTGGCGGTGCTCAAGGGCACGGACGTCGACCAGCCCCGCAACCTCGCGAAGAGCGTCACGGTCGAATAATCGCGTCCCGTGGACGGAAAATTAATGGAAATGTCAAAGACTTGCTGTATCCTGCGCGCGGGGTGGGAGATTGATGATGCGGAGTTCGCAGGCACTCCGGCGCGAAGAACCGACTGGCGTTGAAGCCGATCTCGGCCAATATTTGCGCGACGGATATGCCATCGTCCGAGGCTTCTTCAACGCGGACGAAATCGGCGAGATCGGGGCGGCTGTCGATCAGCTATATGCGGAAGGCGTCGCGCACGGGCGAAGCTTCCGGCACGGCAACCTCTTCTACAATGTCGCTAGCCAAAACGGCGGCGCCGAGCCGCTGGTGCGAATGGTCCAGTGGCCATCCTATCATCAGCCGGTCCTCAACCGCGTTCGCCTCGACACGCGATTTGCCGAGCTGCTCGAGCCGCTGATCGGGAGCGACCTCAAGCAGATCATCAACCAGGTGCACTGGAAGGCGCCGGGCGCGCTCGGCGATTTCGCCTGGCACCAGGACAGCCGCTCGCGCCGGCCGGCTTCGGCCTATCGCAACCTCGCGACGGCCTATGTCCAGACCGGGCTGGCGATCGATCCGCACACGCCAGAATCGGGCGGAATGCGGTTCATCCCGCGCAGCCATTTGCGCGGCGATCTCGGCATGGACTGCTCGACCAAGGCCCTCGGCACGGCGATGACGGAAGATGCGCTGGAAGCCGTCGGTCTGCGCGAGGACGACGCGATCGACCTGGTGCTCGAGCCGGGCGATCTCGCGCTGTGGAGCCCGTATCTCGTGCACGGATCGGGGCGGAACGCATCGCCCCACAAGCGCCGGTTCCTCATTAACGGCTATGTCCGGGCCGCCGATTGCGACCGCGGAGAGTGGGCGTTCCGTAGCGGCCGGCCGGTCCCGCTCGGTCCGCGGCAGGCCCTGGTCCATTACGAGGAACTCTACGAACGGCCCGGACCGCATTATACCGACTGAATGAAGGTCGAAGGCGGGTGCCATTGCCGGGCTGTGCGATTCGAGGCGGAGCTGCCCGATCCGCCCCTCCCCGCGCTGGATTGCAATTGCTCGGTGTGCCGGATGACCGGCTTTCTGCACGTCATGGTGCCGCATGAGCGCTTCGAGCTGATCGCGGGGCGTGACGCGTTGGCGAGCTATCGCTTCGGCACGGGCGCGGCCGAACATCTTTTCTGCCGCCATTGCGGGATCAAGAGCTTCTACCAGCCGCGATCGCATCCGGAGGCGTGGAGCGTGAATGCGAACTGCCTCGACGAGCGGCCCGACCTCGCGATCGAGGAGTTCGACGGGGCGAACTGGGAGCGGGCCAAGGCCAATCTCGACGCGCAGGACTAGCATGGTTAGGGCGGCGCGATGCATCGTCCGTTGCGCCTGACCGTCGACCGCACCGCGATCCAGGAGAATTGGCGGTGGCTGCAGGACCGTGCGGGGGTCGCCGCCGGGGCCGCGATCAAGGCGGACGGCTACGGGCTCGGAGCGCGCGAGACCGCGCACGCGCTGTACCAGGCCGGGTGCCGCGACTTCTTCGTTTCGACCTGGGCAGAGGCCGAGGCGCTCGGGCCGCTGCCGGTGGGGGCAAGCGTAGTGGTGCTCCACGGTGTCGCGCCCAAGGACGCGGAAGCCGCGCTGAGCCTGATGGCGCGGCCCTGCATCAACACGCCCGAGCAGGTCGCGCGGTGGAAGGAGATCGCGCCCGGGCGGCCGTGCGACGTCATGGTTGATACCGGCATGAACCGCCTCGGATTGCGGCCCACCGAGATCGGCGTGCTGGACGGGCTGACCATCGACACGCTCCACAGCCACCTCGCATGCGCCGACGAGGACAGCCCGATGAACGCGATGCAGCTCGAGCGCTTCCGAACGGTCGTCTCGGCGGTTCCGGCGAGCCGCTACAGCATCGCGAACAGCGCCGGAATCGGGCTCGGCCGCGACTATAGCTTCGACCTCGTCCGACCCGGCATCTCGATCTACGGAGGCATCCAGCGCCCTGAATTCGACGGCAGCATCCGCCAGGTCGCACGGGTCGACGCCGAGGTCGTCCAGCGGCGCACGATCCCGGCGGGCGAGAGCTGCGGCTATGGCGCGACGTTCGTGGCCGAAGAGGACACCGAGGCCGCGATCATCAACATCGGCTATGCCGATGGCTATTTGCGCGGCTTCTCCTCGCGCGGGTCGGCGTTCGCCGGCGAGTTCGCGCTGCCCGTGCTCGGGCGCGTGTCGATGGACCTGATCGCGGTGAGCTGCGGCGCTGCTCCCGAGCTCAAGGAAGGCGATTGGGTCGAGATCGACTACGACCTGCCGAACGCGGCGAAGCAGTCCGGCCTATCGCAGTACGAGCTTTTGACGACCCTGGGGTCGCGGTTCGAGCGGCACTGGGTTTAGCCCTCTCGCCCGGCGGAGGCGTCTTCGGCTTGTAGCGGCACAGGTCGATCACCGGGCAGCGCCAGCATTCCGGCAGCCGCGCCTTGCAGGTGTAGCGGCCGTGCAGGATCAGCCAATGGTGGGCGTCGCGGCGGAA
>Ga0207674_10008279_pt1 | contig 12043 bp, 10 predicted proteins | sample KBSCornC72_FD_184303 | JGI IMG/M metagenome (GOLD analysis project Ga0207674, IMG submission 184303) | Corn rhizosphere microbial communities from Kellogg Biological Station, Michigan, USA - KBS Corn C7-2 (SPAdes) (version 2) | ecosystem: Host-associated > Plants > Roots > Rhizosphere > Soil ... | reverse complement strand
CAGGCCGCGGAACAGCAAATCGGCCCATAGAACTGTTTGGCCGTCGTCGGCCAGCTTGTGATAAAACTTCATGGCTTCTTTGGGAAAATGGGTGACAAACACGGCTTCGCAGCCCTGCTCCTTTTTGGCGTGTTCGCAAATCCACTTTTCCTCGTCCGGGATGAGGTCTTTTTCTTTGGTCGTATCGGTGCCGGTGGCTTTGGTGTAAAGTTCGTGGACTTCAGCCACGGTATAGCGCGGGAATTTATCTTTTAGTATTAATTCCGGCGCCTGCAGGCTTTTTAAATCGTCAGCGAAATCCTTATACGCGTTGGTGACAGCGTAATAGGTTATATCCTGGACCATATCCAGCACTTCTTCGTGGTCCTTGATGAAGCCCATCTCGATATCCAGCATGGTTACTTCCGATACATGGCGGGTAGTAGCGCTGGGTTCGGCCCGGTAGGCTGGAGCGATTTCGAACACCCTTTCAAAAGCGCCAACCATCATTTGCTTATAAAGCTGTGGGCTTTGAGCCAGCACGGCCTCTTTTTCGAAATAATCGACTTTGAAGACTTCCGCACCGCCCTCGGTAGCGCCAGCTAGCAGTTTGGGAGTCTGAATCTCAACGAATTCATGATCAGTTAGAAAACTGCGAATATATCGCAATAACCCCGCACGGATTCGAAAAACCTTTTGCTCCTGCAGGCTGCGCAGGCCGATGTGGCGAAAATCGAATAAAGTGTCCAAATTTTCTGGCTTATGGCTGAGCGGCTTATCGATTTCAATCGGGGATTCATCGGTTACGGGTACATCGACGGTTATTTTTGGCTGGCGAAGTTCCGCCCCTCCCGGCGCCCGCGGCTCTTCGTGGACCTGGCCCTCAATGGTTACTACGGTCCCGATCTGCAGGCCCCGTAGCTTTTCGACCTCGGCGGCATCTTCGACTACAACTTGGGTAACCCCCGCCCGGTCACGAACTAAAATAAAGTTAAGCCCGCCCAGCAGGCGCTTTTTATGCAGCCAGCCTTGGATCAGGACTTCTTTGCCGGACTGGGCGGCCACATCGCGTGATAAAACTCTCTCCATACAGAAGTTAATTATATGTCTTCAGGGTGAACTATGCCAGAAGCTACTGATAATTCTTGCCCAGCTACAATCATTATCTTAACTACAGCTTGAGGACTACCAACTGTTCCCATTCCTTCAGTGTATGGTTCCGGAACCCGGCGATTTTCGATCATAGGCGAAAAAGAGGCGCTTATTGACCCAGGCGCGACTTTGTATTCATCTAGTTCGACTGGCACGTTCAAAAATAGGCCGGGTAATCGGGATAAACTACTTTGAACAACCAATAATCGTTTTCTGGCCTTGTGAAGCCAGTAGGTACTGAATTCTTTTTCATCTTCACGGATTGTAAACGGTCTATCAGCATTATCCTTATTAGCTAACTCCAGTCTATAAGCCAGGTCGTAAATCGCACCGCCATTTAAAAAATCCCGGAGTTCTTCCGGGCTGTGGACCGTAGGCATATCCTTAGCTAGAGTAACTGTTTTCCTCTCTGTCATAGGCTGGCGAAAAGTATAGTTTTATTCGGCTTCGGGCGCAACCGGAACTTCGTTGTGATTTTCTTTGTCTTTTTTGGCTTCTTTGGCGGCGACGGCCCGTAAATCCTCGTAGCTATCAAACTCATCCGTGATCGGCTGGCCGATGATTTGCTCCATAACATCCTCGATGGATAGCACGCCGGCGATTTCCTCGAAGCTATTTACCACCACTAACAAATGGTGATGGGTTTTCAAGAAGGCGCTAAGCGCTTGGCGCAGGTTGGAGTCCTCGTTGATGTAGTAAACATCCTTGCGGGCCAGGTCTTTGACCTTGCCGCCGCCCTCGTGACCGATGATGTCTTTAAGATATAACGTACCGACGATATCCGGCGAAGCGGCCTTGGTGTTATCTTTGGTGACCGGGAAGCGGCTGTGGCCGCTTTTATGCAGCTCGTCCATCAGCAGCGGGCCGATGTTGTCCGCGGCGCCGACGAGCTTAACTTGCCGGCGCGGCGTCATAACTTCGCGAACGAGTTTATCGCCAAAGCTCATCGCCCCGCTGGCGATCCGCAGATCCGATGGATCGATCCGGTTATCCAGCTGTTTATTTTGCTTATTAAGTAGCTCTAGCAAATCTTTTTTTTCGTAAAGCCCAGTATGCAAATGTGGCCAACGATTTGGTGGCAGCCAGCTAGCCAACCTGCCTAAAATGGGATTTAGAATGGATAAAATCTTGGCATCGAAGGGTGATGCGAAGGCCGCTAAGCTGCCCGCCCAGCCATCGGCCGAAAACTTTGTCCAGACCATTAGCCAGGCGGTAACCGTTATAACAACCGCGGCCAACCACCAATCGGTCCGAGCCGACCAGATGACTAAAACCGTGCCAACGGCCGCGCAGAATAGCCACTGGCGCAAGTCAAAAGCCTGGTCGTAATTGGCGACCTTATACAGCGCGCCGGCCTTCTTATCACCCTGTCGGGCCCGACGCTTAAGTTCGATTACCGGGATCGAGCGGATAGTTTTATAAAGCAAGATGTTACGCGCCAGGGCTAGGATAAGCAGAATATACACAAGCTTCATCACCTTCTCATTTTACATAAAACGGTAAGAAAGTAGCTTTACATATTCTTTTCGAAGGAGTAGATTAGAAAACTGTTGTTTTTGAGATAAAAAGGTTCCGGTAGTTACCTTTTTGGAGGATTTATTCATCATGAGTTCAGAAAATTCGATCGATATAAGCATGGAGTTCTTTACTAATCCCGACAGTTATGGGGATCTTAGTATGACTAAAGACTTCAAAAGGATTATTTCATGTATCGACCCCAGGCTGCCGGGACGCGTTCATGAAAGCGCTCCGGTCGACCCCAACGAGTATAAAATCACAGTCCAAACCGATGGCGGAGCGGTCGGGCTTGGCCACGACCGGGCTTTACGCATTGGCATTGAAACTGGAAAGCCCGAATTAATCAGCGAAGGAATAAGGCAGGACGCCAAGATGCGCATCATCAACGTGCTTGACGCGCACCATGATTGCCGGTTCTTAAACGGGTTGGTGACCGTTTTAGAAGAGGAAGCTAATCCCAGCGATTTTACTAAGGAGGCTTTAAAAAGGTGGGATCGGTTCTATGGCATAGGGATAATAGGGACAAAAGCCGAAATACAGCTGCAAGACGCCGCCGCCAGGCAGGTCGAGCTGGAGCGGGCCCATCATGAAAGCCATACATTACTTAGGGTAGTCGATGAGCTTTATCCCGAACACCCCAACGTCCGGTATATGTCCGGTGAGAACCGGGCTAATCTGCACGTGGTAAACCACCACCCGTTTGTAGGTATCAATCGCCGGTGGCAAGCTGAGCAGTATGGTCAGGAAGCCCAAGGTTACCACAACAATCTGGCGGCCATAATCGAACGGTCATTGTTATTGCCTGATGTCAGCCGGCGCGGCCGAAAATGGCGGGCCGGCGCGGCCATGGGCAGGGCGGCCGCCACAATGACGGTTGTTACCAGGGGGCACGAAGGCACTCGATTCTTGGAAGTCTTTCCTGACGCCGAGCAAGGACTTCGCTTTGTGGAGCAGGAGTCAGCTTGAGTCGGATAACCTGGCTGAGCCAACCGCTTGATCGCGACCAGCCCGATAAAAAATTATGGAGCGGCACGATCTCGGCTGATACCAAAACCCTAGGCAGCAGACTCAAACATAAATCATTTAAGGAATATTTAGATTCGGTTAATAAATATTATTATCAAATAACCCCAGCCGCTCACGTCCGCTGTATAGATGGGCGCAAAAGTAAGCATGTCGCCGAAGTAAATGGCCGGGAAGAACTGTTGGCTGAGAGGCTTGGCCCGCAATCGGCCGGCGGTTCGCCGGTCGGCGCCCTTTCGCATCGGATCGCGGAGTGGGACGAGCGTCCGCAAGCCAATATCATCGATGACACCGTCAGCACTATCAATTTATATTCAAGATTGGGTCTGCCATCACTGGTTGGAGCCCACGATGATGATCACGCCGAATTCCCCAATACCGGCTGCGGCGCGATCGATAGGATGCCGGAGATACTGGAACGGATCGTTGATCCAAAATCTGAGAAAATCGTGCGTTACTACAGCCAAGCGATCGTAGGTGAAGGTTTTGACGATGAACAGTTTGATGTAGTTATGGACCGTTTTCGCCAACTTGAGAGTGATAAAGGCCGGCGCCAATATTTGCTGGAAAAATCAAACGGTCAGTATGAGTACAAGAAGCAGACTTTGGACGCTTTGCGGACTCACAATCCAAAAAGCGTTGAAACCATGTCCGGCGGCCACAGGGAGTTCGCAGTTGTTATAAATAAGCATAAAGGCACAACTTTTCACCGCGATTTGTTTTGCTGGGACAGTGGTAATGAGGCTCAGATTTTCAATTATGACCATTGGTTGAGCGAGGAACGGGCAAATTATATTTATACCGATAGCCCAACGCTGCATCTACGGTTTTTGATATCGGGGGCGATGTACGCCGTGGGGACCTGTATGGTCTTGACGGACGGCAGTTTAGCTGTCGGCATAAGACAATAGCTCGTGCTAGACTAGTTGATAGAAACTAACGGAGGTTTTATGGATAAGCGTTTTCTCGGGATTTTAGGCATGATTATTATCATCTTTATTGCGATTTTCGCCATCAGCCAGAATTCCAATAATAGTTCTGGCGGCGGTAATAATTCCAGCGGCGGCCAGGTGACTAAGCACATTGAAGGTAAAGGCCAAAAGGGCGTAACCCTAATTGAGTACGGCGATTATGAGTGCCCAATCTGCGAAGCATACTATCAGCCGCTCAAGCAAGTCGCCGCCCAGTATAACAATGATATCTACTTCCAGTTCCGCAATTTGCCGCTGACCGCCATCCACCAAAACGCCTTTGCCGGCGCCCGAGCCGCTGAAGCCGCCAGCCTGCAGGGGAAGTTCTGGCAGATGCACGATAAGCTGTATGAAAACCAGAACAGTTGGGTCAGCTCGTCCACGCCGCTGGATATTTTCACTCAATACGCTCAGCAAATTGGCCTGAATGTCAGCCAGTTCAAAAACGATTATGCCAGCAACGCTGTTAATGACTCCATCAACGCCGATATCAGTGAGTTTGATAAAACTCATCAGGAAAAAGCTACACCTACCTTTTTTCTGGATGGCAGATATATAGCCAATACCGATCTGGTTGACGCCCAAACCGGCGCGCCTTCGGTTGATAAGATCGGCGCGGTCATCAAGGCCGAAATCGATAAGAAAAACACCTCAGCTAATCAGTAGTTGTCGAAACACTAAATAACCTATACCATAGTGCTTAAGTAGTACTTAAGTACGATGGCGAAAAAACAGACATTTACAGAGATAGCTAAGACAGAAGTCGTGGCCCTGGACGGGGCCATTATTAAGACCGTTGAGAGAGTTGAAATAACTGAAGTCAATACGGTTAAGAAGACTCGAGCGTATTGGAATATTTTGGGTCCGGGTCTAACCACCGGGGCTTCTGATGATGATCCGTCAGGTATAGCCACTTACTCACAAACCGGATCCCAGTATGGCTTCCAGCTGCTGTGGCTATCTTTGATCACTTTCCCGCTAATGGCGGCTGTCCAGGAGATGTGCGCCCGTATCGGCGTTGTTACCGGCCGTGGTTTAGCCGGAAATATCCGACTGCATTTTTCAAAACGCATCTTATACATCTGCACCACCTTGCTATTTGCGGCTAACGCGTTTAACATCGGCGCCGATCTGGGAGCGATGGCCAAAGGCGTGCAGCTGCTGCGGCCGCACTGGGACTTCAGCCTGTTGGTTATTGGTTTCGCCGCCCTTTCGGTCCTGCTGCAAGTTTATTTGCCTTATGCTAAATATGCCCGTTTCCTGAAGTGGCTGGCCTTGGTGTTGTTGGCTTATGTCGCTTCAGCGCTTATGGCTCATCTAGATTTCAGCACGATTCTTAAGCATTCGGTATTGCCGAGCGTCCATTGGACCAAGGATCAGATTGTATTGATTTGCGCCATTTTAGGCACGACTATTTCGCCCTACCTGTTCTTCTGGCAGACTTCACAAGAGGTTGAAGATGAGATTTTAGATGGTAAGACTACCTTGGCCAGTCGCCAAAAGCCAACTAAGCATCATATCCATTCGATGCGGATCGATGTCTGGAGCGGCATGCTGTTATCGAACATCGTGATGTTCTTTATCATCGCCGCCTGCGGCGCGATTCTTTTTCCGCAAGGCATCACTCACATCGAATCGGCTGCCCAAGCCGCCGAGGCCTTGCGGCCGTTTGCCGGTAACGCCACCTATTGGCTGTTTACCATCGGTATCATTGGTACCGGTATGCTGGCCATCCCGGTTTTGGCCGGCAGCAGCAGCTATGCCGTGGCCGAGAGTTTTAAATGGAAAGAAGGGCTGTATCGTAAATTCCGGCAGGCGCACGCTTTTTATGCCACCCTGGCACTTTCGGTCTTGGTCGGTCTGGCTATTAACTTCTTAGGGATCGATCCGATCAAAGCCTTGATTTATTCAGCGGTAGCTAACGGCATCGTCGCGCCGTTAGTTTTAGCTCTCATCGTGATTATCAGCAGCAGTGAGCATATTATGGGCAAATGGGTCAACAAACCCAATACGACCCGGCTGGGCTGGATGATAACGGGAATAATGGTAATCGCCGGCGGGGCGGCCATTTTCTCACTGCTTTAATATGGACACGGTATTCTCGGGCCTAAGTTTGATCATCGTTATCGGCGCGGCCATGGCGCTGTTGATGCGGCTTATCAATCAGCCTTTGATCATCGGTCATATTTTAACTGGTATCATCGTCGGGCCGGCGGTTTTTCATGTAGCTAAATCGCCTGATACGCTAGCGCTATTTTCGGATTTGGGTATCGCCCTGCTGCTGTTTATCATCGGTCTTGGCCTTAACCCGCGGGTTATCAAAGAGGTTGGCAAAACCGCTTCCTTCGTCGGCGGCAGCCAGGTGGCGGTGGTTACGCTACTGGGGTTCCTGGCCAGCAAACTCTTCGGCCTGGGGACCCGCGCCAGCTTATTCGTCGGCTTCAGTCTGGCGATTTCCAGCACGATTATCATCCTGAAACTGATTAGTGATAAGAAAGAGCAAGGCCGGCTATACGGCAAAATCGCCGTCAGCGTTTCGTTAGTCCAGGATATCATCGCCATAATGCTAGTGGTTATTACGTCGGCCGGCAACGGCGGGACCGTCGATTTCAGTTCGCTGATTTCACTATTAGTTAAGGCTCTGGTCCTGGGCGGAGCGATTTATGCGATAAGTTTCCGGATATTGCCCAAGTTCCATCATTTGATCGCCGAAAGCCAGGAGTTCTTGTTCCTGTTCGCGATCGCCTGGGGCCTCGGCAGCGCCGCCCTGTTCCAAAAAATCGGCTTATCGACGGAGATCGGCGCCTTGCTGGCCGGCATCTGCCTGGCGCCGCTGCCCTCAGCGCCGGAAATCGGCGCCCGGCTACGGCCGCTGCGCGACTTCTTCCTAATAGTCTTCTTCATCGCTTTAGGTTCCAATTTAACTCTTTCCAACATCGGTTCCAATCTCGGCCTGATAATTGCCGGAGTATTCATTGCCGCCGTACTCAAACCGCTGGTGGCCATGAGCGTGCTGGGCTTCTTGGGCTACACCAAACGCACCAGCTTCAAGGCGTCTTTGGCCCTGGCCCAAGTCAGCGAATTCTCGATTGTTTTGATTCTAATCGCCCTAAGTAAGAATCTGATTGATAGTAAACTGGTGTCGGCGATCGTCCTGATGACGCTTATCAGCATCGCGGCCTCGACCTATATGATTACTTTCAGTGATAAGTTATTCAACTACTTTGAGAAGTACTTGGGCATGTTCGAACGTCGTAAGTCCCAGCACGAGCTAAGGCCCGAGGCTAATTACGAGCTGGTGCTGTTTGGTTACCAGCGCGGCGGCCACGAGTTTATCAATCTGTTTAAAAAGCTCAAGAAAAAATATGTAGTGGTTGATTACGATCCTGAAGTCATCGATGTCATCGAGGAGCGCAAGCTTAATTATCTGTATGGTGACGCCACAGACGTAGAACTGCTGGAAGAAGCCGGCGTGGAGCACGCCAAGCTGATAGTCTCGACGATACCGGACCATCAGACCAACATGGTCCTGCTAAACTTCTTAAAAACTAAAAACCCTAAGGCGATTGTGATTATCCATGCCGATGATCCCTATGAGGCCGCCAAGCTATATGAAGCCGGCGCCAGCTATGTGATCTTGCCGCACTACATCGGCAGCGAGAAAGTCAGTGAATTCATATCAAAATCAGGTCTAGCTAAATCGGCCTTCCGCAAACAGCGGATCCGCCATCTGGATTATCTTGAAAAACACTACGGCGCGCTGGAAAAACTCAACCAGATCAATGAGCGTAAACTGGGTCGGGCATTGGTCCACCGAGTCGCCACGCTGAGCCGCTCCAAAGCTTAACTGACCTTCCGCCCGAGCCGGGCCCAATACTCGCTGAATGATTCAGTTTTAAGAGGCTTTTGTTGGCTTCTGGCGCGGCCCAACTTATTTATGGCCATTTGTTCGCCGCTGCTTTCGTATTTATCACACCACTCCTTATTGCAGGCGTTGCATAGACCGCAGCCAAACAGCTTCCCCTTGGCGCCGCAGGCCGAACAGCTGCCTTTGCCGATTACCTGCTCGCGGAGGTTTTTAACGATTTTTCGTCTTTCACTGCGCGTCGGTCCATGGCCGCCCTCCGCGTTAACATAGCCGGTGTTGGCCGTATTGGGGCTAACTATGCTGTCGCAGCCCCAGAATTCCGTGCCATTGGCGCGTTCGGTTTCGCCGGCCGCGGCCACGGATTCCGCCAGACTGCCCAGGTCTTCCCAGCGGCCTTCCAGACGCTGCTTGTAGCTGGACATGATATCGTAGCGCAGACTGTTGGTCACGGCCGCTACGTGACCAATCGGCAGTTCGGCATGTTTGGCTAAAGACACCAGGCTATCCATATGGGCTTTCAATAAATCCTGGTTGGCCAGTACAAATTCATAGGTATTTACCCCTTCCGGAGTGCGGCCGGCTTTGTAGGCCCGGCCGGTCCTCTGCCGCTGAAGCGCGTCAAAGCCGGCAACCAACTCATCGGCCAGTTGATGCATCTGAGATAGATCCAGCTCATCCTGCTCAAAATATAACTGGTTATTCAATATATCGATCGAGGATGCGGCCGGCTGTATATTCGTGAGGGGTCGCTGAAATGTGCCCCAGCCGTCGGCCAGGCCTCGCCCATCGGCCAAATCCAGGCCGTCAATCGAACGAGAATGGATATGAAGCTGTTGGCCGTCAAATACCGACACCCTTAAAAACGCCCGCCGGGCTTTGGGGTCGCGGCCGAGCTTTTCGAGCTCCTCAGCCGACATTACATCATCACCGCAAAGTGACAGTTTGGCCATGGCTGCCGGCCGGCCGGTTTTGACCATTTCTTCCTGCAGCCGGGATTCTTCCAGCTCGGCCCGGGCTATTTCCACATAAGGTCTAAACCGACTGTCATCGGCGGCCTTAGCCTCGGCTCTAGCCACCCCTAGTTCGTGCATTTGCTGCCAGTCGGTGACTCCATTCGGCTGGATTAGGTATAACCTACCTTCAGCAGTCGTAAAACTAAAATCAGTAACGACCGAGCCCTCGAGGACCTCGCTGATCAAGGATGCCTCCTGGTCAGCGGCCTGCTCGTATAAGCGTCTTTGTAGAAACTCATCCGGTGTCCGATGCATTTCCCGGAGCAGCAGCGTAGAATTACTATCCATCTGCTGTTCGAGTTCGGCGAAGCTTGTAGCGTACTCAGTTGCGTTCAAAAAAATTACCCCTGCTCGCGAGCCCAGGGGTAAAAATACTTGACTTGTTAAGTATTTCTCCTGCTCGGGAGCTAATTAACCTTCGCTGTATCGGACTTATCGCGCTTGACGAATTACCGTTGCGGCACAGTGTTAGATTCTCACTAACTTCCAGCTCTATTTGTTAATGTTCTTAATATACCATTTCCGTGCCCAGCTCAATGTAGTACTTTTATCTACTGTACTTAGAATTGTATTTTTGATATAATTATGTTCTAAATGGCTATTAGAGAAGCTTTTACTGGCGCTCAGAAGCGATTCATAGAATTGCTGGATAACCCTGATCAACTGATGGTCCAGAGGACCTTGGGGACTGTTGCTCTGGAGAAAGAACTGCACGCCAAACTGGGACCTTGGTCCAAGAATCATAAACAGCGTTACAAAAGTATGGGCACACTGCCCTACCTGCCTGCTGTATTTAAGGATCAGATGATAAACTTGCCGGGGCGTGAAACCGCCAGCTGGGCCATAGGCCCGATCCACCGTCGAGCCTATATCAAAGCTGTGAAATCCGCCGAGGTGGCCGATCAGATAATCAGCGACTTTGCGTCTATCCCCGCTTTCGAGGAAGCCGACTCTCCCAGCTTGGTGGACTTTACGGCTCAGCTGCTGGAAGAAGGCGGCAGTATCGCAGTAGCGACAGGACATCTTGATAGCTTGAGTGATATCAGCGATTTTACGGATGGGCTCAATCTGGCGGTCGCAGAAAAATACGGATCACGCTATTCGGATAGGTTCAAGGTAGTCGTAAATAAGCTGATGACCCGGGAGACGATGTTGCACATGCCCCTGCCTAATCTTATATCGATTGGCTTGGCGCCGCGCTGGGGACTGCCTTTGGTTGGAGCCGAAAAATGGGAAGTACCTCAAGAGGCCCAAGAGATGGTTAACGGTTTGCTGGCCAAAACATTGATGCTGGAACAACGCAAAAGAGGCCAAGTGGTGGGAATCGTGCCAGCCGGTAGTGCTGTAGCCCAAGTTAAAGATCCAGATAGCCAGGAACTTCAAAAGTTAGTTTTTTCGTACAGTGACGCAACGTCAGCACTTTTCGCCCGCTACGACGCCGTTATCCCAGCCAACCGCTGGGAAGATCAAATAAAAATCGGCTCGGTTATCCCTGTCGCCAAGCCAAAAGGCATGAGCAATAAACAATACGGTCACGAGATTACCGATCACCTTAATTATGTATTGGCCCTGCAGGCATCGGAATTGACCGGCGTACCGGTCGAGTTTCCCCGGCTATCAGGTCTAGGTTCCGTCGCGGTTGAGGCAAGTGCCGAATCGCGCTTCATTGACGCCGAAGAGTAGTCTCCAATATAATCAATCTGTTAAACGGTCCGGGGTAGCTCAATGGTAGAGCGGGTGGCTGTTAACCACTAGGTTGCTGGTTCGAGTCCAGTCCCCGGAGCCATAAGGCCGGAAGATGACCTTGCGTCATCGCCCGGCCTTATTGTTTTGGGTCTGGTTTGCTCAGCAACCGCGACGCGTCAGCGGCGCAAGGTTGCTGGTTCGGTCATCAAAGCCGTACGCAGATGCTCCTATCGACCATTGATAAGACCCAGCTCGAGGAACTGCTGGAATAACTTGGTGAGACAAACGAAAAGATTCATCCGAACTCGAGTCTGCATGTAACAGGCAGAATGCTTCCCGAGCGCCATCAGCTCTTATCGTCAGGTTTTGTAAGCTTTAGGGCTTCGCGGGTCTGGTATGATGACTTTATAAATGAAGAAAGTCCTGGATAGATATAGAGGTTTTAAACCGTTTTCGGATGAAGAAGCCTGGATGCTGTTCAAGCTGGCGGCGATCGGCGAAGCCTGCGGCTGGACATTGCTGATATCCGGCATCTTAAGCCAAAAATTCATTGTCCATAGTAACATTCCGGTGCTGCTAGCCGGCCAGCTCCACGGCATGCTTTTTTTGTTTTACCTGGCGGCAGTAATAGTGTTCGCCCCCAGTCTGAAATGGCGCCATAGGCGGGCTTTAGTGGCGGGATTATGCGCCGTACCGCCTTACGGCTCGCTAGCCTTTGAATTGTGGGCTAATAGTCGGCGCCAGAGAAAGCAACTTAATGTCTTAACTGTATCTATTTTCTACCGGCAGCTCCTGGGCGCATGAGGACTTAGGCCAGGCGGGGTGTAAAATAT
>Ga0207674_10008271_pt1 | contig 12049 bp, 12 predicted proteins | sample KBSCornC72_FD_184303 | JGI IMG/M metagenome (GOLD analysis project Ga0207674, IMG submission 184303) | Corn rhizosphere microbial communities from Kellogg Biological Station, Michigan, USA - KBS Corn C7-2 (SPAdes) (version 2) | ecosystem: Host-associated > Plants > Roots > Rhizosphere > Soil ... | reverse complement strand
CTCGTCGCCTTTCGCCTGCCCAACATGTTCCGCGCCTTCTTCGCCGAGGGCGCCTTCTCGTCGGCCTTCATCCCGATGTTCAACCGCAAGCTGGCGGAGGAAGGCGGCGGCCGCGGCGCGGCGTTCGATTTTGCCGAACGCTCGCTGGCGCTGTTGTTCATGTTCCTGCTCGTGATGACGGTGGTCATGCTGCTCGCAGCCTGGCCGCTGACGGCGCTTCTGTCGGGCGGGTTCCACCGCCAGCATCCGACGCACGAGCAGTTCGCCTTCGCGGTGCAGCTCAGCCGGATCACCATCCCCTATCTGATGCTGATCTGCCTCGCGTCGCTGCTCGGCGGAATCCTCAATTCGCTCGACAAATTCTGGGTCAATGCGGCCGCTCCGATCCTCCTCAACATCGCGATGGTTTTCGCGCTGTTCGTCTTCCACGGCACGCCGGAGGAGACCGCCCGGGTGCAGGCGATCTCGGTGCCGATCGGGGGGCTTCTCCAGCTCGCCTGGCTGTTCATCGCCTGCCGCGCCGCCGGCGTGTCGCTTCGCCCTCGAGCGCCGCGCATCGATCCCGAGGTCAAGCGGCTGATGAAGCTGATCCTCCCCGCCGCCGTCGGAGCGGGCGCGGTCCAGCTCAACCTCGTCGTTTCGACCGCGCTCTCCGGCTATTTGCTCGGTGAAGGCTCGATTTCCTACATTTACTACGCCGATCGCGTGAACCAGCTTCCGCTCGGGATGATCGGCATCGGCCTCGGGACGATCCTCCTGCCGACCGTCTCGCGGCTCTTGAGCGCCGGCGAGGACGCCAAGGCGATGGAAACCCAGAACCGCGGGATCGAGCTCGCGCTGTTCCTGACGCTGCCGGCCATGGTCGCGCTGATCGTCGCCGCCGAGCCGATTGTGCGCGGCCTGTTCCAGTACGGCCACTTCGATGCCGCCGACACGGTCAAATGCTCCTGGGCGCTGGCCGGATTCTCCATCGGCCTCCCCTCCTACGTGCTCGTGAAGGTGCTGACGCCGGGCTATTACGCCCGCCACGACACCAGGACGCCGGTTCGCTACGCCATCATTTCGGTCGGCGTGAACCTCGCGGGCAATCTCACGCTGATCCCGCTGCTCGCTCGGTTCGGCTTCGGCCATGTCGGGCCGCCGCTCGCGACGGCCATCTCGTCGACCGTCAATGTGTGGATGCTCTACGCGACGCTCGGAAAGCGCGGCTTCTTCGTCCCCGATGCGCGGCTCAAGCGCCGGATCCCGCGCCTCGCCGCCGCCGCGCTGCTGATGGGCGTAGCGGTGTTTGGATTCGACGAGCTGCTCGACCCGTGGCTCAACGGGCGAATTCTCGAGCGCTACACGGCGCTGGTTGCGATGGTTTGCGCCGGAGTGGCCGTCTATGGCGTCGCCTGCCTGCTCACCCGCGCGTTTGCGCTTGACGATTTGAAGCTCCTCATCAACCGCCAGACGCGCAAGGCATGACCAGTCCAGCCAACACCCGCGTCGTCTCCGGAATCCAGCCCACGGGCGGGCTTCATCTCGGCAATTTGCTGGGCGCGATCCTGCGCTGGGTGCGGATGCAAGACGAGGCGGAGTGCCTGTTCTTCCTCGCCGACCTCCACGCGCTGACGGTCGACATCGAACCCGGCGAGCTCCACTCGAACGTCCGGGAGATGGCGGCCGCACTGATCGCCAGCGGGATCGATCCCGCCAAATCGACCCTCTTCCGCCAAAGCGCGGTTCCCGCCCATTCGGAGCTGTGCTGGATCCTCAACGGAACCGCGCGGATGGGCTGGCTCAACCGCATGACCCAATGGAAGGACAAGGCCGGCAAGAACCGCGAGGGCGCGTCGGTCGCCTTGTTCGATTATCCCGTGCTCCAGGCCGCCGACATCCTGCTCTATGGGGCGACCCACGTTCCAGTGGGTGAGGATCAGAAGCAGCACGTCGAGCTCACCCGCGACATCGCGGTCAAGTTCAACAACGATTTCGACGTCGAGCTGTTCGTCGTGCCCGAGCCGTTCATCGGCGGCGGGACCACGGCGCGGATCATGTCGCTGCGCGACGGGAAGGCGAAGATGTCCAAGTCCGACCCGTCCGAGATGAGCCGCGTCCACCTCACCGACAGCGACGATGAGATCGCCCAGAAGATCCGCAAGGCGAGGACCGATCCCGAGCCGCTGCCGGACGATCCGCAGGCGCTCGAGGGCCGTGCCGAGGCGAAGAACCTCGTCGGCATCTACGCCGCGGTGACCGGCGAAAGCGTCGAGCAGATCCTCGCGCGCTTCGCCGGCCAGGGGTTCGGAGCGTTCAAGCCGGCGCTTGCCGAGGTGCTGGTCGGCCTCATCGCGCCGATCCGCGCGCGGCTCGACGGTCTCCGCCGCGACCCGGCCGAGCTCGACCGGATTCTCGCCGAGGGCGCGGCCCGCGCCAATGAGCTCGGCGCCCCGGTCCTCGCCCGCGCCAAGGCCGCGGTCGGCCTCGCTTAAGCGCAAATCGACTTGGCCACCGAAACGCATCCCCCGCGCCCGCTGCCTTTGTCCCAAAGGCTCGCGCAGATCGTCGCGGAGGACGGGCCCGACCGGCTGTCCTTCACCGAGCTGGCGAAGCAGCTCCACGCGCGCGCCTGGGGCGGCCTGTTGGTGATCTTCGCCGCGATCAACGTCATACCGCTGCCACCCGGCGCCAGCGTCTTTTTCGCGATCCCGCTGATAATCATTACCGCGCAGATGGCGTTCGGCCGTGCGAGTCCCTGGTTCCCGGCGCGAATCGACCGTCGCGGGGTCGCGAAGGTCGACCTGAGCCGCCTGATCGAGAAGATGGAGTGGCTGGAAGTCCGCGTCGAGCGGATGTTCAAGCCGCGCCTCCCTGTGCTCACGGGCCCAACGGCAACGCGGCTCATCGGCATCGTTTGCTTCATCCTCGCGCTGATGACGACCTTGCCCATCGTCCATGTCGCCCCCGCGGCGGTGATCGTCCTTTTCGGGCTGGCTCTCGTTTACCGGGATGGGGTCCTTGCGATCGCAGCCGCCGTGGCGGGCCTGGTGGGAGCCGCAGCCGCGATCTTCCTGATCGGCTCGGGCGTCGTCGCCCTCACCTGGGCCGCGTCCTGGTTCGGCTTGTAGCGACCGCTTTCGCGAAGATGGGCGGGCCCGCCGGAATTGCTCCGGCGGGCCCTTTTCCTTTCCGGTGTTTCGGGGCGACCGGAAAGGGAACCTCCCCTTCTGATCGGGCCGGCACGTCAACGGACGCGCGCGGCCGATCAGCCCTCGAGCTGTCTCGTCAGCAAGCGGATGTCGGCATCGAGCTCGGCATCGCTGGCACGCAACTTCTCAATCTGGCGCACCGCATGGATCACCGTCGTGTGATCCCGTCCGCCGAAGCGGCGCCCGATGTCAGGAAGGGACTTGGGCGTCAGCTGCTTCGACAAATACATGGCGACCTGGCGCGGCCGGGCGACCTCTCGGGCGCGGCGCGCCGAGGTCATCTCGGCCTTGCGGATGCGGTAATGCTCCGCGACCTGGGTCTGGATTTCATCGATCGAGATCCGGCGCTGGTTGGCGCGAAGCACATTCGCTAGGACTTCCTCGACGAAGGCGATGTCGATCGTCCGTCCCGTCATCATCGCATAGGCGCCGATGCGATTGAGCGCGCCTTCGAGCTCGCGGATCGACGACGTCACCCGGCGGGCCAGGAAATCGATGACGGGGCGCGACATCTCGACGCCGGGAAGCGCCTCCAGCTTGGCGCAGATGATGTTGAAGCGAAGCTCGTAATCCGCCGCGTTGATGTCGGCGACCAGCCCCCACGACAGGCGCGAGAGGATTCGCGGCGCGATCCCGTCGAGGTCCTGGGGAGCGCGATCCGAGGTGATCACCAGCCGCCGACCGGCGGTGATGATCTCGTTCATCGTGTGGAAGAATTCCTCCTGCGTCGAATCCTTGCCGGCGATGAACTGGACGTCGTCGATCAGCAGCAGATCGGCGTTCCGCAGCCGCTGCTTGAATCCGATCGTGTCGTTCTCCTTCAGAGCCCGGATGAACTCGACCATGAACTTCTCGGCCGACATCGAGACGACTCGCGAGCCGCGGTTGTTGGCGAGAAAGGCGTGGCCGATCGCGTGCAGCAGGTGGGTCTTCCCGCGCCCGGTGCCGCCGTGGATGAAGAGCGGGTTGAAGCTGACTTTCGGAGAGGTGGCGAGCGTCCGTGCGGCGGTCGCGGCGACCTCATTCGCCTTGCCCACGACGAACGTCTCGAAGCGGTAGCGCGGGTCGAAATTCGGTGCATCGGGATCGCGCTCGGCCGGCGGCGGCGATTCGTCGAGGATCAGCAGCGGCGCCGGCCTTGGAGCGTCGGCCGCCGCCATCACCCGGACTTCGCGGACGATCGGGAGCACGGTCTTCCATGCGAGCGCGAGCCGCTCGCCGAAATGCGAGCGCACCCAGTCGGCCATGAACTGGCTCGGCATCACGAGGTCGAGCGCGCCGCTGTCGGGCTCGAACGCCCCGAGCTCTGCGGGCTTCAGCCAGCCGTCGAAGGTCCGCGCCCCAAGGTCGCGGCGAAGGCCGTTCCGGATCGACTCCCAGGCAGCTTCCAGCGGTGCCGAAACCGGCGCGCCGTCCAGCTCGATCGACGAATTGGCCCCTCCAGCCTGCACTGCTCCGCGCCTCCCTAGTCCTGGCCCCCGTTGCACGAGACAATAGGCTCCCGTTGCGCGTGACCCGAGTCGCGCGCGCTAGGCTTCTTTTCTCTCTTGCCCCCGGCGCGGATTCGCGCCCGGAAAGGCCTTTGTGAGGCGCTCGCGGACAGCTTGCAAGAGCCGTTTTTCGCAAAATTGCAATAAAAGCGCTTGACATAGGAAACGCGCCGAAACTGAACGAAAATGGCTCTAATGCGCCATTTTCTTGGTTATCTCGGCGTTAACGAATTACGCGAATCGCCGGAATTGCTGCATTTTTTTGACACGCCTCAAAAGCAAAGGGCCGCCGGTCGCCCGGCGGCCCCTTACGGCCATTCCTTGAGGCCCGATTTCAGCCGAGGGCGGCAACCCGCTTTGACAGGCGCGAAATTTTCCGAGCGGCGGTGTTCTTGTGGATGACCCCGCGCGCGACGCCCCGTGCCATTTCGGGCTGAACCTTTTTCAGCGCGTCGGCGGCATCGGCCTTCTTGCCCGATGCGATCGCCGATTCGGCCTGCTTGATGAAGGTCCGGATGCGGCTGATTCGCGAATGATTGATCTCGGCGCGGTTCGCGTTGCGGCGGATGCGCTTCTTGGCCTGCGGCGTGTTCGCCATCGAAATCCTCGTTGCTCGAATAAAAAGCGGCGCAAAGCCAAACGGCTGCGCCGACGTCGGCGTTCCACTACTGAGAGAGGCGCCTCAGGTCAACTAGTGCTGGCACTTCGGACAGTAGAAAGTCGAGCGGCCGCCCTGGACCATCCGCCTTACCGTCCCGCCGCGGCTGCACGGCTTCCCCTCCCGATCATATACGGCAAAACTCTTGGGGAAATAGCCGAGCTCTCCATCGGGCGAAATGAAGTCGCGCAAGGTCGATCCTCCCGCAGCGATCGCTTCCGCCAGCACGTCATGGATTGCCGGGACGAGCCGCTTCAGCCGGTCGAGCGAGACGCTTCCGCCCGCGCGCGTCGGATGGATGCCGGCGCGGAACAGAGCCTCGCAGACATAAATATTGCCCAGTCCCGCGACGATGCCCTGGTCGAGCAGGAGCAGCTTGATCGGCGCGGTCCTGCCGGCAAGCCGCCGCCTCAGCTCGCGCGCGTCGAGGTCGAGCGGCTCGGGCCCCAGCGCCTTGAACGGCGGCCATTCCTCGAGCTGGTCGGTCCGCACCAGGTCGAGCGAGCCGAAGCGGCGAGCATCGTTCAACGCCAGACGCCGCCCGTCATCGGTTTCCATGATGAAATGGTCGTGCTTGGCGATTTCGCTCGGGTCGATTCGCCAGTGCCCGGACATGCCGAGATGGAACACGAGCGTGTCGCCGCGGTCGGTGTCGATGAGGCCGTATTTCGCGCGGCGGCGGAGCGCTGTGACGTGCGCTCCGGTCAGCCGCTGTCCGAGATCCTCGGGGAGCGCGCGCCTCAAGTCCGGCCTTCGCGCCTCGACGCGCTCGATGCGGCGGCCCTCGAGGACTCGCTCGAGACCGCGGACGGTCGTCTCGACTTCAGGAAGCTCAGGCATGGAGCGGCGATATGGCGGAGGGCGTTCAACGCCGCTAGAGGCGCGACACTCATGAGCGACAAGGTCAATTTCGGCGACGAGCTGGTCAGCCCCGAGGAGAAGACTCGACGCGTCGGCGAGGTCTTCAGCTCGGTCGCCAGGCGCTACGACATTATGAACGACCTGATGTCGGGCGGAATGCACCGGCTGTGGAAGGACCGCTTCGTCAACCGCGTTAAGCCACGCGGCGGCGAGGAGATCCTCGACATGGCCGGAGGCACCGGCGACGTTGCCTTCCGGATGGCGCGGCGCGGCGCACGAGTGACGGTCGCCGACATCAACGCCGACATGCTCGCAGTCGGCAAGGAGCGCGCCGAGCACCGCGGACTCACCGGTCTTTCGTGGAAGGTGGAGAATGCCGAGGCGCTGAGCTTCGGCGACGCGGCCTTCGATGCCTATACGATCGTGTTCGGCATCCGGAACGTCACCGATATCCCCGCCGCCCTGCGCGAAGCGCGCCGCATCCTGAAGCGCGGCGGCCGTTTCTACTGCATGGAATTCTCGTCGAGCGACTGGCCGGGCTTCTCGAAGCTCTACGATTCCTGGGCGTCGAACATGATCCCGCGCATCGGCAAGGCGGTAACCGACGACGAGGAAAGCTACCGCTACCTCGTAGAGAGCATCCGTCGCTTCCCGCGGCCGAACACTTTCCGGCAGATGGTGACCGACGCGGGCTTCGTCCGAGCGGCGGCCGAGCCGATGCTCGGCGGGCTGGTCACCATCCACAGCGGTTGGAAGATTTGACGACCTCCGTCACCCATCTGTGGCGCTTGCTGAAATGGGGGCGGACGCTGGCCCGGCACGGGGCGCTCCGCGGGATCGAGCGCGATCCTTTGACTCCGAAGCCGGTTCGTACGCTGACCCGCGTCGCGCGCTTCGGCGCGCGCATTCCGCCGACGCCCCAATATGCGGACGCGCTGGTCGCGATCGGTCCCGCCGCGGTGAAGCTCGGCCAGGCGCTGTCGACCCGTCCCGACCTGGTCGGCAAGGAAGCCGCCGAAAACCTCTCGCAGCTCCAGGACGACCTCCCGCCCGCGCCTTTCGGGCTCATCAAGCAGACGATCGAGCGCTCCTTCAACGCTCCGCTCGAAAGTCTCTTCTCCCGCTTCGACGAGGTCCCCGTGGGCGCCGCTTCGATCGCGCAGGTCCATCGGGCGGTCACGACCGAGGGCCGCGATGTCGCGGTCAAGGTGCTCCGCCCGGGCATCGAGGACGAGTTCGCAAAGGCGATCGAAACCTACGAATGGGCCGCCGCCCAGGTCGAAGGTTATGGTGGCGAGATCGAGCGGCTGCGCCCGCGCCGGGTCGTCGCCCAGTTCCGCCAGTGGACCGCGCGCGAGCTCGACCTCCAGCGCGAGGCGGCCTCGGGCTCCGAGCTCAAGGAGAACATGGTCGCGGAGCCCGGCTATTATGTGCCCGAGATCGACTGGCGGCGCACCGCACGGCGCGTACTGACGCTCGAATGGCTCGACGGGATCAAGCTCAACGACCGTGAGGCGCTGATCGAGGCCGGGCACGACTGCGCGGCGCTCGGGCAAACTTTGGTCCGATCCTTCCTCCGGCAGGCGGTGGTCGACGGATTCTTTCACGCCGACCTCCACCACGGAAATCTTTTCGCGCTCGCCGACGGGAGGATCGCGGCGATCGACTTCGGGATCATGGGCCGGATCGACCGCCGGGCGCGCGTCTGGCTCGCGGAAATCCTCTACGGGCTCATCACGGGCGATTATCGCCGCGTGGCCGAGATTCATTTCGAAGCGCAGTACGTGCCCGCGCATCACAGCGTGGAGGAGTTCGCGACCGCGCTGCGCGCCGCGGGCGAGCCGATCCGGGGCCTTCCGGTTAAGGACATCTCGGTCGGCCGCATGCTCGAGAGCCTGTTCTCGATCACCCGGGACTTCGACATGCCGACCCAGCCGCATTTGCTGCTGCTTCAGAAGACGATCGTGATGAACGAGGGCGTCGCATCCGCGCTCGATCCCGACATCAACATGTGGGAGACGTCCGAGCCCTTCCTCAAGGAATGGATCCGCTCCGAGCTGGGGCCCGAGGCCTATTACGCCGACCGCATCGTCGAGCTGGTGCGCGCGGCCAAGAAGATCCCCGAGCTGATCCAGCGCCTCGACGATTATTATCCGCCGAGGGGCGCAGCCCCGCCCCCGCCCCCGCTCCCGGAAATCACCGTGATCGAGCAGCGCGCCTGGTGGGGCTATGCGCTAGCGGGCGTGATCGGCGCGGCCATCGGCGCGGCGCTGCTGTTTGTGCTAGTCTGACGCCATGGCGAAGGTTCTCCTCATCGTCGGCGGCGGAATCGCGGCGTACAAGGCGCTGGAGCTGGTGCGGCTGCTGAAGAAGGCGGGCCACCAGGTAACGCCGGTGCTCACCAAAGGCGGCGAGCATTTCATCACGGCGATGAGCCTCGGCACGCTCGCCGAAAGCCAGGTGCACAGCTCGCTTTGGGAGCTGAAGGACGAGGTCGAGATCGGCCACATCCAGCTCAGCCGCGCGGCGGACTTCGTGCTGGTCTGCCCTGCGACCGCCGACCTGCTCGCGAAAATGGCGGCGGGCATCGCCGATGATCTTGCGACGACCCTGCTCCTCGCCACCGACAAGCCGGTGGTGGTCGCGCCCGCAATGAACGTCCGGATGTGGCTCCACGCCGCCACTCGGCGAAACGTGCAGCAGCTGGTCGAGGACGGAGTAAAGGTCATCGAGCCGGCCGAGGGCGACATGGCCTGCGGCGAGCACGGCCCCGGCAGGCTGCCGGAGCCACAGGACATTGTGCGGTGGCTGGTCGCCAACCAATTCCTCCCTCGCAGCGCAGCTGCGGGGGAGGGGGACCATGCGCAGCATGGTGGAGGGGGATGAGGGTTCGCGGCAACAAAAGACGCGCAAGGATGCAGCGCCGCAAGATGACCCTCCCGGAAGTCCTCCTTTGGCAGCAGCTTCGAAAGGAGCCGGATGACGTCCAGTTTCGGCGACAGCACCCCGCCGGACCTTATGTTCTCGACTTCTTCTGCGCGACGGCGAACCTGGCGGTCGAAATCGATGGCGAGACGCACAATTGTGGCGATCGGCCGGCACGTGATCTCGCGCGTGATGAATGGTTGAGCAACCAGGGGGTCAGGACACTCCGCATTCCTGCGGTCGAGGTCCTCAAGAATCTCGACGGCGTGCTTCAGGCGATTTCAGCGGCGTTGCGTGCCGAATGAAGTTCCCCCTCCACCGCCTTCGGCGGTCCCCCTCCCCCGCAGTTCCACTGCGAGGGAGGATTTGAGAGGCAAGCACATCCTCGTCACCGCGGGGCCCACGCATGAGCCGATCGACCCGGTGCGGGTGATCGCCAACCGCTCGTCGGGGCGACAGGGGTTCGCGATCGCGACCGCTGCGGCGGAGGCAGGTGCAAAGGTTACGCTCGTTGCGGGACCGGTGAACCTCGATACGCCGGCTGGAGTCGATCGCGTTGACGTGGAAACGGCCGAGCAGATGGCCGAGGCCGTGTTCGCAGCGCTTCCTGCCGATGCCGCCATCCTCGTGGCCGCCGTCGCCGACTGGCGCGTGGAGCCGTCGGCAGCCAAACTGAAGAAGGGCGCCGGACCGCCGCAGCTCAAGTTCGTCCCCACCCGCGACATCCTTGCCGAGCTGGGCGTGAGCGATCAGCGGCCTCGCTTGCTCGTCGGATTCGCGGCTGAGACGGAGCGCGTCGTCGAGCAGGCGATCGCCAAGCGGCAATCCAAGCGCGCCGACTGGATCGTGGCCAACGACGTTTCGGGCGACGTGATGGGCGGCCATCGAAACCGCGTTCACCTGGTCACGGCGAATGGCGTCGAGGACTGGCCGGAAGCGAGCAAGGACGAGGTCGCGCGACACCTCGTGGCAAAGATCGCCGAAGCGCTAGGCTGAACCGCACGCGCGGCAGCCGGGGTCCGCCGGAATGCGGATCGCTCGCCAGCTCAGCGCCTCTCCGTCGAACAGGTGCAGTTGCCCGGCCTGGTCCGGACCGACGCCGACGATACTGTTGATCGCGAGCAGCGCGGCGAAACTTCCCACAGTCGCCGGCAGCGCGCCGAGCACGCCCAGCTCCGCGCAATTGTCGCAATCGTCGCTGTCGAACGCATCCCCGACGAAGCAACGGTAGCAGGGTTGGCGCCGGAACAGCCCCACCTGACCTTGGAACTGCACCGCGGCTGCGGAAAGCAGCGGGATGCCGAGCGCCACGCAGGCATCGCTCACTGCCAGACGCGTCGCGAAATTGTCGCTTCCGTCGATGACGAGATCGTGGCCGGCGAGAAGGTCGCCCGCATTTTGCGGATCGATGCGCTCCTGCTTGGGCTCAACCTCAATAAAATGGTTGAGCCGCGCGACGAACTTCGCGGCGAACTCGGCTTTTGCCTTTCCCTCATCCGCTTCCGAGAACAGCGGCTGGCGATGGAGGTTGGCGAGCTCCACAACATCGGAATCGATGATCGTCAATCTTCCGATCCCCGCGCCCGCGAGCGCCGGAATGACCGCGCTTCCAATCCCGCCCGCGCCGATCACAGCGACGCTGGATGCCTTGAGCTTCCGCTGCCCCACGCCGCCGACCTGCGGCAGAACGATGTGCCGCGCGTAGCGCTCCAGCTCGTCGTCGGAGAGGCTCACCGCCCCGTGGAGCCGAAGCCCCCTGCCCCGCGGCTCGTTTCGCCGAGCACCTCGACCTCGCGGAATTCCGCGCCCAGAACCGGCGCCGGCACCAGCTGCGCGATGCGCTCGCCGCGCCGGACCTCGAACGGTTCGCCGCCGAGGTTGGCGAGGATCACCTTCACCTCGCCGCGATAATCGCTGTCGATGGTCCCGGGCGTGTTGAGGCAGGTGATCCCGTGCTTGAGTGCAAGACCGGAGCGCGGCCGGACCTGGACTTCGTAACCTTGGGGAATGGCGATCGCGAAGCCGGTTGCGACGGCGTGACGTTGCCCCGGCTCAAGGGTCAGGTCCTCTGCTGCGACGACGTCGAGCCCGGCGGCATGCTCGGTCGCCCTCGCAGGAAGCGGCAATCCCTCGCCGTGCGGCAGACGCTGAAGCTCGATTTCGATCATTTAGCCTTCTTCTTCCGCTTGGCGCTGCGGCCGCCCTTCTTGGCGGGTCCCTTCGCCGCGCGCTCATCGATCAAGCGGATGCCCTCGTCCAGCGTGATCGCCTTCGGGTCGGCGCCTTTCGGGAGAGTCGCGTGCGTCGTCCCGTCGCTGACGTATGGGCCGTAGCGGCCCTCCATCACTTTGACGTCCTTGCCGTTCGGGTGCTTGCCGAGCACGGCGATCGGCTCACGCGCGCTGCCGCGCTTTCCGGCGCCGGCCGCAGCGTCGGCGAGCTTCGCCACCGCGGCGTTCATGCCCGTCTCGAACACCTCGGCGGTCGAGCCGAGCTTCGCATATTTGCCGTCGTGCGCGAGATAGGGGCCGTAACGGCCGATCGAGGCCGTGATCGGCTTGCCCGTTTCCGGATGCGCACCGATTTCTCGCGGAAGCGACAGCAGTCGCTCCGCGACTTCGGCGGTAACGTCATCCACCGGCACGTCCTTCGGGATGGACGCGCGCTTCTCCCCACGCTCGACATACGGGCCGAACCGCCCGGTCTTGAGCAGGATTCCCTCGCCGAGCTCCTGCGGCCCGTCGCTCTGCGCCTGGTCGCCGCCCTGGCCGAACTTCTGTGTGTAACGGCATTCTGGATAGTTGGAGCAGGCGACGAAGGCTCCGAACTTGCCGCCGCGCAGGCTCAGCCGTCCCTTGCCGCATTGCGGGCACAGCCGCGGGTCGGTGCCGTCGGCGCGCGGCGGATAGAGCCAGGGCGCAAGG
>Ga0207674_10008270_pt1 | contig 12050 bp, 11 predicted proteins | sample KBSCornC72_FD_184303 | JGI IMG/M metagenome (GOLD analysis project Ga0207674, IMG submission 184303) | Corn rhizosphere microbial communities from Kellogg Biological Station, Michigan, USA - KBS Corn C7-2 (SPAdes) (version 2) | ecosystem: Host-associated > Plants > Roots > Rhizosphere > Soil ... | reverse complement strand
GTCTGCCGAGCCCCGGCTCCGCCACCGCTGAGTATGGGCGACGCCTCATTTGCGGCGCCAGAGGAGTTGTAACTCCTCCGAATCTAGGTTTCGACGAGTCTCGCTATTGCTTGCAGCCTGCGGTGCGCGGCGGACTTCGTCAGCGGCGGCCGCGCCTTCGCGGCGAGCTCCGCGAGCGACGCCGACGGGTGCCGAAGCCGCAGCTCGGCGATCTCGACGAGCTCCGCAGGCAGCGCGTCGAGACCGACCGCACGAATCGCCTCGAGCTGCGTGTGCGCAGCTCGGGCCACGCGCTCGAGGTTCGCCTCGTCGGCGTTCGCAAGTCGGTTCGCGTCGGCCCGAAGCGACGACAGGATCGCGTGCTCCTCGAGCAGGAGCGCGGTGTCCCCCGCGCCGGCGGCCGCCAGCACCGTGCCGATCGCGTCGTGGCCTTTCGCGTAGGCGAGTGCGTGACCGCGGCGCTCGGCGACGGAGACCTTCGCGCCCGCCCGCTGCGCGACGTCCTGGATGAAGCGGGCCGCGTCGAGCGAACCGGCGCGGATCTCGAGATGCGGGTCGCGCGGGCCGGACAGCGAGCCGGCGCCGAGCAGCGCACCGCGGAGGTACGCGCCGCGGCAGCACGACCGGCCGACCACGCGCTTCGGCGGCACCTCGAGCGGCGCGCCGGACGGCGAAAGCACACCGGCCTCGCGGAGGACGTCGAGTGCGTGGGCGTCGACGGTCACGTGCAGCTGGTAGCGGGTCGCCCGCTCGAACGACCGCCGGGGGTAGGTGCGGATCTCCGACCGAACCCGGAGGTCGCGCAGCAGCGCGAATGCACGGCGCGCGATCGCGCCGCTGATCAGGTCGAGGTGAACGGCGATCGAGCCGTCGCGCAGGTGCCACGCGCCGGACGAGTGGAAGAGCGCGGAGAGCTCGGCGAGCCGGCAGCAGCGGCGCTGGGGCGCGATCTGCGCGAGCTCGTCGCGGAGCTCGTCAGAGAGTGACACCTTCGAGCTCCAGCAGCCGTCGCTTGTACTCGACGCCGTGCGATCCCCAGCTGCCGATGCCGGTCGAGCTGACGACACGGTGGACGGGCAGGAACGGCGCGAGCTCGCAGCGCGCACAGAACGTTCCGGCGGCCCGCGCGGCGCACGACCGGCCGGCGAGCGCCGCGAGCTCGCCGTAGGTCACCACCTCTCCGCGGGGCACGTCACGGAGGGCGCGGGCGCAGTCTCCGTGGAACCCGTTCGGAAGGGCGAGGAGTACGTCCCGGAAGTCGTCGGGCTGTCCGTCGAAAAACGCCTGCAAACGGCGGGCGAGCGTCTGAGCAGCGTCTGAGCTTCCTCTGAGCCGGCTCTGACGCCGTGGGCGCGGCAGCTCGCTGTGGAAGACACGTCCCTGCTCGTCGAGCCAGACCTCGCCGACTCCGAAGCCCGCAGCGTCGTATTGCACCAGAGTCGGTTTCACGGAACGAATGATGTAGCTTCGCGCGCGTGACGCGGGAGACCTTGCCGGCGCTCGGCTACCTCTACGTGGCTCTCGCGCTCCCGGCGCTGATCGTCGGGCCGGACAACCAGCAGCTGCAAGCGACCCTCCTCACCGGCGCGATCTTCGCCTACTTCTGGTTCATCGCCAGCCTCGGCGGCAAGGTCATGCGGTTCGCGCCGGACGGCTTCTTCGCGAGCGTCGTCGTGGTCGCAGGCGCGGCGTACGTTCCGCTCCAGGTGATCGCCGTTCTCGGCGACCGGCTCCTCGCCGGCCCGTCGGCGGCCTGCGCCGCGGCCACGATCATCGGCGCCTCGCTCGCAGCCTGGCGCGCCCGGAAGATCCCGCGCTTGTTCGGTCAGGCCGGCGTCGCCGGCGGCATCGCGGTGCTCGCCGTCGGGGCCGTCGAAGCCGGTGCCGACTGGACGCTCGCCGACCGCTCGGTCTTCGCGTCGTCGCTCGGCTTCATGGTGTGGGTGATCGTCACCGCGACATACCTCCTGCGGCGCTAGCCGCCTCGAGCCAATCCTCGTACAGGCGCACCTGCGTCTGCAGCACCTCCTCCTCGTACTGCCGCACGGCCACAAGATCGCCGCCCCTCGGCAGCCGTTCCACGACCGGCGCGAGCATCGCCACGGCACGCTCGATCATCACCTCGAGCGGAGCATCCACCGCCACCGTCGAGAACCGCAGCTCGCGAGCCTCGCGCTCGAAGAGCCTCGCGATCAGGACGTCCCGCGCGGTCGCGTTCTCGCGGGCGCGCACGCCGTCAGACGTCGCCTCCATCGGCCCGCGGGCGAGGAGACGCTCCCGCATGCCTTCGAGGTCGGGCCGTAGGAAGAGCGCCTGCTCCGGGCTCCCGATCACCGCTGAGACGAACCGCGGGAAGAGCTGGGGCCCTTCGACGATCACCGCCGGAGCGTCGGGCAGCCCGCGCAGGTCCTCGAGGATCAGCCGAAACCGGTGTCGGGAGTGCGCCACGAACCATTCGAGCATCCGTTCGGGCTCTGCGTGCACCCACCGCTCGTCCATCGTCAGCGACGCGAACTCGGTCTCCGGCATTCGCGGCTCGTGCACCCACACGCGGTGGTCGACCACGTAGAGCTGAAGCTCGAACCGCTCCGCCAGCGCCCGCGCGATCGACGACTTGCCGCTCGCCTGAGGCCCGCCGATCCACACGGCGTGCGCAGGGTCCACGCCCCTAAGGTAGAGAGCCTCACACGATGAGGCTTGAGTCGCCCGGCCGCGCTCGGCGGCGCGCTGCCGCGTCCTCGGTCTCGCCCGTATGCCCGCATACGAACGAGACCTGCGTCCTTGCATCGCACTCGCCGATCGCACCCGAGCAACGAAGCCCCATCATGTGAGACCCTCTAACCCATGAGCACCCACGCGATCTTCCGCCCGCCGGCCCCTTCGAACGAACCGATCTTCGGCTACGCGCCCGGCTCGCCGGAGCGCCGGCGCCTCCAGCGACGCCTCGACGAGATGAAGAACGAGCGGATCGAGATCCCGCTCGTGATCGACGGCAAGGACGTCACCACCGGCGACCTGAAGCCGGCAGTGATGCCGCACGACAAGGCGCATGTCCTCGCCGACGTCCACCAGGGCAATGCGGACCACGTGCAGCAGGCAATCGACGCGGCCGCGCACGCCTGGCAGGACTGGTCGCGGTGGCCGTGGGAGGAGCGCGCCGCCGTGCTGCTCCGCGCCGCCGAGCTGCTCTCGGGACCGTGGCGCGAGACGCTGAACGCCGCCACGATGCTCGGTCAGTCGAAGACCGCGCACCAGGCGGAGATCGACGCGGCCTGCGAGTCGATCGACTTCTTCCGCTGGAACGTCGAGTTCATGACCCGCGTGTATGCCGAGCAGCCCGAGTCGTCACCGGGCATCTGGAACCGCATGGAGTACCGGCCGCTCGAGGGTTTCGTCTTTGCCGTGTCACCGTTCAACTTCACGGCGATCGCAGCGAACCTGACCACGTCGTGCGCGCTGATGGGGAACGTCGTCGTGTGGAAGCCCGCCGGCACCGCGATGGTGTCGGCGTACTACCTGATGCGCCTGCTGCAGGAAGCCGGCATGCCGGACGGCGTGATCAACCTCGTCTACGGCGCCGGCGCGACGATCGGCGACGCGGCGCTCGCGAGCCCGCATCTCGCCGGCATCCACTTCACCGGCTCGACCGCCGTCTTCAACGGCATGTGGCGCAACGTCGCTTCGAACATGGAGAACTACCGCAACTATCCCCGCATCGTCGGCGAGACCGGCGGCAAGGACTTCATCGTTGCGCACCCGTCTGCGGACGTCGACGCGCTCGCAACCGCGATCGTGCGTGGGTCATTCGAGTACCAGGGCCAGAAGTGCAGCGCGTCGTCGCGCGTGTACGCACCGTCGAACCTCTGGCCGGAGCTGCGCGACCGGCTGCAGGAGGAGGTCGCGACGATCCGCATGGGCGACGTCTCCGACTTCCGCAACTTCATGGGCGCGGTGATCGACGGATCGTCGTACGAGACGCAGGCGACCGCGATCGACGAGGCGAAGTCCGACGAGGAGACGAGCATCGTGGTCGGCGGCGGCTACTCCGACGAGCAGGGCTGGTTCGTCGAGCCGACCGTGATCGAGACGAAGAACCCCGATTTCCGGACGATGCGCGAGGAGCTCTTCGGCCCGGTCGTGACGACGTACGTCTACGACGAGAGCAAGTGGGAGGACACGCTGCGGCTGATCGACCGCACCGCGCCGTACGGGCTCACCGGCGCAGTCTTCTCGGAGGACCGGGCGGCGATCGACGACGCGAAGCAGAAGCTTCGCTACGCGGCGGGCAACTTCTACGTCAACGACAAGCCGACCGGCGCCGTCGTCGGGCAGCAGCCGTTCGGCGGCGCGCGCGCATCGGGGACGAACGACAAGGCAGGCTCGATGTGGAACCTGATCCGCTGGGTCAGCCCGCGGTCGATCAAGGAGACGTTCACGCCTGCGCGCGACTACCGCTATCCGTTCATGGACGACGGAGCAGACTCGGCCGGAACCTAGACCGAGAACGTCCAGGCAACCGCGAACGCCTGCGTCCCCGTGCGCGCGTACGCGATCGCGGTGTGCCGGCCCTTCGCGAGCGGCGCGGCCGGCGCGCCGTAGATCGTGCCCTTCGTCGGCGTGAGGCCGCCGCCCTTCTCGAGCAGCTCGACCCCGTCGACCCACAACGCCGACTCGGCGAGGTCGTCGCCTGCGCTGAGCGCCGCCGCGACCTGCGGGATATTCGGGTTGCCCTTCGATCCCGGCTTCGGGCCGAGCACGCGAATCTTCACCGTGCCTTGCCGCGCCGGCCGCCAGGCGTCGCCGACGAGATGCTGCGCCGATGCCTTGCCGCCGTCGATCACGACCGCCCACTCCGTCCCCTGATAGACGACCTGGCCGGGACCGGGCGTCGGTGAGCCGGACTGCTTGGCGGCGGACGATCCGCAGCCGACCGCGATCACGGCGAGGGCGAGGAGGCAGGCGAGTTTCGCCACGATCGAAGCGTAGTCAGTGCGAAGGCTGCACCTATGAGCGCAGGCACAGCGAGGACGACACCCGCGACGCGAACGCCCCACGCGCCGGCGATCGCGCCGTCGACCAGGCTGGCCACCGGCCGGAGGCCGAGGAACGCGATCGACCATAGCGCCATGATGCGCCCGCGCTGCCACGGCTCGACACCGAGTGCGAGCCGCGTCGTCGCGGACGTGTTCGAGCCGAGATAGCCGAAGCCGGCCAGCGCGAGCAGCGGCAGGGCGAGCGGTAGCCACGGCGTCACCGAGAACAGGAGGACTCCCACCCCGAGCGCGCCGAGCGTCACCGCCATCCGGCGTCGCGACCCGGCGACGCGCCCTGCCACGAGGAACGCCGCCGCCACGGCGCCCGCGCCGAAGAACGCGACGATCACACCCGCCCACGTGTCGGAGTAGCCGAAGGCGTGGGCGAACGCCGGCGACTCGGTGTTGACCGGGTCGGACCCGAAGCCGGCCACCATCACGACGAGCAGCGCCATGACGAGCGCGGGCCGTTCGCGGAGCAACCGGAAGCTGTCGCGGAGCGAGCTGCTCTCGGCGCGCTGCTCCTCGCGGGGATTCACGCGCAGCAGCCCGGCGAAGAGCAGCAGGTACGAGGCGGAGTTGATCGCGAACGCCCACGGGATGCCGAGCGTCGCGATCACGCCGGCCGCGCTCGCCGGCCCGATCGCGCGGGCGAGGTTGAACGTCATCGAGTTGAGCGCGACCGCCTGTGGCACGTCCTCCTCGTCGACGAGCGCTGCGATCAGTGACTGCTGGGCCGGGATCGACAGCGCGCTGACGACGCCGAGCGCGCCCGAGAAGCCGATCACCACCCACTCGGTCGCGGCCCCGTCCCACGCCAGCCCGGCGAGCACCGCGGTCAGCGCCGTCGACGTCAACTGGGTCGCCAGGAGGAGCTTGCGCCGGTCGACCCGGTCGGCGAGCCCACCCGCCCACGGCGAGAGCACGAGCACCGGCACGAACTGGCAGAAGTTGAGAACGCCGAGCAGGAACGGCGAGTGCGTGAGCCGGAAGACGAGGATCGACGCGGCGAGGTTCTGGAACCACGTGCCGCTCGCGGACGCCGCGTTGCCGACGAAGTACGGCGCGAAGTTGCGTGAGCGGATCACCCGCCACGCGGCAGAAGGTCCGACTCCCGCCGTTATGCGCGGCCCGTTCTGTGCAGCTGGGCGTAGATGCGGCGCGCAGTCTTGGCCGGCACCCCCGGAACGCCTTCGAGCTCTTCCTGCGTCGCTTCGACGACCCGCTCGGCGGAGCCGAAGTGCTGCAGCAGCGCACGGCGACGCGCGGGGCCGACACCGTCGAGCTGGTCGAACATGGAGGCGCGCGCGGCAACGTCGCGCCGCTGACGATGGAAGGTGATCGCGAAGCGATGCGCCTCGTCGCGGATGCGCTGGAGCAGCTGCAGCGCCGGCGACTCGCGCGGCAAGAGGATCGGCTCGCTGCGGCCCGGGACGAACACCTCCTCGATCCGCTTCGCCAGCGAGATGACCGCAACGCGCGGCAGCTCGAGCTCCTGCATCGCCGCGAGCGCCGCAGACAGCTGGCCTTTGCCGCCGTCGATCACGACGAGGTTCGGGGTCGCCGCGAACGACTCGTTCCATTCGGCCGACCCGACGTCGGCAGCGAGACGCGAGAAGCGCCTCGAGATCACCTCGCGCATCGCGCCGAAGTCGTCCTGGCCGTCGAGCTGACGCACGGTGAACTTCCGGTAGTGCGCCCGCTTCGCGACCGCGTCCTGGAAGACGACCATCGAGCCGACGATCTCCTGACCCTGGATGTTCGAGATGTCGAAGCACTCGATGCGGATCGGCAGCGATTCCAGGTTGAGCGTCTCGCGCAGCTCTTCGAGCGACTCGAGGCGGCGCGCGCGCTTCGTCTCGGCGACGAACGTCTCGGAGTCGAGCGCCAACTGCGCGTTCTGCTGCGCGAGCTCCTGCAGCCGCCGTTTCTCACCGCGCTCGGGGGCGCGTACCTCGACGCGGGTACCGCGGCGCTCGGTCAGGAATCCCTCGAGCGCCGAGGTGTCGCCCGCCCCACGCGGGACGACGATCTGCTGCGGGATCGACGGCGCGACGCCGTAATACTCGAGGCAGAACTGCTCGAGCACCTCGCCCAGCTCCTCGCCCGCCGCGTTCTCGAGATGGAACGAGTAGCGGTCGACCATGCGCCCTTCGCGCAGGGGGAACACCTGCACGGCGGCGCGCTCGGGTGAGACGGCGACGCCGATCACGTCGAACGAGCCGGCGGCCGGGCGCTCGACGGCCTGGCGCTCGGACAGCCGCTCGATCGCGTGCAGCCGGTTGCGGTAGCGGGCGGCGTCCTCGAACCGCTCGTCGGCGGCGGCTTCACGCATCTCCTGCTCGAGCCGGCGGCGGATCGGCCGGTCGTCGCCGGAGAGGAACTCGATCACCTGGTCGATCACCTCGCGGTAGTCCTCTTTCGAGATGTAGCCCACGCAGGGCGCGTGACACCGTTCGATGTGGTAGTCGAGGCACGGGATGCCGCTGTGCCGGCCGGGCTGCGGCCCCTCGCACGGCCGGTAGCGGAACACGCGGTTCAGCACGTCGAGGGTCTCGCGCACCTTCTTCGCGTTCGCGAACGGGCCGAAGTACCAGACGCCGCGGCGGTGACGCTCCCGCGTGAACATGACACGCGGGTAGTCGTCCTCGACCGTGACCGCGATGTACGGGAACGACTTGTCGTCGCGCAGCCGGACGTTGAACGGCGGGCGGTGGCGCTTGACGAGGTTCTGCTCGAGGTGCAGCGCCTCGACCTCGCTCGACGTGACGATCGTCTCGATCGTCTCGACGCGGTTGGCCATCGCGCGAATGCCCTGGCGCGTGTCGCTCGACCCCGCCTGGAAGTACGAGCGAACGCGCGGACGAAGCGTTTTCGCCTTGCCGACGTACAGCACCGAGCCCGCCTCGTCGCGGAACAGGTAGACGCCCGGGGCGGCCGGGACGCGCTTCAACTGTGCCTCGATTTGCTCTGAAGGCATGGATCCTGAGGGTACTCTTGGCCCGTCGTGCGGGGCCTACTCGTTGCGCTGGTCGCGTTCTTCGCGTGCACGGCTCCGGCCTTCGCGGGCGGCCCGTACATGTTCGTCGGCGCGGCCGAGGACAGCGCGCGGACGGCGGACCCGTTGTTCGCCCAGGCGGAGATGCGACAGGCGAAGCTCGTCGGCTTCGACACGATCCGGTTCACACAGACCTGGGTGAAGGGTCAGACGACCCTCGGGCCGACCGACCGGATCCTGCTCGGGAATGCGACGGTCGCCGCCCAGCTCAGCGGCGTGCGCGTCGTGCTGTCGATCTATCCGTACGGTTCGAGCGTCACGCCGCTCACCGACCAGGATCGTGCGAACTTCGCCGAGTTCTGCGTCGATGTCGCGGACAGCTTCCCGCTCGTCCACGACTTCATCATCGGCAACGAGCCGAACCTGAACCGCTTCTGGCTGCCGCAGTTCGGGCCGAACGGTGAAGACGTCGCCGCGCCCGCGTACGAGCAGCTGCTCGCCGGCGCCTACGACGCACTCAAGGCCATCCGTCCGCATTCGACGATCTACGGCGGTGCGCTCGCGCCGCGCGGCGTCGACAAGCCGGGCACGGGGCGCGACACCCACTCCCCCACGGCGTTCGTCGCCGACCTCGGGGTGGCGTACCGCGCGAGCGGCCGTCAGCTGCCGATCATGGACGCGTTCGCGTTCCATCCGTACCCGGAGAGCTCGAGCACCGGCCCGAGCTTCCCGCACCCGAACGGAACCTCGATCGGGCTCGCCGACTACCCGAAGCTCGTGGCGCTGCTCGGAACGGCGTTCGACGGCACCGCACAGCGCGGCTCGTCGCTCCCGATCCTGTACGACGAGTTCGGGATCGAGACAACGGTGCCCACGGCGAAGGCCCCGCTCTACACGGGCAACGAGCCCGCGACCACCCGCCCCGTCGACGATGCGACCCAGGCGAGGCTGTACACCCAGGCGATGCAGATGGCGTTCTGCCAGAAGACCGTCATGGGTCTGTTCCTGTTCCACGTCCAGGACGAGGCGTCGATGGGCGCGTGGCAGTCGGGCGAGTACTACGTCGACGGCACCGCCAAGTCGTCGCTGCCGGCGATCGCCGCGGCGGCGGCCACGGTGCACCGAGGCGTCGTCGCGTCGTGCCCGGGCCTCCTGTTGACTCCGAAGCTCGTCGTCAAGGCGTCGAAGCCGAGCGGAAAGGGTACGAAGATCCAGCTCACATGTTCTGTCGACTGCACCTACACGGTGTCGCTCGATCGGCGGCGCCTCGCCGGCACGGCCCTCGGCCGCGTCGCGACCACGCTCGCCTTCACCGGCGTGCTCGCCCCGGGGCGGCACGTCGTCACCGCGCGCGCGTCGGCCCTCATGAACGCCGGGCCGCCCGCGTCGGCTCGGCTCTCGTTCTCCTCGCGCTGAGCGCGACCCTCGCGGCGTGCGGCGCCGCCAAGCACGAGCTCACCCTGGGCGCGGTCGACGACGCGTCGAAATGGGCGCCGGATGCACGGCAGCCGATGCGGCTCGCGGCGAACGCCGGCCTGAAGACGATCGTCCTCAGCGCCGTCTGGAAGCAGGGTGCGTCGGCCTCGGGTGACCTCCCGCCGCTGCGCCGCGCCGTCAGGGCAGCGAAGGCCGAGGGGATCGAGCCGCAGCTCGCCGTCTACCAGCTCAGTGCCTCGACTCCGCTCGACGATGCGTCGCGCACCGCGTTCAGCGAGTACGCCGTCGCGCTCGTCCACGCGCTGCCGTCCGTGCGAACCGTTTTCGTCGGCAACGAGCCGAACCTCAACCTGTTCTGGATGCCGCAGTTCGATTCGAGCGGCGGCGACGCCGCGGCCGCCGCGTACGAGCAGCTGCTCGCGACCACGTACGACGCGCTGAAGAGCGCAGACTCGAAGCTCACGGTCGTCGGCGGCAACCTCGCGCCGCGCGGTGGAGACGACCCGTCGGCGTCGCGCCAGACGCACTCGCCCACGTCGTTCATCGAGGACGTCGGCAACGCCTACCGCGCGAGCGGCCGCACGAAGCCGCTGATGGACATGTTCTCGCTCCACGTCTACGGCGAGTCGCCCAAGATCCCGCCCTCATTTCGCCATCCCCACACCACGTCCATCGGCATCGGCGACTACGACAAGCTCGTCGCGCTGCTCGGTCGGGCATTCGACGGGACGGCACAGCCGGGCTCGAAGGTGCCGATCGTCTACGGCGAGTACGGCGTCGAGACGAATGTGCCCGCCGACGGCTACACCGGCAGCGAGGTCGTGCCCACGGCCGCTGTCAAGACGCAGGCGCGCTACTACAGGCAGGCGATCGAGCTCGCCGCCTGCCAGAAGACCGTGCGCGCCCTCGACTTCTTCCACGTGATCGACGAACGGAAGCTGACCGGCCTGCAGAGCGGCCTCTACTACCTCGACGGCACGGCCAAGCCGAGCGCCGGCGCGGTGCGTGCCGCGAGCGAGCATCCCGGCTGTCGAAGCTAGAGTCGCCCCGTGAGCGAGCCCATCGCCCGTCGTCTCACCGGCATCTCGGCCAAGGCGTACCAGCATCCGGCCGACGCGGCGGCGACCGCGGCGCTCCAGTCGATTCCCGGTCTCGACGCAGTCGTCCGCAAGCTCATCGAGCTCCGCTACGAGCGCGCGTACCGGCAGGCCCTGCTCGCGGCATCCGTGCGCATCGGCCCCGACCAGCTGCCCGACGTATGGGACTCCTACAAGCGTGGCCTCGACACCCTCGACATGCCGGGCCTGTACGACCTCTATCTCACCCAGGTGCCCGTCGCGAACGCGCTCGCGATCGGAGCGGACAAGCCGATGATCGTCGTCTTCTCCGGCTCGCTGTCGCTGTTCGAGCCGGACGAGCTCGAGACGGTGCTCGCCCACGAGATCGGCCACATCCTGTCCGAGCACGTCCTTTACCAGACCGCGCTGCAGGTCATCCTGAGGCTCGTGCCGCTCGGGCGCATCCCGGCGCTCGCAGGTCTGCCGTTGATCGCCATCCGCTCCGCGCTGCTCGAGTGGTCCCGCGCGGCGGAGCTCTCGAGCGATCGGGCCGCCACGCTCGTGAACCGTGATCCGCTGATCACGGCCCGGACGCTGATGGTTCTCGCCGGCGGCGTCGGGTCGAAGCGCCTCAACCTCGATGCGTTCCTCAAGCAGGGACAGGACTTCCACGAATGGTCATCCGCATGGGACCGCCTCTCGCGGCTCATGTCACAGCTCAATCTCACGCACTCGTACCCGGTGCGCCGCGTGGCCGAGCTGATGGATTGGGTTCGCAGCGGCGAGTACGACCGGATCATCGGCGGCGAGTACCCGGAGCGCGATGCGGCGCCGGACCCGCGCGAGCATGCCGGCAAGGCGTACGACCACTACCGCGAGCGCTTCCGCCGCTCGTTCGAGGACGCCGGCGAGTCGCTCGAACGCACGATCGACCGGATGTCCGAGTGGCTGCAGGGGCGGCGCTAATCTGATGGCGGATGCCCGACCAAGCCGGCCAGTACGTCGCCTACACGTTCTTCCGGATCGATCCGGCGTGGCGGCGCCTGCCGGTTGAAGAACGGGCGGCGGCCAAGGACGCGTTCGCCGACGTCGTCGACGAGCACGCCGCCCGGTTCGAGCATCTCCGCACCTACTCGCTGACGGGTGTGCGCGCGGACACCGACTTCTTCCTCTGGAAGATCGGTGAGCGCTACGAGGATTTCGGCGAGCTCGGCGCTGCGCTCAACGCGACGCCGCTCGCAGGCTGGCTCGAGACTCCGTACAGCTACCTCGCGACGACGCGGGCGTCGCAGTACACGTCGGCTCGGAAGCCCCGCAAGGTCGTGCCGAAGGGCAACCCCTACCTCGTCGTCTACCCGTTCGTGAAGGTCCGGCCCTGGTACTCGCTGTCCGAGGAGGATCGCCAGCGCGCGATGGACGAGCACATCCGCATCGGCCGCGAGGAGTTCCCGGGGATCCACAACCACACGACCTACTCGTTCGGGATCGACGACCAGGAGTTCATGACGGCGTTCGAATGCGACG
>Ga0207674_10008267_pt1 | contig 12052 bp, 5 predicted proteins | sample KBSCornC72_FD_184303 | JGI IMG/M metagenome (GOLD analysis project Ga0207674, IMG submission 184303) | Corn rhizosphere microbial communities from Kellogg Biological Station, Michigan, USA - KBS Corn C7-2 (SPAdes) (version 2) | ecosystem: Host-associated > Plants > Roots > Rhizosphere > Soil ... | reverse complement strand
GGCGAACAGCGACGCCGCGAAATGGCGCTGCGGGTCGCGCTCGGTGCTGGTGGACAGCGGCTGTCGCGTCAGATGCTCACAGAAACGGTGGTTCTCGCCGGGATGGGTGGAGCGTTAGGCGTGGTGCTGGCCGCGATCGGCGTGTGGCTCGTCCGACACAACGCCCCGGCAGCTCTGCCTCGGGTGGCCGAGGCTCGGCTGGATCCCTGGGTGCTCGGATTCGCGTTAGGAGCTGCCGTCCTGGCCGCGTTGATCGCCGGACTTCTGCCCGCCATGCAGGCGACTTCGGTGGCGCCGCAGACGGAGCTGCGCGATGGCGGTCGTACGGCGACCGCGGGCCACAGCCGGCTCCGCTGGCGTCAAACGCTCGTGGCCGCGGAAGTGGCGCTGGCCGTAGTGCTCGTCGTGGGCGCGGGGCTCATGATCCGCAGCGTCGTCAATCTGTTCGCGATCGATGCCGGCATTCGGGCGGATGGCGTCCTCACGATGCGGCTGTCGACGCCCGCCGCGTGGTACCCCGACTCAATTCGCGTCGCGGCATTCCACGACGAGCTGCGTCGGCGGGTGGCGGCATTGCCCGGCGTGAAAGCGGTGGGGCTCGTGCGCATCCTGCCGCTCGCGACCGAGATGGGCGACTGGGGCCTCCAGGTGGATGGTTATACGCCGCCGCCTAACCAAGGCACGCCCGCTGACTGGCAGATCGTGACGCCTGGCTACTTCGAGGCGATGGGGCTGCGCCTCGTGGAGGGCCGATTCTTCGACGACCGCGACGTCATGACCGCGCCGCCGGCGATGATCATCAACCGCCGATTCGTGGAGCTCTACCTGCAGGGTCGTCAGGCGTTAGGCGCCCACGTGAGAATCGGCGGCCAGGATGCGAAGGATCCACCGTACACGATCGTGGGCATCGTGGACAACGTGAAGCACAACGGACTCACCCGCGAGGTGAAAGCCCAGTTCTACGCCCCGCAGCCTCAATTCGCGACGAGCCCGGGCAACACGAGCCGGAACATGACGCTCGTGGTTCGCGGTACCGGGAGGCCGGAGCAGTTGATCAACCCGGTGCGCGGCGTCGTCAAGGGGCTCGATCCGAGGCTGCCGATCTCCGAGGTGCGGTCGATGAACGAGGTCGTGCAGCAGGCGATCGCGGCGCCGCGGTTCGCCATGCAGCTGCTCGGTCTCTTTGGCGTGCTCGCACTGGTGCTTTCGGCGATCGGGATCTTCGGGATAGTGTCACAGGTGGTCGCGTCACGCACCCAGGAGTTCGGTATCCGTGCTGCGTTAGGCGCGACGCCCAGGAATCTGCTGTTGCTGAGCCTCGGGAGCGGCGTGCGTCAGGCAGGCGCCGGGTTGATCGTCGGAGTGGGGGTCGCGCTCGCGTTGACACGCACGATGACGACGATGCTTCAAGGCGTCACGCCAACAGACCCGTTGACGTTCGGAACTGTCGTTGGCGTGACTGCCGCTGTGGCGATCGGCGCGAGTCTCATCCCGGCGCGCCGTGCGGCGAAGACGGATCTCGCGAAGGTGATGACCGGGTAGGAAAGGTGTCATCCCGAGCCGTCAGGCGAGGGATCGCAATCGGCCGGGTAGAGGGGTTCGTGGCGGAAGCGGGGGGGACATGTGCATCGTTATGGCGACATGTCCCCTCGACGCTTCTCTAGTTGGGCGATCGGCATCGCCCTCGCTGCCGCGGCTCGCGGAACCCCCGCACAGACGCTGGCAAATGCGCACATCCGCGCGGAGTTCGACAAGCGCGGACTTCGAGCGCTCACCGATCTGTCCGGTGGCCACCGCTATGGTCTCGAAGCGGACGGATTCAGCGTCACGGTCAACGACGAGACGCTGACAGACTCCGATGCGCCGCTGACGATCCAGGTCGAACCCCAGCGCGTGACCTATCGATACTACGCGTCACCGGTTGCGGTCACGGTTCGGTACGAGCTCCGCCCCGACTGGGCATTCCTCAGTAAACAGATCGAAGTGACCGTCCCCGTCGCGGACAGCTTCCGCGTGAGGGAGATCGAGCTCATTCGCCAAACGTTCGACGACTCGCCCACGAGCTTTTACGAGCCACCGAGCGCACGAACGAACCTCCAGACCGGCGTGTACGGCTCGGCCGTCCGATTCGATCAGTCGCATTCGCTGCTCGTCGTGGTGCAGAACCCGTTTCTCGCCGCTCGGCGCGACGGACGCGCGCTCGCGATTCGTTATGCACCCGACATGGAATGGCGATCCACGTATGGTCCCTTCGTCACGGACCGGGCGCTGATCGCGCCGGTGCGACTGTCTGGCAGGGCGGTACCAGCGGCGATGACTCCCGAGTGGCAATCGCCGCCGGTGGTGCCGCAGCGCCCGGGACTCGACGAGGCGGAAGTCACTGCGTTCACCAACATGGTCCGCTCGTTCCTGCTCTACCGGCCTGCAACACCAATCAACGTGTTCGTCGGCTGGTGCGCGAACGACTACCAGATCGACACCGGGACCCCCGAAGGCCGCGCTGAATATCGCCGCCTGATCGACCAGGCGGCCGCGTTAGGTGCGCAATACGTCCTGTATGCGCCGTCGAATTCCGCGCTCTCACGGCGCGAAGACAGCGTCGACGACTGGAGCTGGGAGCACGTGCTGTGGCTCGGGCTCGGCCAGAAGATCCGCAAGAACGAGTGGAACCCGCGAACGAGCCCCGTCCCGCCGAGCGTGAAGGAGATGCTCGACTACGCTCGAGGCAAGCGCCTTGGCCTGCTGGCGTACGTGTATCCCGTCCTGCCCTTCTCGCAAAATCCCGAATGGCTCGTTCCCACGCGCAGTGATCCGAAACGACAGGGCGCGAGCCTGGCGAACAGGGCGCTCCAGGACTGGCTCATCGAGGAGCTGGTTGCGTTCCACCGTCGTACCGGCATCGCTGGCTATGCCTTCGACCACACCTTCCTGACGTTCGAGGGCAGCAGTCGTTATGCACAGTGGTCGGGCTGGCGCCGCGTGATGGAGGAGCTGCGCCGCCGTGTCCCGGACATCGTGATCGACGGTCGACAGGCGTATCACCTGTACGGGCCATGGGGCTGGCTCGCCGGCAGCTACCCGCACCCGACATTCCACGACGAGCAGCCCGAGAGCTTCACGCCGTACCCCGACCTTCACTTCGACCGCGTGTCCGCGGACCGCGAGCGCTACACAGCCTATCGGTATCGCAACTACGAGTTTGCGCCGAGCGAGATCGTGCCGGGGTTCATCACGCACCAGACGTCCCGATCCAACGATCAGGACGAGATGCCGTCGATGAAGACCGCGGATCGTGGCGTGGTAATTCTTCCCTACCGAGTGCGCGACTGGGACTACCTCGGCTGGCGATACTCGCTCCTGTCATCGATCGCGGTGGGTGGGTGGAACAACGTCCTCAACATGATACCCGCTCGCGACAGCGCGGAGCGCGCCAACTTCTCACCGAGCGATCGCGCGTGGTTGCGGCGTTGGCTCGAGTGGACCGTCGAGAACAAGGAGTACTTGCGCCACACGCGCACGATCCTGGGCCAGCCGGCGCTCGGAAAGATCGATGGAACTTCGGCAATCGTTGGGAATCGTGGCTTCGTCTTCCTGTTCAATCCCGACGCTCGGCGGTTGACGGCGAACCTCACGCTCGACGAGTCGATCGGCTTTCGCGGCACCGGTCGATTCGTGCTGCGCGAGCTCTACCCGACCGAGGGCATACGAATCGGAAAAGCTGGAGAGGGTACGTGGCGCGCGGGCGATGCGGTGCCAGTCGAGATCGATGGCGGATCGGCGCGAGTGCTCGAAATCCAGCCCGCGACTCCGGTGACCGCCCCAGTGCTGTTCAACGCCCCGGGCCGGGTGGGGCTCGAGAACGGCGTGCTCAGCGTGCGTGACGTGCGCGGAGAGGTTGGCACCACGGTGACGCTCCTCGTGGCTGTGCCACATGGCGCGCGTGTTGTTCGAGCGAGCGTCAACGGTGTCGATGTCGCGCCTACGCGCCAGGGTGATGTCGTGGAACTCAAAGTCGCCTTCGACGGTGCGGAGTTCCGGCGACTCGAGGCGGCGGTCGTTGGCGAGTCGACGTTCACCGGTGGCACAATCCGCGGAGAGTTCGCGATTCCGAAGCGCGTGTTCGACCAGCTCGCCGCGCGGAAGCGGTCGTGGCCGATCCCGTGGACAGCGGAGGATTCGCTGACGACGTGGCTCGTGCCGGACCGGCTACTCCTCCATGCGCAGTTCGCGGAGCCTAACGACAAGTGGGACGTTCGGCTGCGCATTGACGGCCAGCCGGTCGAGATGCGCAAAGCGTATACGGCGGTGCGCGTGGTGCCGTCGACGTTCGTCGGGTTCTACGCGGATGTCTCGCGGCTTGAGCCGGATCGGCCGCATCGCTTCGAGCTCGAGGTTCCCCCGATGCGGGCGGGCCAGTTCCGGGGGTTGTTCTTCGAGAACGTGGAACCTGAATACACGAGCGTCGTGCGGCGTTCCCGCTAGCCACGGGCTCCGTCGCAGAGCTGGCTAAAAGCGTCAGCGCGGATGAACGCGGAGCGCGGCGCTGACGCGCGCGACGCGGACACACGCGGATCGATCCGTGAGCCAGTAAGGCTCCTCGCCCAAGCGGCCGGGATTCTTTGTTGAACAGCCTCGGGACGATCTGATGTGGCCTCCCGAGGCTGTTCCATTCACAAACACGGCTCGTTGCGACAGGAGATCGCGCCGCCAAGGAGCGATCCGCGTGCGTCAGCGTGCCGTTCTCCGCGTGCATCCGCGCTGACGCTCTGCCGAACCGTGCGTGCCAAGATGCTAGTTCGCGACGCCGAACGTGAACACCGTCCGCGAGTGATACGTCTCGCCGGGCCGTAGGACCGTGGACGGGAACTGTGGCTTGTTAGGTGAATCCGGGTAATGGTGAGTCTCGAGGCAAAACCCGCCTCGCCGCGGGTACGCGTGGCCGTTCTTTCCCACCACCTTCCCGTCGAGGAAGTTCCCGGTGTAGAACTGTACGCCCGGCTCTGTGGTCGCCACATCGAGCGTGCGCCCGCTGGTCGGCTCCACCACATGCGCGGCGTGAACGAGCCCGCTACTTCCCGTGGGTCGGTTCAACACGAACGTGTGGTCGTAACCGTGGCCGTTCTTCAGTTGCTGGTCCGGCCGATCGATGCGCGCGCCAATCGGCGTCGGCTTGCGGAAGTCGAACGGCGTTCCCGCGACCGACGCCAGATCGCCCGTCGGGATGAACGTCGAGTCGACTGGGACGTAGCGGTCCGCGTCGATCGTCAACACGTGATCGAGCACCGTTCCCGATCCCTCGCCCGCGAGGTTGAAGTACGAGTGATTCGTCAGGTTGATGGGCGTCGGTTTATCGGCCGTGGCCTGGTACTCGATCGCAAGCTCGTTCCCATCCGTCAGCGTGTAGGTGACCGTCGCGTGCAACGTACCAGGATAGCCCTCCTCACCGTCGGCGCTGGTGTACCGAAACACGAGACGCGCGCCGCTGCTATCGGCACTCGGCTCCGCCTGCCACACCACCCGGTCGAACCCCCTGAGGCCACCGTGTAGCGCGTTAGGTCCGTTGTTCACGGCGAGCTTGTAAGTCGTTCCGTCGAGCGTGAACGCCCCCTTCGCGATTCGGTTCGCGTAGCGGCCGACGATCGCGCCGAAATACGGACTGCTCTTCACGTATCCCGCGAGGTCATCCATGCCAAGGACGATGTCGCCGGGGTTGCCCGTGCGGTCGGGTGTGCGGAGTGAGACGATGATCCCGCCAAAGTCGAGCACCCGCATCTCGATCCCGCGAGCGTTCCTCATGGTGAACGCGTGAACCTGCTCGCCAGTGGGCAGCGTACCGTAGGCGGCGCGCGTCACTCGGGCGCCTGACGGCGCCACGATTGAATCGAGAGGGCTCACGTCGGGGGCCTTGGCGGAAGGTCGTGTCGTGTCGGAAGCGGTGTCGGATCGCCCGCACGCCGCGAGAGGTCCGAGGGCAAGCAGCAGCGCGCCGATCGCGCGGCGCAGGTGGGGCATGCTCATGGTTTCGGCGCGCCAGTGAGTGTCAACGTTGTTTTCGTGTAGCCGTCGGCGTTCGCTCCAGCGGACGGGAAGATAACCTCCACGGTCCGGAGCATACCTGGTTTCTTCGGTCCGAGCTGTACCGAGGCGCTCGCGGTGGCCGTCGCCTGTAGCGCCGCAGCCATCGCCTCGTCAGGCGCGCGGACCGCGAACGTGTAGTGCTGCCCGCTCAACCCTTCGAGCCCGATCACATAGCGGTACCCCCCCGAACCGGATCCGACGAGCCGTTCACTCAGAACTCGCGGTGCCCGGGAACGTCCGCCGATTGGCGCTGACATGACGGGCGGCAGGATCGCCCATCCGCCTGTGTACTGCACCTCGAAGAAAGACGAATCCGTGATCCGCGCGCCTGTCGTCACGTGAACGTCGCCTGGCGTCGCAGTCGAGGTGACGCCACGTCCGGAGACACGGGCACCTAACGGGAGCGCCGGCGAGAACACGACCTCCAGCGGCGACCGATCCGGGCCACCTCGTCGCACCGCCGCGGTCATCCCGCTGGCCGTCCGGCGCAGCGTGAACGAGATGGTGTTTCGGCCGACAGGCACGTTGTCCACACTCACCGAATCCCACCCGGGCGGGAGGTGCGGCGCAAGCGTCACGCGGCCTCGAGGCACATCGACGTCGATGCCGAGCAGACCACGAAGCAGCGGAGTGAGAACCATGGACGTCGCGAAGAACTGGTGCGGGACCGCCGTGTCGAGCGGCTTGTAGAGGCGCCCCGAGATCACCTCCGGGTTCCGGCCGAGCGACTGATCGAACCCGGTGCGTGCGATCGCCTGGAGCGCGAAGAGGCCAGCTTGCGCATTGTGATACCGATACTGCGCGAGCGACACGAAGCCCGTCACGAACGGCCATACAGCACCGTTGTTGTAATGCAGCGGATCGAACAGTGTGCTGGTCGCGCTCAGGGGTCGTGCGCCCCAGTCAGTCATGATGTCGGACGACGCGAGTCGCGTTCCCATCTCCGCCCCGCGGGTGGAGTCGAACACGGCAAACGACATCGCCGTCGCCGGCCAGGCCGTGAGGTTCGAGTTCACCGACCCGTCCTGCAGCAGCGCAAACGCGTACTGGCCCACGCCAGGGTTCCACAGCTTCGCCTCGAGCGTCCGCAATGCTCGCGACCGGATCTCGAGCGCGCTGTCAGCGAGGGGCCGCCTGCCTAACGCGCTCGCCATGGCCGCGAATTGCTCCAGCGACGCCACCCAGACACCGCCGAGGTAGACATCGGACAGGATGCCGATCTGCAGGTCGCCCACCTCGAGCGCGCCAGCTCCTGCCGCCGGATTGTCCATCAGCCCGTCGCCGTTCGTGTCGGTCTTGCGCGACCAGTCGTACGCGCGCTTCAGGTTCGGCCACAACTCGCGGACGAGCGCCGTGTCGCCGGTCTGCCGCCAGTATTCACCGAACGCGAGCATCCAGAACGGCGTCGTGTCGCCGTGGTAGAACGCATACGGGTAGCCGAACCAGTCTACCCGTTTCGCGCCCTGCGAGATCTCGTGCGTGATCTTCCCGTCCGCCCGCTGGAATTGCGCGAAGAACCTGAAGACGCCGTCGCGCACGAGTGGCGCGAGGCCCGCGCCCGTCATCGCGAACGAGTTGATCGCCGCGTCGCCACCGAAGAACCATCCGAAGCCCGGCCGGTCGCTCGCCGCGCCGGACAGTCCGTAGCCGGCAACGAGCCCGCAGCCGAGGTCGGGGTTGCAGACGAACGACTCGTCGAGGTTCACCTTCGCGTACTCCACGGCTCTGTCGAGCAGCGAATCAGGCGAGTGGAGCGAGAAGGTCGTGCGGCGCAGCGAATCGGCGTGTGCCACACGCCGCTTCCATTCACGCTCGGCCGCACCGGGCGCGATGAGCGCCCGGTACATCGCCAGCGCCGAGTCGCGCGGCATCGCCCCGCCGGCGAGCACGATCGGGATGTACGCCGTGTGCAGGTTCACGTTGTGCCCGGGCGGCTCGCCGAGTCGCGGCGCGGTGTAGCGGTCGGTATCACCGCCGACGCCTAACACGAGCTGCGGCGGGGCGGCGGCGAGCATGTGGGCTGGCACGTCCGACGCCTGCGTCACGGCCGGTGAACCGAAGAATGCGTTGATCGACCGCTTGCCCTCCGAGAAGAGAAACGCGCGCGCGTTCTGCTCCCACACGAGGTACTGTCCGCCCAACGACGCGGGCCAGGCGAAGTGAATGTCGGGGGCGAAGGTGGCGATGATGTCGAGCGGACGGATCGCGTCGACCTCGAGCAGAACGATCACCGCAGGGAGGTCGAGCGGGACGAAGATGTGCTCACGCACCGTGAACTGCTCGTACGCGTACTCGATGGTGACGCCTTCGGGTCGCTCGATGACGGAGTGCGCGACCGCACGGCCGGAGATCGGCTCGGTGTACTTCGGGACGCGGAACGACAGCTCGAGGTCGTGCATCCACTTGATCGGCCACGACCAGAGCTCGAGCCGGCCATCTTCCGTTCCCATCGCGATCGCACGACGCCCGACGGCGGCGAGGTACATCCCGGGGCGAGCGGCACCGCGGAGCTCGATCGGCGAGGTGCCGAGCGGGAAGGACGCGATGGTCGTCGCCGTCGTATCGACAGCGTTCGGCGTCCCCGGCGCACGGGGTGGAGGGTTCTGTGCCGCGACAGCCCTGCCCGCGAGGATCCCGCCAGCCACCGCAAGCGCGATGTGGGCAGCTCGTGGGCTCCGATGCCATGGCAACCGAGGGTGAAATCGCGTCATGGCCGCGAGTATGCCGCCGACCTGAAGCCAGGGGAAGACCGCCCCACGTGTCACAAACCGGGCGAGCTAACGGTTCCTTGGTCAGCGGCTCGGTGTGGCCGACACGAGAGAACCAGAACGGAGGTAACCATGATGACGCAAACGAGATGCGCGGCGCTCCCAACGACGATCGCAGCCCTCGCGCTCCTGGCGGGCGCGTGCGGCGAACTCGGCCCGACGAGCCCAGCCGCCGCGCCGCCTAACGAGGTGAACGCCACGCACGCGACCCTGCCGACCTTCCCCGGGGCTGGCCAGTTCGTCTCCGTCATCGACAATCCCTACTATCCGCTCATCCCCGGCACCACGTTCGAGTACCGGACCGAGACGGCCGACGGCGTGGAGACGAACACCGTCGAAGTCACGAGCCAGGCGAAGACGATCCTCGGCGTGGCAGTCACGGTCGTGCACGATCAGGTGTTCCTCGAGGGAGACCTGACCGAAGACACGTTCGACTGGTACGCGCAGGACACCGAGGGCAACGTCTGGTACCTCGGCGAACAGTCGTGCGAGATCGAGAACGGACAGTGCGTATCGACCGGGGGATCGTGGGAGGCGGGCGTGAATGGAGCACTGCCTGGCATCATCATGTGGGCCGATCCTGCCGCCCATAAAGGGAGCACGTACCAGCAGGAGTTCCTCGCCGGCACGGCGGAAGACGTCGCGAAGATCATCGGGCTCAACGCGAAGGTCGACACGCCTTACGGCTCGTTCACCGGGTGCCTCGAGACCGTGGACTGGTCGCCGCTCGAGAACGCGTCTCGCGAGCACAAGTTCTACTGTCCGGGCACAGGGCTGGTGCTGGAAATGGCGCCGAGCGCCGGGCACGAGCGGTCGGAACTGGTGGCGATCGTGAGGCCTTCGCCCTGATGGCGTGACTACTATTGTGGGTAGCCCCGCCACCACGTGCGGGGCACAACCCACGGGTCCGTATGCCATCGATTCGTCCGACGATCCTCGCGTTGGCGTGTGCGGCAGCGCTGCCGGGCGTGGCGCAGTCGCAGGAAGCCGACGTCATCGTTCGCAACGCCCGCATCTGGACCGGCGACACGCTCAAACCGCGCGCACAAGCGGTCGCGATTCGTGGCGAGCGTCTCATTGTCGTCGGCACGAACGCCCAGGCCGACGCGCACCGCACGGCGCGAACGCGTGTGATCGACGCGGGCGGTCGTTTCCTGACGCCCGGCTTCATCGACGACCACACGCACTTCAACCAGGCGGGCGCGCTGCTCATTGGCGCGAACCTGCTCGATGTCAGTACCGCGGCGCCGCTGGCGCAACGCGTGAAAGCTGCCGTCGCACGCATGAGCCCTGGCGCGTGGCTCACGGGCGGCGACTGGGGTGCCTACGAGGACGCCCCGCAGAACAGCACGGGGGCACCATCGACGCAACCTCGTCAGGCGCGGTTCTCACCGGACCGCTCGATCATCGACTCCGTGAGCGGGACGACGCCGATCCTGCTCAATCGGTGGGACCGCAGTGCCTGGCTGGCGAACGGCATCGCGCTCGAGCGCGCGGGCCTCGCGTGTTCGCGTCCGGTCCCGGGACTGGAGTGCGCCAACGGTCAGGCGACGGGACGCGTCGCCGATTCGGCGCTCGCGCGCGTTCGCGCCGCGATCGCACCCAAGACGTTCGACCAGCGGCTTCGCGAGGCACGCGCGGCCGAGCGTCACCTCGCCGAGCTTGGCGTCACCACTATCCACGACATCACCCCGCCGTTTCAGCTTCCGGTATACACGGAGCTAAAGCGTCGCGGTGAGCTCGACGTGCGTGTGTTCGCGCGCCCGACGCTCGACAAGTGGAGCCGCCTAACGTATGCCGGGATCGCGCCAGGGTTCGGCGACGACTGGATCCGCATTCGCGCGCTCAAGGGGTTCGTCGACGGCATCCAGGGGAATTCCACCGCGCGGTTCTACGAGCCGCAGCTGCATTCGGGCAAGCGCGGCGAATGGCGTGACAGCACGAACACCGCGGCGACCGACGGGCCCGGCTCCGGCATGGAGCCCGCCGGCAACATGGAGCGTCTACTGTTCGGCCTCGACTCCGCGGGCTGGTGGGCGACGGTACACGCGATCGGCGACCAGGCGATCGACACTGTCCTCACCCTCATGGAGAAGGTGATGACGACCAACGGCCCGAAGGAGCGGCGCTGGCGCATCATCCACTCGCAGGTGATCCGTAACGCCGAGGTCGCACAGCGCTACAAGCGGCTCGGCATCATCGCCGAGGTTCAGCCCTACCACGCAATCGACGACATGCGGTGGATGGAGCAGCGCATTGGCGATCGCGCGAAGTGGGCGTATGCGTTCAAGACCTTTCACGATGCCGGCGTGCCGCTACTCTTCGGATCCGACTGGCCGGGCACGAACGCGAGCTGGTACACGGCGAACCCGATGACGATTCTCTACGCGGCGATCACGCGACAGACGCTCGACGGCAAGCCCGAGGGCGGATGGCATCCTGAGCAGCGGCTTGATCTCGAGACGAGCCTGCGAAGTTACACGATCAACAACGCGTGGGCGGAGGGCGAGGAAGCGAGCAAGGGCTCACTTACTGCAGGCAAGCTTGCGGATCTCGTCATCATCGATCGAGATCTGTTCGCGATCCCGCCGGCGCAGATCAAGGATGCCAAAGTGCTGCTCACGATGGTGGGCGGGCGGGTCACATACGCGGCGGCACCATTCAAGAACTAACTGTCATCCCGAGCGAGGCGAGGGATCGCGATCCGATCGAGAGAGGGCCCGCTATCAGGACGCGCGCGATCCCTCGCTGTCGGCTCGGGATGACCACCACCAGACGGAGATACCAATGGCCAACGGAAATGCCCCGGTTCTGACGTCCGACGCCCTGCTCAATCACTGGCAAGGCCACCGCCGCCTCACGCGGCGCATGATCGAGGCGTTCCCTGACGACAAGCTCTTCACCTACTCGCTGGGCGGGATGCGCACGTTCGGCGAGTTGGCCTTGGAGATGCTCACGATGGGCGTGCCCATGGTTCGCGGCACGATCACGGGCGAGTGGGAGCAGAACGGGTCACGCGAGGCACGGCCGCGCGCGGAGGTGCTGCGCCTGTGGGACGAGGCTACGAAGCAGATCAATGAGCTGTGGCCGCAGATTCCGGCCGAGCGATTCCACGAGACGATCAAGGCCTTCGGCGCGTACGAGGGGAAGACGTACGATCTCCTGATGTACGTCGTGGATAACGAGATTCATCATCGGGGGCAGGG
>Ga0207674_10008266_pt1 | contig 12052 bp, 8 predicted proteins | sample KBSCornC72_FD_184303 | JGI IMG/M metagenome (GOLD analysis project Ga0207674, IMG submission 184303) | Corn rhizosphere microbial communities from Kellogg Biological Station, Michigan, USA - KBS Corn C7-2 (SPAdes) (version 2) | ecosystem: Host-associated > Plants > Roots > Rhizosphere > Soil ... | reverse complement strand
CACCTTCGCCATCGCCTTCGCGGGGAGCACCGTCTTCGCCCCTTCGCCGGTGTAGCCGCTCAGCAGACCGTTCACCTCGCAGGTCGGCCGCGTCCACAGCTGCTCGAGCACCGTGTACCCCGACTCGCCGCCGAGTCCGGGCGCGCCGGTCTCGGCGCGGAAATCCTCGTCGCGGAAGGGGAGCGTGCGCATCTGCTCGCGTACGTGCGCCGGCCAGTCGCGCACCTTGTCGTAGAAGCCGGGGATCGCGACGCGGCCCTGCGCGTCGTGCATCGTGGCGAGGACGCGTGCGAGCGCCATGGCCGGGTTCACCACGGCGCCGCCGTAGCTGCCGGAGTGGAGATCCTGCGCCGGCCCCTGCACGTCGATCTGGAAATAGGCCAGACCGCGTAACGACGAGAGGATGCTCGGCAGCCCCGGTGCGAACATCGCCGAGTCGGAGATGACGACCGCGTCGCAGCGGAGGAGCGTCTTCTTCGCTTCGACGAAGTCGGCGAGGTTCACGCTCCCGACTTCCTCCTCACCCTCGGCGAGGACGATCACATTGATCGGCAGGCTGCCGCGCACGGCGAGGTACGCCTCGAGCGCCTTGACGTGCAGGAAGAGCTGGCCCTTGTCGTCCACCGAGCCGCGCGCGTAGATGCGGCCGTCGCGCACGGTGGGCTCGAAGGGAGGTGAGGTCCACAGCTCCAGCGGCTCGGCGGGCTGCACGTCGTAGTGCCCGTACACGAGCACGGTCGGCGCGCCGGCGGGTGCGTCGCGATACTCGCCCACCACGATCGGCTGGCCGGGCGTCTCGTGGACCGTCGCCTTCAGGCCGGCGGCGCGGAGCGACCGGGCAATCCACTCCGCCGCGTGGCGCGTGTCGGGGTCGTGCTCGGAGCGCGCGCTCACGCTCGGGATCGAGAGCAGCTCGAACAGCTCCTGGCGGATACGCTCCGCGTTGTCGGCGAAGTAGCGGTCGAGATCGCGTGGAACGTCGGTCATCGGAGGCCCTCGGAGGTCGTGTCGCGGGGGCGGGAAGTTAGCCGAGTGGCAGACCTCATGCTGTTGTAACCCACGTCACCATAGCCATCTGTTTGAAACGAGAGTTAGTATTGCCGCGTCAATAGTTTCGTACGAGTGCTTCTGGGACCACGCCTCACCTCGCCCCGCTGGCGACCGGTTCATGCCACGACGCAGCAGCACGCTCCAGGACGAGATCAAGCAGACCAGACCGTTCCGGTCCTCCGCCGAGGAGGTCGTCGTCAGCGTCCTTCGCACGGCGGCGGTGATGCAGCGGCATCTCGCGCAGGTGGTCGAGGCGCACGGCATCACGATCCAGCAGTACAACGTGCTGCGCATCCTGCGCGGCGCGGGGGACGCCGGATTGCCGACCCTGGCGATCCGCGATCGCATGGTCGAGGAAGCGGCGGGGATCACGCGCCTGCTCGACAAGCTCGAGGCAGCGGGTTACGTCATTCGCGAGCGGTCGACCCCCGACCGGCGACAGGTGCTCTGCCACATCACGCCGAAGGGGGTAAACGTCATTGCCGCGCTCGATGCGCCGATGGACGCAGCGAACCGGCGCGCCGGCTCGCTGCTCGAAGACGCCGAGCGCGGGCAGCTGATCGAGCTGCTCGGCGCGATCCGCGCCGCGTACGCGAATGGGCAGGGGCGCGGAGATGCCAAGCCGCGCGGCGGCGCCCTCACTCAGGGCTCGCTGCGCGTCGGCCAGTCCCCGATGTAACCCTCGAGCACCCACAGGCGGCGCACCGTCACGGTGTCGCCGCCGCGGAGCAGCGGGGCGAGCGCTCCCTGCCGCACGTGGGTGAAGTGCGGGGCGAGGCGCGCGACGTTCTCGTGTACGACGCCCTGCGGACGCTCGTCGAGCGCGAGGATGAGCGCGTCGCCGCGCGCGGCCCGTGAGGTGAAGCTGGGCCAGAGCTCGTACTGGTTGTGTCGCCCCGTGAGGCAGACGCAGACGACCTCGGGCCGATCGGGCAGGTGATACGCCAGCTCGCTCACGTCCTGATAGCGATCAGCACCGAACCAGACGCGCGCGCCGAGCGAGCGGCGCGTCGAGTCCGCCGACGCCGCGAGACTCTCCCACCCGAGCGCGCGCGCGAGCGGATCCTTGCGGGCGGGAATCGGGAGCACGGGGACGAGCACGTACGCGTACACCAGTGCGACGAGGACTCCGGCGAACACGAGCCCGCGCCGGAGCCAGCGTGAGAGCGCCTCACTCGGCGAGCCGACCACCTGCGACGCGAGCAGCACGAGCGCGGGGATGTAGGCGGGCGCGGGCCAGTTCGCCTCGACGCGCCGGTGGATCGCGCTGTAGAGGTAGAACGCCCAGCTCCCGACGGCCACGATGGCGAGCACGAAGTGCGCATCGTCGCGCGGCCGGCGCAGCGCGCGCCAGACGGCGGCCGCCGCCAGCGCAAACAGTATCGGCGTGACGAGCCCGAGCTGACCACCGATCAGCTCGAGCTCGCGGTTCAGCGCCGAGCCTTTCGGCTTGCCGAGCCCGTGCTCGAGCTGGAAGCGGAAGGAGATGAAGTCGTGTCGCGCGTTCCAGACGAGGACGGGCGCGAACACGAGCACGGCGAGCACGCAGGCGACGTACGGTCCCGGCTCGCGCAGCCGCACGCGCAGCGAGGGACGCAGCACGACCGCGAGCGCGACGGAGAGCGGGAAGAAGATCGACGTGTACTTCGACGTGAACGCGAGCCCGATCGCGACGCCGGCGGCCGACCACCACGCGAGTGACGCACCCGAACGGGGCGGCACCTCGAGCGCGCGCACGACGGCGTAGAGCGCGACCGCCTCGAAGGCGAGGAGGGGCGCATCGGGTGTGGCGAGCACGAGCCCCGCCGCCGCGAGCGGCATGATCGCGAAGGCGACTGCAGCGATCATCGCGGCGCGCGCCCCGGCGAGACGGCGCGCCGTCGCGGCGGCGGCGAGCATGGCCACCGCACCGGCGAGGAGGGTGAACCAGCGCACCGCGAGTGGGGACGGCGGTGCGCCGAACACCGCGGCGAGCGCGGTACCGCCGCGGATGAGCAGCGCGATCATCGGCGGGTGGTCGAAGTAGCCACCCTGGAGGCGACGCGACCAGTCCCAGTAGTAGGTCTCGTCGGGGAAGAGCGGGAGTCGCGCGGCGAACGCGAGTCGGACGAGCCACGACGCGACGATGACGACGACGGCGGCGCGCCACACGCGCCACTCGCCGTCGTCACGCGTCAGCGCGACATCACTCACCCGTCGGAGGGGGGCGGCGGCGCATCGCGGGGAGTCGCGCGAGCAGCGTCAGCGCCGCGACCCACGCGAACCAGACGATCCGCTCGTCCGTGCTGAGGGCGCGGAACATCCCCCACGTCACGATCGGCACGGTGAAGGGGACGAGCGCGGCGTCCTCGCTGTTGGCGACGTAGCGCTCGGCGACCTTCGTCGTCGCGCGCCCGTTGTCGCGCAGCGTCGCGGAGATCGCCCGCGAGACTTCTTCCGGGGGCGCACCGCGCCAGCCGGGGATGAGCATCATCGTCCACGCCGAGGCGGCGTAGCCCCAGCCGTGGGAATCGCTGCCGGCGACGAGCGCGACGTCGGTGCTGTCGCCGAGGTGCACGATGCGGGCGCGGTCGAGGCGGCTCTGCGTCAGCCCGCGCGGCGAGCCATCGACGAGCTCCAGCCCGCGGATGCCTGGCGTCCCCCGCCCCTTCGGCGTCTGGACGTTCGACAGGGTGCCGGGGATGGTCCAGATCAGCACGGGCTCGTTCCCCGGCACGAGGCTCGCGAGCCGCAGCGCGCCGTCGTCGATGTCGCGCAGCGAGGCGTCGAGGATGCCGCGGTACATGCGATCGGCGTCGAGCACGATGACGTGCTCTCCCTTCCACACCGCCTCGATGGCGGGGAGCAGCACCGTCCCGGTGCCGGACTCCGCGGGATTGTTCGCCCACCCTTCGCGCGCGCCGTCGAAGCTGCGATGATCGGCGATGTAGGCGATGTCGAACCCCGCCTTCCGATGCCAGGTGCGCACGTCCTCGGCTTCCCAGTTCCAGCGGCCGTCGTGCGAGTACTTCGTGTGGGCGTGGAAGTCGATCGTAAGGATGTTCGGTCCCGCCGTCTCCAGCGCGGCCATGGGGCGCGGCACGAGGAGGGCGACGGCATACACGCCGGCGAGCACGGCGAGGGCGATCCCGACGCGCGCCGCGAGGCGCACGGCGCGGCGCACCGGCGGGATGGCGAGATCCATCTCGCGCCGACTCCACCACCACCAGAGCGCCCAGCCGAGGACCAGCGTGACGACGAGCGCGACGTGCTGGCGGAGGCTGAGGAGGGTGAGCGTGTCGAGCACGGCCGAGATCGGCCCGAGGAGCAGATAGCCGCCCGAGCGGCGGAGCGTCGCCGCGTCGATCGGGCCGCCGGTGGCGGCGTCGCGGATCGGATCGACGGCGAAGGGCGCGCTCACGATGAGGAGCGCGAGGATCAGCAGCGGCAGCCAGGGAAGACGGCGTAGCCGGTCGAACCGGCGCGGAGAGGATTCGGCTCGGGGAGCGACGTCGCGTGGCACCGGGCTACTCTTCGTGGAATGAAGTTCGCGGCGCGAGGGAGGAGACCGCGCCAAAACATAGCCGCTCGGCCGCGCCGCCGCACAGGCGTCACGAGGTACCTTCATCGCCGGTTCGGGAGATGATCGCTCCTCACTCCGGCGCTTCGCACCTCCGCTCGGAGTGCCACAAGTCAAGCATCTATTATGGCCAACCATCTCGCCGGCGAGACCAGCCCGTACCTCCTGCAGCACGCACACAACCCGGTGGACTGGTGGCCGTGGACCGAGGAGGCGCTGGCGAAGGCGCGCGCGGAGCAGAAGCCGATCCTGCTCAGCATCGGCTACGCGGCCTGCCACTGGTGCCACGTGATGGAGCGCGAGTCGTTCGAGGACGAGGGGACCGCGACGCAGATGAACGAGCATTTCGTCTGCATCAAGGTGGACCGCGAGGAACGGCCCGACCTCGACGGCATCTACATGCAGGCGACGCAGGCGATGACCGGCCATGGCGGCTGGCCGATGACGGTGTTCCTCACCCCCGAGGGGGAGCCCTTCTATGCGGGCACGTACTTCCCCCCCGACGACCGCCACGGGATGCCGAGCTTCCGGCGCGTCCTCTCCGCCGTGTCGGACGCGTGGGAGCACCGGCGCGAGCAGGTGGTGCGAACCACGGCGTCGATGCGCGAGCTGTACGCGGCGAGCACCGAGCGCACGCGTGTGTCCGGGCCGCTCGACGAGGCGCTGCTGGCGCGCGCGGTCGCCACGCTGCGCACGCAGTTCGAGCCGCGGTTCGGCGGCTTCGGCGGCGCACCGAAGTTCCCGCCCACGATGACACTGGATTTCCTGCTGCGGCAATGGGCCCGCACCGGCAACGCCGACGTGCTGCAGATGGTGCAGCACACCTTCCGGCGCATGGCGCGCGGCGGGATCTACGACCAGGTGGGGGGCGGCTTCGCGCGGTACAGCGTGGACGCGTACTGGCTCGTGCCGCACTTCGAGAAGATGCTCTACGACAACGCGCTGCTCGCCCGGCTCGGCGCCGCGCTCTGGCAGGCGACGCGCGACGCCGAGGTGCGACGCGTCACCGAAGCGACGCTCGGCTGGGTCACGCGGGAGATGACGTCGCCGGAGGGCGGCTTCTACTCCTCACTCGACGCGGACAGCGAGGGACACGAGGGACGCTATTACGTGTGGGACTCGGGGGAGCTGGACTCGCTGCTCGGTGAAGACGCGGCGCTGCTGAAGGTCTTCTGGGGGGTGACCCCGGAGGGAAACTTCGAGGGACGCAACATCCTGTTCGTGCCGCACGACCCCGAAGCGGTCGCGAAGGCGCAGGGGGTGACGCCGAGCGAGCTGCGCACCGCGGTGGAGCGCGCGCAGCGGATCCTCTACGACGCGCGCGAGCGACGCGTGCGTCCGGGGCTCGACGACAAGATCCTCGCGGCGTGGAATGGTCTCATGCTGCGCGGCGTGGCCGAAGCGGCGCGCGCATTCGGCGACGCGGATCTGCGCGCGCTCGCCATTCGCAACGGGGAGTTCCTGTTCCGTGAGCTGGTGCGCGAGGGTCATGTCTCCCGCAGCTACAAGGGCGGCGCGGCGCGCATCGACGGATTCCTCGAGGACTACGCCGCGATCGCGCTCGGCGCGCTGGCGGTGTACGAGCTGACATTCGACCGGACATGGCTCGAGCGCGCGCGCCGGCTCGCCGACGCCATCCTCGCGCGATTCTGGGACGACGGCGCGCAGGCACTGTTCGACACGGCGTCGGACACCGAGCAGCTCGTGACGCGCCCGCGCGACGTGACGGACAACGCGACGCCGAGCGGGACCTCGCTGGCGATCGAGCTGCTGCTGAAGCTCGGCGATTTGATGGCGGTCGCCGAGTACACCGAGCGCGCGCGCTATCTGCTCGAGACGATCGCCGAGCCGATGGTGCGGCATCCCACCGCGTTCGGCCACGCGCTGGGCGCGGCCGATCTCGCGGTGCGGGGCGCGATCGAGGTGGCGATCGCGGGGGATCCGGTGGACGAGCGGGTCCGCGTGCTGGCCGCCGTGGTAGCGGAGCGGTACCTGCCGTCGCTCGTGCTCGCGGGTGGGGCGGCCGCGGACGGCATCGCGCTGCTGGAGGGGCGTGGCGGTGCGGAGCCGATGGCGTACGTGTGTCGCGCGTACGCATGCGATGCGCCGACGAGTGATGCCGACATGCTCGCGTCGCAGCTGGAAGCAATCGTCGCGCCGGCTACTGCTGGTTGATCGCTCCTCCCTTCGACGCTCCGCGCCTTCGGCCGGAGTTGCATATTTCTGCTCTTATGATCGCTCCTCCCTGCGGCGCTTCGCACCTCCGGTCGGAGTTCCGCCGGGTGAGACCTTTGATCGCTCCTCCCTGCGGCGCTTCGCACCTCCGGTCGGAGTTCCGCCGGGTGAGACCTTTGATCGCTCCTCCCTTCGGCGCTTCGCGCCTTCGGTCGGAGTTCCGCATTTCAACCATCTTTGCGGCGCTTCGCGCCTTCGGTCGGAGTTCCGCAACTACAGTTTCATTTCCCACGTTTCCGAGGTGAGCGGCTTGCCGAAGGTGTCGTGGATCTCCTCACGGATCTTCGTGTAGCCGACGTCCGCATAGATCTTCCGCGCCGCCGTCAGCTCGACGTGCGTCCAGAGGGAGAGCGTGTGGTAGCCCGTGTCGCGCGCGAAGCGGGTGACTTCATTGACGAGGCGGCGGCCGACGCCGAGCCCGCGCGCGGACGGGTGCACGAGCAGCATGCGCAGCTTGGCGACGCCCTCCCGCTCGCGGTCCTTCTGCAGGAAGACGCAGCCGATCTTCTCGCCGTGGCGCTCGGCGATCCAGCAGCGCTCGAACGCCGGATCGAACTTGTCGACGTAGTCCGCCACGACGCGCGCGACGAGCGCCTCGAAGGGCGCCTGCCAGCCGTACTCGCGCGCGTACAGCTCGCCGTGGATCTGGACGATCCAGCCGTAGTCGCCCGGATGCGGCGGGCGGAGGATGTAGGCGGGCTCGCGGCTCGTGTCGACGTCCGGATCGCCGAGGAGCCGGCTGATCGTCCCCATCGCCTCGAGGAGGTGACGCTGGTCGGCATCGTCGAGGGTGTCGAGCAGGCGCGCGACGTCGGCACTGGCGAGGCGGTCGAGGGTGCGGAAGGCGGCGCGGCCTGCGGCGGTGAGCGCGATGTGGCTGTGGCGGCCGTCGTGCGTCGAGCGCGTGCGCGCGATGAGCTTCCGGCGCTGCAGGCGCTGGAGCAGGCGGCTGAGATATCCGGCATCGAGCGCCAGCTCGGCGGCGATCTCCGTCGCGGTCGGCGCGTCGCGGTGGGCGAGCTCGAAGAGGACGCGTCCCTCGGTGAGGGAGAAGGGCGTGTGGAGGTGGCCTTCGTCGAGCACGCCGACGAGGCGGGTGTAGAAGCGGTTGAACCGCCGGATCGCCGCGACGCGGGCGGCGTGGGGCTCGGCAGCGGACGCTCTGGCGCGAGTCTGGGAGGGCATGGCGGGCATCGGGTGACCGGCCGGCGCGACGGCCGCGCCGTTATGTGCCAGCATCATACATATGCTTGCCTTTGTCAAGCATCGACGCTGCGGCCGACGCCGCTGCGCGGGGCGCGGGCGTGGCGCACGCGGCCGGAGGAGGGGCGGACGGCGCACACGTTTTGCGCGCCTCGGCCCGCCGCGCGACGGGCGTCGTCGCATCACTCGTCACCGGAGCGAGGAGGTCGACATGGACCGATATCAGTCACGTCGGCGGCGCGCGATCGCCGGCCTGTGGGGCGTCGGGCTCGGCGCATGTGCGTCGTCGACGAGCACGACGAGCATGTCGCCGGTCGCGCAGTCGGCCCAGGCCGGCATGAACGTGCGCAGCGACGCGAACATCCTCGCGCTGCTGCACACGTCGAACATGGGCGAGATCACCGCGGGGATGCTCGCGCAGCAGCGCGCGACGGACACCGCCGTAAAGGCGTTCGCGGGGCGGATGGTCACCGAGCACACCGCACTCGACCAGCAGGGCACCGCGCTCGCGCAGCGGATCGGGGTCACGCCCGCGCTGCCCGACAGTACGCTCCCACGCCTCCAGCGCGTGGACGCCGACACGCTCCGCGCGTCGGGCTCACGCTTCGACCGGACGTACATCGCGCAGCAGGTCATTGCGCACCAGCGCACGCTCAACCTCGTCGACGCGTCGATCGGGACGGCGGAGCACGCCGAGCTGAAGACCGCGCTGCAATCGCAGGTGCGGCCGGCGGTCGCGGAGCACCTGGCGCTGGCGCGCGAGATCCAGTCGCGGATCGGCGGCGCCGGGATGCCCCCGGGCGGCGGCATCGGCACGAGCGCCACGCACGGCGGAACGACCACCAGCACGAGCGGCGGGAGTGTCACGGAGCCTCGGCCGGACAGCACGCGCTCGAAGGCGCCGTGACAGCCGGGGTCAGACCCCTTCGCCGCGTTGAACTCGGACTCCTACGGCCAAGGGGTCAGACACCTGCGGTGTCTGACCCCAGTATCTGACCCCAGTGTCTGACCCCAGTGTCTGACCCAGGCTCTGACTTCAACGCCTGACCAACTTACGGATTCTTCGTCCAGTGCCTGGCCGATCGCCACTGCTTCGGCTGGAAGAGCGCGTCGTCGAGGTCGACGTTGACCTTGATGTCGTCGTAGTCCTCGAAGAAGACGAGCTTGCCCTCGGACCAGATCTCGACGCGCGGCGCGAGCCAGGCGGCGCCGCGCGGCTCGTAGTTCACGAAGCGGATGTCCTGCATCTTCGACGTGTCGCGCGGCGTCGGCTCGAGCATGCGGACGAACAGCAGCCGCTCCTTGTCGATCCAGAACTGCTTGCGGTTGTAGTCGCCCTTCTCTGCCCCGACGACGATCACCGGCTTCCCCTGAAAGGTCGTCTCGTGCACCTTCGCCATGTCGAAGCCTTCCCGCCGCAGGCGCGCCGTGGTGTGCGCGACGGTCGCGGTGTAGACGTCGAAGCCGAGCAGGAGGAGCGGGTTGATCCCCGGATCACCGCGCAGCAGACGGCCATTCTGGACGACGAACTGGCTGTCGCGCGCGTAGAGCACGCCGTTCCCCGCCGATACCGGATCGAAGTCGATGCGCAGCCGGCCGGGCAGCTTCATCGCCTCGTACCAGGTCTGCACGTTCCACTTCCCGTTGGCGAGCAGGCGCGACGTCTTCTGCCGGAAGGTGAGCGTCTCGTACCACTTGCCGAGGTAGCGCGCGTGCATCGCCTCGACGACGCCCTGGCCCGTGAGGAACTGCGACTCCCGCTCGGGCTGCCCCGCCGTCGGGGCGGGTGGAGGTGCCGTGACCGGCGCGCGCCCGCGGTGGCAGGCGACCAGCAGCAACAGCGGCAGCGCCGCAGAGAGGGCGGCGCGGGACCGATGAATTCGCATGACTCCAATGTGAGCGAGAACTGCGCCGTGTCGTTCCGTCATCCCCCGGTCGCCTCGGTGGTGGTGAAGGCACGCTCGACGAAGGCGACGAGCTCCGGAAGGGTGAACGGCTTGTTGAGCAACGTACGCATCGGGGACCCGAGCCCGCTGCGGGCGAGCTCGACAGTGGAGAAGCCGCTCATGAACGCGACGTGCGCCGACGGATGAAGCCGAGCGACCTCCGCGGCGAGCTGCGTCCCGGACATGCCGGGCATCAAGAGATCGCTCAACACCAGGAGTGGTCCATGGCCATCCTGCTTCGCGAGGAGCCCGAGCGCGGCCTCGCCGCTCATCGCGGCGATCACGCGGAATCCGGCACGCGCGAGCGCACGCACCGCCACGTCGCGCACGGCGTCGTCGTCGTCGACGACGAGCACGGTGCGCACCTGTCCGGCCACCGCGGGGAGCCCCGCCGCCGGCGAGTGCCGCCGTTCGGGGGCCGCGCCGGTGTACGCCGGCAGATACACGCTGAACACCGTGCCCTCGCCTTCGACGCTCTCGACGACGATGTGTCCCCCGGACTGGATGACGATGCCGTGCACCGTCGCCAGGCCGAGCCCCGTTCCCTTCCCCTGGCTCTTCGTCGTGAAGAAGGGCTCGAACAGATGCTCGTACACGTCGGGCGACATCCCGGAGCCGTGGTCGCGCACGGCGAGGACGACGTAGCGACCCGGCGCGAGCACGCCGAAGCGATGCTGCAGCGCGGAGCGCAGCGTCGTCGTCGAGGTGGTGACGACGATGTTGCCGCCCTCGGGCATCGCGTCGCGCGCGTTGAGCACGAGGTTCATCACCACCTGCTCCATCTGCCCCACGTCGGCGTGGACGGGCGGGAGCGACGAGTCGAGCTTCGTGAGGAGCCGGACGTCGCCGCCGATGACACGCCGGAGCATCCGCTCCATGCTCGCCACGGTGCCGTTGAGATCGAGTGGCTTGGGCTGCAGCACCTGACGCCGGCTGAAGGCGAGGAGCTGGCGGGTGAGGGTGGCGGCCCGCGTGGCCGCCTCGCGGATCTGGATGATGTCGTCGCGCCGGTCGTCGCCGGGATCGGTGGCGTCGAGCAGGAGCTCGACGTTGCAGCTGATGGCGGTGAGCAGGTTGTTGAAGTCGTGCGCGATGCCGCCGGCGAGCTGGCCGACGGCCTCCATCTTCTGCGCCTGCCGGAGCTGCGAGGCGAGCTCGGCGCGGTCGGACACGTCGGTGACGGTGCCGATGCAACGGATGGGCTGCCCGTTCTCGCCGCGAATGACCGTCCCGCGCTCGAGCACGGCCGCCCAGCTCCCGTCGCCGCGCTGGAAGCGATACTCGACTTCCCACCGCTCCATCGGCCCGCGTGCGATCTCCGCGTAGACGCCGCTCGTGACGCCTTCGACGTCGTCGGGATGGATGCGCGCGATCCACCATTCCGCCGTCGGCTCGACCTCGTCCCACCGGAACAGCTCCGCGACGGAATCGCTGCGGTAGGTGCTGTCCCGCACGAAGTCGTGATCGAAGATCATGCTGCCCATGCTCTCGAGCACGAGCCGGTAGCGCTCGGCGGCGAGACGCTGCTCGTCGTCGCCGGCCACGGCGACCGTGAGCGTGCCGCTCTCGGGCTGGCTCATGCTGCGACTCGCGAGGGGGACGACGGCATGGACGCGAAGTGGGTGAGAAACGCCCGAGCACGCAGGGGACGGACGCGGCGGCTCCGGACGCAACTAGTAGGTTGGATGAGAGCGAGCCGTAGTTCAAGCGCTGGCGGCGCTCCGCTGGTGCCCTCCAGACCCCGCGCCTAAGCTTCCGCCATGAGCGACGACGACGCCCCTTCATTCGTCCGCGGCATCTTCGCCGGGTCGATCCACGACACGCTCCTCTTTCCCTTCCCCGCGCCACTCGACGAGCGCGATCCGGAGGAGACGCGCACGGTGCGTCGTCTGCTCGCCGCGCTCGACCGGATGAGCCGCGGCCTGATCGATCCGGCGCGGAACGACGAGGAAGAGCGGATCCCCGAAGACGTCATCCAGGCGCTCGCCGCCGAGGGCTTCCTCGCCATCTCGATACCACGAGAGTACGGTGGGTTGGGTTTGTCAGCGGCGGCGTACGC
>Ga0207674_10008265_pt1 | contig 12054 bp, 9 predicted proteins | sample KBSCornC72_FD_184303 | JGI IMG/M metagenome (GOLD analysis project Ga0207674, IMG submission 184303) | Corn rhizosphere microbial communities from Kellogg Biological Station, Michigan, USA - KBS Corn C7-2 (SPAdes) (version 2) | ecosystem: Host-associated > Plants > Roots > Rhizosphere > Soil ... | reverse complement strand
CGCTCTTGCCCTCAATCTAATTCTTGTTTCGAGCGAAGCCGCTCGTGCCCAGCAAATCGGTGCATTCGCCGCCGACGGCTACGCAGTGAACAGCTGGTGCAACCTTCCGACCGGATCGGGGAGTTTTTACATCGTATACAACGGCGGTCCGTACGCGAACGGCGATTACAAAACCGTTCGATTTGCGGTATCGCTCCCGTCTGCTCCCGAGCTCTTCATCCTGGGGGCCTGGGTGATGGGGCCGGGAGACGTGCCTGTGAGCACGTTGCAGGCGGGCGTGACGGTGCAACTTGGCTCATGTCGCGCCGACGCGGTGACGGTGGCGCGCGTGGACTACTTCCTCCCGATTCATCCCGCCGGGTGCAGCCTGGTGAAGGTCGTGCCGGATCCGTCCGCGCCATCCGGAAAAATCGAGTTCACGCGTTGTGACGACGAGCTGGTGTATCTGAACGAAGGCACCATCGCGGGGAACATCGGCAGCTCTTCCAGTTGCTCTGCGCAACCGGCGAATCCACCTTCCAACCCGGTGCCGGCGGACGGTGCAACCATCGTCAATCCCGATGCCGACCTTTCCGCGCTGCTTCATTGGCCGTCGATTGTGTTGGGATGTTTTCAGCTTTACGGGGACGGCGTGCGCGTCTTCTTCGGTACCGATCCGAATCCGCCGCTCTACAAGTCGGAGGCGACGTTTCCTGGTTTTCCGCTGGATGTAGGGACTCTGCAGCCGGGCACGACATACTACTGGAGAGTCACCTACCTCAATTCACTGGGTCCGTCGGGACTCTCGCCAACGTGGAGATTCACGACTGCGGGGCCTTTGGCTACCGAGCCGTCGACATGGGGGAGAGTCAAAGCCCTCTATCGCGACTAGTCAGCTGCGTAAGCGAGCGACGAGCTGCGCAAGTTCGGACAGCGCGTCGCGCGCGCCCGAGCGTACGGATACATCGGCCATTGTGCTGAGAGGCGTCGGTTCGGGATTGATCTCGATTACCATCTTGCCCGCGTGCTTCGCGGCTTCTGGAAAACCGGCGGCGGGGTAGACCAGCCCCGACGTTCCCACCACCAGCATGACGTCGCACCCATCGATGGCTTCGGCCGCGCGGTCGAGGTGCGCGGGATCGAGCATCTCGCCGAACCACACCACATCGGGACGAAGATACGAGCCGCACTCACACCGCGGCGGTGTGTCGACGCTCGTGGTCCACGCACCGCTCGCCGGATGGTTCGAATCGAAACATTTCGCGCGTCGAATGTTGCCGTGCAGCTCGATGACATCGCTCGAGCCAGCCGCGGCGTGCAGCCCGTCGATGTTCTGCGTGAGAACCACGAACGAATCGAAGCGGGCTTCCATCGCCGCCAGCGCGCGATAGCCTTCGTGCGGCTCGGCGCGCTCGATCAACGCGCGGCGCTCGGCGTACCATGTCCACACCAGCGCGGGGTCTTTCTCAAAGCCGCGTCGTGTCGCCAGCTCTTCCGGATTGTATCGCGCCCACAGGCCCGTCTGCGCGTCACGGAACGTGGCGATACCGCTCTCTTTGGACATGCCGGCGCCGGTGGTGACCACCACATCGCGAGCGGCAAGCAGGAGCTGGGCCGCGAGTCCGAGAGCTTCCTCCATGCGCGTGTCCGTCATGTCGATCGCCTTGGGCGCATGAAGGTTGCCAGCGATATGCCGGCGAGAATGAGAGCTGCGCCCATTCCAACGCGCGAGGAGACGCTCTCACCCAGGAACGTGGCGCCCAGCAATACGGCGACAATCGGAATGATGAATGTCTGGTACGACACAACGGTGACGTCGAGGCGCTGCATCACGTAGAAGAAACACGCGAACGCACCCACCGATCCCACGGCGGCGAGATAGAAAATCGTGCCCCAGGTGGCGCGGTCGAAGTCGAGCTCGAGCGGCGATTCGACGCTCAGCGCCAGCGCGATCATGACAAGCGCCGAGGTGACAAACGGAATCAACAGCGACGCGATGGGGTGGTCGCCGTGTCCCCATTTCTTGGTTCCCACCGATCCGATTGCGGATGCCATCACGCTTCCCATCACCATGGCCGTGCCGGCCGCCTGCTCGTAGCCGAGGCGCAGATTGTCGGAGAAAATAACCGCGACACCGATGATGCCCACGGCGACGCCGGCGAGCTTGCGCGTGGTCAAGGGGCTCGAGAGCCAGAAGCGGGCGAGCACGGCGACGAGAAGCGGAAAGGTGGCGTAGAGCACGGCCGCCAGTCCGGATGGAATGCGTTGCTCGCCGTAGTACACGAACGTGTAGGGAAGAATGACCTGAAAGAATCCCACGAACACGCCGAGCCTGACGAAACGTGCATCGCGCGGAACACGGATGCGTGCCAGCGCAATGATCACCGCGACGATGGCCGACGCGATCGTCATGCGCACCGCGATCGAGGTCAACGGCGGCGCACCGCGCAGTCCGATCTTGATCATCATCCACGTGGATCCCCAGATCAGGCAGCAGCCGAAATAGGCCAGGAGGACGTAGAGACGCGGTGAGCTCACATTGCCTTTCGAGAGAGCGGGGCGCAGCACGGCGGAATTGGTCTATACTGCGCTCTTCCTGTGGACCCGTAGGAAAGCGAGACGATATCCGATCCGCTGATTCACGACAATACGCAGCGTGCTTTGTATTTGCCTGTGCGCTGCTCGGCATCGCGACGCTTGATTCTCTTTTTGCTCCGCATCCTTTGTGGATGCGGGCCCTCGCGCTGATTCCCGGAATGGTGGTGGCGGCGTGGTGCCTGGCGCGCACGCTTGAGGCCGGCCGGCTCGACGACGACAAGCGCATCCGCTGGCTCCTGATGCTCGCCGGCATCCACATCGCGGCCACGCTGTTCTTTTTCCCGGCGCAGCATCTGTTCGACGCCCGGCCCGTCGTCACCGTCGACCACGCCGTGCACTACGAGCAGTGCCTGCGCGCGCGCGCCGTTTTCTGGCAGGCGTTCCGTCTCGATTGTTACAACCCCTACTTCATGGCGGGGTATCCGTCGGGCACGCTGTTCGATGTCGACATGAAAGGCGCGGAGCTCTTTACCGCGCTCATTCCCATTCACACCGCCACCGCCCTCAAGCTGTTCATCCTGATCGCGTACCTCTCCATGCTGCCGTCGGTGTATCGCGGGGCGCGCATGCTCGGCTTTCGTCTCGACGAGGCCGTGCTCGGCGTCATGCTGCTCCTGGTGTTCTGGCACTGGGGACGTCCGTACGCGGGTGATTTTCGCTTCGTCGGAATGTTCTCGTTCGTGTTTGCGACGCACGCGTCGATCTACGTCACCGGATTGGTGCGCCGGTTCATCGCCGGCGATCGCGGGCCGGCGCTGTTCATTCTCGGCCCCATCGCGTTTTCGGTGCACGTGCTGAGCGTGGTGATGGCCACGGTGTCGATCACGACTGTAATGATCGCGGATCATGCGCGCATGACGATCAAGCGCGCCGAGCTTCTGGTGGTGTGGGCGATCGTGGTGGTGGCGGCGAACGCACTCTGGATCGTGCCGCTGATCCGTTTTCTCCCCAGCAAGGTTCCGTCGGAGGCGTTTTTCCAGCTCCATGGACTGCGGCAGGTGGCGCGGATTCTTCTGGCGCCGTCGGGCTGGATCGCCGCTTCCGTGCTCGCGCTGGCGCTGGCGGGAGCGTGGAGAATGGCGCGCGAGCGCCGCATGACCACCGCGGCGCCGAGCCTGGTGTCGACCTTGCTCATGCTCTCGTTCGCCGCTTTTGGAACGCACCTGCCCGGCATCAGCCAGCTCGAGCCGGGCCGTTTTCTCTTCTCGGCCGTCGTCTTTGCGACGCCGCTGGCCGGAGCAGCCGCCGCCGCGCTGATGAGCGCGCTCTCGGTACGCGGGAGCGCATCGATTCATGTTGCCCGGTTACGGACTCTGATGATGGTGTCGCTGGCCCTGGCACCGCTTCCGCTCGCCATGCTGGATGCCAAGGCGTTCTACCACCACACGCTCAGCGTTGATTTGCCGCCGCGCGTGGAGCGGTTGCGCTCGTTGTTGATTGCGAACATGCGCGGGCGGGGCCGTCTGTTGATCGAAGAGGGAAGTGCGAAAGCGTACGGCGGCTTTTTCCTGCCCGCGTTGCTTCCAGCGCAGACGCACATCGAGCAGATCGGCGGTCCCTATCCGCAGGTGCCCTTGCTGCACCATCGCACGACGTTCGACGACGATTCATTCCTCGGGCGTCCCTTCGCGCGCTGGACCACCGACGAGGTGCGCGCGCGTCTCGAGTTCCTGCGCGTGCGCTGGGCGGTGACCGCAACCGAGGATGCGGGACAGTTCGTGCGCGCCATTCCCGGTGTCACGCTGCGATGGGAAGACGGCGTGCTCCGCTTCTGGGAGCTTCCGCCGCCGGTCAACCCGGGCGTGTACGTCAGCGCGGATTACAATCGAATCGAAGCCGGCATTGCGGTGGGCTCGGCGCCCGTGGTTCTGCCGTACCATTTTGTCGACGGGCTCGAGGCCAACGACGGCAACGAGATCGTTCCCGAGCTGCGCGACGACGACCCGGTGCCCTACATCTGCGTGCGACGCGTCGCTGCAACTCCCGTGGTGATACGATACTAACCACTTCGATTGACACGGGAGGCAACTATCGGGTACGATAAGGCACTATAAATCAACAGCTTTACTCGAGAGGAAAGTATTCGCACGAACTGTTAACGTCCCCCCTTTGAAACGCCTCAACCCCGGCCTTCTCGTCGTTCTCGCGGCGGCAGCAGCGGTGCATTTCGCCGTTGCCGCGCTGGATTTTCCCACGCTTGCACGCAGCTTCCTTTACGACGACAGCTTCTACGACTTCCAGATCGCGCGCCACATCGCGCACGGTGAAGGCCCGACGTTCGACGGCGCCAATCTGACCAACGGCTTTCAGCCTCTGTACGTTGCGTTCCTGGTTCCGATCTACTGGGTCGCCGGTTCCAGCGAGACCATTCCCATTCATGCGGCACTCGCACTCTCGGCGTTGTGCACCGTCCTGACCACGTATCTCCTGTATCGAATACTGGCGCGACGCACGAGCGAGACCGCGGCCATTGTTGCCGCGGGAGCATGGGTATTTTCTTCGATCGTGGTAAGACAAACGGCCAACGGTCTGGAGACGTCGGTCGCGGTGTTGATGCTGGCCGCGACTGTGTTGTTCTATCTCGAGAGAATTCGTCCCGAGCCGCGCGTCGCGCGGCGTCATCTGGTCTACCTGGGACTGCTCGCCGCCGGATGCATTCTGGCGCGCGTCGATCTCGGTCTGTTCATCCTTGCCATGTGTCTCGACTTCCTCCTGGTGCGCCGTCGCAATCGTGCCGGCCATTCGTGGCGCGGAGAAATGGCGATCACCGGCCTCACGTGTCTGCTCGCATATCTTCCGTGGATGATCTACGGCGTCTTTGCCGTCGGCTCTCCGTTTCCGGAAAGCGGACGCGCCACACGCTTTCTTTCCATCGCATACGGACCAGCGTTCCAGCTGGCCTCGCACGGCCCCAACTCCACGTTCGTCGCCGAGCACTTCGGGCGGTCCATGGAAACGCTCAAGGTGATTCCGGCCGTGCATCCGTTCTTTCGCGGCACCACCAAGCTCGGCGAGCGCCTGCACGTGGCGCGCGCGACCGAGACCTTGACCGACGCCGCCGGCATCCTGCTGCTCGTGGCACTCGCGGTCTGGTGGTGGAAGCGCCGTCGCACCGTGCGCGGACGCGAATGCCGCGAATTCGAATTCCTGCTCGGGTTCAGCGCCATGATGATGGTGGCGTATTCGACCTTTATCTTCGGCGTGTTCTTTTTCCTGCGCTACTACTATCCGGTCTATTTCATCAGCATGATTTTCATCGGGCTCGCCGTCGACGATGCGATTGTCTATTTCCAGAGGCGTTCGGTGCGTACCCGCAGCCTGGCCCTGGCCGGCGCCGGCGTGTACGCCGTGAGCATTCTCTTCATGGGCTATACCAGTGCGTTTCGCGCCGCGCCGGTATATCCGTTCTACGATGTGTCGCGGTGGATCAAGACGCACACCGATACGTCCGACACCATCGGCGTGTTCCAGAGCGGCACGATCGGGTATCTCTCCGGACGGCGCGTCATCGATCTCGACGGCAAGGTGAACCGCGAGGCATTCGCGGCGCTGCGCAGCGGAACCCTTTCGACATACGTGCGCGATGCCGGCATCGACCTCGTGATGGACCGGTCCGACGTGATCAAATTGTTCCTTGGCACCTGGTCGGACGCGGAGAAGGAGCGCATGGAGCGCGTCTTTACCGGCGGCGATTACGGCGTTCCCGGCTGGATCGGCTTCCGTATTTCACCGCCCCGCGTGTATGACGCCGCCGCTCCCGCCGGCGCCGCCATGCGTCTCGGCCCCGACAAAGCTCCGTAGTTTTCTGCCGCGCGCTCGCGTGGACACCGATCGCGTCGGCTCCACCAACTTCTCTCTCTCTCCATCGTCTCGCGCGTTCAGCTCATTGCTGTCTCCAGTACGCCTGCATGACATGCTTTCCGAGCACGTGTTCCGCCGCGAGCCGGTTGTGGGCGCCGCACAGCAATCGCAGATTCGATGGATCATGCGTCCCACCTGCTGAGAACGGCCGGATGTGATCGACTTGAAGGCCTTTCCGGCAGCGACATCGCGTTCCATCGCCCGCGACAAATGTGCACTGTCCTGCGTCTCTCACGAAGATCATATCTCTCACTTCATCCGGAATGTGTCGGGATTGGGTGTTATCGCACTCCCAACGTTGGGACTCAAGACGTGCTGATCCGTTTTTCGCTTCGCGCCGCGCGTGTCTCGCCGCCGGACTGTGACGATCACGGTATTCCGTCAATACTCGTCGCATGACATCGGCGATGTTCTGCTCGCCACCATCCGGCATCAGATTCCGGACTTCCTCGAAGAGCTTCATGAACTCTTCGTCGGCCAGGAACTGCACATAGACCTTCTCCTCCACCGGCTGACGCCACTCCTCGGGGAGGGATCGTCTGCACTGCCGCCCAAAGAACTCGGCATCGGCGTTTTTCGGAGCGGGCACCGGCACCTGCACGAAGTGAAACCGGTCGCGCAACGCCACCGGCGGACGATACTCGGAGACCACGCGTTCGATCTCCCGATGACTCGCGCCCCGAATGCGGGACAGGATTTCATCCTTGTTGTCGTCGGTCAGAATGCTCTCGATCAGCGCCGCCGTTCCCGGACTCAGCTCACGCGTCCTCAACATCCCAAAGACTTCCGGATATCGACGAGCGCAGCGCGCGGCCTGGATCCGCCGCCCCGCGCCTGATCGTGAGTAGCCAAGCTTCCGCATGCAGTAATCCAACACCGAGCTATAGCCCATCTCGAGGAACGACTTGCGCCGGTCCAGCTCGTTGATGAAGTGAAGAACCCTGATCGTCGCAGCCAGCTCGACGCTCACGATGGATTCGAATTGATGATGAAACTCAACCTCATTCAGTGTCCGCAACTCGTCGGCAATGATTTGATCTTCGTGATGCACAGCAGAACCTCCGTGTTCGGGTGCAAAGTTGGAGGAGCTGCTGACAATATAAATGGGTGTTTTGTGACTGCGTGATGTGCGATGGATTGCGAGATCTCGCGCACGATGTCGAAAGAAATGAAAAATACAAGAATGTCGATCAGATGGGAGCAGGAGCAGCGACAACGCACTCCTCTGCGTGCAATGCGGAAATCACAAAAAGTGATTTCAAGAACCCGTCAAAGACATTCTTTTCACAAGAAAATATTTTTGACTGCACACGCGGGAACACGCGAGCGAGTGCGATTACTCGCAGAGGCGGGACATCGGATGACGAGGTGGTGAGAACCGTTGCGCGGAGATCGAGGGGTGCGACATTCGCGAGCGCGCGAGCGAGATCGCAAGACATCTCGCGACGCGCGCGAGGGGCGAATGGAGTGAGTTTGAAACCGCGGCGTCGCAAGCGCCACCGTGCGCGAGGCGACTGCTACTTCATGCCCCGGACGACGCGAGCCAACCCGCGCATGGCTTCTTCGATCTGCGCGTCGGAGAGATAGGGAGCGGGACCAAAACGGAGCGCGTCGGCGCGGTAGTCGGTGTAGACGCCGGCGTCGTGAAGGAGCTTGCACAACTCCCCGGCTTGCGGCGATTTGAACACCACGAAGCCCGCGGTGCCTTCCAGCGCAACACTCCGGTCGCGGGTCACGATGGTTTCGGGAAGATCGAGATCGTCGAAATACTTCATAATGAGCCCGACCTGGTGCTGGCTCACGTCGCGCAACAGCTCCGGCGTCAGCTTCTTGTTCTCGAAATACTCGAACACGGCCGCGGCGCGATAGTTTGCCGTCGGGTCATAGGTCGCGCCGGCAAAGCGCATCCCGCCCGGCGCGTACTGCACTCCGGCCGACACCGGCTGCTCTTTGGTTGCAAATTCCGCGAACCAGCCCGTGATCACCGGGCGCATGGCGCGGCCCGGCGGCAGACGCAGGAACGCATTCCCTTCTCCCGCCTGCACGTACTTGTAGCCGGCACCGGTCACAAACGCATGCTCCAGCCCGCGCGGATTGAACGGCACCACATTGATCTGGTGGTACGCGTCGATCAAGAGCTCGGCACCGCGCTCCGCGCACACCTGTGCCAGGTGGTGGAGGTTCGGGACAATTTGTCCCGTGCGAAACAACACCGACGATACCGTCACGGCCGCCGTCGCCTCACTCACATTGGAAGCAATCCGGTCCGCGAGATCATCCAGCGGCGCGGCGGGCACCTTGACCAGCTCGATAATGCCTTCTTCAGCCAGACGATCCAACTGGCGGCGCACCGAATGATACTCGCCGTCGGTCGTGACAATCCGCCGCCGCTTCTTGAGCGGAAGCGCAGACAGAAACTTGATCACCAGCTCGTGCGTGTTCTCCGCCAGCGCAATGTTCCCCGGCTCATCGTGCAAAAGACGCGCATATCCCGCGCGCACCGCGTCCGCTTTCGCAAACGCATTCGGCCACTTGTCGTCGACGAGATTGGCGGAGTCCTTGAAGCACTCCATCACGCCGTCGAACGCGGCGTCCGGCCAGGCCTGGTGCGAATGCCCCGTGAGCAGCATGCGCTCCGACACGCGAAAGCGCGTGTAGTCGCGCGCGATGGCGTTGGGAGAACCGAAAAGATCTTTGGGCTGGATCAAAATGAAGTCCGGATTTCCCAGAGGTCAGCGAAGAGCGGTTTCATCAAGGTGGTCGCAAGATACTCGGCGCCCGCGCTTCCCCCCGTTCCCATCTTGGTCCCGATGGTGCGCTGCACCATCTTCACGTGCCGGTAGCGCCATTCCTGGATGCCCTCGTCGAGATCCACCATGCGCTCACACAGGTTGGCGAGCGCGGGATCGCGGCGATACACCTCGATCAGCGTCTTCTGCATCTCTGGATTCGCAGCCACCGGCTGCGTCACGTCGCGCTTCAACACCTCGGCCGGCACATTGAATCCCGACCTCGCGATAAAATGCGCGAACGAATCCCACAACGTCGGTGCAGCGTAGCGCTTCTCCAGACGCTCACGCGCCGGAGTACCCGCGGCGTAATGATCCACCGCCTTGCGGCGCTTGTGTCCCAACACGAACTCCAGCTCGCGGAACTGCGCCGACTGAAAACCGCTGCCCGATTCCAACCGCTCGCGGAAGGCAAGGAACTCCAGCGGCGTCATCGTCTCGAGGATGTCGATCTTCGCCACCATCATCTTGAGGACGGTGAGGATGCGCTTGAACGTGTGCGACACGCGCGGCACGTCCGCTTTCTCCATCAGTTGCTGCATGTAATCGATCTCGTGCAGCATCTCCTTGAACCACAGCTCATAGGATTGATGGATGACGATGAAAAGCATTTCATCGTGCTCTTCTCCCAAGCGCTGCTGCAGATCCAAGAGCTCGTCGAGCTTCAAATATTCCCAGTAGGTTGGCATACGCGGATTGTAATTGATGGGGTCGAACGCCCGCCAGCAGGGTTTCCGCAACAAATGTTGTGGCAACGGTTAACAGCACAATGCTATAATGATGGCCGCCCCGCGAGCAATCTCTGCCCCAACGGAGGTTCGTACCATGCATTCGCTCGTACGTTTCGTGCCGTTCGCTCTCGCGCTGTTTGTCGCCATACCGGCCTTCGCCAGCAAAGAAGCGTACTTCGGGTTTCAATCCCAGGCTCTCAACGCCACCACCGAGGATGTCGCCATGCGTGTCGACGTCTATGGGCCCGAATACGACTGCCCTCTGGCGGGATCGAATCGCTGCTACCAGACGAGAGTATCGTTCCGTGTTACACCGTGCCCACCTGGCAAGCCCTGCACCAACGGCGGCTACGAGTTGACCTACTTCCCCGCGACGACACCGACGATCAATCTCACGTTGGATCGGGGGCAGACGTATACGTTCACCGGCACGGTCAGGTCGTCGGTGGGAGCTCAGAATCAGGTCCTTTGCAGTATCAAGTGCGTCAGCGATGACAACATCCAGGGCGCGACGTACACGCCGACGCGCATTTTCATCCCGCCAACGTGGGAGGTTGTTCAGGACCACATCGAAGGCAATTTGATGTGGGTGAACGTCCGCATCTTGAATCCGAACCTCGATGGTCCATGCTCGGGCGGCTCGCCGCCATGTATCGCGGAACACTATGTGCACGTTGCAATCACGCCCTGCCCGGTAGAGGCAAGCTGGGGAGACGGGTGTGGCTCCGCTTACTTCACTCCGGTAGAAACCGTCTTTCATGTCGCACTGGAGATCGGCAAGACCTACACCATTTCCGGTGCCCACTACACGTTTGGATTAACCGGGGAGTTGCACGGAGGGTGTGTCCCGAGCGGCTGCGAATACAATGACCTCGCGGTGGACAAAGTAGTCAGCACTTCGCCGGTCGCAACACAGCCCATCACCTGGGGCGCCGTGAAGTCGATGTACCGGCAGTAGGCCGGTCTGGGCCATGAAGACTTCGTCGATGAATACTTTGAACGCTCCGCTACATGGCCCGCTCGAGCCGAAGCTTTATCGGCCAAGAAGGAGGTTCAGAATGATTCGCGGCGCAACCGCGCTTCTTCTGTTCGTCCTTTCGCCCGTCGGCGCTCTAGCCAGTGCCACCTTCACCGCGCAGGTCGACCGCAATGGCGCGCCGATTACGAGCGTGATCGCGTCAGCCCCTTCTTTTAACGTCTCATTCGTCTCTGCCAGTCATGACACAGTCATCGTCGAGGTGAAGATCATCGGCTCGCAGGTTGGACAGGGCGGGTGCGCGCAGTCGACTCTGCCCCGATGTTCCTGGTTCCAGGTCACCTACAATTTGAACCCATGTCCCGTGGACTTTGTCGGGGCCGAATACTCCCTGTGGGAGTATTGCACCGGTGCAAACCTCCGATACGTCCGGTATTTCGAGAGTGTCCCCGACCGTCCGATCCGCTTCGCGCTGGTTGCCGGGGTGCCGTATACGATTTCAGGGGGTGTCGGGTACATCGGCGGTCTGGACGGAAACGGCGTGCTGTGCGGGGAAACTTTCTGGTGCACTGATGGAGAGACGGTCACCAGCCTGGTCTACGTCGCAGCCCCCGTCGCAACGATGCCTGTCACGTGGGGCAAGATCAAAGCCCTCTACAGAACGCCGTGATCACGGTCGTCCGCCCGCGAGTTCCTACGCGTCGGGCTCCGTCATTTTGCGGTAATCGAGAATCTCATCCAGTTCTGCAGCCGGCAGCACCTTTCTTTCCAGAGCGATCTCGCGCAGCGTGCGCCCCGTCGCCATCGCTTCCTTGGCCAGCGCAGCCGCCTTGTCGTAACCGATCTTGGGCGCGAGTGCGGTGCACGACGAGAGATTGAGCTCCAGGAGATCCCCCGCGCGCTTCTCGTTGGCGGTGATTCCCGTGATGCACTTCTCCGCGAACACGCGGCTCACGTTGGCGAGCAGACGAATCTGCTCCAGGAGATCGTACGCGATCACGGGCATCATCACGTTGAGCTCGAGATAGCTTCCCAGTCCGCCCAGCGTAATGGTGGCGTCGTAGCCGATCACCTGTGCGCACACCATGTGCACGGATTCGCACACGACCGGATTCACCTT
>Ga0207674_10008263_pt1 | contig 12055 bp, 14 predicted proteins | sample KBSCornC72_FD_184303 | JGI IMG/M metagenome (GOLD analysis project Ga0207674, IMG submission 184303) | Corn rhizosphere microbial communities from Kellogg Biological Station, Michigan, USA - KBS Corn C7-2 (SPAdes) (version 2) | ecosystem: Host-associated > Plants > Roots > Rhizosphere > Soil ... | reverse complement strand
TACCGGCGTAGCCCGCGCGGGGTGCGGCGCCGAGTGCTGCGAAGTCGACGGCGCCGGGTGTGGCGATGCCCGCGTCGAGGATCACTTGCCAGCGTCCCGCAGCATTGCGCCGCCACACCGAGAAGAACGCGCCCTCGTGCCTCGTGCCTGGATTGGCGGCGTTCGAGACTGTGTAAGGTCCCGTCGTGTAGCCGAAATCGTGGCTTCGCGCGACGCCGGCCTGCGCCGGCTTCCAGTCGAGACGCAGCGCAAGCGGATCGGCCGGCGGACCGCGTTCGCGAAACGCCTGCTGCACGCGGACCGGCGCGGGCTGCAGCGCGACGCCGTCGGCCGCGAAATTCGCGAGGAATGCGGCATGCACGCCTTGCTCGCGTCCCATGCGGGCGAATGCAAGCTCGGCATCGACGAGCGAGCCGAGTGCCACCTCGTCGGCATCGGGCTCGTGCGGCATCGCTTCAAGTGCCAGGAGCAGGCACGAGGCGCCGATGCAGAGCGCCGCTAGCGGGCGCATCATCGACGACGTCGATTTCGTATGCGCCCGCGGTGTCGTCGCCGCTGTTCCCGGTTTCATCGTCAGATGCGATCGCTGCAATCGCAGCCTTTTCGCAATCGCTTGAGTATAATCAGCCGTTTCCGCTTGAACTACATGCGTCCGTTCACGCTTTCCTGCGCGCTCGTCGCCGCAATCCTCGCCGTTCCGGTTCCCGCCGCCGCCCAGTCGCCGCTGATCGTTGCCGCGAAATCGCGTCCGGCTGCCCGTTCCTCTGCACCTGCACAAACGGTTCCCGACGCGCCCGCGAATCCGCCGGTCGTGCTGCAGGCGCCCGGTGCGCCCGCCGCGCCATCGATCGCAGCCGCGTCGTGGGTGCTCGTCGACACGCTGTCGGGCCAGACGCTCGGCGCGTCCAATGCCGACGAGCGCCGCGATCCGGCGTCGCTGACCAAGCTCATGACCGCGTATGTCGCGTTCGCCGCGCTCCGCGCGAAATCGATCGCGCCGGCGCAGATGGTGAACGTGTCGGAGCGCGCGTGGAAAGCCGGCGGCTCGCGGATGTTCATCGAACCGCGCAAGCCGGTGAGCGTCGACGAGCTGCTGCACGGCGTCATCATCCAGTCGGGCAACGATGCGTCGATCGCCATTGCCGAGCTCGTCGGCGGCACCGAGGAAGCCTTCGTCGACAGGATGAACCAGGAAGCGGCGAAGCTCGGCATGACGGGAACGCATTTCACCAACGCCGACGGCCTCCCCGACCCGCAGCATTATTCGACGGCGGCCGATCTCGCGAAGCTCACCGTCGCGCTGGTGCGTGATTTCCCCGAGTACTACCCGCTGTATTCGCAGAAGGAATATCGCTACAACAACATCACGCAATCGAACCGCAACCGGCTGTTGTGGACCGATCCGTACGTCGACGGCGTCAAGACCGGCCACACCGATGCGGCCGGATTCTGCCTCGTCGCGTCGGCCAAGCGCGGCGACCGGCGCCTGGTGTCGGTGCTCCTCGGCGCCGGCTCCGATTCGTCGCGGGCCGCCGAGAGCCAGAAGCTGCTCAACTGGGGTTTCCAGTCGTTCGATACCGTGGCGCTTTATCAGTCCGGCAAGCCGGTCACCACGCTGCGCGTGTTCAAGGGTGCGAAGCACGATGTGCCTGCCGGCTTCCTCGCCGATCGCTATCTCACGCTGCCCAAGGGTAAAGCGGACCAGCTCGCGCTGACGCTCGAATCGAAGGAGCCGCTCATTGCACCGGTGCTGAGCGGCCAGCCGGTCGGAACCGTCAAGGTCGCGCTCGAGGGCAAGCCGGTTGCCGAGTTTCCGCTGATCGCGCTCGAGCAGGTTCCGCTTGCCAATCTCTTCGGCCGCGCCGTGGATACGGTTCGGCTCTGGTTCACCAGCCACCAGGGAAAATCATGATCGACGCCGACCGAGTGGTTTACCTGAACGGGGAATTCCTGCCGCTCGGCAACGCGAAAATCTCCGTGCTCGACCGCGGCTTCATCTACGGCGACGGCGTCTACGAAGTGGTGCCGGTGTACGCCCGCAAGCCGTTCCGGATGCCGCAGCATCTCGCGCGGCTTGCGCACAGCCTCGAGGGCATCCGGCTCGCCGATCCGCTCCGCGATCGGTGGACCCCGCTGATCGGCGATCTGATCGCGCGCCAGCCGTTCGACGACCAGGCGGTGTACCTGCAGATCACGCGCGGGGTCGCCAAGCGCGATCACGCGTTTCCGCAGGGCGTCACGCCGACGGTATTCATGATGAGCAATCCGCTCGTGGTGCCCACGCGCGAGCAGGTCGAGCACGGCGTCGGCGTGATCACCGCGGAGGACAACCGGTGGCTGCGCTGCGACCTCAAGACGACCTCGCTCGTCGGCAACGTGCTGATGCGCCAGCTCGCGGCCGACCACGACGCTATCGAGACGGTCATGTTCCGCAACGGCTACCTCACCGAGGCGTCGGCGTCGAACGTGCTGATCGTGCGCGACGGCAGGATCATCGCGCCGCCCAAGGACAACCTGATCCTGCCCGGCATCACGTACGACGCGACGCTGGAAATCGCCAAGGCGATCGGCGTCCCGCTCGATGTGCGCGCCGTGACGCGTGCCGAAGCGCTCGGCGCCGACGAGATGTGGCTGTCGTCGTCGTCGAAGGAAGTGCTCGCTATCACGCGGGTCGACGGCCAGGCGTTCGCCGGCGGCGCACCGGGTCCCGTTTTCCGGCGCGTGTGGGAAGCGTTCCAGGCGCGCAAGCGATAGGCGCGCCCCGAAGCAGGGTCAGAGACGACTTTCGCGCCCCGAAGCAGGGTCAGAGACGACTTTCGGGGCGCGAGGCCGGCAACGGGGGTTGTCGTCGGCGAAAATCGTCTCTGACCCTATTGATCCGTCTACTTGTCGGGCGGCGAGGTCCGGCCGAACCGGCCATGCTGGAACACGAGGCCCTGTCCGGGTGCCCGCTCCACGGTCACCACTTCGCCGATGAACAGCACGTGATCCCCGGTTTGGTATCGCGCGTGGTGACGGCATTCGAACCAGGCGATGCACCCGTCGATCAACGGCGCATCGGACCACCCCAGCCGGTAGGGCACGTTCGCAAAGCGATCCGCATGCGGTCGCGAGAAGCGCCGTGCGAGCTCCACCTGACCCGCCGCGAGCACGTTCACCGAGTAGCGCGGGCTTGAGTCGAACGCGCCGAGGCTCGTCGAGCGCTGCGACAGCGTCCACAGGATCAGCGGCGGATCGAGCGATGCGGAACTGAACGAGTTCGCAGTGAATCCCACGTAGCGGGCGTCGGGCGCGCGGGCGCAGACGATCGTGACGCCGGTGGCGAACTGGGCGAGCGCATCGCGCAGTTGCCGCTCGCCGATGGCTGTCGTGCCGGTTGCGGCGTGGCGGCCCTTGCCTGACATGCCGGCAATGTACCGCAAGCCTCGTGCGGTGCCGTTCGAGAGAGCCCTTTGGAGGGATCGGGTTTCCCCGCTTGCTACACTTTGAGTCCTCGCGTGAATCCGCACCCTCAACAAGATGCCGGACACCTTGCATAAAGTCATCGCCAACCGCTATGCCGGTCAGGAGCTGCCGGTGGCGCTCGTGCTCCCCGACGGCGCCCGCGTGCCGCTGTCTTCCCAGCCCGAAGTCGACGTGATCGCCCGCTCGCTCGCCGGCCTGCGGGCGCTCGCTGCGCCGGCGCTGGGTCGGCTTGCGCGTGCGTACGTTCGCGGCGACGTCGACTTCACCGGCAGCGCGCGACGCGTCCTCGCCATCGCCGAGCGGATGGTCGGCGATATCGCGCACGGCCAGGAAAGCGCACGCGCGAAGCTGCTGACGTTCGTGCATCACCGGCGCAGCAATCGCAGCAACATCTCGCACCACTACGACGTGTCGAACGCGTTCTACCGGATGTGGCTCGACACGCGGATGGTCTATTCGTGTGCCTATTTCAGGAAGCCCGACGATACCCTCGACGACGCGCAGGCGCAGAAGATCGACCACATCTGCCGCAAGCTGCGCCTTGCCAGGGGTGAGCGCTTTCTCGACATCGGCTGCGGCTGGGGCGCGCTGATCTTCTGGGCGGCCGAGAACTACGGCGTGCGCGCAACGGGCATCACGCTGTCGCGCAACCAGTTCGAGCACGTGCAGCGCGAGATCGCCGCGCGCGGGCTGTCCGATCGCGTCCGTGTCGAATTGCGCGATTACGCCGAGCTTCCCGACCAGGAATCGTTCGAGAAGATCGCCAGCGTCGGCATGTTCGAGCACGTCGGCCCGCGCAACTACGGCCGCTACTTCGGCAAGATCCGCCGGCTGCTCGTCCCGGGCGGCTTCGTGCTGAATCACGGCATCACGCACAACCAGCTCACCGGCCGTGCGCTCGGCAGCGGCATCGGCGAGTTCGTCGAGGAATACGTGTTCCCGGGGGGCGAGCTCGCCCACGTGTCGCGCGTCATGGAAGGCCTCGCTGCGCAGGGCCTCGAGACGGTCGACGCCGAGGCGCTGCGCGAGCATTACGCGAAGACGCTGTGGCACTGGGTGGATCGCCTCGAGGCGCATGCCGACGCGGCGCGCGCCGAGGTGGGCGAGGAGAAGTACCGGGTATGGCGCATCTACATGGCGGGATCCGCGCACGCGTTCGACCGTGGCTGGCTTTCGCTGTGGCAGTTGCTGGCCGGCAAGCCCGGCGCCGACGGCCGGCTGTCGCATCCGCTGACCCGGGAGTACATGTACGCGCACGCGAACGGCACGGCGTAACGCGGCGGTTGCATTGGGGAAAGGCGGCCGCATATTCGCACGTCGGGCCGTTGACGCGCCCTATCGGAGCCGCAAATGGAATCGCCAATCGGAGTCCCCATCGCCGCGCAGGTGAGTGCGCTCGAATTTCCCTGCACGTTCCCGATCAAGATCATGGGCCGCACCCGCGACGGCTTCGCGCAGGCCATTGCCGACATCGTGTGCCGGCACGCGCCCGATTTCGACCCGGGCACGCTCGAGATGCGCACGTCGAGCGCCGGCAACTATCTGTCGATGACCGCGACGATCAACGCGTCGTCGCGCGAGCAGCTCGACGATCTGTACCGCGAGCTCGTCGCCCATCCGATGGTGGCGATGGTGCTGTGACGCCGGTGCGGCTTGCAGCGCGTGCAAACGGACAGCGCGCCTGATCTGTCGACGCCGCGCGCGGCGTCGGAAGGCGCGACAGTCCGCACGCTTGGCCGCACCGACTACGAAGCCACCTGGCGCGCGATGCAGGCGTTCACCGACGCCCGCTCGGCCACCACTGCCGACGAGATCTGGCTCACCGAGCATGAGCCGGTCTACACGCTGGGGCTTGCCGGACGCCGCGAGCACCTGCTGCGCAGCAACGGCATACCCGTCATCAAGGTCGATCGCGGCGGCCAGGTCACCTATCACGGGCCGGGCCAGCTCGTCGCCTACATGCTATTCGACCTCCGCCGCGCGCGGCTCGGCGTGCGCGAGATGGTGCGGCGCATCGAAGGCGCGGTGATAACATGGCTTGCGACGTTCGGTATCGCGGCGTTCGGCAGGATTTCGGCGCCCGGCGTCTACGTCGCACGCGACGGCGCTGAAGCGAAAATCGCCGCACTCGGATTGCGCGTGCGTAACGGCTGCACCTACCATGGCGTCGCGGTCAACGTGGACATGAACCTCGCTCCCTTCGCCGACATCGATCCCTGCGGCTACGCCGGCCTCGCGGTGACGCAGCTCGCCGATTTCGGCGTGCGCAGCACCGTGGCCGACGCCGGCCGCACGCTAGCGCCGCTGCTCGCCGCGGCGATGGGCACGCGCGGATGAGCCGCGATCTGCCGCCGGCCGGCGTCGCCGCGAACGCCGCCGGCGTCAAGCACAAGGGCGCTGCCAAGACCGCGCGCATCCCGATCAAGGTCGTCGAGGCCGAGCGCCTGCGCAAGCCCGACTGGATCCGCGTGCGCGCGCCGTCGTCGCCGCGCTTCTATGAAATCAAGCAGATCCTGCGCGAGCACCGGCTGCACACGGTGTGCGAGGAGGCATCGTGCCCGAACATCGGCGAGTGCTTCGGCAAGGGCACGGCCACGTTCATGATCATGGGTGACATCTGCACGCGGCGGTGCCCGTTCTGCGATGTCGGCCACGGCCGCCCGCTCGCACTCGACCGCGAAGAGCCCGTCAATCTCGCGCGGACGATCGCCGCGCTGCGATTGCGCTACGTCGTCATCACGAGTGTGGATCGCGACGATCTTCGCGACGGCGGTGCTCAGCACTTCGTCGACTGCATCCGCGCGGTGCGCGAGCATTCGCCGCAAACGCAGATCGAGGTGCTCGTCCCCGATTTCCGGGGGCGTCTCGACCGCGCGCTCGACATCCTGTGCGCCGCGCCCCCCGATGTCATGAACCACAACCTCGAAACGGTGCCGCGTCTCTACCGGCAGGCGCGCCCGGGGTCCGACTACGCGCATTCGCTGCGCCTGCTGCACTCGTTCAAGGCGCGCTTCCCCGCGCTGCCGACGAAGTCGGGCCTCATGGTGGGGCTCGGCGAAACCGACGACGAGATCCTGCAGACGATGCGCGACATGCGCGCGCACGACATCGACATGCTGACCATCGGCCAGTACCTGCAGCCGTCGGCGCAGCATCTGCCCGTGCTGCGCTTCGTGCATCCCGACACCTTTGCACGGTTCGAGCGCGAGGCGTATGCGATGGGCTTTCGCCATGCCGCGGTCGGTGCGCTGGTCCGCTCTTCCTACCATGCGGACAAGCAGGCCGAGGAAGTGCTCGCGCATGCGTGACGCCCTGGCGCGCGTTGTGTCGCCGGGGAGGTGCTCACACATGCGTGGCGCGCTGGCGCGCGTCGTCGCTTCGATAACGACGTGCGGTGCGATCAAGGCGAGGCCCGCGTCGTGGAAGGATCTGTTCTTCGAGCCCATCCATTCGGCGCCGGGAAGCTGACGCAGGCTCTCGCTCCCGGGCCTTACGGCGACCCGCCGGGCAGCACGGCACCCTTCGGCCACAGCAGCCACTCGCTGCCCTGCTGGCGCATCCGTCCCGCCTGTTGCCCGGCTTCGTCGCCGAAGCCCCAGAAAAAGTCGGCGCGAACGGGCCCGCGAATTGCGCCGCCCGTGTCCTGCGCCATGACGAGCCGCTGCAGCGGGGTGTCGGACAGCGGCTCGGTCGTTGCGAGGAACACCGGCGCGCCGAGCGGGATCGCACGCGGGTCGACCGCGATCGCACGACCAGCGGCCAGCGGCACGCCGAGACTGCCGATCGGCCCGTCGATCGCCGCCTCGAGCGAGCCCTGCGGTGGCGGCGGCACCTCACGAAAGAACACGTAGCTCGGATTTTCGTCGAGCAGCGCCGGCAACTGGTCGGGATGCGCGCGACCCCATGCGCGAATGCCCTGCATCGACGCTTCGCCGAGCGTCAATTCCCCGCGATCGATCAGCACGCGCGCGACCGAGCGAAACGGCTGTCCGTTCTGGTCGGCGTAACCGACGCGAATCACGCTGCCGTCGTCGAGCGCCACCCGCCCCGAGCCCTGGATCTGCAGGAAGAACGCATCCACCGGATCGGTCACGTAGACGAGCGCCTTGCCGTTGGTGGCGGCGCGGCCGGCGTCGATGTCGGCGCGCGGCCAGTAAGGCACGACACGCCGGCCGTCGAGGCGTCCGCGCACGCGCTTGCCCTTGAGCTCGGGGTACAGATCGGCGAGATCGACGATCAGCAGGTCGTCGGGCGGCGCATACAGCGGTGCCGCGTACCGCGCACTTTGCGTTCGCGAGCCGTCGAGCAGCGGCTCGTAATAGCCGGTGACGAGTCCCTGGTCGCTGCCGTCGCTGGCGCCGACGCGGTACGGCGTAAAATTCTGCTCGAAGAAGCGTCGAACGGCATTCGCATCCTCGGCATCGACCGTCTCGCTCGCGGTACACGGCGCCTGCCACAGCGGCTGCGTGCGCGGGCGCGCGACGAGCGCCTTGCAGCCCACGCGAAACGCCGGCCACGCGTCCTGCACGCGATCGGCGCTCCAGCCGGGCAGCTGGTCATACGTGGCAAGCGTGAACACTGCGCGCGCCGGCCCCGGCGGCGGTTGCACCACGGGCGGCGCAACCTGGCATCCGGCGAGCGCCGTCGCGGCCGCGACGAGCGCGCTGCGCACGAAGCGCATCAGTATCGGGGTTGCATGTCGATCGGGGAGGCGTGGCAATGGCGTGGCTTGTATTCGAATCGTTCGTCGCATTGCTGGTTCTGGTCGGGATCGTCGCGTGGACGATGGCGCCGAGCCGCAAGCGCGGACGGCGGCCGGAAGACGAGGATTGAGCGGCGCCTTCGGCGGCACCGCACGCGGGCTCAATGCAGCGTGCGTGGAATGGACAGCGTGAACGCGGGAATGGGGACGTCGAACGCGAGGCCGTCCTCCGCTACCATGTGATACGACCCGCGCATGGTGCCGACGGCGGTGGGGATGCTCGCGCCGCTCGTATATTCGAAGCTTTCGCCGGGCCGCAGCACCGGCTGCTTGCCGACCACCCCCTGTCCCTTCACTTCCTGGACGCGGTGCTCGGCATCGGTGATGATCCAGTGGCGGCTGACGAGCTGCGCCGTGACGTCCCCGGTGTTGGTGACCGTGATCGTGTAGGCGAACACGAAATGGTTCTTGTCCGGATCCGATTGCTCCGGAAGAAACGTGACTTTCGGTGCTACGGTGATTTCGTAACGTTTGTGCTCCGCCATGTCGCTGCTGCCCGATCTTTTCTGAGATTATAGTCCCCGATGCCGCGCACTCATCGCATTGCTCCGTCGCTGCTGTCCGCCGATTTCGCGCGTCTCGGCGACGAAGTGCGCGCGGTCGTCGCCGCCGGCGCCGACATGGTCCACCTCGACGTGATGGACAATCATTACGTGCCCAATCTCACCGTGGGTCCGCTCGTTTGCGCCGCGATCAGACCGCATGCGCAGGTGCCCATCGACGTGCACCTGATGGTGAAGCCGGTCGACCGCATCGTCCCCGATTTCGCCGCCGCGGGGGCCGCGTACCTGAGCTTCCACCCCGAGGCGTCCGAGCATGTCGATCGCACGATCGACCTGATCCACGACCACGGCTGCAAGGCGGGACTCGTGTTCAATCCCGCCACGCCGCTCGACTGGCTGATGCACACGCTCGACAAGCTCGATCTCGTGCTCATCATGTCGGTCAATCCGGGTTTCGGCGGGCAGTCGTTCATTGCGCATGCGCTCGACAAGCTGAAGGCGGCGCGCAAGCTCGTCGACGCCGCAATGGCACGCACCGGGCGCGACGTCCTGCTCGAGGTGGATGGAGGGGTCAAGGTGGAAAACATCGGCGCCATCGCGGCGGCGGGCGCCGATACGTTCGTCGCCGGCAGTGCGATCTTCGGCAATGACGATTACCGCGCAACGATCGCGGCGATGCGCGGCGAGCTCGCGCGATTGACATGAGCGGTGTCGCGCCGTTCCCAGGCGGCGAATCGCGATGATCACCGAAACCGAGTTTCGTGCGCTCGCCGCGAAGGGCTACAACCGGATTCCGCTGGTCCTCGAATCGTTCGCCGATCTCGACACGCCGCTGTCGCTCTACCTGAAGCTTGCGCAGCAGCGCTACACATTCCTGCTCGAGTCGGTCGTCGGCGGCGAGCGCTTCGGGCGCTACTCGTTCATCGGCCTGCCGGCCAAGGTGCGTCTGCGCGTCAAGGGCCCGCACGTGGAAGTCGAGGACGCCCGCGGCGTCATCGAGCGCCACGACGGCGATCCGCTCGCGTTCCTGCGCGCGTTCCTCGGCCGCTTCCGCGCGGCGCCGCTTCCGGGATTGCCGCGCTTCTGCGGCGGTCTCGCCGGCTATTTCGGCTACGACACCGTGCGTCACATCGAGCCGACGCTCGGCGAGCGCAAACCCGGTGTCGACGACGGGCTCGACGATCTGCCCGACATGCTGCTGCTGCTCACCGACGAGCTCGCCGTCATCGACAACCTCGGCGGCAAGATTTCGCTGATCGTCTACGCCGATCCGGCCGAAGCCGACGCGTACGCACGCGCCCAGGAGCGGCTCCAGCACCTGCGCCGCGCCTCGCGTGCACCGCTCGCCATTCCATTCCAGACCGCGACGGAGGTCACACGCGCGGAGAGCGAGACGGGCCCCGACGCGTTCCAGGCGGCCGTGCGGCGCGCCAAGGACTACATCGCGGCCGGCGACATCATGCAGGTCGTGCTGTCGCAGCGGATGCATCTGCCGTTCGCTGCGTCGCCGCTGTCGCTCTACCGTGCGCTGCGCTCGCTCAACCCGTCGCCGTACATGTTCTATTACGACTTCGGCGACTTCCACGTCGTCGGGGCCTCGCCCGAAATCCTCGTGCGCAAGGAAGCCTCCACGGTGACGCTGCGTCCGATCGCCGGCACGCGGCCGCGCGGCGACACGCGCGACGCCGACGAGCGCCTCGCCCGCGAACTCGCCGCCGATCCGAAGGAGATCGCCGAGCACGTGATGCTGCTCGACCTCGGCCGCAACGACGTCGGCCACGTCGCCGCGACCGGCAGCGTGCGGGTGACCGAGCAGATGGCGATCGAGCGCTATTCGCATGTGATGCACATCGTGTCGAACGTCGAAGGCAACCTTCCGCCGGGCACGACGAGCTTCGACGTGCTGGCGGCGAGCTTCCCGGCGGGGACGGTGAGCGGCGCGCCCAAGGTACGGGCGATGCAGATCATCGACGAGCTCGAGCCGTCGGCGCGCGGCGTTTACGCGGGTGCCGTCGGCTACATAAGCTTCCAGGACGACATGGATCTCGCCATCGCGATCCGCACGGCGGTCGTGCGCAACGGCATGCTGTACGTGCAGGTCGGCGCCGGCATCGTGCACGATTCGGTGCCCGAAGCCGAATGGCAGGAAACGCTCAACAAGGCGCGCGCCGTGCTGCGTGCAGCCGAGCTCGTGCAGCTGGGCCTCGACGCCGAGCCGTAGCGGAATTACCCGCCGCATCGCACGAGCGTGGCGCAGCTTTTACCGGCGCAGGTAATTCGTGCCGGGAGGCGGCTCGTCGCGGGCGGGAAGCGTCGTTGATTCGGCACGACTTTCGACTGTGACGGAACTGGCATGACGGGTGCTGGCTCACAGGGGTCACAGGCCGAGGGATCCTCCATGGACAAAATGCAAATGCGTGCCGCCGCGCGCGCGTTCATTCGCGCTGCCCAGATGCCGGGCGTCGGCGAGCCTCCGCCGCGCACCACGCGCGAGCAGGCCAAGGCAATGATCGACGATACGCCGGTGCGCACGCGCGGCCGCACTCCGCCGCCCATCGACAAGGCGCGTGCGCGCCAGGCGTGTGCACCGATGGGTGCGCTGCATTCGATCGTCGTCACGGTCGATGTGCGCAAGCGCCGGCGCACCTGGTACATCGTCGACCCCGATCCGGCGGTTGCAACGCAATATTCGGCGGCGGGGCTCGATCTCACGCCCGGCTGCAAGGTGCTGGTCGACGCCGAAGCGATGCGGCCGGTTGCGCTGGTCGATTTCGATCCCGCGGTAAGCGCGAGCGACGCCTCGCCGATGCCGCACGGCTTCAATCCGTATTTCGATCTGCCCGCGGGCTGAGCGACGCCTGATCCGCCTCGACTACACGGTCGACCTGCATTACGAAGTTTTCGGCGACGCCGATTTCGTTTTCAGCATCCACGCGGCGCACACCGGGCAGCAGCGCGTGCTGCACGAGGCGCTCGCCGTCGCCCCCGCCGTCGCGTGGCGCGTCGACACCGAGCCGGTATTCGGCAATCGGCTGTTGCGCCTGCGCGCACCGGCCGGCCCGCTCGACGTTCGCTACGAGGGCAGCGTGGAGGTCGCGCATTACACGCGGGAACGCGTGGACGTGGTCGCAAGCGCCCTCGCCGACCTTCCCGTGCAGGTATTGCCGTTCCTGCGCCCAAGCCGCTATTGCCAGGCCGACGAGGTGCAGCAGCTCGCCTGGCGCGAATTCGGCGGCCTTGCACCCGGCTACGAGCAGGTCGATGCCGTTTGCCGCTGGGTCCGCTCGCGCGTCGAATTCCGCGTCGGCACCTCGACGATCGCCAC
>Ga0207674_10008259_pt1 | contig 12056 bp, 11 predicted proteins | sample KBSCornC72_FD_184303 | JGI IMG/M metagenome (GOLD analysis project Ga0207674, IMG submission 184303) | Corn rhizosphere microbial communities from Kellogg Biological Station, Michigan, USA - KBS Corn C7-2 (SPAdes) (version 2) | ecosystem: Host-associated > Plants > Roots > Rhizosphere > Soil ... | reverse complement strand
GCTCCTGCGAAAAGAACGCGGAATGCTAGTGGATTTCGGCGCCCTCCCGAAACCGTGAGTTGCGCCCGTGCGTTTGGGCCGCATCTTGGGACTGCCGCCCTGGGAGCGCCGGCGCTCCCAGTGGACTGGCTGCTCAACCATGCAGGATTTCCAAATGACCTTTGAGCACACGATCCACGCGGGTCGTCGATTTCCCGGAACCCGTCGGGCCTGTAACAAGCACCAGGCCATTTTTCAGTTCCGCAACACTTTTCACCGCCGCGGGCAGATCGAGCTCCTGCCAGTTCGGCGGTTTTGTCGGAATGACGCGCATCACAATCGCATACGAACCGCGCTGGCGAAAAATATTTACACGAAAACGACACAGACCCGGCACGCTGTAAGATATGTCAGTCGAACCTTTTTTCTCAAAGGTTTCGATTCCCTGCTCGTTGCCGAGCAGCATCACATCGGCAATGGATTTTATTTGTCCGGCTGTCAGCTTTTCGAGGCCTGCGATCGGAACGCCCTGCAGATCGCCGGTAAGCTCGACCTGCGGCGGCCGGCCGGGCGAAAAGATGAGATCGCTGACCTTATCGCCGGCGGCAAGCATTTGGTGAAGCACCTGGTGAAAGGTTGTCGCGTCAAGCGAGAATAACCCCGAATTGGAAGGCGACGAATAGCCGGAAGGCGTGAAGGCCTGACTGTTTACGGGAATATTATCAAGAGATAGAACGTCGTTCATTTTGATTTAAGACAGATCGTTGAAAATAGGATTTAAAGGGAGGTGCCGAGCAGCACCGAATTCAAGAATACTATTTTTCCCCGACGGAACGCAATCGATTTTCGCGGCCTTGCCGTCGCAAACCGGATGGCATACAATAATCGATTTCAGATTTACATCCGCTTTGCACGGATTTTTACAGAGGTTTTGATCTAAAGGACTAGGACATTATGAAAAAAGTAGGAATATTGGCGGGGCGTGAGTCTACATTTCCCGAATCGATCATAAACAGCATTAATAAAAAAGGCGAAGGCAAGGTGACGGCCGAAATGCTAAAGGTCGGCGGCATACGGCTTGACCAGCCGAAAATATACGATGTTATTATCGACCGCATTTCGCACGAGGTGCCGTATTATCGCGGAATGTTGAATCGAATGGCGCTCGAGGGCACCTATATCATCAACAACCCGTTTTGGTGGTCGGCAGACGATAAATTTTTTAACTACTCGCTTGCTGCGAAGCTCGGCGTTGCTATACCTAAGACCGTGCTGCTGCCGCAGGAAAAGTATATCGAAGCGATCTCATCCGAGAGCCTTCGCAACCTCGAATATCCGCTCGATTGGGAAGGCATCATCGACTACGTCGGATTTCCCGCGTTCCTGAAACCGTTCGACGGCGGCGGCTGGAAAAACGTTTCGAAGGTCAATTCCCTTGATGAATTGTGGTACGAATACAACCAGACCGGGACGCTCTGCATGACGCTGCAGGAGGGCATCGAATACGATCAGTTCGTCCGCTGCTACTGCGTCGGCAAGGAAAAGGTATTGATCATGCCGTATGATCCGTCAAAACCATACCTGAGCGGGATGCAGTACGTAAATGTTGATAATTATCTGTCGCCCGAGCTTCACGCCCGTGTTGAAAAGGATGTGATCACGATCTGTACTGCGTTAGGGTACGATCTGAACACTGTCGAGTTTGCGATCAAGGACGGCGTTCCGTACGCGATCGACTTTATGAATCCGGCGCCCGATGCGGAACTTGCCTCGGTCGGCGAATATAACCACAACTGGATCGTCGACTCGATGACCGATTTTATTTTGAAAAAACTGGAAGAGGGGTTCGAAATGCCGGAATATTCGTGGAGTTCGATGCTGAACCCGCCGGCGGCCAAAAAGGCTCCGATGAAAAAAGCGAAACCCGCAAAAGCGCCTGCGAAAAAACCAGCAGCGGCAAAAAGTAAACCGAAAACAAAATCGGTCGGCGGCGACGTAAAATAGAATGAACCTGCTGTTTAATTAAACAATTAATATTTTTTAATTAAATAATTAAACAGCAGGTATCAGTTATTTCTCGCTCTCGTAAATTTCAAACGGTATTCGCGAGCGGAACAGCCGCTGGCCTATCGTTAATCCCGTCCATATCAAAAGTGCGACCGCCGTTACGGCCCATCCGATATCCGTTATCAATTTATCTTCAAAAACAGCGCCGACGATGATGGTCGGTAAGCCCAATGCAGCGATCTTCAACGATGTTGCGGCCGATTTTTCGAGCGTTTCAAGCAGATTCACACGCGCGATCTCGAGGTCCATGTATTCGTCGTCCTCATTCAAACGCGAAAAATAGTCCGCCTCGGCGCGGCTCCATCGCCTGAGAGCTGCTGTTCCCGCTATTCGGTTTGCCGACGAAAAATTATGAATGACATGGGCGATCTTCCCTTCGTGCAGCGCGATCTCAGCCAGACCACGCAGCGCTCGAAAGTTATCGCTCATTCCGTCAACGGCGCGTCTGAAAACGCTTTCGGCTCGCCGCCACTCGTCGAGTTGGAAATATGCCTCGCCAAGACGCGTCAATAGATCAGGATTGCCATTCGCGTGCCGCTCTGCAAGACAAAGTGCAGCGACCGACCGCCGCCGCAGTTTCTCGCTTCTTTTTGAGATCGAAATAGACTGCAAACAGCGGCCAAGATCGAGCAGCAATTGCCCGTCGTGCGGACTGACAAGCAACGCTCGCCGGAGCGCCTCGAACGATTGCAGCAAATACCCGGCCGTCCTCAACTCATTGCCGAGGCTATGGAGTTCGGATGCTTTTTCGGGAGAGTCCGGTGAAAAGTTCTTGCTACGGCGTCCAGCTCTGGTCTTTCCCGGTTCACCGATCTTTTCTAACGAATCTTCGAGCACCTCCGCCGACGGTATCTGCGAAAACTCGGCTTTTCTGATCGTCTCCTTCGGATCGGCAAGATTGTCGCGAAGATCGATGGAGCGGCTGTCGAGAACGTTTTCCGGGACGCGTGAAAATATCTCCGCCACCGTCGCACGGTAATCCTCGCTTCCCGAAACGAACGAAAATTCCAAACCTCGCCCGCGAATGGTGGTTTTGTACCGATAACGGATATCCGATCCGCGTTTCACCGACCTGAGCGGATAAGTGTCGATAAACTCGATGTTCTTGATCTTCAGACGGCTGAGCGATCTGTCAACGAGAGACCAGATCAGGGCGCCGATTCCCGCGCGGTATATCCGCTTGCCGTCGAAGTTTATCCGGTCCGTAAACGCCATCGGCGGAATAGCGATCAGCGCCGAGGCCGCGATAACCATGGCGGCAATGAAGTATTCCAAATGATAAGCGTAAGCTGCGAAAAACATCATCAACGCGAACGCAGAGAAATACCTGCCGCGCGGTGCGCGCACGGAGATCTTTGAAACTCGTTTTTCGGCCTTAAATGGCAAAAAGTTATCCAAAATTAAAATCCCGCTACGATCGGTATCAGATAGTACAAATACCCAATCGTGCGAGATTTTTCAAATTTAGCTAATAATTAGCCGCCAAACGGCGATTGGATCTCAGGTTCGGGAATCTCTTTGGCCTTTGCGGGGTCCAGTTCCGTAACCTTGTCCTTGGCATCGCGTGCCGTTTGCGTCATCGTCAAAGGCTTCCCTTCCGCATCCTTCGCTTCGGCCGCAGTCTTTGCGATATTGAAATACAGGTCAAGCGCTTCCTGCTTCTTGCCCTGCTTTTCGTAAAGTTTTGCGAGTTCGAAATTGATCGTTTCCTTCGAAATTATGGGGTCGTCCATAGCCGCAAGTTCCTGGTACAGCGCGATCGCCTCGTCGGTCTTGCCGTCCTCGGCATCGGCCTGGGCGAGCGCAAATTTCGCTAGTTTCGATACCGGGTCCTTTGAACCGGCAAGATTGGTCAGGTCCTGGATCGCGGTCGGCCTGTCGACGGTAAGACGCTCAACAGCGGCGAAGTATTTCGCCTTTTCGCCTACGCTTCCGCCGAATTTGTCGGCGACAGCCTGAAATTCAGCAATTGCCGCATCCGAACGTTCCTTTTCGGTCTTGAATGATTTTACGGTCGACCCGGCGGGCAGCGGCGAAGCCGAAACGATCGCCTGCGACGTTTCGATGGCCTTTCCCAAGGCCGTCTGCGCAGCGGCGTCCGAGCGTTTGTTCCACGCATAGAAGATGCCCAACAAAATGGCAAGTACGACAACGGCGGCCAATCCGTACAGGATGTTTCGTCCTTGTCCCTCAAAAATGCGTCCCGCATCCTCTAGCCTCTGACCAACATTTCGCTGGAAAGGGTCTTTATAATCGTCTACCTTTTTCTTGGGCTCGGAGGCGGCTGCCTCGAGCTGTTCAAATCTTCTCTTTTTTCGTGCCATTTCAATAAAAAAACTGCAATTCTTTTACGGCCGGACGTTATATAATTGCCTAAGCCGTTATTATGCCAAAAGAGTTAATTTAGCTTAAAACGGCTGCGAGAGCAATGTACGACAGGCTGTTAGCTTTTCAAAACCGGCAGCTAAGGGTCAGCAAGCGGTACGAAGTTCGCCTGTCAACCAACAAAAACTATATTTTGGAATTTTTTGATGAAACCCGGGAACAATTTTCAATTATCGGTGTCTAATACGACAATCCGCTCAATCGTGCGGACGAGCAGTTTGAAAATTTCCTTGAAGGGGAACAGGCGAGGCGGGCGATGTTCTTCAGCAGATCGATAACGTTTGGTGACGAAGACCTAGATGCTGTTGCGGCGCGGCCCGCCGATGAGCGCCTTCTTGCGGACGCCGATTTTGTCGAACGCCTGAAAAACGGTGACTCGCTCGCATACGACACGTTGGTGACCCGATACTCCGGCCAGATCTACGGCCTGCTTTTCAGATTGACGCAGGACGCGGAGGAGGCCGCTGACCTTACGCAAGACACGTTTTTGCAGGTCCTGCGTTCGGTCAGAAAGTTTCGCGGTGATTCGGAATTGAAAACATGGCTGTTTCGTATCGCGATCAACGAATCCCGAAACCGGTTCCGCTGGTGGAAACGCCGAAAGCGCGAATCGACTGTTTCCCTCGACGCCCAGCCCGTTCGCGACGGTTTGCCGCTGAACGAAACTCTCGCCGATTCTTCTGAAGACCCCGAACGGGCTCTGATACGTCGGCAGGAACACGAGCGGATCGAACGGGCACTCAACGATCTGCCGCTGCTGTTTCGCGAGGCTGTCGTGCTCTGTGATGTCGAAGGACAAAGCTATCAGGAAATAGCGACGATCCTTGGCATCAACATCGGTACGGTCAAATCGCGAATAGCTCGCGGACGTGAGGAAATGAGGAAAAGGCTCAGCGATTTTTGAAAATTAGCGAATGATCGACTCGCCCCGGTTTTATCTTTGAAGACAAACGCTCCGGTGCCAAACACGAGGTCGAAGAAAAACGAAAGATGAGGTCAGGTTCGAACAATATAAAGCTTATGCGGTTATTTGAGTTGACCAGCAATCACAAGAGTGCCGTAGAAATGTTTATATTAACGCACCAGCCGATCTATGCGTTGCTTTCTCTGCTGAGAACGCAGCCGGGGTCAGCCGCTCATTCGCTAGTTCCATCGATATAATGAATTGCAGCGAACTAAAATTTGAACTTTCACCGTACCTCGACGGCCTGTCGGGCGCTGACGAATCCGCTGCTGTCGAATCGCATCTGGAACATTGCCCGCTGTGCCGGCAAACTGCAGACGACCTCCGATCGGTTCGCGCGCGGTTGCGCGGGCTTGAGCATCCCGTAATTCCCGAGCGTGTCGTCGGCTCGATCCGCGAAGCGGTCGCAAATCGTGTCGCGTTGGGAGCGCCAAATCGCGAAATGCCGTTCATACCCGACTGGCTGTCCGATCCGCGACGGGTCTGGCTTATGTCATACAGCGTCGGTTCTGTGGCTTCGATCGTTTTGGGAATCAGCTTTTTGTGGATGATCCTGGTGCCGGCTAACATCTCGCGTCAGCCGTCTTTTGCGATAAATGGCGGCCCGTCCGGCTCGGGTATCATGCTTACCGGAAACTCTCCGAATGGCGAGCCCTCGCCGGCAGCTTACGCTCAGGCGCGCCGCGATGTGTCGTCCGAGTCTCCCAGTATCAACCCGAACGGCGCTCTTATTGAGCTTACAAAATTGTTGGTTCAGGGCGAGATGAAGGATGACGAAGTGGTCGTAGTTGCCGACGTTTACAGTAACGGCTCGGCGCAGATCGCGCAGGTGGTCGAGCCTTCGCACAATCGTGATGCGGTCGTTGAATTGGCAAGAGCGTTGGATAACGGTCTTGGCTCGACCCCGTTCGTCCCGGCGGCGTACGACAAGCGTTCAGATTCGGTCAGGGTGATATTTAAGATACAGACGGTTTACGTCAGCACGCAGGAGAAACCTAGGAAGCGAACGTCGTTGTGATTCTCTTGTCGTTCCTTACAGATCCGGCGCAAAAATATAGCCACGAGATCTCGCGAAACGTACACGAAGAAGATGCTTCGTGAATTTTCGTGTGTCTTCGTGGCTGATTCGCAAAACCTGCGACGCTGTCCCGATGTGTTTAGAGATTATCGATCTCTGTCTTTAACTTCGCCGCAAGATCGGCATCAAGCGTAAGTAAGGCGTTGTACTGTTCCAGGGCCGCGCTCTTGTTTTTCTTCTTTACCAGCATGAACCCGAGGTTAAATCTTGCCCGAGAAAACCGCGGGCTAAGCTCCAGACATTTTCGATAAGCGTCGATCGCATTGTCGAGCTGATCGTCCGCAAAATAAGCATTTCCCAAAAGATAAAAACCGTCCGAGTAGTCCGAATTAACCTTAGTGAACTGCACGAGTCCCGTCACGGCCCGATCGTAATACTTGGTCGCCTCGCTTCGCTTGTTGAGCAGGTCGTAGGCGCGGCCGAGATAATAATTTGTCTCGCCGTCGTTCGGACTTAACTCCAGTGCCTTGTTGCAGGAATTTATCGCGAGCTGGTACTGCTTTGTATCATTATAGGCACGGCATAAATTGGTGTAACCGATCGCCTCTTTGGGACTGAACGTAATCGCCGCCTGAGCAGCGTCGATCGCATCCTGCGAACGGTCCGCAAGGCCGTAGTACCAACTCAGATCGGCGTAGATGCGTCCGTCGTTCGGGAAGACAAGCAAGGCCTTTTTCGAGATCTGGATCGCATCGTCGAATTTGTTTTGGTTGCGATAAATATCCGCAAGGTTCCGATATGCCTCAAACGTGTCCGGCTTTGCGGCCAGGGCACGCAGGTACGCATCGGTCGCCTCGTCGAAACGCCGCTGCCGGTAATACGAATCGCCAAGCATCAGATATGCATCACCCAAAAATCGGGTATTTCCTTTGATGGCTTTTTCAGCAGCTTCGGATTGCCCTTTGGAATCGCCAAGGGCTCCTTCAACGCGGGCAATGTTGTACCAGATGTCAGCGTTTGCCGGCTGCATTGCGGACGCCTTTTGGTAGGCCGCCAGCGATTCGGGATATTGCCCTTTTGAATAGCTGATCTCGGCAAGGCCGACGAGGAACATCAGATTATCAGGCTCAAGCTTCAAGCCTTCTTTGATATCGGCGAGCGCCGCCTCATAATTTTTCTTGTCAAAATTTAGAAACCAGCGAACCTTATATACATCAAGCGGCGTGTAGCCCAGCTTGAGGGCCGTATCCATTTCCGACAAGGCCTGGTCGTTTTCCTTGAGATAATAATGCGCGTAACCCTTCCAAAAATGGGCGTTTGCGTTATCCGGAACAAGTACGATCGACTCGGCATAATTGTCGATCGCGGAGCGGTAATTCTTCTGCCTAAATGCCTTTTCCGCCTCTTCTACAAGCTGTTTTGCCTTTTTCTGATCCTTTTTGCTCTGGGCGTTAGCCATGCCGGCAAAACACAAAAAGATGGTTAAAAGCAAACCGTATCCTGCAAGCTTTTTCAAAATTCCTGTATTCATATCTTTCTTTCTCCCGGCTACTGAAGAATTTTCGTACGATCGTTGTCCGATTTTTTCGGCGTCGGTTTTGCCGTCGGCGTACCGCTGGGCCGTATCTGGACGCTCTTTGTAGCCTGAGGCGTGGGCCTCGGACGTTCAGGAGTATTTGGTGTTTCCTCACGCGGCCGCTCCGGGGTGATGACTTCTACAGTCGGTTCAGGAGTCGGAGTTGCCAGGTTGACATTTCCGGTTTCGATATTTGAATTAGTGTTATCGGCCGTATTGGTCGAAAACACCGATTCCTGCGTCGGCTCTGGTGAAGGCGCGAATGTCGGTTCAGGGGACGGTGACGGCTCAGGCGCGGCCGAAGCGTAGTAGTTTTCGTAAACAAACCAGCCGGCGCCGGCCGCTCCAAGCCCTAAAATAAACAGCACGCCAAGAACACCAGCGATCAGCAGCGCCCTGGATTTTTTCTTTGGCGCCGCCTGCGGTCTCGGAACACTCGGTGTTGCTCCAACGGCATTAGACGGCGCAGTCGGCTGCTGTTGATAATCGTTACGCGGCTGAGACGTGTGACCAGAAGGTGAATAAGCGTTGGATTCCTGATCGCCATAGCTTACATTAGGCGTCGTGAAAAACTCGGGGCTCGCAATTTCCTGACCTCCCATGCTTTCGTTGCCGTACGATCGATCGTAGGAAACGTTTGGAACCGTCGCATCGCCGACATGGCCGGGCGTCGACCCGAAATCGGTCGTGTCCGCAAAATTTTCCTGGATCTGCGGGCGTTCGTCCGGCTGAGACCCGTAGCTTGGAAAACTCGGTTCCGGGTTGGACGGCAATGGTTCGTCCGGAACTGACGGGAACGGAGCGCTTCCGGCAACAAAAACTTCGGTCTTGATATCCGCCTGCCGCGGTGTCGAATCCGCCGGCGTCTGCCCGGTGACCGACGTTTCAAAACTCGAGCCGTTTCCAGGCATCGGCTGTCCGGGCTGCGACTGTATGCCCGGCGTTGAATTTATCCGCGTAGGCAGTTCCGAATCCTGGCCCGGCTCTCGATTCAGCGCCTCGGCGGGCGGTTGAGATTTACTGTAATGCTCGGCTGCTCCCGGCGGAAGGTCGGTTTGGGCGTTGAACGCGACGGTGTGAGCGGACATCGCGCTCTGAACCTGCGAATACGCTTTACGCAGCGCCTTTTGCATATCCCGCGCGTTGGGCCACCTCTTTTCCTGGCTGACCTCCATTCCCCTAAGGATCACCGTTGAAATATCAGGAGCGATCTCGGGATTGATCTCAGTTAGCGGCCTGATCGGGTCCGGCTTTTCATTAAGCAATGCGTCGGCGCGGGTCAAAGCGTCGATCGGTACCGAGTTCGTCATTAACTGGTACAAAGTCGCCGAGAGAGCATAAAGATCACTTCGCGGATTGGTTCCCGTTCCCCGAATCTGCTCCATCGGAGCGTAATGCGGCGTGTAGCCGACAACGCTGCCGGACGCGGAACTTGAACTCGTGATATTTGTTTGGCCCGTCGAATTTTTGGACAGCCCGAAATCAAGCAAAACTATGTGATTTTCGTCCGTCAGCTTGAGGTTCTGCGGTTTGATGTCACGATGAATTATCGGCGGCTCGTGCGAATGCAGATACGACAGAGCGTCCAGAAGCTGATCCGCCCAGAACAGCACCCAGCTTACGGGAAACGGCTTATGCGCGGCCTCGAGCCGTTTCGACAGATCGTCGCCCGCGATGTGTTCCATCACGAGATACTGCTCCTCGCCCTCTGTAAAATGGTCGCTTACCTTTGGCAGAACGGGATGTCGGAGGCGCGCAAGTGTCTTAGCTTCGCGTTCAAACGCATTTCCGAGCATTTCGTCACTGGCAAAAAAAGTTCGTTTGAGAGCGACCGCGCTCCCGAGGCGCTGATCAACGGCAAGGTAAACCTCGCCCATCCCGCCTTTTCCGATCAACTGAACGATCAGATAGCGGTTTTGGATCATGGTGTTCGGTGCCAGTGACTTCATGTGTTTTTCCTATGGGTAATGATCAGTAAATACAGACCGTTCAATTTTGTAATAATTGCGGCGAAACTTCAATATAAAACAACGTTTTTGCCAAAAAACGTTTAGCCGCGCGAATTCCCTTCAACCTTCATCGCAGGCATTCCGATGTGCTGCCAGCATCGCGTGTTAGGACCTTTGACGCGCCGTGAGCACGGTGTTCCTTTTTTTGTTGCGGCTCCGCAATAATAAACTGCCTCGGTACTTGCACGCGCCGGAGCCTCGGCGCGTTGCATATTCTGTGTCGTTTTCTGGTTTGTATCGGCAACCCCTGCCGATGGTGAACCTGGTTGAGATTGAACAGTTGCAATGTTAGTTGCCTGTTTATTTGCATTGCCGGGCGGCGTAGGTTTGTTTGGCTGCTCAAACAAACTCCTTTTCGCAACTGTATTGCCTGCCGCAGGCCGGCTCTGCAAGTAACTGCCGATGCCAAAAATTCCGATCAAAAGGCCGATACCGACTATCGCCTTTGGTATAAATTCACCGAGCGTGTGGTTTGTTGCACAGAGGTCGCAGAATCGCCGACTGGTCCACGGTTTCCAGTCGGTCCGCTCGATTCGTTCCCCACAACTGCAGCAAAAATTGGGACGGTAAAGCATATTTTTCAATCTTTAACGGGATCTCGTAAAAACTGAAACGAATAAAGTTATGTTTTTGGTAACTCAATAAGGCAAACATAGATTATAGACTATTTGACGGACAATGTTAAGGTAAATTTTGAAACCAGCGCGCAAGCAACCGCGTGGGTTTTCAGAGCGTCTGAATCTGTACTGATTTTTATGCACTTATATCGGTCTTTATTTATTCTTGCGATCATTTTTACTTTCACGTTTGCGGCACTGGCCCAGGACGATGATCCCGTAAAAGTTGATACCTCTATTGTCCGGTTAAATGTCGGGGTCGTCGATCGAAAGGGACAGCCGATCACCAATCTGAATCGAAGCAATTTCACTCTCTATGAAGACGGCGTAAAGCAGCAGATATCAAGGTTTGAGCCATCGACTGCGCCGTTCAGCGTCGTTCTGCTTCTGGATATGAGCGGCTCGACGCTGGGTTTTCGCCAGATCTTAAAAATGTCGGCAGGCCGCTTTATCGATGCATTGTCGCCGGACGACCGGGTTGCGGTTGTCGAATTTTACGACAAGGTCAACCTGCGAAACGATTTTACGACGGATCGCGGAGTGGTCCTGCATTCGATCGAGGCGTCAAACGGACGCGGGAAAACGCAATTGTACAAGGCGTTGGACTTTGCTCTCGACAAGCTGTCGTACGAAGGCAACCGGCGTAAGGCTATTATCGTTTTGACCGACGGCGTCGATACGGCGGTCCGCGATCAGGACCGCGAAACGCTCGAGCCGGTCAAGGACACCGATGTCCCGAACGCCATCAAACCTGAGAATAGCGATATTCTCAATCGAGTCCTCACCCGAGCGGACCGGCAAGGCGTTACGATCTATCCTCTGGCATTGCCGACCGGCGACCCGGAAAAACTGGCAGACCCGACGCCCCGGCAGGTTGCGATGTTCAAGGCCGCCCGCGAACGGCTTCAGATAGTCGCCGACAGGACAGGCGGTATAGTACACACAATAAATCGTTTAGAGGAAATGGGAACGCTTTACGCAAAGGTCGCTGCCGACCTGAGAACGCTCTACACCATCGAATACCAACCCGCAAATGAAAAGAAGGACGGCCGCTGGAGAACGATAAAACTCGAAGTCGCCGATCCGGAACTGATCTCAAGAACAAAGCCGGGTTATTACGCTAAATAGCGATGGAGAATACGGGCCTTGTCCATTATTACCCTGCGTGTACCTCCAAGGCCTACGCATCAGGTTTTATGCTGACGCCGGCTTTTGTGGGCTGACATTACATGGCAGTTCAAGAATCACGAACGGACTAACCTACCGCTTGACACCGCGGCGTTTGATTTGTAGGCTATATGTTTGATTTAAGCACCCGTAGCTCAGCTGGATAGAGTACTTGACTACGAATCAAGGGGTCGCATGTTCGAATCATGCCGGGTGTACCATTATTATCAATAATTTAGAGGAAGCCCGTCGCTTCCTTTTTTGTTTTCCGTTA
>Ga0207674_10008256_pt1 | contig 12057 bp, 9 predicted proteins | sample KBSCornC72_FD_184303 | JGI IMG/M metagenome (GOLD analysis project Ga0207674, IMG submission 184303) | Corn rhizosphere microbial communities from Kellogg Biological Station, Michigan, USA - KBS Corn C7-2 (SPAdes) (version 2) | ecosystem: Host-associated > Plants > Roots > Rhizosphere > Soil ... | reverse complement strand
TTTCCTGGGCCACTCCCCTAATGGATGGGGTACAGGACCTGGTGGATATCGCCGGAACGTGGACCGGCTCGATGATCGCCAACGCCACTCTGCGGTCGCTGATCGTGGACGGGATTTTCAAAGGCGTTGGTAGCGTAGTCGTGTTCCTGCCGCAGATCCTGTTTCTGTTCCTGTTCATCGGGATTCTGGAGGACTCCGGATACCTCGCCCGAGCCGCCCTGATCGCCGATCGCACCATGTCGCGCTTCGGTCTGCAGGGCAAGAGCTTCATCCCGCTGCTTTCGGCGTATGCCTGCGCGGTGCCGGCCATCATGGCTACGCGCACCATCGAGAACAAACGCGATCGCATTGCGACGATTCTAATCGCGCCGTTCATGACCTGTTCGGCGAGGTTGCCGGTGTATACGCTGGTGATCGCCGCATTTATCCCCGACAAGAACATCCTGGGACCGTTTCTAGGCGCTCGTGCCGCGACCATGATCGGCTTATACATTCTCGGATTCCTGGCGGCCGTATTTACCGCGCGTCTGCTTAAATCCACCGTACTGAAGAGCAGCCGGTCGGCTTTCATGCTGGAGATGCCGCCCTACCGCTGGCCCACCGCGCGCTCATTGGCGCTTCGCCTCATCGACCGCTCAAAGGTATTTCTGCGGCGCGCAGGCACAGTGATCCTGCTGGTCGCCGTCGTGCTGTGGGTATTGGCGCATCTTCCGCTAACGAACGGTGAGCCGGCTCAGATCGATCATAGCTTTGCGGCGTGGGTCGGGCACGCAGTCGAACCCGCCATCAAACCGCTCGGCTTCAACTGGAAGATCGGCATCGGACTGATCACGTCTTTGGCTGCGCGCGAAGTCATCGTCGGTACGTTGGGCACCATTTATGGCATCGATGGAACTTCCAACGAAGTGGGCTTGCAGGCCGCGCTCAAGAGCGACCTGACCATCGGCGGAGCGCTGGCGTTGCTAGTGTTCTTCGCCTTCGCGATGCAGTGCATGTCCACACTCGCAGTGGTCCGCCGGGAAACTGGTGGCTGGCGATGGCCCGCGATCCAATTCGCGTACATGACCGCGATGGCTTACGTCTGCGCGCTGCTGGTCAACAAAGCCGTCACGTTGTGGTTTTAGCGCGCTTCTTCCACACGAAGTACCCAATAATCGCCGCCGCGATGATCACTAAAGAGCCGAGAAGCACATAGCGGTGGACTAGTTCGGCGATGGGCTTCCAGTTTTCCCCCAGATAGTATCCCAGCGTGAGGAACGTCGCGACCCATAGCGCGCCTCCCGTCCACGCATAGGCCATGAACGTGGGAAATTCCAGCTTCGACATTCCTGCGACCACGGCAGTGAAGTGCCGTACACCCGCGATGTAATACCCGACTACCAGCATCCAGTGGCCGAGTCTGTCGAACCATTGGTGAACCTTTGCGAGGCGGTCTTCCGTGAAGTGGATGTACTTGCCGTAGCGGTGGACCACGCCGACGCCTAGCGTCCGTCCCAGAAGATAACTGCCGCTGATGCCAGTCCAGGCTCCGGCTAAGGCAGCCGCGAACGCGCCCACGGGATGCAAGGTTCCCCGTCCGATCAGATAGCCGGCGAAGACCAGGATGGTTTCGTCAGGAATGGGAAGGCCCACCACGCCCAATGCCATCAGGAGGAACAACGCTCCATAGCCGTGCGCGGCGACCCAGGCGAAGACCCCGTCCATTGTTCCTACGATAGCGTCCCGCGCGGTATCCTTGAGTCAGCAGGCTACGTTTGCCATCATGCGATCGCTCAAGTCTTTAGTCCTCATCGCAGCAGGAATCCTGGCCGTCCTCTCGGCCGCATTCTCCTTTCAGCAGCCCAGCCCTGCCACCGAGCAGCGGGCGATGCTCGACAAATACTGCGTACCCTGCCACAACCAGCGCCTCAAGACCGGTGGCCTGGCGCTCGACAACCTGAATCTCGACCGCGTCGCGGAGAACGCCGAGATCCTGGAAAAAGTTCTGCGAAAACTGCACGGCGGGATGATGCCTCCGCAAGGCATGCCGCGCCCCGACGAGCCAACTGTGACACGGTTCATGGCAACGCTGGAAGCGTCGCTCGAACGCGCAGCGGTGTCCCGTCCTGAACCCGGCCGATCCACCTTGCACCGTTTGAATCGCACCGAATACGGCAACGCGATCCACGATCTTCTGGATCTGGATATCGATGTCGCCTCTCTTCTGCCTGCCGATGACGAAGCCAACGGATTCGACAACATCGCCGACGTATTGCGTGTGTCGCCGTCGCTCCTTGAGCAATATCTATCGGCGTCCGACAAGCTGGCGAGCCTCGCGGTCGGCGATCCATCCATCACTCCGATCAGCCTGGTCTACCAGGCGCCGCCGGATCTGTCACAAGAGAATCACATTGAAGGCCTCCCATTGGGAACGCGCGGCGGCATTTCGGTCCGTTACAACTTTCCGCTCGACGGCGAATACGATTTCCGCGTTTTCCTGCTACAGAACATTGTTGGCTACCTGACCGGCCTGGAGTACGCCCACCAGCTTGAAATCAGCATCGATGGCCAGCGAGTGTTTCTCGCGCAAGTCGGCGGCGACGAGGACAATAAAATGTCCGACGCCAACCTGGGCGTGGCGAAGGACACCATCGACGCCCGTCTGCGAACCCGAATCCCGGTGAAGGCCGGACCTCGCACAGTAGTCGTGACGTTTCTCCGCCGCAACTCCGCACCCTCTGATGAGCCGCTGCAGCCTTTCACCCGCGATCACGATCTTCAGAACATGAACGGCATCCCGCTGATCGATCGGATGCAGATCACCGGCCCGTTTAACCCCACAGGTTCAGGCGATACCCCGAGTCGTCGTCGAATCTTCACGTGCCACCCCGCCAATGCCGCAGCCGAGCTGCCGTGCGCTCGCCAGATCCTATCCAACCTCGCGCGCCGGGCGTACCGCAGGCCGGTTACCGGCAGCGATCTGGAAACGTTGCTGACCTTCTATCAATCGGCGCGCAACAAGAAGAATTTCGAGGCCGGCATCGAAAATGCACTGCGGCTGATGCTGACCAATCCGAAGTTTCTGTTTCGGGTAGAGACCGACCCGGCGGGTGCGCCCGTAGGTTCGATGCATCCTTTGAACGATCTGGAACTAGCCTCGCGGCTCTCCTTCTTTCTCTGGAGCACCATTCCCGACGATCAGCTGATCACGCTGGCGTCGCAAGGCAGGCTGAAGGAACCCGCAGTTCTGGAACAACAGGTCAAGCGCATGCTGGCCGACGATCGCTCCGAAGCGCTGGTGAAGAATTTCGCCGGTCAATGGCTGATGCTGCGGAATCTGCAAAGCGTCCTTCCCGACCCCAACGAGTTCCCCAATTTCGACGACAACCTCCGGCAGGCCTTCCGCAAGGAAACAGAAATGTTCTTCGCGAGCATCATGCGCGAGGATCGCAGCGTGCTCGATCTCCTGAACGCAGATTACACGTTCGTCAATGAGCGGCTGGCCAAGCACTACGGCATCCCCGGTATTTACGGAAGCCAGTTCCGTCGCGTGAAACTCACCAGCGAAGAACGCCGCGGCCTGCTCGGCCAGGGCAGCGTCCTCACGGTGACCTCGGAAGCCAACCGGACTTCCCCGGTGAAGCGCGGCAAATTCATCCTCGAGGCAATCTTAGGGACTCCGCCTCCCGCACCACCTCCCAACGTACCGCCGCTGAAAGAGAATGAAGGCGCACAGGCGCAATCGGTTCGCGCTCGACTCGAAGAGCATCGCAAGAACCCGACTTGCGCAAGCTGCCATGCCGTGATGGATCCCCTGGGATTCTCGCTTGAGAATTTCGATGGCGTCGGCGAATGGCGCACCAAGGAACCCGGTGGCGTAGTCGATCCCTCAGGCCAGCTCGCGGATGGCACGAAAGTCGATGGTCCAATCGCCCTGCGCCAGGCCATCATGAAGCACCCCGAACAATTCGTGCGGACGCTCACTGAAAAGATGATGACCTACGGCCTGGGCCGCGGCCTGGAGTATTACGACATGCCGACGGTTCGCCGCATCGCCATGGACGCATCGGGCGCCAACTACAAGTTTTCATCCGTGGTCCTCGGCATCGTCAACAGCACGGCCTTCAAGATGCGCCGCGTGCAGGATATTCCAGTTAGCGCGCGAGCAGAGTAGTACAGCTTCCGGAAAGCTCTAACCTGGCAGACCGCTCGATAACTCTCGCGGCTCGGTTGGCCGCCCCGCACCACGAGCGATAGCGAGTGACCCTTGGAGCGGCGCCCACATCTCCTTGAAAACGTGAGAAAATAGGCGTGGAAGTGTTTTCATGTTGATCACTAAGAAGCACCTGCCCCGTCGCACCTTCCTGCGAGGCATGGGCGTGTCTCTGGCCCTCCCTCTGCTCGATTCCATGATTCCGGCTCAGACGCTGACGCGGAACACCGCGGCGGCTCCCTTGCCCCGCCTGGGATTCGTCTACGTGCCGCACGGCGCGATCATGGATAAATGGACCCCGGCCACCGAAGGCACTGGGTTCGAGTTTTCTCCCATCCTGAAGCCGCTGGAGCCTTTCCGCGACCGGCTGAACATCGTTAGCGGCATGGGACATCGCGCGGCCGATTCCACCGCCGTCCATTCGTTGAGCCCGACAACCTGGCTCAGCGGTGTGCGACCCAAGCCTACTCAGGGCACCGACGCGTTCGCCGGCGTCACCGCCGATCAAGTGGCCGCGCTCACTATCGGCCAGGACAATATCCTGCCATCGATGGAATTGGCGATCGAAGATCATTCAGGCCTGATCGGCGCATGCGACCGCGATTACGGCTGCATTTATATGAACACTCTCTCCTGGCGGACGCCGACCACGCCCCTGCCCATGGAGATCAATCCGCGAAAAGTTTTCGAGCGGATGTTTGGACAAGGTGGCAGCGCGGCGGACCGTATGGCGCGCATCGAAGGCGATCGCAGCATCCTCGATGCGGTAATGAAGGAGGCCACCGGCCTGCAGGCCAAGGTGGGTCCGCAGGATCGGCTGAAGCTCAACGAGTATCTGGAAAACGTCCGCGAAATCGAGCGGCGCATCCAAAAAGCCAGCCAGCAGGTAGACGCCAGCATGAAGCTGCCGGAGCAGCCCGCGGGAATCCCGTTCTCGTATGACGAGCACGTCGGCATCATGTTCGATCTTCTGGCGCTGGCGTATCAGGCCAACATCAGCCGCGTGTTCACGTTCATGATGGCGCGCGAGGTCAGCAATCGGACGTATCCGCAGGTGGGCGTGCACGACGGTCATCATGCCACGTCGCACCACCAGAATCGCGCGGACAAGATCGAGAAGCTGGTGAAGATCCAGAACTATCACCTGACGCTGTTCACCAAGTTCCTGGAAAAGCTCAACACGACTAAAGACGGCGATGGCACCCTTCTGGATCACTCGCTGATCCTCTACGGCAGCAACATGAGCAACAGCAACGCGCATAATCATTTCCCGCTGCCGACGCTGGTGGTGGGAGGCGCATCCGGCAACATGAAGGGCGGCCGCCACATCAAGGAACCGGATCACACGCCCATGACCAACGTGCTGCTGACCATGCTGCACAAGAGCGGCGTCGAAGTCGAAAGCCTGGGCGACAGCACGGGCGTCATCGCCACAGCTTAAGGAGCCATCATGCGCGTGATCGCATCACTTCTCGTGGTAGGCGTCGCGTGTTTCGCCGCCGACAGTGCTTCTCCCGACGGGACCACTCCACTACACCTGGCCGTTCGTGCGGATGACCTGGCGAAAGTAGACAAGCTTCTGGCCGCCGGGGCCGATGCCAAGGCTGCAAATCGTTATGGGATCACGCCACTGTATCTGGCCTGCGAGAACGCCAACCCTTCGATCATCGAACGACTGCTGAAAGCCGGGGCCGACCCGAACTCCACCTCGACCGAAGGCGAAACGGCTCTGATGACGGTCGCGCGCACTGGCGTCGTCGAGGCCGCCAAGGTCCTCCTGGATCACGGCGCAAAAGTTGACGCCCGCGAAGAATGGCACGGGCAAACCGCGCTGATGTGGGCCGTCAACGAAGAGCATCCTGCCATGATCAAAGAGCTGATCGCGCATGGCGCGGATGTGAACGCGGTTTCGAACATCAATAAGTGGGAGCGGCAGAATACCGCTGAGCCGCGCGAGAAGTGGCTGCCCTCAGGTGGCCTGACGCCGCTGCTGTTCGCCGCGCGCCAAGGATGCGTCGAATGCGAGCAGATCCTGCTCGATGCGGGGGCCAAGATCAACACCGTCGATCCCGACGGCATCAGCCCGGTGCTGATCGCCATCATCAACGGCCACTATGATGCCGCTGGCTTCCTGCTCAATAACGGCGCCGATCCTAATCTTGCGGACGAGACCGGCCGCACGGCCCTGTTCTCCGCAGTGGATTTCAACACCATGCCGGCGTCCAACCGGCCTTCGCCCAAGGTCATCGACAACAAGCTGTCGAGTCTGGATCTGATCGCGCTCCTGCTGGACAAGGGCGCGAACGTCAACGCGCAGTTGAAGAAGCAGCAGCCCTACCGCGTGAAGCTCGATCGCGGCGATGACACCATGCTCACCACGGGCACCACGCCTCTGCTGCGCGCCGCCAAGGCCGGCGATGTTCCCGCTATGCGTCTGCTTCTCGCCAAGGGAGCCGATCCGAAGCTCGCGACGCGCGCGGGAATCACGCCGCTGATGGCTGCCGCGGGTCTGGGTTCGAAGGAAGAAGACACCACCGGTCGTTTCAAAACCGAAGCCGACGCGATCGAATCGATCAAGCTATGCCTCGACGCGGGAGTCGATATCAACGCCGCGAACGGCCAGGGCCAAACGGCACTGCACGCCGCAGCCTTGAAGGGCTACAACAAGGTGGTCCAATTCCTGGCAGATCACGGTGCGAGCCTCAACGCGAAAGACAAGCAGGGGAAGACTCCGCTGGATGCGGCTCTGGGTCAGGCGGGCGGCAGCGGCGGATTCGACGGCAGCCGCCGGGATGTTCACGAAAGCACCGCCGATCTTCTAAAGAAACTGATGGCGAAAGCCCAGTAGTATAATACGGTCTCTTACTTTCGCGTTTCCTGCAAGACTACTGCCTCTCCTGGACGAAGATCGCCGGACACGACTTCCGTATATTTGCCATCCGTGATCCCGGCCTGGATCTTGCGTTCCTCCGGAACTCCCGCAGCGTTCAGCACATATACGGACAGGTGCGTTTGTGGACCCTTCACCGGCGGAGCAATAGGACCACCCCTGACTTCGCCGGGCTTATAACGCAAGGCCGGGTTGGGAACGCGCAAGACATCGTCACGCACCTGGACCGGAATTCGAATGTTCGCCGTCATGCCAGGAAGCAATCCTAGATCGGGGTTCGGAACGTCCATCACCGCATCATAAGTAATCACATTTTGCACGTTGATGGGCGACTGTCGGACCTGGCGAACCTTAGCCTCGAACGTCCGGGTAGGCATCGCATCCACCGTGAACTGCGCCATCTGACCAGCGTGCACTCGACTGACGTCGGCTTCGTCGATGTCAGCGTCAACTTGCATCTGAGAAAGATCCTTCGCGATCAGAAAGATGGTGGGCGCTGAAAAGTTGGCGGATACGGTCTGTCCTACGTCCACCTGGCGATCGATGACGACTCCGTCGATCGGCGATTCGATGTGAGCATGGGCCAGGTCCAGCTTGGCTTGTTCCAATGCTCCTTCGGCCACTCTGACCTGTGCTACTGCGGACGTCTCCTGAGTCACGGCCGCGTCGCGCGCCTGCCGCATCTCGTCTATGGTCGTCTCGGCGACGTGCTCCTGCGCATCGCTCGCCTGCCGGTCGGCAACAGCAACATCGTACGTGGCCTTCGCGCTTTCAAACTGGTCATCCGAGACGATCGAGCTCTTGGCCAGCAACTGCTGCCGGTCAGCGGTGACCTTGGCTCCACGTTCTCCGGCGACGGCCTGTGCGACCAACGCAACCTGGCTGTCTTTCGTAGCCTGCGCGGTGCGGATATCGACCTCGGCCTTCTTTACCGTCGCCTTCGCCGCTACTACGGCAGCTTGAGCGCTCTCCAGAGCGGCTTCGGCCTGATTCACCTTTTCCTGAAACGGCAGCGGATCGATGTCAGCCACCAACTGTCCCTTGTGCACTTGGCTATTGAAGTCGACATATAGAGCTTTAACGACTCCGGACACCTGGCTACCCACTTGAACGGTCAGTAATGCGCTACATGTTCCAGTGACGGCGACCACGGACTGAATTCTTCCCACGTGCGCCGCCTCAGTTTTATAGTCCATCCGCGCGCCCGCGCGGACATACTTCCAGGCTCCAAATGCAGCCGCGCAGATTCCCAGACCCAGCACCAGCCTGCCTTTGTTTTTCATGACATTCGGCCCTTCGCCCTACAGACGCCAGCCGTTCCATATCGCGTTACTAAGCCGATTGGGCATGTTAGCCTGAGGGCATCTGCCGGAGGGAATATGCGCCTGCTAGCGCTGTCGTTAATCACAGGAAGCTTTGGCATCGCCCAGACCCCGACCTTTTCTAAGGATGTGGCTCCGATCCTTCAGAGGCACTGCCAGGAATGCCATCGTCCAGGGGAAATCGGACCGATGCCGCTGCTCAGTTACGCCGAGGCTCGGCCTTGGGCGAAGTCCATCAAGGAGGCCGTGGCGTCACGCCGTATGCCGCCGTGGCATGCCGATCCACATTACGGAAAGTTCTCCAATGACCGGTCGCTAACGCAGGCCGAAATCAATACGTTGGTCGGATGGGTCGATGGCGGAGCGCCGCAGGGCAATGCCAAGGACGCGCCTCCTCCGCGCGAGTTCGCCGACGGATGGCAGATCGGCAAGCCGGATCTAGTGCTCGATACAGGCGTCGATTTCAATGTCCCCGCGCAAGGAACCATCGAGTACACGCACTTTGTCGTGCCCACCGGCTTCACCGAAGACAGGTGGATCAAAGAGATCGAAGTGCGGCCAGGCAACAAGGCCGTGGTGCTTCACGTGGTTCTCTATGCGCGGCCCAAAGGTTCACAGTTCGTGGCCGACGCTAAGCCCGGTGTGCCCTATGTTCCGCCTAACGCGGGACAGACTCCCCGCCAACGTCCGCCGCAAAGCGATCGGGCGAATCTGTATGGCATCAATGGAGGCGCCTACGAAATGGTCGGCGTCTACGTTCCGGGTGGCGATGCGTACCGCACTCTACCGGGCCAAGCTCGTTTGATCCCCGCTGGAGCCGACCTGATCTTCCAGATGCATTACACCTCGAATGGCAAGGCAGCCATGGATCGCACCAAGGTCGGGATGGTGTTCGCCAAGGAACCGCCCAGAGAGCGAGTGGTGAACACCTTCATCATGAACCAGACGCTTCGCATTCCGCCGGGCGAGGGCAATCATCGGGTGGATGGGAAAGTGACCCTGCAGCAGGACACCACGTTGCTGTCGCTGTTTCCACACATGCATCTCCGCGGCAAGGCGTTCGAATACACAGCGACTTTCCCCAATGGCGAGACTCGCACATTTTTAAAGGTGCCTCAATACAACTTCAACTGGCAGCTTACGTATTACTTGGACCAACCCATCGCTCTGCCGGCCGGCACGCAGCTTACGGCGACCGCGTATTACGACAACTCGGCGAATAACAAATACAATCCCGATCCCGCTAAAGAAGTCTACTGGGGCGATCAGAGTTGGGATGAGATGCTGGCCGGGTTTGTAGACCTCGCGATCCCTGTAAGTATGAATCCCGTGGATCTGGTTCGGCCAAGAGCGGTTCGCTAAGGTCTTGAGTTCAACCCACCGACACGTGTTGCCTTAGCCATACTTCGAGCTCACCAAAGCGCAATCGGTTGCTCTCGTAAAGCCCGATTATGAACGCGTATGCCTGAAGGTCATCGAAATCTAGAACGTAGCCGTTGATCCGCAGGAATGGCAGCGATGGTTAGCGCCACTCGCTTATTGCCATCCACGAATGGATGATTCTGCGACAGACTTTCCCAAAGGGCCGCAGCCTCCTGAATCAGATCCACGTAATGGCCTGTTCGAGGTCTTGCCAATGCCTTCAAGAGATCCATGATCGCGAATGCCAGATGATCCGCCAAAAGCCGCGATCAAAAGACCGTGTACGGCGAGGACTTCCTCAATCGTTGGATAGGTCGTCACTCGCCCAATCGGCGTAGCAATTCGGGATGCTCGGCAACGAACTGGTTGACGGCCGCCAGGAAGGGTGACGGACCGCGCCGCTCTCTCGTCTTCAAGAAGTCGATAAAGAGGCGGACCGACTCCTGTTCCTCGGGAGTGAGCGAGTTTATCGCTTCAGATAGGTTCTCGGCGTTCATGGTCGTGCCACTCGCAGTATAACCGATTGCTCATTCCCAGCCGCTTTTCGTCCCATAGGGCACGCTAACGCCCATGGCCTCGATCTCGTGGATCTTGCCGGCTCGGATCTTGAAGACCTCTCCAGCCTGCAGGTTGGAAGTGCCCCCGCCCATGGGAATCACATCAACGCCAGACACGCCCTGGATCTTGATGCTCCGCACGCCACCACGATGCTGGAACATCGGGAAACTGAATACCGGACCCTTCTGCTCGTCCACCACTGTAAGCCTACGCGGCCACAACCGAGTGATGAAGCTCAGCACCTGGCTGTCGATCTGCGCCGTACAGCTCAGTGTGCCGATTACCGCCATATCCTGATTCGCCTTGGGTGAGCCGAGGTCTACGGGCCACGGAATGGGCGTCTTGTTATGGGTAGTCTGGCCGCCGTTCTCGTGCCGCTCGCAATCATCGGCAAAGGGAGCAATGCTGCCCTTGCCGTGCTCGATCGCCTCGAAGTAGGAATCCGCCGCATCGATCATCACCTGACGGGGCGTACGCTCATTCGCCGGCACATCGGCCAGCAAACCCGGTCGAGGCGTGACCAGATTCTGCATGCGATCCGGGCGCATGTTCCGCGCCAGGACATGCTCGATTTCAGTGATCTTCCCACCGATGACCTTCAAACGCAGCGCAATGATCAGCGGCTTGTCCCACTCCTCCATCACTCCGTAGAAAGCGATCTGGCTCGAGGCCGGATCCACGGCATACATCTTGAACGTGGTTGGGGCTTCGGATGCGCCCACCCACAGACCTTCGCCCACCTGGATCTCCGCCGTGTTCTCGGTGTAACGCACGCCCTTAGCCAGAGGCAGACCGGAGGGATCATGCTTGACCATCGCGGCCAGATAGCGATCGACCGGAGGATGGAGGCTTTCACGGCACCGATTATATACACTAGGTAACCCAAATGTGGACTCGTTGGACGACGTGATTGGCCCGATGTGGCTCGCGATCTTCATCATTTGGGCGATTAGCGGCCTCACTTCGAAGCGTACGGTGGGCTCGGCGTCCGACGGACGTGCACGCGCTTCTTTATGGGGCGTCCTCCTGGGATGGTTGATTCTATTCAATCAGAACTTCCGCCCCGGCCTGCTAGGAGAAAGATTTATTCCGATCGGACCAACTCCCGTCTATCTGGGGACTGCGCTGGCGGCCGTGGGACTCGGTTTCGCACTGTGGGCGAGGTTCACCATTGGCCGCAACTGGGGGCGATTGATTACCGTACAAGAGGATCATCAACTGATGCGCACCGGTCCGTACGCGATTGTACGGCATCCCATTTACTCGGGCTTTATGCTGGCCACGTTTGGGACCGCGCTGGCCATCGGAGAGGTGGGTGGCTTGGTCGCTACCGCGCTGGTAGTGATCTCCTGGGGGTACAAGTCCCGGCTGGAAGAACGCTATATGATCGAGCACTTCGGCGCGGAGTATGAACAATACCGGCAACAAGTTAAAGGGTTGATTCCCGGCATTTGGTAGCCGTTCGCCGGTAGCGTGCCGCCGTTCGTCGAAAATACTGTAACCCAGAGCCTTTCCGCCAGTACAGTTAGTCATGCTCCTACGCTGCTTGGTTCTCATCTCGACGGCCGCCGGAATTCTGGTTGCTGCCGACTCGAAGGATATCCATAAAACCTTCCCGTTGGACAGCCATGGAAGCGTAACTATCGACACTTACAAGGGTTCCATCCGCGTCA
>Ga0207674_10008254_pt1 | contig 12057 bp, 7 predicted proteins | sample KBSCornC72_FD_184303 | JGI IMG/M metagenome (GOLD analysis project Ga0207674, IMG submission 184303) | Corn rhizosphere microbial communities from Kellogg Biological Station, Michigan, USA - KBS Corn C7-2 (SPAdes) (version 2) | ecosystem: Host-associated > Plants > Roots > Rhizosphere > Soil ... | reverse complement strand
ACCGTGCCGGCGTAGCCGCGAAACGACTGGTCGGGCCGGTTCACCCACTGCACCGGCATGCGGAAGTCGCCGGGGCGGAACGGCGTGATATCGGCCGACTCCAGCAGCTCGAGCAGACTGGCGCCGCTATACCAGGGCATCCGCGGCGAACGCGAGCCCACGTTGTCGCCGCTCAGCGCCACTACCGGCAGGCACTGCACTTCGCCGATGCCGAGGCCACGGGCCAGCTCGCGGTATTCCCCGGCGATCGCCTCGAAGGCCGCCTGGTCGCAGCCGACCAGGTCCATCTTGTTCACCGCCAGCACGACCTGACGGATCCCCAGCAAGGCACATATATAAGTATGCCGGCGCGTCTGCGCCAGCACGCCCTTGCGCGCATCGACCAGCACCACCGCCAGTTCGGCGTTGGAGGCGCCAGTGGCCATGTTGCGCGTGTACTGCTCGTGCCCCGGGCAATCGGCCACGATGAAGCTGCGCCGCGCGGTATGGAAGTAGCGGTAGGCCACGTCGATGGTGATGCCCTGCTGGCGCTCCGCGTCCAGTCCGTCGGTGAGCAGGGCGAAGTCGAGCACGTCGCTGCCGGCGCCATGCTGGCGGCGGCTGTCGCGGGCCAGCGCGGCCAGCTGGTCGTCCGGCAACATGCCGGCGTCGTACAGCAGGCGCCCGAGCAGGCTGCTCTTGCCGTCGTCCACGCTGCCGCAGGTGATGAAGCGCAACAGCCCCAGTGCGGTCGGCGCGGCCATCAGAAGTAGCCCTCCTGCTTCTTGCGCTCCATCGACGCGGCCGGGTCTTGGTCGATTACCCGGCCCTGCCGCTCCGAGCTGCGCGAGAGAGCCATCTCCTCGATCACCTTCGCCAGCGTGTCAGCCGAGGATTCCACCGCGCCGGTCAGCGGGTAGCAGCCCAGGGTGCGGAAACGCACCTCGCGCATCTGCACGCTCTCGCCTTCGCGCAGCACGAAACGCTCGTCGTCGACCATGATCAGCGCGCCGTCGCGCTCGACCACCGGACGCGGCTTCGCAAAGTACAGCGGCACCACGTCGATGCCCTCGCGCTGGATGTACAGCCACACGTCCATCTCGGTCCAGTTGGACAGCGGGAACACCCGCACGCTCTCGCCCTTGCGGATGTGCGTGTTGAAGGTGTGCCAGAACTCCGGCCGCTGGTTGCGCGGGTCCCAGCGATGTTGCGCGTTGCGGAAGGAGAAGATGCGCTCCTTCGCGCGCGACTTCTCCTCGTCGCGCCGCGCGCCGCCGATCGCCGCGTCGAAACCGTGCCGGTCCAACGCCTGCTTCAGCGCCTGGGTCTTCATCACGTCGGTATGCACGGTGGCGCCGTGGGTCAGCGGCGAGATGCCCTGGCGCACGCCGTCCTGGTTGACGTGCACCAGCACCTGCACATCGCCGGCCGTCGCCACCCGCTCGCGGAACGCGATCATCTCGCGGAACTTCCAGGTGGTATCCACGTGCAGCAGCGGCATCGGCGGCCGCGCCGGGAAGAACGCCTTGCGCAGCAGGTGCAGCAGCACCGAGGAATCCTTGCCGATCGAGTACAGCATCACGGGGTGTCGGAAACTGGCCGCCACCTCGCGGAAGATGTGGATGCTTTCGGCCTCGAGGTCATCGAGATGTGTTTGCGATTGCGAAGAGGCGATTGTCATGCCATCGGGGGTTTGAAGGAGTTTTGCCACAGCAAGGTGTTTGCGGCGCCCAGCGCCGCGCTCAACCCGGCATGTTACTCGGTCCTCAGGCAATCACCGGATACGTCGGCTCGACGTCGAGCGTGGCCGCGCACACCGAGGCCAGCTCCAGCAGGCGCAGGTCCGAGCCGCGCGCACCGACCAGTTGCAGGCCCACCGGCAGGCCGTTCGGCAGCATGCCCATCGGCAGGCTCACCGCCGGGCAACCGGCCAGGCTGGCGAAGCTGGTGAGGTCGGCCTGCGAGTCGGGCACCGGCCCATCCAGCGGGAACGCGCCCTGCGGCGTGGTCGGCAGCACCAGCACGTCGACCCGGGCGAACAGCCGGCGCATCTTCAAAGTGGCCGCATCGAGCACGCGGTCGGCCACCGCGTAATCGGCCGCGCTCTTGCCGGCGGCGTAGCCGAGCAGGCGACGGAAGCGCTCCGATACCGGACGCTCGGCATTGGCCAGGTCCGCAGCGAAGGTGCCGAGCATTTCCGCTTCCATCAAGAGCAGGCCAGCACGGCGGGTGTGCGCGAAATCCCAGTCGGCGAAGTCGACCGTGCGGCGGTCGCCCAGTGCGTGCGGCAATTTCGCCATGGCGGCCTCGAACACCTCGATGACTTCCGGCTGCACGCCGACCGCGGCCAGGTCCGGCAGCAGGCCTGCGCGCAGGTTGCCCGGCTCCCAGTCCGGCAGCGCGAAGGCGACCCGACGCCGGCGCGAGCGCGCGTCGTCGGCGTCGTAGCCGGCCAGCACCTGCAGCAGCACGGTGAGGTCGTCGGCGCTGCGCGCCAGCAGGCCGACCGCGTCGAGCCGGCGCGCCGCCGGCACCAGGCCGCGCGCGGAGATCTCGCCGTGGGTGGGCTTCAGCGCATACACGCCGCAATAGCTGGCCGGGATGCGGATCGAGCCGAGGCTGTCCGAACCCACCGCCGCCACCGCCAGGCCCGCGGCCACCGCCGCCGCCGCACCGCCCGAGGAGCCGCCGGCGGTGTAGCCATGCCGGTGCGGATTGTGGGTGGCGCCGAAGTGCGGGTTGTCGGTGACGGCGCCCAGCGCGCCCTCGTCCATGTTGGTCTTGCCCAGCAGGATCGCGCCGGACGCACGCAGCCGCGCCACCACGTGCGCGTCCTCCTGCACCGGCTTGCCGCGGCCCGGCAGGCCGACCCGGGTCGGCCAGCCGGCGATGTCGAAGTTGTCCTTCAGCGCCAGCGGAATGCCGTCCAGCCGCCCGATCACGCCGTCGCGGCGGCGCCGGTCGGCCAGTTGCGCCTGGTCCTGCACCAGGCCCGAGCGCTGGTCGACATAAGCATGCACTTGCGGATCGATGCGCTCGATGGCCTGCTGGTAGACGTCGGCCAGGGCCTGCGGCTGCACGCGGCCCACCGCCAGCCAGTGCAGCAACTGGCACAGCGAGGCACGACGCAGGTCGAGATCGGCGATCGGCGGCATCGAATTCATGAACACTCCCTTGGGTTGCCCCGATTATCACCGCGTCCGGTGAAGCGATTGCAAGCGGTGGCGCAGCACGCGTTGCCGCACGACGCCCGAAAACGGACAATGGCGGCTCAGGAGCGTGGGCGGTAGAAACGTTCGAGGCGAAAAGGCATCTGCGCGAGGACAGTTTTTCGGCGATTCGCCGGCCCATAGTGGTTCTATGGACCAAGAAACGGCGGAAAAATGGACCGCGCAGAGGACTTTGCAGCCCGGACGGTTTCTACCGCCCACGCTCCCAGACCCATACCCGCACGCACGGCAGCCGCCTGCGCTTCCATCCAGCATCAGGGAGTCCGCCATGAGCGAACGCGAAACCATGGAATACGACGTCGTCGTGGTCGGCGCCGGTCCGGCTGGCCTGTCGTTCGCGATCCGCCTGAAGCAGCTGAAGCCGGAAGTGAACGTGTGCGTGATCGAGAAGGCCTCGACCATCGGCGCGCAGATCCTGTCCGGCGCGGTGATCGAGCCGCAGCCGCTGGATGCGCTGCTGCCGGGCTGGCGCGACCAGCCACCACCCATTTGCGTGCCGGCCGGCGAGGACGAGTTCTGGCTGCTGTCGAAAACCGGCGGGCACAAGATGATGGTGCCGCCGGGCATGAAGAACCACGGCAACTTCATCGTCTCGCTGGGCGCGATGTGCGCGTGGCTGGCGCCGCAGGCCGAGGCGCTGGGCGTGGACGTGTTCCCCGGCTTCGCCGCCGCCGACACCATATATGACGACGACGGCTCGGTCGCCGGCGTGCGCATCGGCGACATGGGCGTGGCGAAGGACGGCTCACACAAGCCCGGCTACACCGAAGGCATCGACATCAAGGCCAAGGTCACCGTGCTGGCCGAAGGCGCCCGTGGCAGCCTCACCAAGCAGCTGATCAAGCGCTATGCGCTGGACAAGGACAGCGACCCGCAGGGCTACTCGATCGGCATCAAGGAACTGTGGCAGCTGCCGCCCGGGCGCGTGACCCCCGGCAAGATCGTGCACAGCTTCGGCTGGCCCGCCGACACGCATACTTATGGCGGCAGCTTCCTCTACCACCTGGACCAGGACCGCGTGGCGCTTGGCTACGTCAGCGGGCTCGACTACAGCGACCCGCACTACCAGCCGTGGGAAGCGTTCCAGCAGTGGAAGAACCACCCGATGATGGAACCGCTGCTGGAAGGCGGCACCATCCTCTCGGCCGGCGCACGCGCGATCGTCACCGGCGGCTGGCAGTCGTTGCCGAAATGCGAGATGCCCGGCGCGCTGCTGATCGGCGACACCGCGGGCCTGCTCAACGTGCCCAAGATCAAGGGCACCCACCAGGCGATCCGCAGCGGCATGCTGGCTGCCGAACATCTGGCGGCCAACGCACTGGACCCGGCCGGCTTCGACGCGAGGCTGCGCGGCTCGGACGTGATGGCCGAGCTGAAGAAGGTGCGCAACATCAAGCCCGCGTTCAAGAAGGGCCTGTGGTTCGGCATGCTCAACGCCGCCTGGGAAACCGTTACCGGCGGGCTGTCGCCATGGACGCTGAAGAACAAGGCCGACTGGTCCAGCCTGCACAAGCTCGGCGCGCAGGAAGAGCCGAAGCGCGACTACGTGCAACGCACGCTGCCGCCGCGCGACCGCCTGGCCGGCGTCTACTTCGCCGCCACCGAACACGACGAGGACCAGCCGGTCCACCTGCACGTGGCCGACACCGACATCTGCGCGACGAAGTGCGTCGAGGAATACGACAACCCTTGCACCCGCTTCTGTCCGGCCGCGGTCTACGAAATGGTGGATGACGCCAGCGCCCCACACGGCAAGCGCCTGCAGGTCAACGCGGCCAACTGCGTGCACTGCAAGACCTGCGACATCAAGGACCCGTACGAGATCATCACCTGGGTCACGCCGGAAGGCGGCTCCGGGCCGAATTACCAGAACCTCTGATACGTGGCCACGCGCCACCAGAAACGTTCCGCAAGCCGGCTCGTGATCTCACGGAAGCACGCATGACGCAGTACGACGGCTACACCCAGCTGAATGAACAAGGCTACGCGGTGATCCGCGGCGCCGTTTCGACGAAAGCCTGCGAGCGTGCGCTGGCCGACATTGCCGCGTTCAAGCGGAAGCATCGCGCCAGGATCCAGGGCAACGTCAACGAACACGACCAGCTCTACCGCGTGGTGAACCTGCATCTGGCGATCGACGCGCTGGCCAGGGTGTTCTCCGACAACCAGGCACTGCCGGTGTGCGACCGCTTCTTTGACCAGCCGGCGACGCTGTACACCAGCTTGTACTACGAACGCGGCTCCGAGCAGGCGCTGCATCGCGACACGCCCTATTTCTGCACGCGCCCGGCGGACCGCTATCTTGGCGTGTGGCTGGCACTGGACGATGTCGATGCCGGCAATGGCCCGCTGCGGGTGGTACCCGGCAGCCATCGCCTGCCACCGATCGATGTGGCGGCACTGGCGCGCAAGCTGTTCCCCGATCCCGCCTCGATCCCGCCGATCTCCGATCCCGGCTGGAACGCGTATCAGGCCGCCGTGCAGCAACAGTGCGACGAACATGGCATGAGCCACCGGGAAGTGCACGTGCAGCGCGGTGACGTGATCATCTGGCATCCGCAGATGTTCCACGGCGGCTCGCCGCATCTGGCCAGGGAGCGTCCGCGGCGCAGCCTGGTGATGCATGTCACTCCGCGTGGTGTTCCGGTGCACCATATCGACGTGTTCTACAATCCCGACAAGGTGCTGCCGACGAAGGCAGAATGGCGCTACTACAGGCAAGGCCAACGCCACATCGCCCGCTTTCGCCAGATCGACTTCGGCCATACGCACACCATGCCGGTGCACAGGCTGCGCTGGCCGCTGTTCTGAACGGTGTGACCGCTTGCGCTCGCCCATCCGATCCCACGACGAGGCCCACATGAGGGACGACTCCTGATTGCCTATTTCCGATGGCGCCTGAAGCGTCTGACCTATGTGTTCCGGCGCATCGTCAGCAGCTTCGCGCTGCGCGGCGCGCGCGGCACGCTATCGCGCATCGCGCAGGAGTTCGCGCGGCGGCCGGCACTCGACCCCGAGTTGCATTTGTTGCCGTTGAACGCGGACGCGCACGGACTGGTGCTGCCTTCGCCCGCCACACCACGCGTTTCGGTAATCATCCCCGTGCATGGTGAGCTGGCCTATACGCTGGCCTGCCTGCGTTCGATCATGCAGCATGCGGCGGCGGCCACGTTCGAGGTCATCGTGATCGACGACGCCTCGCCCGACGACAGCGCGCAGGCACTGGCCGGCATCGCCGGACTGCGGCTGATCATCAACCCGCACAACCTCGGTTTTGTCGGCAGCTGCAACGCCGGCGCCGCCGCGGCCCGCGGCGAATTCCTGCTGTTCCTCAATAACGACACCCAGGTCACGCCCGGCTGGATGGACGCGCTGCTGCGCTGCTTCGCCGAGCGTGCCGACTGCGGCATCGCCGGCAGCCGGCTGGTCTACCCGGACGGGCGGTTGCAGGAAGCGGGCGGCCTGGTGTTCGCCGACGGCAGCTGCTGGACCACCGGCCGCTTCGAATCGCGCGACGTGCCGCTGTTCCGCTGCCGCCGCGAGGTCGACTACGTCTCCGGCGCCTCGCTGCTGATCCGCCGCGACGTGTTCGTCCGCGCCGGCGGCTTCGACGCGCGCTATGCGCCGGCCTACTACGAGGACGCCGACCTCGCGTTCGCGGTGCGCCGGCTCGGCCTGCGCGTGTACTACGAGCCGGCCAGCACGGTGATCCACTGCGAGGGCATCAGCGCCGGCACCGACCTCGACCGCGGCATGAAGCGCCACCAGCGGCCCAACCGGGCGAAGTTCATCGGCAAATGGACGGCCGAACTCGCCGCCCAGCCGCCCGCCGGCACGCCGCTGGAGCGCGCGATCCACTGGCGCCGGCGCGGCCGCGTGCTGGTGGTGGACGCGATGGCGCCGGAGCCGTCGCGCGACTCCGGCTCGCTGCGCCTGTGCGCGATCCTGCGCCTGCTCGACGAGCAGGGCTGGAGCACCGCCTTCCTGCCCGACGACGGCCGCGCCAGCCCGGCGGAGATCGACGCGCTCGGCGCGCTGGGCTGCGAAGTGTTGAGCAAGCCATGGGTGGCGGACCTGCCGCGCTGGCTGCGCGAGCACGGCGGCGAACTGCATGCGGTGATCCTGTGCCGGCACACCGTCGCCGGCCAGTACGCCGCACTGGTGCGCCGGCATGCGCCGCAGGCGAAGCTGGTGTTCGACACGGTGGACCTGCACTTCCTGCGCGAACGGCGCGCCGCCGAACTCGGCGGCAGCAGCACCATGGCCCGCCAGGCCGAAGCCGCCCGCCGCAGCGAGCTGGCCCTGATCGAACAGGCCGACGTCAGCTTCGTGGTCAGCCCGCACGAACAGTCCCTGCTGGCGCGACTGCTGCCGCAAGCGCGGGTGGAACTGCTGTCCAACATCCACGACGTGCACGGCTGCCGACAACCGTATGCAGGGCGCGGCGACCTGGTCTTCATCGGCGGCTACGGCCACCCGCCGAACAGCGACGCGGTCCACTGGATCGCCGACGAGATCCTGCCGCGACTGCGCGAGGCGATACCCGGCATCCGCGTGCACGTGCTCGGCGACATGCCCGACCTGGCGCGCCGCGCGCTGGTCACGCCGGGCCTCGAATTCCATGGCCGCGTGGCCGAGCTGGCGCCGTGGCTGGACCGCTGCCTCGCCACCCTGGCGCCACTGCGTTTCGGCGCCGGCGTGAAGGGCAAGATCAACATGTCGATGAGCCATGGCGTGCCGGTGATCGCCACCACCATCGCAGTGGAAGGCATGCAGCTCGCCGACGGCGTGAACGTGCTGGTGGCCGACGACGCGGCCGCCTTCGTCGAGGCAGTGCGGCGGTTGCAGCGCGACGAAACACTCTGGCGGCAACTCTCCGCGCGCGGCCTCGACAACGTGCAGCAGCATTTCTCCGCCGCCACCGCCGCGGCCGTCCTGCATCGCGTGCTGGATTGACCACGCGCACGCCAGCGCCGATGCTTCGGCATCGCCACCGATAGGCCGCCATGTCCGCTCGCGATTTCGCCAAACGCTGTCTGTTCACCGTGCTGCGCACCGGCTTCCGGCTGACCCCGATGCCGGGTACCGCGCGTGACCGGCTGCGCCAGCGCTTCCTGGACCGGCACGCGGACCTGCTGCCGCAGGGGCCGCGCGGCCAGTCGATCGAAGTGCCGCAAACCGAGCACCGGCCGCGCGGCCAGGCCGCCGGACGCGCGATCGGTTTCGTACCCCGGCGCCGCGGCACGCTGCCAACGCCGCTGCCCGCCACGCTGGTGGCGTTCTACCTGCCGCAGTTCCATCCGATTCCGGAGAACGACGCATGGTGGGGCGAGGGCTTCACCGAGTGGCACAACGTGACGCGCGCGCTGCCGCAGTTCGAAGGACATGTGCAGCCGCGCCTGCCCGGCGAGCTGGGTTTCTACGACCTGCGCCTGGCGGACGCGATGCGCCGGCAGATGCAGCTGGCCCGCGAGTACGGCATCGCCGCGTTCTGCAGCTACTTCTACTGGTTCGCCGGCAAGACCCTGCTGGAAACGCCGCTGCAGCAATGGCTGGCCGACCGCACGCTCGACCTGCCGCTGTGCCTGTGCTGGGCCAACGAGAACTGGTCGCGACGCTGGGACGGCCGCGCCGACGACATCCTGATCGGCCAGCGGCACAGCGATGCCGACGACCTCGCCTTCATCGAGCACGTCGCGCGCTACCTCGCCGACCCGCGCTACCTGCGCGTCGACGGCAAGCCGCTGCTGCTGGTCTACCGCCCCGGCCTGCTGCCGGACCCGAAGGCGACCGCCGCGCGCTGGCGCGAGTGGTGCCGCGCGAACGGCATCGGCGAGATCCGGCTGGCCTACGTGCAGAGTTTCGACCGGGTCGACCCGCGCACGATCGGCTTCGACGCCGCGGTGGAATTCCCGCCGAACAACACCACGCCCGCGCCGATCACCGCGCGGCAGCACCTGCTCAACCCGGACTACCGCGGCGACGTGCACGACTGGCGCGAGCTGGCGCGGCAGTCGATGGCGCAGCCCGAACCCGCCTATCCGCGCTACCCCGGCGTCACCCCGGGCTGGGACAACGAGCCGCGCCGCAGCGGCGGCGGCCGCGTGTTCGCGCACGCCTCGCCACGCGGTTATCGCGACTGGCTGCGGCATGCCGTCGGCGTCGCGCGGCGGCGCTTTCCGGCGCAACCGCTGGTCTTCGTCAACGCGTGGAACGAATGGGCCGAAGGCGCCGTGCTGGAACCGGACAGCCGGCTTGGTCACGCCTGGCTGGAGGCCACCCGCGCCGCACTGCAGCCGGCGCCGGCCGCCGATTCGCGGCCGTGCGCGGTGATCCACGCCTGGTATCCCGAACTGCTGGACGAACTGGTGGCGGCGCTGCGCGCCAGCGGCATCGACTGGCGCGTCGTGATCACCACCGCCGACGAACGCGAGCAGGCCGTGCGCGAACGGGTGGCGCAGCTCGGCCTCGACGCCGAGATCGAGGTGTTCGAGAACCGCGGCCGCGACATCCTGCCGTTCCTGCACGTGGCCAACCGCCTGCTCGACGAGGGCGTGACCACCGTGCTGAAACTGCACGGCAAGCGCTCCACCCACCGCCAGGACGGCGAGATCTGGCGCCGCGAACTGCTCGACAAGCTGCTCGCGCCCGAGCGCGCCGCACGCATCGCGGCCGCCTTCCGCGACGACGCCACGCTGGGCCTGGTGCACGCCGAGGGCCACCTGCAGCCGCTGGACTACTACTGGGGCGCCAACCAGGCCAACGTCGACTACCTCACCCGTCGCCTCGGCATCGCGGCGCCGCAGGTGGAACACGACAGCTTCATCGCCGGCAGCATGTTCTGGCTGCGCCCGGCGGCCCTGCGCCTGCTGCTGGACGCCCATCTGGACGTGGCGGAGTTCGACACCGAAGCGGGCCAGCTCGACGGCACCCTGGCCCACGCCATCGAGCGCGTGTTCAGCCTGAGCGCCAGCGCCGGCGGCTTTAGCACGGTCAGCGCGGCCGGCCTGCTCGGCCTCGCCGAAGCGGTGCCCGGGACGTATCCGTACGCGCGGCGCAGCGGTTGATCCTCCCTCGTTGCGCCGCCGAACCGCTCATTTCGTACGATTGTTCGATGCCGGGTAGAATGGCGGTTTCGCACCCCTGCAAGGGGCGGCCAACGAGACAGGAATCGCAGATGAAAATTCTGGTCGGCTACAAGCGCGTCGTGGACTACAACGTGCGTATCCAGGTCAAGTCCGACGGCAGTGGCGTGGTCACCGACGGCGTCAAGCTGTCCGCCAACCCGTTCGACGATATCGCGCTGGAAGAGGCGTTGCGCCTGCGCGAGAAGGGTGTCGCCGAGGAAGTGGTGGTGGTCGGCATCGGCCCGGTCGACCTCACCGCGCACCTGCGCAACGGCCTGGCGATGGGCGCGAACCGCGCGATCCACGTGGTCACCGGCGACGCCGTACAGCCGCTGACCGCCGCCCGTGTCTTCCTCAAGCTGATCGAGAAGGAGCAGCCGGGCCTGGTGATCCTGGGCAAGCAGGCGATCGACGACGACGCCAACCAGACCGGCCAGATGCTCGCCGCACTGTGGGACCGCCCGCAAGCCACGTTCGCCAGCAAGGTCGACATCGCCGACGGCAAGGCCACGGTGACCCGCGAAGTGGATGCCGGCCTGGAAGTGATCCAGGCCGAGCTGCCGGCGGTGATCACCACCGACCTGCGTCTCAATGAGCCGCGCTTCATCAAGCTGCCCGACATCATGAAGGCGAAGTCCAAGCCGATCGACACGATCGAGTTCGGCTCGCTGGGTGTCGAAGCGAACGATCATCTGAAGACCACGCACTACGCGGCGCCGGCCAAGCGCAGCAAGGGCGTGATGGTGAAGGACGCGGCCGAGCTGGTTGCCGCATTGAGGCAGAAAGGCCTGCTGTAACCCCAATTCCGGATGTAGGAGCCCGCTCGCGGGCGATGCTCTTCCTTCGAGGCCCAGAACAGAAGCATCGCCCGCAAGCGGGCTCCTACAACAAAAGCTGCGGAGACACACATGAGCAAGATCCTGGTCATCGCCGAACACCTCGGCGGCAAACTGAACTCCTCCACCGCGCGCGCGGTGAGCGCCGCCATCGCGGTGAAAGGCGAAGCGATCGACGTGCTGGTGCTGGCCGACAGCGTCGACGCGATCGCCGCCGAGGCGGCGACGATCGACGGCGTGAGCCGCGTGCTCACCGTCGCCCGCGCCGAGAACGCCCACCCGCTGGCCGCCGTGCTGGCGCCGCAGATCGCCAAGGCCGCGGCCGGCTACAGCCACGTGTTCGTGCCGTCCACCACCTTCGGCAAGGACGTCGCCCCGCGCGTCGCCGCCCTGCTCGGCGTGGCCCAGGTCAGCGACGTGATGAGCGTGGAAGCCGCGCACACCTTCAAGCGCCCGATCTACGCCGGTAACGCGATCATCACGGTCGAAGCCGACCCGGCGCACACCGTGGTCGCCACCATCCGCACCGCCTCGTGGTCCGCCGCGGCCAGCGGCAGCAACAGCGCGCCGGTGGAGGCCATCACCGTCGATACCACGCTGCCCACCCATACCCGCTTCGTCGAACTGCAGCAGGGCAAGAGCGACCGCCCCGACCTGCAGAGCGCCAGTAAGGTCGTTTCCGGCGGCCGCGGCGTCGGCTCGAAGGAAAACTTCGACATCATCTACAAGTTCGCCGACAGGATCGGCGCCGCTGTCGGCGCCTCGCGCGCCGCCGTCGATGCCGGCTACTGCCCCAACGAAATGCAGGTCGGCCAGACCGGCAAGATCATCGCCCCCGAGCTGTACATGGCCGTCGGCATCTCCGGTGCCATCCAGCACCTCACC
>Ga0207674_10008252_pt1 | contig 12058 bp, 7 predicted proteins | sample KBSCornC72_FD_184303 | JGI IMG/M metagenome (GOLD analysis project Ga0207674, IMG submission 184303) | Corn rhizosphere microbial communities from Kellogg Biological Station, Michigan, USA - KBS Corn C7-2 (SPAdes) (version 2) | ecosystem: Host-associated > Plants > Roots > Rhizosphere > Soil ... | reverse complement strand
GAAAGGCCGCGCCGAATTCTATTTCAACGATGTAAAGGCGTTTCTGCATGCGACTATCATGTATATTTTTGCGCTCGTTCTCGCAGGAGTGGCGCTATTGACACTCACGATCGCTCCCGCGGTTTCCGAGACGCTGCGTCGCTCAGCGTTCTATATCATCATTCTTGCGGGTCTCGTGCATACGTTTGGCCTCATTTTCCGCATGGTCCTCGAAGGACGTCCGCCCGTCACCAACCTGTATTCGTCCGCCATTTTCATCGGTTGGGGTGCAATGGTTCTCGGATTGGTACTGGAACGGATTTACCGCCTGGGCATCGGCAACATCGTTGCCTCATTTGCAGGATTCGTGACCCTTTTGATCGCGCATAATCTCGCCTTAGGTGGTGACACAATGGAAATGCTACGGGCCGTTCTCGATACGAACTTCTGGCTAGCAACACACGTCGTGGTGGTCACACTTGGCTACGCTTCGACGTTCGTCGCAGGACTGGTCGCGATTATCTACATCCTGGTCGGATTGTTCACGCCGATCTTGAAAGAGAAGCTTCGCCCACGAGAAGTCGCCGGAGCTACTACGAAAGCGCAAATCACAAAGCCGAGCAATCAAATCGAACTTGGCAAAGCTCTCTCCAAGATGGTTTATGGAATTGTTTGCTTCGCAACGCTTTTCAGTTTCACTGGCACCGTCCTCGGCGGAATCTGGGCTGATCAGTCGTGGGGTCGCTTCTGGGGTTGGGACCCGAAAGAAAATGGCGCCCTTCTCATCGTGCTTTGGAATGCAATCATCCTTCACGCGCGCTGGGGCGGGCTTGTCCGCGACCGCGGCATCATGAATCTGGCCGTGTTTGGAAACATTGTTACGAGCTTCTCATGGTTCGGCGTTAACATGCTGGGAATCGGACTGCATTCCTACGGATTTATGGATGCTGCTTTTAAGTGGCTCGTCTTCTTCATCGCCACGCAGCTTGTTATCATAGGGTTGGGCCTGATTCCACTACACCTCTGGAAAAGTTTCCGGTCGGCGGCACCATTGCCAAGCTCCGGCAACGGGTCAGTGGGAACACCTGCCCCGGCGGGAGCCGGATGAATCAGGCAATAAATGGGGCGCCGAAATGCTTTTGCAAGACGAGCGCAATCGTGCCTCGTAATCGCGGCTGAGCCTCGGAATTTGTAGGCAGAATGCGCGACGTCGCGCCCGTTAATGAAAGCCGCTTTACCGTCTCATCGACGATTGGCCCAACTCGATCCCAGGCTCGCGTGACTTCCCCAACTACTACCAGCACATCGGGCGCGAGGCCGGTCACCAGCATTGCAATCCCCTCGCCCAGATAGCGCGCCATTTGATCAAGCGTCTTGCACGCTTTGGCATCGCCTTGCTCGACCAATCGCAAGATGTCGCCGAACGGCACTTTGGCCATATCACTTTTGGAACCTACTTCTCCCTTCCGGACGGTTGATGATTGGGCGTAATACCGGGCGGCGGCAGCATTCGATGCCAGGACTTCCCAGCAACCGCGGTTCCCGCATCGACATTGCGGCCCCTCCGGGACGAGGGAGACATGCCCAAATTCTCCCGCTACACCGGTGGAACCCTGCACTAGCTGCCCGTTCATGATCATTCCAACACCAATGTCGTCCGAAACTGTGACGGTGACGAGGTTGCTTATGCCTTCAGTATGTCGTCCGGACCACAATTCGGCGAGGGCGCACGCATTGGCGGCATTTTCCAGTTCGACAGGCAGGCCGGTCGCCTTTTCAAGCGGCGTTTTTATGTCTAATTCGCCCCAGCCCAAATTCGGCGCGAATGTGAGCTTTTGTGTTTTGAGGTCGATGCGGCCCGGAAGACTGACTCCAATTCCTTCATACGAGCTTTTTGGATGCGCTCGCACCAAATCCACAATGCGCCGGCCCAGTCGCGCGACAAATTCGACCGGATCCCGACCCGTCGTCATCGACTCCTGCGCCAGGAAATGCGAATCAATCCCAGCCACGGCCAGCGTCGTCGTCATCGGCTGGATGTCCACGCCGATGATTCCCGCGCGGTCATCGTTCAGATGAAGGAAGGTCGGCTTGCGCCCGCGAGGCAAGTGCCCTGTGGCGCCCTCGATGACCCAGCGCTCCGCGATTAATTGCTCCATGATTGCCGAAACCGTGCTGCGCTGCAGCCCCGAACGCCGCGCGAGGCTCGCTCGCGAAATTGGCTGATGTTTGCGAACCAGATTGAGGACAATCCGTCGATTGATATCACGGGCAGTTTCGCTCCTTGCCACTCGAAAGTTGTTCAGATCAATCTTCCGCATCCCGACCCTTCATGATTTTGTTCGCCATCTGGATCATAGACGATTTAACGCCTGATTACGAGAAATAGATCACTCTATTATTCCCTATTCTTTTGCGAAAACAGCCACCTTCAAGCACGAACGTCCCAAAAAGTACGATTGTCCATGCAATTGATAGCATCCTCCATTTTTTGCGCCTTCTCGTCTTGAAATACTCAGCCCAGTGTCTTGAAGCCTGAATTGAATACTATTCCCAATTTGACTGCAAACCCGTCCTTGGGATTCCCCGTTTCACAGTCTTTCTCGTAATTCATTCTCGGAATTTCAAATTTTTGCCCTTGTCTCGCTCATGTTTCCCGAACAAAAAGTAATAATGAAACGCGCCCGGTCATCCGGCCCCGGACGATTGACGAAATGGCCCAACGGCCACTCCTCCAGGCCAAAGTCTGCCAGAATGCTTCCCTACAAAAACCCTGCCTTGCCAATCGAGAAGCGAGTCCACGACCTGCTCGGCCGGATGACGTTGGAAGAGAAAGCCGCGCAGATGATGTGCATTTGGCAAAAGAAAGCCGAAATCTTTCTCGACGCCGATGGTAATTTCGATTTGGAAAAGGCAAAGGCCCACTTCAAGAAGGGTCACGGCATCGGACAAGTCGGACGTCCTAGTGATGCCGGCAAAGGAAAAGATCCCAAAGAGAACGCTGAACTAACGAACGCGATTCAGAAGTTTTTCATTGAGCACTCCCGCCTTGGCATTCCTGTCATTTTCCATGAGGAATGTCTTCACGGTCAGGCATCGCCTGGCGCCACGAGCTTTTCGCAACCGATCGGATTAGCTGCGACATTCAACCCGGATCTCGTCCGCGCGTTGTTCGCAATGACGGCAGAAGAAGGACGTTCGCGCGGCACGCATCAGGCATTAACTCCGGTAGTCGATGTCGCTCGCGATCCGCGCTGGGGACGGGTCGAAGAAACCTACGGCGAAGATCCATTCCTTGTCTCACGGATTGGAATTGCTGCGGTTCAGGGATTTCAAGGCGACGGCACATTTCGCGACAAGAAGCATGTGATCGCGACCTTGAAACATTTCGCCGCGCATGGACAGCCGGAGTCCGGAATCAACTGTGCGCCGGTGGATGTTTCGATGCGCGTTCTGCGCGAAGTTTTTCTGTATCCATTCAAAGAGACTCTGGCAAAAAGTGGGGCGCTGAGTGTGATGCCCTCTTACAACGAAATCGATGGCGTGCCGTCCCACGCCAGCAAGTGGCTTCTGCGGGACGTACTGAGGAAAGAATGGGGATTCAAAGGATTCCTTGTATCAGATTATTACGCCATATGGGAATTGAGCAATCGTCCCGATACACACGGTCATCGAGTTGCCAGGGACAAGAAGGAGGCGGCGTTTCTCAGCGTGCGCGCGGGTGTGAATATCGAATTTCCAGAGCCTGATTGCTATCTCCACCTGGTTGAACTCGTCCGAGAGGGAACCATTAAGGCGTCCGAACTGGATGCATTGGTTGCACCAATGCTTTACGTCAAATTTAAGCTCGGCCTTTTCGATGATCCTTACGTTGAACCAGAAGAAGCTAAACGGATCGCCAGCAATCCAGCAAATCGCAAGCTCGCCCTACAGGCTGCCCGCGAAACCATCACGCTGCTGAAGAACCAGGATAATCTGGTGCCCTTGGACCCAAGCCGCATCAATACGATCGCCGTGATTGGTCCAAACGCCGACCGCGAATTATTGGGCGGATACAGTGGCCGGCCCGCATACTACACATCTGTCCTTGAAGGTATTCGCGCCAAAGTCGGCGAGCGTGTGAAGGTTCCATATGCTGAGGGCTGCAAAATTACCATCGGGGGCTCATGGAATCAGGATCTTGTTACTCGCAGCAATCCGGACGAGGATCGGAAACTCATCGAGGAGGCAGTCGAGGTCGCGTCGAAAGCGGACGTCGTCGTCCTTGCCATCGGCGGCAACGAACAAACGTCGCGCGAAGGGTGGTCGAAGGCTCATCTCGGTGATCGCGCAAATCTTCAAATGGTCGGGATGCAGGAGGAGCTTGTAAAAGCAATCCAAGAAACGGGCACTCCCATTGTTGTTCTTCTATTTAATGGTCGGCCGCTTTCTATTCCTTACCTGAGCGAACACGTGCCGGTCATTTTCGAATGCTGGTATCTGGGCCAGGAAACCGGCAACGCGATTGCCGACGTTTTGTTCGGCGACTATAACCCCGGCGGAAAACTTCCGATTACCATTCCACGCTCAGTCGGTCACATTCCAGCGTTTTACAATTACAAACCTTCGGCTCGCCGCGGTTACTTGTTCGATGACGTTTCGCCTCTTTATCCGTTCGGTTTTGGTCTAAGCTACACAACGTTCTCATTCTCCAATCTTCGTCTTGACCGAAAAAACATCCGGGCCAAGGATTCCACTCGCGTGCATGTGGACATCACAAACACTGGGAAGCGGCTCGGGGATGAGGTCGTCCAAATGTATATTCGCGATTGCGTCAGTTCGGTCACGCGCCCAGTGAAAGAACTCAAAGGATTTCAACGCGTGCCTCTCCAACCCGGACAAACCAAAACGGTCACCTTCGAAATCACACCGGAACTCCTATCGTTCTACGACATCAATATGAAATTCGGTGTCGAACCAGGAGAATTTGAAATCATGATCGGCAATTCATCTCGCGATTCCGATTTGCAAAAAATCATTCTTACGGTCCGGAAGTAGCGACCCTATGTCCGACACCAATCAAAAACTCTCCTTCATCGAAAAGACCGGATACAGCGCCGCCGACGCCGCGGCGAACTTTGTCTTCATGTCCATGATTCTATTTCAGACGAATTTTTACACGGATTCGTTTGGGCTGAGCGCCACCAGGGCTGCGGCCATTCTGCTCTGGCCGCGGCTGTGGGATGCATTTTTCGATCCGATCATGGGATTTCTTGCGGATCGGACAAATACGCGTTGGGGGAAATTTCGTCCCTGGATTCTTTGGACTGCAGGTCCGTGGTGCATCGTGATGATTCTGGCCTACACGACTCCCAAAGGCTGGAGCGGGACCTCGTTGGTAGTGTACGCGGCAATCACAAACACACTGCTCATGACTCTCTACTCGATGAACAACATGCCTTATTCGGCTCTCGGAGGGGTCATGACTGGCGATTTGAATGAACGAGCAAGCCTTAATTCGTATCGATTTATCGCTGTAAACGCGGCGCAATTCATTGTGGGTGGCTTCACAGTGCCGCTCATTGCCAAATTCGCGATCGGCCACGACCGGCAGTATGGGTGGCAAATGACCATGTCACTGTGGGCGGTTCTTTGCCTCTTACTTTTCATGATCACCTTTTTCACCACGCGCGAGCGAATCCGCCCTCCTCCGACACAAAAGAGTTCCGTGAAGGAGGATTTCGCTGCGCTGCTTACGAATAATCCCTGGAAGGTCATGTTCGTCATGACGCTCATTCATTTCGCTATTCTCTCATTTCGTGGCTCTGCACTTTACAATTACTATCACCATTACGCCGATAAGGCTGCGATGTTCGACTTCGTCCAAAAATTGGGACTGACAGCTTCACCAAATGTTGGTTCCAAGGGTGGTCTCCTGGAATTGCTAGGATATATCGTCCATGGTGACCGAGCCGACGCGGCAAACTCCAACGCGGCCGGCGTTTTCTACAGCATCACCAATATGGTCAGCAAAGCCGCGATGATCATTGTCATCCTCCTCTCCCCTCCCCTGGCCAAAAAATTCGGCAAAAAAACCATCGCAGTCGCCGGCTTTGCTCTTTCGACTATCAACACATTTGCGTTTTATCTGCTGAGCCCAACCAACGTCGGCGGAATGATGCTTCTGACTATCACGGATGCCATCGTGTATGCTCCGACCATCCCGCTGGTCTGGGCCATCTTTGCCGATGTCGCCGACTATTCCGAATGGAAAACTGGCCGGCGCTTCACCGGCATGGTTTTTGCCACCATCGGCTTCGCGTTGAAATCAGGACTGGCCCTCGGCTCCGCATCGTTCCTAATGATCCTTGAAACATTTTTCCATTACGACACAAAATTTCCGGACACGCCCGGCGCAATCGCCGGTTACCGATTTTGCGGCAGTATCGGCGCGGGCATCATGTTTGCCATTTGCACCGTTCTTTTGATTGCCTACCAACTCAATAAAAAGGTTACTATCCAGATGGCCGATGAACTTGCGGAACGCCGCAAGAAGCTCGCGCCGGAAACTCAACTCGCCACAGCCCAATGAACTTGAGATTCACATCATACACTGAAGCCCGAGAATTGGGACTCCTCTGCAGCCTAGTATTTGGGGCTTTGCTCTTTTCCATCAGCGCCGCCTGCGCACAACTCACCCTCAAGGAAGCCTTTGCGAATACTTTTCGAATCGGCGCGGCTCTGAATCCGTCACAGTTCTCCGAAGAGAACGCTGAGGCAGTCGCTCTCATTAAATCCCAATTCAACAGCATCACGCCCGAAAACATCCTCAAATGGGAAGCCGTTCATCCGAAACCCGACACGTTTGATTTCGGGCCTGCCGATAGCTACGTCGCATTTGGTGAGAAGTATAAGATGTTCATTATCGGCCATACCCTCGTTTGGCATAACCAAACCCCAAAATGGGTCTTTGAAGACGCCCAAGGCACGCCGCTGACCCGCGATGCTCTGCTTGAGCGGTTGCACGACCACATTTCGAAAATTGTTGGTCGTTACAAAGGCAAAATCCGCGGCTGGGATGTCGTGAATGAAGCGGTTGATGATAATGGAAATCTGCGACGTTCAGGATGGCTCCGAATCATTGGCGAAGATTATCTGGTCAAGGCATATGAATTCGCACACGAAGCTGACCCGCATGTTGAACTTTATTACAACGACTACGAACTTGAAAAAGAGGCTAAACGCAAAGGGGTTATTGCTTTGGTCAAGAAACTTCAAGCAGCGGGAATTCAAATTGCCGCCGTAGGCAATCAGGCGCACTACAAATTGGAATCACCGAAGTTGGAGCAGACAGATACAGTTATCACTGAGCTGTCCAAACTGGGAGTGAAGGTGAACATCACTGAACTTGATATCAACGTGTTACCCGCCCCCGGCCAATTCAGCGGTGCGGAGGTTTCCCAACTCTTTGAACCCGCCAAAGGCCTCGATCCTTACCCCAACGGCCTGCCGGACGAAATTCAACAAAAGCTTGCAAAACGTTACGCCGACCTTTTTTCGCTTTTCCTGAAACATCGCAGCTCGATTACTCGCGTCACTTTCTGGGGCGTGACCGATGGCGATTCATGGCTGAATTATTTCCCAGTTCGCGGCCGAACGAATTACCCTTTGCTGTTTGATCGAAAGGGTAAACCGAAGCCGGCTTATGACGCCGTCATTCGACTGGCACCACAACAAAACCAATCGAAATAAAAAATTACCCTCTCTCCATTTGATGGAAAGAGGGTAAGGGTGAGCGCCTTTTTCGAGAATCGCTCCGTAAGAACTCAGTACCCGTTCACTCGGAAAAAGTGCCTGGTCGAGCCAGCCACTGGCACAGTCTTCGTTTGAACTGTTCCATCACCGTCAAAGGTGAGAATGGTACCCCAAGGACCGCCAAGATCTGTTACGTCCTCGATAGCGTAATGACCTCCGATCACGGTCGAAACGGAGATATCGATCGAGCCACCGTTGTTTCCAATCGTGACCGGCATTGGAATCATTCGCGCCGCCGCAATTGGCTGAGGCTCAAATCCGAACACCGAAAGATCGAATGGGCTCGTGTGGGCATTCACTACAAAACCCTGCAGCTTTACATTCGTCGTATCTCCGTCCAACACCATGACGCCGAATGCATCGCGATTTGTCTCGGTCCCAAAGCCGCCTTTGGCTGTGATCAAATCATCAATTCTGATTGATGCCTTCCTCGCGCTCGCGTTCAAATCGAACATGCACGGATTGCACACGTCCTGGCCCGTCCCGCTTTTCAACGCCTTCCCGCTGGCCGAATCGTACAAATACAAACTGGCTGTTGCACCGTTGCTCGACAATGTGCCAGGCAATCCCCCCGCGTAGGTCGCGTAAAGTGTGGTGTCAAAAGTAAATTGTGAACTTGAGATTGTTCCGCTCTTTTCGAGTACGTGCGGGATTACGAAGGCTCGTGGCTCAAGGCCAGAAGTGCCATCGTCGGAGAAAGCCAATCCCGCGGCCGTTATCGGTTGGGGATCGAAACCAAATACAGAAAGATCGAACGGACCAGTATGTGAATTGACTACGAAGCCCTGCAAACAGACATGGTCCGGATCTGCCCCGCCCGCCAGCAGGACCGCAAAGCCTGTCTTCTCCGTATTATCAAATCCACCGCCGCGCGAGATAATGAGATCGTCGATCCTGATTACCTGCTTGCGCGGCGAACCTGAGCCCGCGCCGCCGGTCCCGAGGTCGAAGGTGCACGGGTTGCAGATTGGGGTGCCGGACAATCCGGTCATCAGTGCCCCGGAATCATCATACAAATAGACGTCAAGCGATGCACCGGCGCCTTGCGGCAGCCCTCCAATGCCGGCGGTATATAGTGCAAATAAGCTGGTGTCGAAAGTAAAAGTCTGGGTTGAAATCAAACCGCTTTTCTCAAGAATATGCGGTACCACGAAACTATTTCGAGTGCTCGGCGTTGAGTTGGTTTTTATCTGCTGCGGCTGAAACGACATGACGGAAACATCAAATGGTCCGGTGTGGGAATTGACCACGAAGCCCTGCAGATTGACGCCATCTGGGTCCGCGCCACCGATGACCATGATACCGAAACCGACTTTGCTGCTTGCGCCACCATATCCACCGGCGGCGGTAATTAAGTCATCGACATAAATCGTTAGCTTCCGCGCACTGGTCCCGAGATTGAATGTGCAAGGGTTGCAAACAGCGGTCCCGCCGCCAGCGATCATGGGTTGCCCCGTTTGTTGGTCATACAGATAGAAATCGAGTGTAGCCCCGGCGTCATTGGTTGGCACGCCGGTCAATCCGCCGATATAAGTCGCATAAAAGACACTATCGACAGCATTTGGGTCAGTGATCGTACGCCCACTGGTCTCAAGCACATGTGGACAGGGGTAGGCTTTCTTGGTTGACGGCGTTCCGGGCGGCGGGCGACGCCCGCTCATCGGTTGAGGGTCGTAACCAAACACCGATACGTCCTCTGGGCTGCTGTGAGCATTTACCACAAAGACTTGGAGATTTACTGCCTCAGCTCCCGGACCGTTCACTACGATGACGGCAAAACCAGTTTTATTCGTTGTATCAAAACCGCCACCGTTTCCAGTTATCAAATCGTCGATGCGAATGGATAGCTTCCGCTGCTGCGCGCTTAAGTTGTACGTGCACGGCCCGCACACATTTTGGGACGTGCCGCGCATCAATTGGCCGGCATCGTCGTACAAATAGAGGTCCACCTGGGCGGCGCCCTTGTCACTGCCGTTGAGAGTGGCGTTGTAGGTTAATTCGAGGGTTGTATCGAATGTATTTGTCGTATCCGCAATCAAGCCGCTCTTTTCCAAGACATGCGGAATGACAAACGCCTTACCGCTGGCTGAATTGCAAACACCGAGCGCCAGCAGGCCACCGACTATGCAAGAACAGAACTTCGAAACGTCAGGAGATATAGTTTTGGTTCGATTCATAAGGGTTACGGTGAGGACAAAGACGACCCAGCCAGAATCCGGAATTCCATTACCGATGCCGGTTCGCCGTTGACCGATTCAGTTGTTGTACGAATGGATTCTTGCCGATGCTAAAAGCAGCAGCCGTGCCACGCGCAGACTTGAGAAATCCGACGACCGAATCGGAGCGGACATTCTTGTCTGCATCAGGGCCCGAGAGGGATCTGCAATGTTCGAATTCTCTCAGCCGTGGGGATCGCGAAAATTGCTGCAGACAAGAATGTCCAGGCTCCGGTGCCTTCTAGCCATCCTATTAATTGCGGCTGAGCGATGCCGGGTGTTCCCCTAAATCATTTCCAGTCCCCGCATCGTACCGGTAGCAGACGCGAACCGATCCGTTTCCAACCCCATGCGTTGCAGCATCGACACGAAAAGATTCGGCAACGGATAATTGTGCTGCATATCGAACGCAATATGCTGGCCGTGCTTGAAACCGCCGCCGGCAAACAGTGTCGGCATGTTTGTCGTCACATGCGTATTCGCGTTGCCGAGATTTGAGCCGTAAACAATCATTGTGCGGTCGAGGAGTGGCTCGCCTTCTTCGTGCACGGAATTGAGTTGACCAAATAAATCGGCCAGCAATTTCATGTGCCATTCGTCGATCGATTTGAGTTGCGCCAATTTTTCCTTCGATTTGCCGTGATGTGAGAGATTGTGATAACCATCTGTCGTTTTCACATCGCCAAATTCGATAGCAGGCGAGTTGACACTATCGAGCATCAATGAAATCGCTCGCGTTGAATCGGTTTCGAAAGCAAGCCGCGCCATATCGTACATAAGCTTTACTTTATCCATGTAAGCTTTTGGATCGGCGGGATCGAGCGGCACAGGGGCACTGATTTTCGGCTTCGGTTTGCGTTCCCATTCGCGCGACATTTGCATCCGCTGCTCCAATTCCCGAACGCTCGTAAAGTATTGGTCAAGGCGCTCGCGATCGCGCAAGCCGAGGTTGTGCTCTAAATCCTTGGCCTGTCCGGCCACCGCATCGAGAATACTTTGACCCGTCTCAAGTTTGCGTACTTGCTCGTCCGTTTCGTCCTTTGTCCCCTGCAAAAACATTCGTGTGAAGACGTCCGACGCCTTTTCTTCGCAGGGAATCAACACGCCAGAACCGGTCCAGGAAAGGCTCCGCACGCCCTGTTGCACGTTTACGCCCAATGTTAGCGATGGAAATCGGGTCAAATGTCCAATCCGCTCGCCAATATATTGATCGAGCGAAATCGTGTTGCGAAAACCGGCGCTGCCCGGATGCGGTGCAGCTGTCAAAAAACAATTATCGGCAGGATGCCCCCCATCTACATCAGGATGCGAAACGCCGCTGAAGACCGTGAAATCATTCCGAAAATCTTTCAGCCCTTCCAGATATGGCGACAGCGTGTAATCGCAGCCGCTGTCTTTTGGGAAAAACGGTTCGGGTAATAAACCAAGATTGTTGCAGATGCCAAGCATTCGACGCGGCTTACCGCCGGGGGTTGCGTCCGCAGTCAGGCGTCGTTTGGCGACGCCGGCAAAGGCTGGAGTCATGGCATCCAGCAATGGCAAAGACAGCAGAATGCCGGCTCCGCGCAGAAACTTTCGGCGCGAGAGCATCGGGCGAGTGGAAACAAACGGAGCGCTGACGTGGTTTAAGCGCGTTTTCATCGTGAGTGATTAGGAGTTATTAAAAGCGTTTTGGACGCAAAGTCGAGAGTAAAAGCGCTCTTCGACGATTGGGGTACTTGTCGAATGAATACAAAAGCGCAGCCCCATGCTGCTTTGAGTCCCGCTCGTTGCAGGCAGGACTCGATTGACTGGCTACAAAAATCCGCCTCCTCACGTCGGCGGCTACGGTTGATTGTGTCCTGCTCATTTATTCAGGAACAAATCGCTCTGCACCAACTCATGAATGAGACTTCGAACGCCATAATGACTCGAACTGGCACGTTCCAGGATTTTCTCGATCTGATCACGGTCGGCAAAATGAATTGGCGCACCGGTTGCATAGACGGTGAATTGTCGAATCAGGTTTCGCGCGATCTGTTTTTCGTCGGAAAACAGCAGTTGCTTCAACTCGCGCACATCATGGAATT
>Ga0207674_10008251_pt1 | contig 12059 bp, 12 predicted proteins | sample KBSCornC72_FD_184303 | JGI IMG/M metagenome (GOLD analysis project Ga0207674, IMG submission 184303) | Corn rhizosphere microbial communities from Kellogg Biological Station, Michigan, USA - KBS Corn C7-2 (SPAdes) (version 2) | ecosystem: Host-associated > Plants > Roots > Rhizosphere > Soil ... | reverse complement strand
TAGCCGCGCATCTGGCATTGAGTCGCAAAGGAGCAAAGGAGCAAAGAAGCAAAGGGAAGAGACAGAGGGCAATTCATCGGGCACCGAAGGCGTAGGGTGCGCGGTCGGCGAAGTCGCAGAGGACGTAGACGGCGGGGGAGGCGATGAGGAGGGCGGCGACTCGCCAGCGGGTGGGGCCGCGGACGGGGGGACGAAAACTAGGACGCAGCTAGTTTTTATCCCTGGCGTTTTCTGCTCTTGGTCAGGGCAGGGCCCGGCGGGCGGCGGTGCGGATGGCGATTACGGCGGGGTTCCTGGGGTCGGATTCGAGGGTGATGGCGTAGAAGCGTTCGCGGACGTCGTCGGTTTGGCCGACGGGGCGGACGTCGGCGGCGCGGCGGACCTCGGTCGCGACGAGCGAGGGTACCGGGAAGACGCCTTCGCCGGCCTGGCCGAAGGCGTACATGGTGGCGCTGTCGTCGAACTCGGCGACGACGACGGGGTTGATGCGCTTGCGCTCGAACCAGAGGTTCAGCGAGCGGCGCATGGCGGTGTGTTCGGTGGGGAGCAGGACGGGCGCGCCGTCGAGGGATTTGGGGAATCCCGGGCGGTAGCGCCTGGCGAGGGCGCCGGTGGCGCAGAAGGTGATGCCGCATTCCCCGAGCAGGTGATTGAACCCGGCGACGTGCGCGCCGGTGCCGATGGGCGAATCGCTTAAGACGACGTCGGTGCGGTGGGCGGCGAGGTCGGCGAGGAGGCGGTCGGCCTTGTCCTCGCGGCAGATGAGCCGCACGGGGGGCGTCAGGCGCAGGGCCGGGCCGAGCAGGCGGCCGACGACGGCCTTGGGGATGGCGTCGAGGATGCCGATGGCGAGGCGGAGGGTTCGCCCGGTGGGGCGGCGCTCGAGGGCGTTGGTCAGTTCCTGCGCGAGTGAGAACATCTCGCTGGCGTAGCCGAATGCCAGGCGGCCGGTGTCGGTCAGCGTGAGCCCGCGTCCGTGGCGTTCGAACAGGCGGTGGCCGATGGCGCGTTCGAAGTCCTTGACCTGCGCGCTGACGGTCGGCTGGGTGAGCATCAGCTCTTCGCTGGCGCGGACCACGCTTCCCTCGCGGGCGACCATCCAGAAGTAGTAGAGGTGGTTGTAATTGATCGGGTTCATACGACCCATACTAATAGATTTTTCCAATACCATGATGGGAAACTTCGTCATGGTCTATTGATGGCGCGGGTGCCTAGTATGGGGCAAACACCTACACAGGAGGTATTCGTGCAGACGCAAGCCCACGCATTTCAGTTCAGTCTCACTCCGGCAATGGATCGACACGTGCGCGACCGGGTGGCGGCGGCGGTGGGGCACGCCGCGCGGTCGGTTCGCGACGTGGCGGTGCGGCTTGGCGACACCAACGGCCCGCGCGGCGGGGTGGACAAGGTCTGCCGGATCGTGGCGGCGCTGCGGGATCGGGCGACGGTGGTCGTGCACGCGGTGGATCGGGATTTGTACGCGGCGATCGACGCGGCGGCGGCGAAGTTACGGGAGGCCGTCCGCCGCCAGACCAGGCGGCGCCGGACCCTGCGCCGGGCCCGGGCGATTCGGCGGGCGCGGTTGGACGCGATCGACTGACATGCGCGCGGCGCTTCGCCATGATGCGTAGGCGCGACACGCGCCGGCGGTGCGGACCCTTATGCGGGTCCGTCACCGCGTCTTGACCCGTCTTCCCTCTTCCTTTTACCCCTTTAACCGTTTCGCATTCCCCGTGGAATCGAAAGGAGATTCGACATGATCGGCAGCAACGTAAACTCACCGGCCGCCAGACGGGTGGTCATCACCGACGCGGACTTCGACCGCTTGAACCATTTGGCCGAATCGGCGCGATATCGGGCGACCCATTTCGCGTTGGTGACCGGGTTGAAGGGGGAGATCGACCGCGGGGAGATCGTGGCGACCGCGCGGGTCCCACGGAACGTGGTGACCATGAATTCCCGCGTCCGCCTGCGCGACCTGCGGACGGGGGAGTGCGAGACGCACACGCTGGTTTATCCGGAAGCGGCGGACCTCGAACTGGGGAAACTGTCGGTGCTGGCGCCGCTGGGGACCGCTCTGCTCGGGAGCCGGGCGGGCGAGGTCATCGAGTTCGACACGCCGGGCGGGGTGCGCCGCCTGAAAGTCGAGCGCGTCCTGTACCAGCCGGAAGCGGCGGGGGATTACCACCTTTGACGGGCGCGTGCCGTATCACGCGGATTGAAAGGAACGGGTCATGAAACCGTACGAACGGATAGCGGCGGAAACCGGATGGCTCGCGCTGGCGGTCTGGGATGATGACGGCGGGTTTCGTCCTGGGTACACGATGGACGACGAGTCACCGCAGCGGGTGTTGCTGGCGCACGCGACTTGTTTTCGCGATCCGGTTCCGCGGGCGCGTCCGTCGTGGGCCGCCGGGCGCGTCGCCGTCGCCGCCGCCGCCGCGGATGTGAGCGCCTCGGGTCAACGGCGCGATGCGGCGCGCGGAAAGGAATGCAGTGGATGGCGTGCCCCGGATGGTAGCGGGAATCGGGCAAGGGTCGGCGAAGTCTTCCTGGACTTTGACCCGGTGTGCCCTGATTGGCCGCCGCAAACCCATCGGCGGGCGCGCGAGCCTCACCACTTGCCTTGGTAGAAGAATTGTTCGCGGGTGATCTGGCCGTTCTTGACGGTGTAGAGGGCGACTTCTTCCTGGGCGGCGCGGACGTTAGTGGATTTGGGCGTGACGTCGAAGGTGTAGTGGACGGCGAACTGGCCGGACTCGGTGGCGGCGGGGTCGGGGAGGCTGAAGAAGGGACCGCGGACCTTTTCGCCGTGGAGGGTGAGGGTGGCGGCCCAGCGTTCGGACTTTTTGATGACGGCGTCCTTGCCGGCGGTCTCGGTGCCGCCGGCCTCGACGGAGACGATGTCGGGCGCGTACATCTGGCGCATGACGTCGAAGTTTTTCCCCTGGTTGCAGAGTTCGACGAACTGTTTGCCGAGTGAGGCGAGGGCCATGGAGGGCTCCGTGGTTGGGGTGGTTTTGGGGGAGTATAGGCGGGGGAGGGTTGGTTGTCAGTTGTCAGTTGTTCGTTGGCGGCGTGTATTGCGTAGTTCGTATCAGTGAACCGGCGCGTGCGGTAAATTCTCAAACGGGGGGGAGTCGGTACAATGCGGCGCATGAGTGAGGATCAAACCACCGCCAAGTCGTGGCAGGCGCGTATCGGAGAGGCGACGGACAAGCTGGCGGCGTCGTTCGTGGAGTCGATTTCGTACGACCGGCGGATTTACAAGCAGGACGTGGCTGGGAGCATCGCGCACGCGACGATGCTGGCGAAGGTGGGGCTGATCACGGAGGGTGAGCGGGATCAGATCATCGAGGGGCTGCGCGGGATCGAGCGGGATATCGAGGCGGGGAATTTCGAGTTCGATGAGTCGCTGGAAGATATTCACATGGTGGTGGAGGCGGCGCTGATCAAGCGGATTGGGGAGGCGGGGCGGCGGTTGCATACGGGGCGGTCGCGGAATGATCAGGTGGCGCTGGATCTTCGCCTGTGGCTTCGGGACGAAGCGGGCGTCAAGACCGTTCAATCTGTCGCGCTCCTGTGCCAAGCGTTCGTCGGACTGGCGGGACGAAGCGCGGACTGTGTCATGCCCTCGTATACGCATCTACAGCGCGCGCAACCGATTCTCGCCGGCGCCGAATGCTTAGCTTGGGCGCAGATGTTCTTTCGCGATATGGATCGAGTCGTTCAAGCGACCAGTCTGCCGAGCGACATTCCGCTTGGCAGTGGTGCGATCGCGGGATCAAGCCTGCCGATCGATTCGGGAGTTACGGCAAAGGATCTGCGGTTCGCATCGCCGACGGCGAGCAGCATTGAGCAGACGGCGTCCCGCGATAATGCCGTCGCCTTTGTCTTTGCGCTCGCCATGATCTCCCAGCACCTCTCCCGCTGGGCGGAGCAGTGGATTATTTACATGTCCACGGAGTTCTCGTTCATCAAGATCGCGGATCGGTATACGACGTCGTCGTCGATGATGCCGCAGAAGCGGAATCCGGACATGCTGGAGCTGATCCGCGGGCGGTGCGGGAACGTGTACGGCGATCTATTCGCGCTGATGACGATCCTGAAGGGGCTGCCCATCGGGTACAACCGCGATTTGCAGGAGGACAAGCGGATCGTCTTCCGGGCGTACGACACGGTGAGCAGTTGCCTGACGATGGCGGCGGCGATCGTGAATTCGGCGAGTTTCGTCAAGGAGAACATCGAGCCGACGCTGGAGCGCGGGTTCCTCGACGCGACGTCGCTGGCGGAATACCTCGTGACCAAGGGCGTGCCGTTCCGGACGGCGCATCACATCGTCGGGTCGCTGGTGCTCAAGTGCGAGAAGGAAGGGAAGACGGCGCTGGCAAAGCTGACGCTCGCCGAGTTTCAGCAGGCGGCCGGCGCGGAGCACGGCGGGAAGATCGGCCAGGACGTGTACGAGGCGCTGGGCGCGCGGAACGTGGTGAAACGCTACCAGAGCGCCGGGGCGGCGGGGGGAAAGCCGTTCGAGGAGCAGTTGGCGGCGTGGAAGGCGAGATTGGGAGTGTGACCGCGTGGACGAGATCGATCCCGGAAATCCGACGGCGATTCCGGTGTTGCCGTATGAGCGAGCGCCGATTCCGCCGCCGGTCGTCGACGTGCCGCCGCGGGGGCGATGGGTTCTGACGTTGCTGACCGTGGGCACCACGGCGCTGGCGGCGGCGATGTACGTCACCGGCGGGACGACGCTGTTGGAGGCGGTCAGCTTCGTCACGGGGGCGGTCTGCGTCTGGCTCACCGTCCGCGAAAGCGTTTGGAATTTTCCGATCAGCCTCGTGAACGTGGCGACGTTCGCCGTCGTCTTTTTTCAGGCGCGGCTGTTCGCCGACGCGAGCCTCCAGGTCGTGTACGTCGCGCTCACGTTGGTCGGCTGGTACCTGTGGCTCTACGGCGGCGAGCGCCACACCGCGCTGCGGGTGAAGCGGGTCGGGCGCGCGGAGTCGATCGGCGTCGCGGTCGCCGGCGTCGTGATGACGCTGGGATTGTGGGGGCTGCTGCGTTGGGCGAACGGCTCGGCGACGTTCTGGGACGCGCTGACGACGTCGTTGAGTTTGTGCGCGCAGTGGCTCTTGAACCGAAAGCGGCTTGAGAACTGGTACTACTGGATCGCGGCGGACGTGATCTACATCCCGCTTTACGCGTACAAGCACCTCTACCTCACGTCATTGCTGTACGCGACGTTCCTCGGCATGTGCCTGGTGGGCGTGGCGAGCTGGCGGGCGACCTGGCGGGTGAATCGCGCGGTGGCGGCGCCGGCGGCGGAGACGATGGAGGCCGCCGCATGACGCTCGGCTTCGTCGTCGGCAAGTTCTACCCGCCCCACCGGGGACACAAACACTTGATCGACACCGCGCGCCGCCAGTGCGATCGCCTGATCGTCCTCCTGCCGCACCACGTCAACCAGAAGATCCCCGGCCAGCTCCGCAAAGCCTGGCTCGAAGAAATCCATCCCGATTGTGAAGTGCATCTCGTCCCCGACGAACTGCCCGACGACTCCGAACAGTGGGCCAAGTTCACCGTCGCGCACCTCGGCCGCGCCCCGGACGTCGTCTTCAGCAGCGAGGACTACGGCCCGCGCTACGCCGGCTTCATGAACTGCCGTCACGTGATGGTCGATCGGGATCGCCGGACCGTGCCGATCAGCGGCACGCGCGTGCGGCAGGACCCGCTGGCGCACCTCGACCTGCTGGAACCGTGCGTCCGCGCTTACTTCGTGCGCCGGGTCGTCCTGATCGGCGCCGAATCGACCGGCAAGACCACACTGGCCGCCGCCCTGGCCGAGCGATTCAAAACCAACTGGGTCAGCGAATACGGCCGGGAGTATTGGGAACGCAAAGTCGCCGGCCTCCCCATGGACGGTCCGCTGCCCGCATTCACCAGCGACGAGTTCACCCACATCGCCGCCGAGCAGCAGCGCCGCGAGAACGACGCCGCCCGGCGTGCCAACCGCGTCCTCGTCTGCGACACCAACGCCTTCGCCACCGGCACCTGGCACGAACGCTACATGGGCCACCGCAGCGAAGCGGTCGACGCCATCGGCCGGCGCGATCGAGTCGACCTCTATTTGTTGACCGAGCCCGACTTTCCCTTCGTGCAGGACGGCTTCCGCGACGGCGAATCGATCCGCGACTGGATGCACGGGCATTTCGCCGCCCAATTACAGCGCGGCGCCGTCCCGGGCGTCCGCCTGGCCGGACCGTTGGACCGGCGGATCGAAAACGCCGCGTCGGCAGTCGAGGAATTGCTTCGCCGGCCCTTCGATCTTTAGCCGGCTCCCGTGGTAATATGCGCCTGACGCCAACCGCGAGGTTCGACATGCTGCTGACCGTTCGGGACGAGACCGCAGGCGGGTCGCTGACCAACGAGCTAACGCTCGACCTGCCCGACGAGACGATCACGGTGCGAGAGCTGATTCGCAGCCGCGTCTACCAGGAGGTGGACGACTTCAACCGGAAACTGCGCTCGTCGTCGGGGCCCGGCCTGCGGTTCAACGGGCTGGTGACGCCGGGCGACACCGAGCGGACGCTGAATGCGGCGGTGCCGCGTCAGGCGCGGCAGATCGATTGGAAGAAACAGTTCGCCAAGGCGTGCGAGGCATTCGAGCACAACGGGTTTTTCGTGCTCGTGGGCGATCGTCAGGCCGATTCGCTGGACGAAACGATCGTACTATCCCACGAGCGGACGGCGACGTTCGTGAAGCTGGTGCCGCTGGTCGGAGGTTGAGCGCCGATGTTCACGACGACGCAGCCCGTGCCCGACCGATACGAGCCGCTGTTGTTGAAGACCGTGCTGACGGAATTGGCGGCCGGGACCCGGCCGCCGACGGCCACGGGGCCAGACGACTTTCCGATATTCGAATCCGATCCCCTGGCTGCGCGGCACCGTGTCGTGTCGCGGTTCATGACCGACGCGCGCGACAAGCCGCTCAAAGGTCTGAAGGTGCGCGACGTGGACGGCGGGGCCGAAATGCTCGACGCCGACGCCCCGGGGCGGTTCGAGCACCTGCTGGCCGTCGTCGCGCGCGAGTTGTGGTACTGGAAGCGGGCCGTGAAGAAGACGACGTTGGCGGGGACCAACCTCCGGGGGTGGGAGTACCGCTCGGACCCGACCCTTTACCCGCTGCGGCCGCTGGCGCTGGCGCTGCTGCGCGGCCTGACGGCCTCGCCGCCGCCACTGCCGTACGAGGCCGTGTTGCAACTGCTGGACGCGGCGACGATCCCACGCGTGGGCGAGGAGGTCCGCACGTACGTGCCGATCGAAAAGCTGTTGCCTTTGGCGACGGCAGCGTGCGCGGTCGGGGGCGTCAACGACCGGATGCTCGACGCGTTACAGGAACTCCGAAGGCTGGTGACGCCCGGCGGGCACGACTTCGGCAGCCGCCTGCGCGAACGGCGCGAGCTGACGGAGCAGATCGACGCGATCATCAACCCGCAGGCGCGCACGGCGGGGGCGGCCGCGGCCAAGCCGTCGCCCGTCGAGCCGGGCGAACCGTGGGCGGACGCGGTGTCGGCGGAATTGCGCGGGCCGGCGGGCGCGAAGTGGGTGGCGCTGCTCGAATACGCGGCCGGGGCGGTGGGATCCCAGCCGACGCAAAAGTGGCTTAAGGGAAGTAAACCACTGGTCGAGGCGGTCGGCATCGACGCGTTCGCGACCTCGATGGGAAAGTGGCTGGAATTGGCGCAGAGGCCGCGGACCGCGGCGATGAACCAGGAGCAGTTGCGCGTCACGGCGTTCGGGCTGCACGACCCGATGGCGGATCTGTTCTCGCCGAAAAACGAGGAGGCGCTCAAAGGGCTGGTCTGGATCGCCGGCGGGGCGGATCGGCCGGCGCTGGCGGGCGGCCTGGGGATGCTGGCGGAGCGGTGCTACAAGAAGATCCCACAGATCGGCCCGCGGTCGGCAAAGGTGGCCAACGCGTGCCTGGTGGCGTTGACGTCGATGACCGGGCGCCAGGCCACGGCGGAACTGTCGCGGCTGAAGTCGATCGTCAAACAACCGACCGGGCGCAAGATGATCGAGCGGGCGCTGTCGTGCGTGGCGGGGGAGCAGGGCGTGACGGTTGAGGACCTGGAAGAGACCACCGTACCGACGTTCGCCCTGGTGGAAGGGGTGACGGAGCGGAAGTTGGGCGGGGTCACGCTGCGGATCGCCCTGACGCCGCGCGGCGAGGTAGAACAATCGTGGACCGGTGGGGATGGGAAGGGGCGCAAGTCAGCCCCGACGTCAGTAAAGGTGGAGTACGGCGCCGCGCTGAAGGCGATCAAGAAGGAATTGGCAGACCTGGACAAGACGCTCACGGCCCAGCGGCTGCGGATCGAACGGTTGTTCCTGCGGCGGACGCCGTGGGCGTTCGAGGCGTGGCGCGAGGCGTACCACGAGCACCCGCTGGTGCAGACGCTCTCGCGGCGGTTGATCTGGACGTTCGAAACAGACGGCAAACCGTTCGTGGCGGCGTGGGACGGCAAGCGGTTCGTGACCGCGGCCGGCGAGCCGGTAGCGATCGACCCGGCCAAGACGCGGGTGCGGCTGTGGCACCCGTCGAGTGCCAACGGCGAAGAGGTGCTGGCGTGGCGGCGGTGGCTGGAGACGCGCGAAATCACCCAGCCGTTCAAACAGGCACACCGCGAGATTTATTTGCTGACCGACGCGGAGCGGCGGACGCGGACGTACTCGAACCGGTTCGCACAGCACGTCATCCGCCAGCACCAGTTCCAGGCGTTGTGCCAGCAGCGCGGGTGGAAGTACCAGCTCATGGGCGGGTTCGATTTCCATAATTACCCCACCCTGGAGATCCCCACGTGGGACACAAAGGTGGAGTTCTGGGTGGAGGTCGCGCCGGGTACGGGTATGTCGGCCAATGGGATCGCGACGCATCTCTCCACCGACCAGGTGCGATTCCTGGACCCGCGGGGCGGCGAGGCGCGGCCGCTGGGGGACGTGCCGCCGCTCCTGATGAGCGAGGTCTTTCGCGACGTCGACCTGTTCGTCGCGGTCACGTCGGCCGGCAACGACCCGGCCTGGCAGGACGGCGGGCCCGACGGCCGGTTCCGCGACTACTGGCACGCCACCAGCTTCGGCGAACTGACCGCGTCCGCCGTCACGCGCAAGGCCGTGCTCGAATCGCTGCTGCCGCGGTTATCGAAACTCAAGGACCAGTGGTCACTGGTGGACCGCTTCCTGGTCATCAAGGGATCGCGGCGGACGTACAAGATCCACTTGGGCAGCGGGAACATTCTGATGGCGCCCAATGACCAGTACCTGTGCATCGTCCCCGACGCGTCCGCCCGCGCCGGCGACAACGTCTTCCTCCCGTTCGAGGGGGACGCGACCCTTTCGATCATCCTGAGCAAGGCGTTCCTCCTGGCCCAGGACGCGGAGATCACCGACCCGACCATCGCGCGGCAGATCGACGCGAAGTAGAACGAATCATCGCAACCGGAATCGTACGCCCCGCCAAGTCCGGGCGGCCCGTCTGCGGTGTCGGTGTTCCCGAACCGATCAACCCGCGTCACCGCCCCTCGACCGCCAGCGCCTCGCGCAGTGCCGCGTGGCCGCGCGGCGTGGTCTGGACGACGACGTCACCGCCGCGCGTAACGCTCGACGACGACCGCACCCCCGACCGCTTGTACTCCTCGTCCAGCACGCGGTTCACGACCGCCGCGTCGTGATCCGGATCGCGGAGCCTATACGTGAGCGTAACCATGTCCGGCGACCCGCCGCCGTGGGTGGACGAGGGCGTCGAGGAACACCCCGCCGCAACCGTCAACGCCAGCGACGCCGCCAGAATCCGGCGAATGAATGGGTGCGTCATTCGAACCAACATATCGCAACCGCGCCGACCGGTGAACGGACCATCCGTCTCGCGCACGGAGAACTCCCTTATCTCTTCTCTTCTCCGCGTCCTCTGCGCCTCTCCGGTGATCCTCAACCTATAGCCGCGCCAGCGCCACCGACACCGCTGCGACCTTGTCCGCCAGGTTCGGATACGCCTCGACCTGCGTCAGCCGCGGGTGCCGGGCCCAGAGGATCTTCAGCAAATTGCCGCTGGCGATGGCGGCCTCGGGGTGTTCGAAGCGGCAGGGGTTGCTGGCGTCGTGATCGTACAGGCCCAGGGTCGCGCTGGTCTGGAGCCAGACGACGGCGTCGTACCGCGCCAGCTCGGTGGCGGCGTCGGTGCCCAGGTCGCGCCAGTAATCGTCGGGGCCTTCGGGCCAATAGGCGGCGCCGTCGATCGTGCCGCGGTCGAGGAGCAGGATGCGGTCGGGGTACTGATCGGCCAGCCGATCCTCCTGCTCGCGCTGCAAGTGGTAGATGCGCCGCTGAACGTCGCGGCGGCCGGGCAGGTCCAGGCGATCCCAGCGTGTCTGCAAGAGATCGTAGACCTGCGTGGCGGCCTCGGGGACGCGGACGTAGCGCGTCGGCGCCGCGGCGGCGATCGCGGAGGAAATGACGGTTTTGCCGGCGCCCGGGCCGCCGGTCAGGACGATCCGTTTCATGGCGTCGCCGCGGCGGGCTTGGTGGACGGCGCGGTGGCGGCGGGCGACGTTGACGGCGTGACCGACGTGCCGCCGGCGGACGGCGCGGTGGCGGTTGTCGTCGGCGCGGCGGGAACGCCGTCGGCCTCGGCGATCGTGTAGACGATCGCGCTCCCGTACGCGTGCCGCGGGTAGCGCCGGGTCAGTTCCTCGAACAACTTCTCCGGGCCCTCGTCGGCCCAGAGGTAAAGGACGCGATGGCCCTTGAACCTCGCGGCGGCGCGGGCGATCCCTTCGAGGCTGTGCGTGTCGCGCGCATCGGGATCGGCGTCGACGCCCGTGTGCGGCAGGATCGCGCGATTGGTGTACCACGGCAGCGCGAAGCCCAGGCCGTCCTCGGTCGAGTCCGTCAGGATCACGTCGTCCGGACGGGTGTTGGCGGCGAGCGCGCCGGCGTAATCGGCGTTCAGGCGCGTCTCGGGATTGGGCGGCGTCTTGCCCAGGACCTGCATGCGGTAAGCGAACGGGCCCACCGCCGCCAGCGGGATCAGCGCCGCCACCGCCCACGCGGCGCGGTCCACCAGTCCCGCCGAAAATCGCCGCCCGACGCCGCCCGCGACCGTCAGCCAGGTGCAGAACGCGGCGGCCAGCAGGGCGACCGGCACGATCAAGTAATACTGCCAGAACTCGTGCTTCCACGCGCCCTGCGGAAAGGCCAGCGTGTAGACGACCTGCATGACCACCACGCACAGGACGATGCGGAACGCCGCCCGCCTCGCCGCCTCCCCGCTGGCAAGCGACAGCCGCCGCGACCACTTCGCCCAGAAGATCGCGCCCAGCGCCGCCAGCAGCAGGGCGGCCGGATTCAGCAGGTTGACGAACCAGTCCTGAAGCTCAGCCCGCCTTCTAAAATGCTGCAGCAGGAGTTCGTACCCGCCCAGGCGCGAGGGCTTGACGTACCCTTCCTGGTTCGCGGTCATGCGCGCCGTCGCGCGGTCCGTCAGGTCGCTGAACGGCGCGCCGTTCTCGTGAAGGTAAAACAGGAACGCCAGGAACACCGCCATCGGCAGCACGATCAGCAAGAGCGACGACACGAACGGTCGCGCCGGTGTCGTGGGCTCTTCTTCGCCCGCCGCGCCCGGCAGGGGGGTCAGCAGGTCCCGACGGCGGAAGAAGTGCGTCACCGCCAGCAACCCGGTGAAGACGTACATCGGCCAGTCCGTCCAGCACCCCAGCACGACGCAGACGCAGAGCAGCAGGAAGCCGAGGGTCGAGCCCGACCGCGCCCACGCCAGGTAGCCCAGCGACGCCCCGAGCAGGAACGTCATGACGAACGGCTCCATGTTGACGACCTGCGCGTAGTACGCCGTCATCGGCAGCATCGAGCAGACGATCACCGTCGCCAGCGCCGCCGGCGCGCCAAAGACGCGGCGCACCAAGGCATAGAGCAGCAGCAGGTTGAGCGCCGAGAACGTCAGCGGCAGCGCGCGGATGACGAAGTCGCTGTGGCCGAACTGGCCG
>Ga0207674_10008249_pt1 | contig 12061 bp, 10 predicted proteins | sample KBSCornC72_FD_184303 | JGI IMG/M metagenome (GOLD analysis project Ga0207674, IMG submission 184303) | Corn rhizosphere microbial communities from Kellogg Biological Station, Michigan, USA - KBS Corn C7-2 (SPAdes) (version 2) | ecosystem: Host-associated > Plants > Roots > Rhizosphere > Soil ... | reverse complement strand
GGACGAAAATGGCCATTGGCGCGGTCGGCCGCTCGCCGGATACCACCAGTATCCGGCTTCGCGCCCTCCCTCCGACTGGCCATTTTCGTCGCCATCTCGACCTCGCAATTAATGGGTCTGCACCCTAGAACACTGGCCGGCCAGGTAGTCGGTACTGCGGGTAATTCTAGCTCTATGACAGGCAGCGTTAAAACCCGCCAAATACCGCATGTTGCCAGTGGCGTGGGATGTGCCAGCGACCGCCATTCCGGGCAAGACCGATCAGGCTCGGTGCACGCTACCGCGGAAAGCAGCGGCGCCAGAAGAGCAAATCCGTAGCCGGATACTCGCCCTTCCAAATATCCGCCTTGGGACTCGATTTGCACGCAAAATGCTTTCGGGACCACACACGATCATACTCAGGCGTAGTAAATTGCGCTCAAGTCCATAAATTTATACAGAATTACGAAACCGACCCCAACGTCAGGCAGCGACTGACTCAAGGCAGAAAAAGCGCCTCGTGGCGCAATAAGTTACTGAACTATTCGATTAAAACTGGAAGCGGAGGAGGGACTTGAACCCCCGACACGCGGATTACGATTCCGCCGCGGCAATGCGGTTCGACAACGCTAAAAGGTTGTCGATCAGCTGACCTGAAAAAAAGCATAGGGGACAAATTGCACCAACCCACGCAATGCCAATGCTCGGCACGAGCCCGGGAAAGAATTTCACGGCATGACTAGCAATCGACAGGAACGTTTCGCGGGTGCCGGTGCCGTACGCAGCGGCCAGGGCTTCGATTCGGATTCGCTAGCGGACTGGATGCGCGCGCATGTGCCGGGCTTCCGCGGTCCGATCACGGTCGAGCAGTTCAAGGGCGGCCAATCCAACCCCACCTACAAGCTGATCACGCCCGGCCGCCTTTATGTCCTGCGCCGCAAGCCGCCGGGTGTGCTGCTCGCCGGCGCCCATGCGGTCGAGCGCGAATATCGCGTGCTGGAGGCGCTGGGGAAAGCGGTTTTCCCGGTCGCCCCGGTCCATGCGCTCTGCGAAGACGAGGCGGTGATCGGAACAACCTTCTACGTCATGGACATGGTCGAAGGCCGCATCTTCTGGGATTCGACCTTGCCCGGGCTGACGGCCGGCGAGCGGCCCGCTTATTTCGACGCGATGAATGCGGCCATCGCCCGGCTGCACGGGCTTGATCATCAGGCGCTCGGGCTCGGCGACTATGGCAAGCCCGGCAATTATTTCGCGCGCCAGATCGCCCGATGGTCGCGCCAGTATCGCGAGGATGTCGAAGCCGGGCGGCTCGACGACATGGACTGGCTGGCGGACTGGCTGCCCGGCCATGTCCCGTCCGGTGACGAGACCAGCATCGTCCATGGCGATTTTCGCGCCGACAATATGATCTGGCATCCGACTGAGCCGCGCATCCTGGCCGTGCTCGACTGGGAGCTTTCGACCCTGGGCCATCCGCTCGCCGACTTCACCTATCACCTGATGATGTACCGGCTGCCGCCGCGCATCATCGGCGGCTTCGACGGGGCCGATCTGCGCGCGCTCGCCATCCCGTCGGAAGCGGCCTATGTCGCCGCTTATTGCGCGCGCACCGGGCGCACCGACGGCATCGACAGTCTGCCCTTCTATCTCGCGTTCAACATGTTCCGGTTCGCGGCGATCCTGCACGGCATCAAGGGGCGCATGGCCCGCGGCACCGCAGCCTCGCCCGAAGCCCAGTCGCTGGTCGACACCCTGCCCGAACTGGCGGCGATCGCCCGCCGCACCGCATCTCGATGATGACCGACCGAGGACCAGGCCCCATGCACGATACCGAACGCGCAATCGCCATCGCCGACAAGGTCGAGGCATTCGTTCGCGACACCGTCATCCCGTTCGAAGCCGATGCGCGATGCGGCGCGCACGGGCCGAGCGACGATCTCGTCGCAGAATTGCGCGCGATGGCGCGCGCGGCGGGCGTGCTGACCCCGCATATCCTGCCCGACGGCACGCATCTGACGCAGCGCGAAACCGCCACCGTGCTGATCAGGACCGGCCTGTCGCCGCTCGGGCCGCTGGCATGCAACACGATGGCGCCGGACGAAGGCAATATGTACCTGCTCGGCCATGTCGCGAGCGTGGAGCAGAAGGCGCGCTTCCTTGAGCCGCTGGTCGCGGGGGCGGCGCGTTCGGCCTTCTTCATGACCGAGCCTGCCACCGATGGCGGTGCGGGTTCGGACCCTTCGATGATGAAGACGACGTGCCGCCAGGACGGCGATCACTGGATCGTCAATGGCCGCAAGGCCTTCATCACCGGAGCCGATGGCGCAAGGGTCGGCATCGTCATGGCGAAGGCCGATGCCGGTTCCGAAGGCGCGGGCGGCGCCTGCATGTTCCTGGTCGATCTGCCCGATCCGGCGATCCGGATCGAACGGATACTCGATACGATCGACAGCTCGATGCCCGGCGGCCATGCCGTGATCGCGATCGAGGATCTGCGCGTGCCTGCGGATCAGATGCTGGGCGCGGCGGGGCAGGGCTTCGCTTATGCGCAGGTCCGGCTCAGCCCCGCCCGCCTGTCCCATTGCATGCGGTGGCTGGGGGCGTGTCTGCGGGCGCAGGAGATCGCGTCGGCTTATGCCTGCCGGCGCCACGCGTTCGGCAAGGCGCTGATCGATCATGAAGGGGTCGGCTTCATGCTGGCCGAAAATATGATCGACCTGCAGCAATCCGCCTTGATGATCGACTGGGCGGCGTCGGTGCTCGATACCGGATCGCTCGGCACGGTCGAAAGCTCCATGGCGAAGGTGGCCGTATCAGAGGCGCTGATGCGCGTCGCCGACAAATGCGTGCAGGTAATGGGCGGCACCGGCGTCACCCGCGATACCGTCGTCGAACAGATATTCCGCGAAATTAGGGCGTTCCGGATCTATGACGGGCCCACCGAGGTCCACAAATGGTCGCTCGCCAAAAAGATCAAGCGAAACCACAAGATGGGTTGAATGCGACCAAGGTGGGCGACGCGCAGGCAGATCACACGCCCATCATGCCGGCGGTCGAGGCGCCGTCGATCGCATATTCCGACCCGGAAATGAAACCGGCCTCGTCCGAACCGAGAAACGCCACCAGCGCCGCAATCTCCTCGACCCGGCCCATGCGCCGCATCGGCGCCATCGCATAATAAGCCTGTCGGGCGGCTTCGGGATCGGCCGATCGGTCGATGATCCCCGTGATCAGCTCGGTTTCCACTACACCCGGCAGGATCGCATTGCAGCGGATCGGCATCCCCTCGCTTGCGCAGTGGATCGCAACCGACTTGGCTATGGCCAGAACCGCCGCCTTCGTCACCGAATAGGCCATGTAATTGCCCATCGCCTTGTGCGCCGACATCGACGAATTGAGGATGATCGATCCGCTTGGGCCACCGGGATTGGCGCGCATCAGCGCGATCGCGGCGCGCGCCGTCAGCATCACGCCGGTCTGGTTGACCGCAACGATCCGGTTCCATGCCTCGATCGTGATCGATTCGACGCTGCCGTCGCCCGTTTCCGTACCGGCATTGGCAAAGGCGATGTCGAGGCGGCCGAAGCGATCGGCGATCAGGCCGGCAACGCCCGCCCAATCGGCTTCGTCCTCCACCCGCGCCTTCACGAACAAGGCGCCGGTTTCGCCGGAAAGGGTGGCCGCCGCGGCCTCATTCGACCCGGTGAACACGACGCGGGCGCCGTCGCGTACCAGCCGCCGCACCGTCGCACGCCCGATCCCCGATGTTCCGCCGGTGATCAGCGCAACCTTGCCCGCCATATCCGCCATCGCCCTTCTCCCTTATGCCCGTATCTCGCGCGGCGGCGCAGCAGCGTCACCCTGTCAAAAGACGCAGGTGCCGGACGAGGGCTGCCGTCCGACAAGGCGATGGCGCGGGATGACGGCGCCGAGGATGGGATCAGGCATCATGGCAGGCAGGCTGGACGGCAGAACGTGCCTCGTCTCCGGGGGAATGCGCGGTATTGGGCGCGCGATCTGTGCCTGCCTGGCCGATGCCGGCGCCCATACGATCGTCACCGATCTCGACGACGAAGGCAGCGCGGATGTGATGGCGATGATCGGCGCGATTAAAGATACGAGCTACATCCGCCTCGACGCGACCGACGAACAGGACTGGCTGGCAGCGCGCGAGCACGTCGAACAGGCATATGGTCGGCTCGACGTGCTGGTGAACAACGTCGGTGCGGACCTGACCGGCAGGGTGCAGGATATCCCGCTTGCAGACTGGCGGCGGCTGATGACGCTGAACATGGAAACCGTGTTTCTCGGCACCAGAACCTTTCTACCCCTGCTCGCCAGGACCGGCGCGTCGACGCCGTACGGCTCCAGCATTGTCAACATCAGTTCGATCATGGGTCTGGTCGGCATGGGGGAGGTTTCGGCCTATAATGCCTCCAAAGGCGCGGTGCGGCTATTCACAAAGTCGAACGCGCTCGAATTCGCCGATGCCCGGATCCCGATCCGCGTCAACAGCGTCCATCCGGGCTTCGTCGAGACGCCGCTGCTGCGCCAGGGCATGGAACGTTGGGCGGCGCGCGACGGCAGCCGAAGCGCCGACGATCTGATCGCGGCGATGGCGCAGGCCACGCCGGTCGGTCGGCTCGCCATCCCGGCCGAGATCGGCAAGGTCGTCGCTTTCCTGGCGAGCGACGACAGCAGTTACATGACCGGCAGCGAAGTCGTCGTCGACGGCGGCTGGACCGCGCGCTGAAAGGAGCAACCCATGACGAACGCATTCGACCTTTCGGGCAGCGTGGCCCTTCTGACGGGCGGGGCCGGCGGCATCGGGCGGGCATCGGTGGCTGCGCTTGCCGCGGCCGGCGCCACCGTGATCGCCACCGATCTGGCGCCCGACGCCGCGATCGATGGCGCCGCCGCTTATAAGCGGCTCGACGCCACCGACGAAGCAGGCTGGGAGGTGGTGCTCGCCGATATCGAACGCGACTATGGCCGGCTCGACATCCTCGTCAACAATGCGGGAATTTCCGTCACCAACAGTATCAGCGACACCAGCCTGACCGAATTCCGGCGATGCATGACGGTGAATGTCGAAAGCGTCTTCCTGGGCACCCGTGCCGCGCTGGATCTGCTCGCCCGCAGCGGGCGCGACCGACCCGGCGGTTCGTCTGTCATCAACCTGTCTTCGGTCGCGGGCCTGCGCGGCGGGCCCTATATGAGCACCTATTGCGCCAGCAAGGGTGCGGTCAAACTCCACAGCAAAAGCGCGGCGCTGGAATTCGCGGCGCTCAAGCTGCCGATACGCGTCAACAGCGTCCATCCCGGCGCGATCGACACCGTGATGATGGAAAATATCTATACACGCTATGTCGAGGAAGGGCTGTTCCCCGACCTCGCCAAGGCGCGTGCCAAGGGCAGCGCCGGCCATGCAATGAAGCGGATGGGAACGGCGGACGAGATCGCCGACGGCATCGTTTATCTGGCGGCGCCCGCTTCGCGCTTCGTGACAGGATCGGAACTGGTGATCGATGGCGGCATGACGGCGGACTGACCGGCCATAAGCCGGGCCGCCATCCTGTGCGACTCAGGCCGGAACCGGCACCGCGTGGCGCAGATATTCGCGCGTTTCCCAATCGGCATCGCCGAACAGGCTGGACAGCAGCAGCACCCGCCTGAACGCCTGCCCGACCATGAGCTCGTCGGTGGTGCCGACGCCGCCGTGCAGCTGGATGCAGTCCTCGCCCAAAACCATAGCGTTCGCCGAAATATAGGCTTTGGCGCCACCGATCGCCGCTGCCCGCCCTGCTCCGCTCCTCGGCTGAGCAGCAGCCCGGTACAATTGCGACCGGCTGAGTTCCACAGCGGCATAATTGTCCGCCATACGGTGCTGGATCGCCTGGAACCGGCCGATCTCCTGCCCGAACTGCCGCCGCGTCTTCACATATTCGAGCGTGGCATCGAAGATCTGTCCCATCAGCCCGATCAGTTCGGCGCAGATCGCCAGCCGCACGTCGACCAGCACCTCGTCCAGTTCGCTGCGCCCACCCGCCAGCGGCTCGGCCGCCGTCGCATCGAACGTCAGGTCGCTTGCCAACGAGCCGTCGACGAGCCGATAATCGCGCCTTGCAATGCCGGCCGCTGCGGCGTCGATCCGGTAAAGACCCAACCGGCCCTCCTGGTCCATGGCCGTAACGATAAGGTCATCGGCAAACGGCCCGCCCGGCACGCAGATTTTGGCACCTGTGACGGCGACCCCCTGCACCTGCCGGGTCGCCCGCGTCTGCACATCGCGGCTGTTGAAGCGATTGGCCCGCTCGAAATGGGCGAGCGCCAGGAAGCGCTCGCCCGATGTCAGTTGCGGCAGGAGTTCGGCAACCTGTGCCGGCGATCCCGCGGCCGCCAGCACGCCGCCCGCCATCAGCACGACCGGCAGGATCGGCTCGACCGCCGCGCACCGCCCGATCGCCTCCATCACCGTTACCAGCTCCACGCTGCCGCCGCCGAGGCCCCCAAGCGCTTCGGCGAACGGAAAGGCCAGCAGCCCGGCGTCGGCAAGCATCGCCCATCCTTCCCGGTCAAAGCCGTCGGGCTCACGCACATAGAGCAGCCTTTTGGCAGGATCGTAACGGTCGCGCCCGAAACGCTCGATCATATCGCGGAGCAGCGACTGTTCGTCGCTGAGGTCAAAATTCACGCCTGCTACCCCTGTTTCGGCGCCGCTCCCGCGGCCAATGCAATGGCGAGAGCATAAGCATCGGCCGGGGGACGGATGCGCCTGCCCTTTCCGCTAGGTGGCGCCTTGTGCGCGATGTGAAACCGGGACTGTCCTCGCAAAAATGACAGGTTCGGCGCCCGACCCGAGGCGATATTCTGCGGGCAATGCGATCATAGGCGGCGCGATCGACGTCGGCCATCGACATAGGCGAGGGCAGGATATGGCGATGCCGGATTTTCGTTCCAGTGTACGGCTCGCCATCGCGACATTGGCGGATATTCGTCCGGCGGCCGAGGCGCTACGCGACCTTGCCCTGGATATCGACGATCTTCGTGTCGCGGCCTGCGCCAATATCGCATCGAAGCTGCCGATGTGCGACGAACATGGCGAGGTGCTCGCCTGTTCGGTGTTCGGCTGGCCGGCGTCGAAGGAACAATGGTGGAAGAAGCCGCTGCTGGCGCTCAGCTCGCCTCTGCCCTTCGCCTGCCGCTATGAAAGCGAGCCGTTCTGGGCCAATGCGCGTGGCATATATACGCGCGCACCCAATCCCTTGCTCGACCAGATCGATATGTCCCATTTCGCCGAGGATGTGAATGCGCCGGCCGTGATCGTCGTTCCGGTCCACCTGCCGTTCGGACAGATCGGCACCGTCAGCTTCTCCCCGATCGACGGTGAGCGCGACGATCTTTCGAGCGAGTTCGATCTGTACGCCGACATCCTCGAATATCATGCGCGCCGGTTTATCAACGGCTATTCGCGGGTCACGTGCCATCGTCCGTGGATCCCCAGGAATTGCCGGCTTTCGAAGCGCGAGGTCGAATGCCTGCGATGGGCGGCCCTTGGCAAGACCGACGCGGAGATCGCGATGATCCTCGGGCGCAGCTGCGCCACGGTGCGCTTCCATATCCACAACGCCGCCACAAAACTTGAAGCCGTCAACCGCAGCCAGACCGTCTTCAAGGCGTCCCAGCTCGGTTATCTCGGCAGCGTGGCAGCCATCAGTTCCGCGCCAGCCGGTCACAAGATGGTGACCGCGCTCAGCTAGCCCTCACCTTGCGGTGTCTCCCGAGGGCCCTTCCCCTGCAGCCATGCTGCAGGGCATTTTTTTTGCCCGCCAAGGTTCGCCGCGAAGGGCAAACTATCCTTTTTTATAGAAGAATTGCGGCGTCCCCTTTCGCATAGTCCCGACGCAGAATTTGAAAGGGACAGGCCATTTTCCGGACCATCGACACTGCGGAGCTTCCGCACGCATGCCCGTCACAGCCATGCCGGTGTCACGCGGGCCATGGCCCGCGCCGCAGCCCGGATCGGTGACGCCATGGACCTGAGCTTCACCACCGAAGACGAGGCGTTTCGCACCGAGGTGCGGCGCTTCCTCGACGAACATCTGCCCGAAACCTTGCGCGCGGGGATGCGCGCGACGCCGGCAGTTTTCGTCGAGCCGGACATCGGCCGCGAATGGCAGCGCATCCTGCACCGCAAGGGCTGGCTTGCCTATAACTGGCCGGTCGCCTGCGGCGGCACCGGCTGGACGCCGGTCCAGCGTTACCTCTTCGAAAAGGAATGCGCGCTGGCCGATGCCCCCAGCCTGCCGGTGCTCAGCCTCAAGCTGCTCGGGCCGGTGATCTGCCGCTTCGGCAGCCAGGCGCAGAAGGACCAGCTGCTGCCGCGCATCCTCGACGGCACCGATTATTGGTGCCAGGGCTTTTCGGAACCCGGCGCCGGATCGGATCTGGCGCACCTGAGGACGCGGGCCGAGCGCAAGGGCGATCACTATCTCGTCAACGGCCACAAGCTCTGGACAACCCATGCGCATCACGCGACCCACATCTTCGCGCTGGTGCGAACCGATCCGGCCGCCAAGCCGCAGCAGGGGATCAGCTTCTTGCTGATCGACATGGATCAGCCGGGCGTCACGGTCCGGCCGATCCGCGGGCTGGCCGGCGATCATGAGGTCAACGAGGTGTTCCTCGACGATGCGATCGCGCCGCTCGACAACCTCGTCGGCGAGGAAGGCCAGGGCTGGACCCTGGCGAAGTTCCTGCTCGAAAACGAACGCGGCGGCGCCTGCCATGCGCCTAAATTGCTGTCCGACATCGGTCGGTTGCGTCGGGCTGCCGCCGCCGAACCCGATGGGCAAGGCGGAACGATGGACGGCGACGCGACGCTCATGATGGCGCTGGCGCGCGCCGAACTGTCGGCGCAGGCGCTGGAGATGACCGAATTGCGGGTGCTCGCGGACATGGCGAAGGGTCGCCCGCCGGGGCCGCAGACCTCGCTGTCGAAAATGGTTGCCTCGTCGCTGCGCCAGGAGGTCGATCGGCTGGCGATGCGCCTGTACGGCTATGCCGGCATCGCGCTCGAAACCCGCCGCCCGCTCTATGGGCCCGATGCGCCCGCCGCCGTCTATCATCGCGACGCGCAGATGGCGGCGCCGCGCTATCTCAACAGTCGTGCGTGGACGATCTTCGGCGGCACCAACGAAGTCCAGCGCGGGATCATCGCGAAGACGGTTCTGGGCCTCTGACATGCACAGCCTCATCGAACAGGGAGCAGGACAATGCAGCTGAGCCGCGAGGCGCTCTTGAAGGCCTATCGCCAGATGAAGACGATCCGCACCTTCGAGGATCGCCTTCACGACGAGATCATGACCGGCGAGATCGCCGGCTTCACCCATCTCTATGCCGGCCAGGAAGCCTGCGCCGTGGGTGTGTGCGAGCATCTCGGCCCGCGCGACTTCATCATCTCTACCCATCGCGGCCATGGCCATTGCATCGCCAAGGGCTGCGACGTCGTCGATATGATGAAGGAGATTTACGGAAGCCGCGACGGGCTGTGCAAGGGGCGTGGCGGCTCGATGCACATCGCCGACATCGATGTCGGCATGCTCGGTGCGAACGGCATCGTCGGCGCGGGCGCGCCGATTGCCGTAGGGGCCGGCATCAGCGCGAAAAGCGAAGGCACGGTCTCAATCTGCTTTTCCGGCGATGGCGCGTGCAACCAGGGGACGACGTTCGAGGCGATGAACCTTGCCGTCGTGCTCAAACTGCCCGTGATCTTCGTGTTCGAGAACAATCATTATTCCGAACATACCGGCGTCGCTTATTCGGTCGGCGCCGAGAGCATGGCGGCGCGCGCTGCCGCGTTCGGCATGAAGGCGGTGCAGGCCGACGGCATCGATTTCTTCACCGTATACGATTCGATGCGCGAGCTGATCGCCTATTGCAAAGCCGGCAACGGCCCGGCCGCGATCGAGCTCGATACCGAACGCTATTACGGTCATTTCGAGGGCGATCCGCAACGCTATCGCGGCGACGGCGAACTCGATCGCATCCGCGCCGACCGCGATTGCCTGAAGCAGTTCCGCACCCGCGTGACCGAGGCACAATTGCTGAAGGGCGCCGATCTCGACGCGGTCGACGCCGAAGTCGGCGCGCTGATCGAGCGCGCCGTCGCGGAGTCGCGCGCCGCTGCGCGCTCGACCCCCGATCACGTCATCGAAGACGTCTACATCAATTACTGAGCGGAAAGAGCATCGAACATGGCGATCAGGATGATCCGGGACGTGATCCGCGACACGATCGACGACGAAATGGCACGCGACGCGAGCGTCATCATGCTCGGCGAGGATATCGTCGGCGGCAATGGTGCGCCGGGCGGCCCCGAGGCGATCGGCGGCATCTGGGGGACGTCGGGCGGGCTCTGGGCAAAATATGGGCCCGACCGGGTGATCGATACGCCGATCTCCGAAAGCGCGATCGTCGGCGCCGCCGCGGGCGCCGCGCTCACCGGCAAGCGGGTCATTGCCGAGATCATGTTCGCCGATTTCATCGGCGTGTGCATGGATCAGCTATGGAACCAGATCGCCAAGTTCCGCTACATGTTCGGCGGCAAGACGATCTGTCCGGTCACCATCCGGATGCCTTATGGCGGCGGCTACAATGCGGCGGCCCAGCACAGCCAGACGATCCACGCCTTCGTCACCGCGATGCCGGGGCTGAAGGTGGTGATGCCGAGCACCGCCGCCGACACCAAGGGGCTGCTGACCGCCGCCATCCGCGACGACGATCCGGTGATCTTCCTTGAACATAAGGCGCTCTATGCCGACAAGGGCGAGGTACCCGACGGCGAATATGTGCTGCCCTTCGGCCATGCCCGGCAGGTGACGCAAGGCGACGACATCACCCTCCTCGCCACCGGCATGATGGTGAAGTTCGCCGAAGCGGCGGCGCATCAGCTCGCGCAGGACGGCATCGGCTGCGACCTGATCGACCTGCGCACGACCAGTCCGCTCGACGAGGAAGCGATCCTCGACAGCGTCGAGCGCACCGGGCGCCTGCTGATCGTCGACGAGGCGCCGCCGCGCTGCTCGCTGGCCACCGATCTCTCGGCGCTGGCCGCCGCCAAGGCATTCGCATCGCTCAGGGCGCCGATCGCGATGGTGACGGCACCGCACAGCCCGGTACCCTTCTCACGCGAACTGGAGGCAGCCTATCTGCCGTCCACCGACAAGATCGCGGCCGCGGCTGCGAAACTGATGTCCTATCGGCGGGGATGACCATGGCCAGTCTGCGCGCCTTCACCATGCCCAAATGGGGCATAGAGATGACCGAAGGGGTCGTCGCCCAGTGGATGGTCTCCGAAGGCCAGCCGTTCCGCAAGGGCGACACGCTCGCGCTCATCGAGACCGACAAGATCACCAACGAGCTCGAGGCGGAAGCCGACGGCATGTTCCCGCGGCTGATCGCCCGGCCCGGCGAAAGCTATGCGGTCGGTGCGCTGATCGCGGTACTGGCGCCGGGCGGCGAGACGCCGGACGCCGATGAGGTCGAGCAGCTTATCGCCGCGTTCAGGCCGGCCGACACCTCGGTCGCTTCGAAATCGGCGCCTGCCGCAGTGCCTGCTCCGGCCGCCGCAGCCGCACCGGCGACGATCATTTCCGCCGACGCCAACATCTCGCCGGCAGCCCGCGCGCTGGCCGAGGAAAAGGCGATCGACATATCCACCCTGACGGGTTCAGGCGCCAATGGGCGCATCACCTTCCAGGATGTGCTGCAGGCCAGCCTGCCGCCGATCCGGGCCGGCGGTCCCCCCGTCGATATCAGCCCGGTCGCAGCCAGCATCGACGAGACGGTGTTCGCGAGCCCGCTCGCCAAGCGCCTCGCCGCACAGCATGGCATAAAGCTCGGCGGGATCAGCGGCACCGGGCCACGCGGCCGCATCTGCAAGGCCGACATAATGGCGCTGGTGCAGCAATCGCAGCCACCCGCCCCACCGTCTGCACCCGCCGCACCGGTGGCGGCAGGCGCAGTCGATGTCGTCAGGATGTCGCCGATGCGCAAGGCGATCGCCAGGGCGCTCACC